>Ga0310695_10014541_pt1 | contig 10615 bp, 9 predicted proteins | sample RumenRJG_04DNA_FD_203882 | JGI IMG/M metagenome (GOLD analysis project Ga0310695, IMG submission 203882) | Bovine rumen microbial communities from Lethbridge, Alberta, Canada - RJG_04 (v2) (version 2) | ecosystem: Host-associated > Mammals > Digestive system > Stomach > Rumen | place: Canada... | reverse complement strand
TTGAATTGCGCATCCGGAACGGTGACGGCGCGGGCTGGGTGCAGGGCTTTGGAAACGCCGACGTCAACGTTCTGGACGTATTTCACCGCAACAAGGCGCTGCTTTCTCACGTACAGGACCCCGATTACCGCAAGCTGCTGCTCAAGCAGCTCTATGACAAAAACATCCCGATGTTGCTGGCCTGCATCGAGGTCTTGATTGACAATGAGGAAGATCCAAAGGTGCAGGAGCATTACCGCACTCTGTTGGGCTATTATAAAGCCAACGAGGATGGGTTGCTGAGCGCCTACGATCATGGTGTACCCATCCCTGATACCAGCAAACCGGGCGTGATCCACCACGCGAGGCTCGGCAGCATGGAGAGCAACGTCTTCACGCTCGTCGGCAACCGCATGAAGGGCCGTCGCGCTTGCTGGAGCATCCGCGGCGCGACGAATCTCGCCAATCTTCTCTGCCTATACCACACGACGGGCTTTGCGGGTATGTTTACCGGCTTTGCCGTACCCGCAGCAAAAACGCCCTCGTCCGATTGGAAGCCGCTGAGCGCGTCCAAAGTCCCGCTCAAAGCGGGCAAGGGCTACGAATGCCGGAGCCGCGCGACCGTTCCGAATCTGCCCTGGCTCAAGGCGATAACGGGCTACCAGTCTCTTACGCAGATCCGGCTGAGCTGACAGAAGCGGGCATACTGAGCACAAACAAGATTCTCAAACGAATGGAATTCTTGCCAACGTACGCTTGACACATACTTCCGCTTTGAGCACATCCTCCGTCACATCCGTGCCATCCGCGAGAATCACCTTTTCCTCTGGCAGTTGGCTGAAGCAGTCAAGGTGCGCATCCTCCGCGATGGTGTTCTTCAGGTAGTTGTTGTCGTCGGAAAAACCGGGATCGGGCTGGAGCTGGCACATATTGTACGCTTCCAGAATCGCCGTCACCGGCGCGCCGTGGAGCGTCAGCCCCTTGTACTGTTCAAGGTTTGCGCCAATCGGTCCCGCCGCCCTTGACCGGTTCCATGACGACGGCGAGCTTACCGTGCTTGCGGATGACCTCGCAGCTCGCGCGCGCCTGCACCAACTCGCTCTCCCAGTCGATATAGTTGAGCTTTCCAGAATACCAAGCGTCCGCATAAAAGCAATCAATATTTCTCGCCAGATGCGAAAGAACAGCAATATGCAGTGCAGCCAGAGGCAAAGCTGGACGTCCAAATCGACGAACCATTAGATTTGCCGTCATACAGCGGTTTTTTCGGTTGATCGTTCAGTCGATCTCAGTTCATATCTTCTGATTTTGGATCTTTGCATCACTCTTCTAGCATATTTGCAGCGGAGATGTCCAAAAATGCAGGCGGCAAAATGCGGACGGCATAGGGATAAAGAGAAGTCACCTACCAAATTTTGGACACTTGTTGTCCCAATTTGATAGGTGATTCGGTTCCCTCCGTCCTATCCGGTCGCCTGTTCAATGCGCCGGACTGCTTCGCGCAGCACGCTGCGCGGGCAGGCAAAGTTGAGGCGCATGAAGCCCTCGCCGCCGCTGCCGAACATCGTGCCGCCGTCGAGCCAAAGGCCCGCGCGCTCCAGGAAAAGCTTGTCAAGCGCCGCACCGTCCAGCGAGAGGGTACGGCAGTCGAGCCACGCGAGATAGGTCCCCTCCACCGGCAGCGCGCGGACTGGCGCGCCGTCGGGAAACGCTTCGTACAGCAGCTCCCAATTGCCGCGCAAATAGCCCAGCAGCCCTTCCAGCCACGCCTCGCCCCCGCGGTACGCCGCGCGCGCCGCGGCGAGCGACATCAGGTTTACACTTGCCTGTCCCATGGCAGAAAACGCGCGCTCAAGGCTTCGGCGCAACGCGGGATCCGAGACGATCAAATGCGCGATGGGCAGCCCCGCGAGGTTGAAGGTCTTGGTCGGCGCCATACAGGTGATCGTCCGCGCCGCCAGTTCCTCCGAAAGCGACGCGACAGGCGTGTGCCGGTGCGGCGGATAGACGAGATCGGCGTGGATCTCGTCAGAGACGATCCACAGGCCGCGCCTATGACAGAGACGCCCAAGCTCGGCAAGCTCCCCACGCTCCCACACGCGTCCCACCGGATTGTGCGGCGAGCAGAACACGATCGCCTTGCAGCGCTTCGCCTTCTCGTCGAGGTCCGCGTAATCGAGCGTGTAGCGCCCGCCATCCTCGCGCAGACGACTGACGACGGCCTCGCGTCCGAGCCGGCGGATGATGCGCGCGAACGGGTAATACACCGGCTCGCAGAGCAGCACGCCGTCGCCCGGCTCCGTCAGCGCGAGCAGCGCCGCCGAGACGCCGGAGAGGACGTTCGGGACGACCTCGTACCAATCCGTCTCCGTGCGCCAGTCCATGCGCTTTTGATACCATGCGCGCAGCAGCTGCCGGTAGCCGTCGCCGGTCTCCGTATAGCCCCAGATCGGCTGCTCCGCCGCCCGCGTCAGCGCTTCGCGTACGGCGGGCGGAGAGGGAAAATCCATATCCGCGACCCACATCGGTATCGTATCCCCGCGTGCGCCCGCCGGCGGCGCTCCATATTTGATCGACCCGGTACCGGCGCGGTCGTATACGGCGTCAAAAAATGCCGCGTCAAAGCTCTGCTTCGATTCCATTTTATATGCCGTTCATTTGCTCCGGCGCAGGATCTCACGCACCAACGCGTAAACCCGCGCGGTCGACGCTACGTCGAGGCGCTCACGCGCGGAGTGGATATCCTTGAGGTCGGGACCGAGCGAAAGCGCGTCCAGGCCGGGGATCTTTGAGATAAAGAGCCCGCACTCAAGTCCGCCGTGCGTCGCGTCGATCCGCGCGTCTTTGCCATACAGGTCGCGGTACGCGCCCTGCACCAGCTTGCGGAGCGCAGAGTCCTTTTGGTACTGCCAATTCGGATACTCGCCGCGTTCGCTGACCTTGCCGCCGGCGTACTCCACAACGGAGCGCAGCTTGCGGCGCAGCATCTCCTTTTGCGACGCGATGCTCGAACGGACGGAGTAGGTAAAGTGCAGTCCGTCCTCCTCCACGGAGATCATGCCAAGGTTGAGCGAGGTCTGGACGAGCCCCGGGAAGTCCATGCTCATCTCCTGCACGCCCTGCGGCAGCGCGAAAAGCACACGGAGCATCCGCTCTGTTGTCTTCGCGTCCAGCGCCGCGTCCAGTTCGGTCCGCGCGGCGGTCAGCGTCAGGCCGGGGTCCCCGATGGCGTACTCGTTTTGCAGCGTCGCCTCAAACTCACGGATAAACCCTTCAAACGCCGCCGCGCTCGCGGCGGGAACGGCGGCCTGAGCCGTGCATTCGCGGCAGATGACGTTGTCCGCCTCGCCGCCGCGGATATCCGCGACGCGCAGTCCGGGGACCGCCTCCATCGCCATATACAGCGCGCGGCCCATCAGGTGGTTGGCGTTGCCGCGCCCCTTGTCGATCTCCACGCCGGAGTGTCCGCCGAGCAGTCCGGAGAGTGTCACACGGTAGCCGGTCTCGCCCGAAATCGGCTCCCGCGCGCCGGGCAATACGCTGTCCATGCGGATGCCGCCCGCGCAGGAAACGGTAAACACGCCCTCCTCCTCGGAGTCGATGTTCAGCAAGCGCTTCGCCCTGAGGTCGGAGCAATCCAGCGCCACTGCGCCGTCCATGCCGACCTCCTCATCCACCGTGAACACCGCCTCGATGGGCGGATGCGGCAGCGCGTCGTCGGCGAGGATCGCCATGACCATCGCCACGGCGATACCGTCGTCGCCGCCAAGCGAGGTCTTGTCCGCCCAGACGCTCTTTCCGTCGGTGCGGACGTCCAGCCCCTCCTTCGCCATGTCCTTCGCGCAGTCGTCGGTCTTGGCGCAGACCATGTCGATATGCCCCTGCAGGATGATCGGCTCCGCCGACTCGTAGCCCGCCGAAGCGTCCTTCCAGATGACGACGTTGTTCACTTCGTCCTGCCGGTATTTGAGGCCATGCTCCCGCGCAAAGCGCACACACAGGTCGCTGATCTGCTTCGTGTTGCCGCTGCCATGCGGCACGGAACACAGCCGCTCAAAATAGGAAAATACGTCCTTCGGCTCCAGATTCGATAAAACTCCCATAGCTCCCCTTTAAAATTCCGCGTCGATCATCAGCTCGTCTTCCTCACCGGGCGTTTCCTCCTGCAGCTCCTCCGCCGTCGGCACGGCGACGAACTCGGAGATATACGCGTTCTCGGGAAGCCCCGCCAGATAGCCGGGGATGTTGATGATCACGCCGTCCATGTTGTACGGCAGCTTCTGCGATACTTCAATGATCTGCTCGTCGCCGCCCTTCTCCTGCGTGACGCCCAGCGCCATACCAAAGTCCTGACCGACGTGGGTCGTCATGCCGCGCTCTCTGGCGTAGAGCTTGGCAATCTGCTCGCCCTTGATATAGACGATGACCCGATAAGGGGCCTGATAGGTTTCGCCGTTGTAGTCCAAAGTCTTGTTGTCGAAGTAGACGGTGTGCCCGCGGCCGACGACCATCATGACAGCGCCGAGGGCAATCAGCGCCGCGGCGAAGACGACGCGGATCACGAGGCGTTTCCCGTTCTTCATTTCGCCGCCTCCTTCGCCATCTCCTCAGACGCCGCGTGCGCCAGCTCCTGTGCGGTCTTGCTCTTGCTGCGGCGCTTTTTCGTCTCATACATCACGAGCGCGATGGTGATGACGCCGTAAGAACAGAATACGCGGAAGTATTCGCCGATCATCGAGTCGCCGGTGATCGCCGCGCCCGCGCGGGGCGCCACGATGAACATCGTATGGAACAGGATGACGCCGAGAAATACGTTGCCGATGCTCGCCTTATCCACGCTCGCGCCGCCCACCAGCAGCGCGGCGATGCAGAACATGCCGATCTGGGAGTGGGACGAGTAGGTGGAGATGTTGCCCATGTTTTGCAGGTAGATGATCATGCCGAAGCCCGCCATCACCGTAGAGATCACGATGGAGATCAGGCGCGTACGCTCGACGTTGATGCCCGCGTCGCGCGCGACCTCCATATCCTGACCCACGGCGCGCATGTCCTGCCCCAGCTTCGTTTTGCGGAACCAGATGATGAACAGGCACAGCACGCCGATGATGAGGAACGTCAGCACCGGCACCTTCACGCCGCCGATGTTGACCGCCAGCAGGTTGTCGAGACACTGCCTCATGTTGAGCAGGCTCACCGTATTCCGGATGCCGTAGCCGCGCGGCAGCTTGATGGAGAAGTGCTTGATCGGAATGATCGAGCCCATCATGTACAGCACGACCAGCTGATAGAGACCGTTCATGAAGTAGCTGATGATGTAGCTCGTGATCATTTCTCGGCCCTTCGCGCGGTTCAGGATGCTGCCGCACAGCAGGCCAAGCAGGATAGAGAACGGAATTTGCAGGATCATCGCCAGCACCACGCCGGGAATGCCCCAAATCTGCCAGTCGGAAACAAAGATCAGCGCGATCTCGCCAGCCATGGCGCCGAGCGTCATACCAAAGTTCAGGCCCATGCCCGCCATGATGGGAACCAGCAGACAGAGGATCAGGAAGATGTTGCGCCCCATGCGCGTGACGATCTCATTGATCAGGTAACTCGGGGAAAAGCCCGAGAGCGGAATGCAGAATACGCAGATCATCACAAACAGGATCGGGACAACGTTGTTCTGCACAAATTCAAGCGCCTTCGCGCCAAAGCCCTTTTTCTCTTCCATCAGCGTCCGCCTCCTTCCGTTTTACGCGTCAGAGCGTAGAGGATCATGCCCTCCGAGACGATGATGCGGATGACCTCGCTCATATCCATATGGATCGCGGAGTTCATCACCGTCGGCGTCATGGTGACCATGCCCTGGAACAGGAACGTGCCGATGATCACGTTCGCGATACTCGCCTTGTTGACGCTGGCGCCGCCGATCAGAATGGCGGACACGGCGGGCAGCGCCATGTAGAACGGCGCGTTATAAAGCTGGATGAAGCCAAAGCCCTGCTCATAGACCAGGATACCCAGCGCTCCCAGCCACGTCGAGAGCACGACGGACAGCAGCCGCATTTTATCCACGTTGACGCCCGCCGCCTTGGCAAACGTCGGGTTGGAGCCGACAGCGGTCATCGCCGTGCCGGTCTTGGTATGCAGGAACGCCCACATCAAAAACGCCATCAGAGCGAAGAACAGCAACGTGCCGGTGGGGATCTTAAAGTTGTCGCCGATCTTGATCTGAAGGAAGCTCGCCAGCACCTCGTTGTAGAAGCCCTCGAGCGAGATCGTGGTACGCAGGCCCTTGCCCGCAAAGCCCCAGACCATCGTCGGGCTGTGGTACGGCAGCAACAGCCACATCATACACATGAACGAGACGGAAGAGAAGCCGACGTAGGTCGCGATCATCATTTCGCCGCCTTTGATCCTGTTGAGCAGCCATCCATAGCCAGCGCCCAGCACGACGGCGATCGGCGTCGCGATCAGGATCGCCGCGAAAAAGCTGCCGGGGCCGGTAAAGCCAAACTCGATGGACAACGTCGCGCCGAGAAGGCCCGAGATGATGCCCAGCGGCAGGCCGAAGTTGAGACCGCAGCCGGAGTGGATCATCGGCACCATCGCGAGCACGAGGATCGCGTTCCAGCTGAAGCGGTTGACGACGTTGGATATCTGCGTCCAGAAATCGTTGCCCACAAAGGGCGCGGCGATGAACATCAGCAGCAGGAAGCCCGTGATGATAAGGCGGGGCAGTCCGAACGCGTTTGCCATGGCGCGGATGCGCCCGGCCGGAGTGTTGCGCTCCGCTAAGTTTTCACTCATTCGTTCACCCCTCCTTTACACAACCTGACTGACCATCAGCATACCGAGCTCCTCGCTCGACGCCGTCGCCGGCAGGATGCCGGAAATGCGCCCGCCGGACACAATGGCGATGCGGTCGCAGACCGAGCGCAGCTCCTCCAGCTCGGAGGAGATCATCACGACGGTGACGCCGCTCTCGCGGTTAAACTTCCGCAGCGCTTCGAGCACCAGCGCCTTCGCGCCCACGTCGATGCCGCGGGTCGGCTCGGAGACGAAGAGGAACTTCGGCTCCAGCGCGAACGCCTTGGCAAGGCATATCTTCTGCTGATTGCCGCCGGAGAGTTCCTTCGCCTTCTGCTTCGTGCTCGTGCACTTGATGGCAAGCTCGTCAATGTACTTCCCGGTCACGGCGTGGATCGCTTTCTCGTCGCGCCACTTGACGAGGCCGCCGAGCAGCCTTTTGAGGAACTTGTTCTGAATCTGCATGGCGGGGAACGAAACGTTCCACTCCAGGCTCTCGTCGAGCAGCAGTCCTACGCCCCGACGGTCTTCCGACACGAACGCGATGCTCGCGTCAAGGCATCTGCGCGGGCTGTTCAGCGGGATCTCCGTCCCGCCGAGCGTGACGCTGCCGCCCGCTTCGTACAGACCCATGATACCGTTCGGGATGCCGAGCTTGCCCTGTCCGGCGAGGCCGCCGATGCCGAGGATCTCGCCCTCCTTCACGTCGAGATCGACGCTGCGCACGATCTCGCCGGGCATGTCCACCCAGAGCTTGCGGATGGACATGACGGTCGGGAAACCGTCGACGTCACGCGCCTCGCGTACCTCCCCGCCGGTCTCCACGCTGCGGCCGACCATGTTGCGGGTGATCTCCTCCACGGAGGTCTCCGCCGACGGCACGTCCTGCACCACGTGTCCGTCGCGCATGACGATGACCTTATTGCACACGGACAGTATCTCGTGCAGGCGGTGCGTGATGAAAATGATGGCAATGCCGCGCGCGGACATGCCTCGAATCGACTCCAGCAGCGCCTCCGCCTCCTTCTCCGTCAGGACGGCGGTGGGCTCGTCGAGGATCAGCAGCTTCAGCTGCTCCTTGCTCAGCTCGCGGGCGATTTCGGTGAACTGCTTATGTCCCACAGGCATGCTGTTGATGGGCATGTCCGCGTCAATGTGGACGCCCATCTTTTCGATGGCGGCAGCGGCGCGCGCGTCCATCTCTTTATTATCCAAAGTATTCAGGCGCTCGCCGAAGACTTCCGACAGAACGCTGTGCTTTTGCGGTTCGCGGTTTAAAAGGATGTTTTCCGTGGCGGTGAAGCCCGGGATCAGGGAAAACTCCTGATGGACCATGCCGATGCCGGCAGCCAGCGCGTCGAACGGCGTCACAAATTCCGTCTTCTCCCCGTTCAGCAGGATATCCCCGCCGTAGCCGCCGGTCTCCAGTATCACGTCCATACCGAAGAGGATCTTCATCAGGGTGCTCTTTCCGGCGCCGTTCTCTCCGCACAGGCCCAGCACCTCGCCCTCGCGGAGCGTCAGGTTGATGTCGGCGAGGACCTGGTTGCCGAAAAAGTCCTTTTTGATGTTCCTCATCTCCAAAAGAGGAGTGTTACTCATAGTGATCCTCCCAATTCAAGGATAGGGTATACGCCGAAGCGGGAGGGAGTTGCCTCCCTCCCGCTCAAAAAATGCTTGCTTCGCTTACGCGATGGTGAAGTACTTCTCGGGAACCTCGATGGAGGTGGAGCCCATGTACTTGCCCGGGTTGCCCATGATATAGGTATCCTGATAAATCAGGAAGGTGTTGTCCGCCTTGACGCCGGTCTGGGCGTTGGTGTAGTTGGAGCCGTTCCATGCGGCGCCGGGGGAGAATACCTCGTAGGCCTTGGAGATGTCGTCGATGTCGAGCAGCTCGCTCTCGCCGTTGATGACGTTCAGCGCATGCTGCGCGAGACCGGCGGACACAGTGTAGCCGTAGGAGTAAGCCCATGTGCCGAACTTGCCGGCGCCGCCCTTCTCCACGATGGCAGACTCGACCTTGGAGAGGATCTTGGTATAGTCACCAGCCTCGGCGGTCAGGTCGACGCCCAGCGCGCCGGGATAGCCCATGGTCGGGGACGGCAGATCAGCCTCGATGAAGTAGCCGCCGTATTCGAGCAGCTGCTTGAGCAGAGGTTCGGTATGCGCGTCGTTGGTGCAGAAGTAGGCGGCGTTCTTGCCGTACTTCTCGACCCACTCGGGCACCTTCTCAAGGATATAAGCCTGCGCGCCCGCAACGCCGACGTCGGTGGTGGGATCGGGAGCGGTTTCGAGCACAAAGTCCATGCCGAATTCCTCGCACGCCGCCTTCATGATGGCGACGCGGCGGCTCATGGTCTCATAGGACATATGGCGCGGGAAAGAGATGTGCACAAAGGTGTCGCAGCCCAACTCGTGCGCGGTGCGGATGATCAGGTAGCCGCGGGCGACGAAGTCGTTGTTGCAGACCAGATCGGCGGCAGAACCGATCTCGGGCAGATCCTCATGGGACTCGCCGGCGATGCAGAGGATGTCGGGACGGCGCTCTTTGATCTGACGGAACGCCTCGGTCGTGCCGGGCACCGCCTGATTGACGATGATCGCCTTCATATCCGGATCGTCGGACAGGTTGACAATGGTCTGGATGGTGGTCTCGAGCTCCTCGGTGAAGTTGTCGGGGTAGATGGCCAGCTTGACCATATCCTCGCCATACATCGCTTGGAACGCCTCAGCGCCGCGACGGTCGTCCTCGGACTGCGAGACGGAACCGGTCACGATGCCGATGTGGGGCTTGGCGGCCTCTGTGGTCTCCGCGGCGGCGGGCGTCGTGTCCGTGGACGGAGCCGTCGTCTCGGTGTTCGCCGGAGCGTTGGTGGCAGGTGCGTTGGTCTGTCCGCCGCCGCAGGCGACGAGCGCAAGAGCCATCACAAGCGCAAGAGTGATGCTAAGGAATCTTTTCATACTAACCTCCCATAGATTCAGGGCCGTCCCGCTCCGCAAAGCGTGTCGACCCTTAAGGTTTAATTAGTTTATCACATATTTTTGAAATGTCAACTGTCACACGCCGTTTGTATTTTTGCAAGCAAATTAAGCTTTTTTCGCGGGCGACTCCATGGGTTATGGCTGGATTTTTGCCTTTTTCTATGAGGCATTGGCGCTGAAGCGCCATCTAAAGCCATTTTTGCATAGTACAGCAACTTGGGATTATTTTATTATACCACAAGCAAAGATTTTCTTCACCCATTGGGTGCAAAAATATTAAACATTTTAAGCGCCTGAAATCCGCTGATTACGCGGCTTCTGACTGTTCAGACCAGCTTGAGATCCACGGATTCAGGAAGACAGTTATTTGGCCACGATTCTATGGGTTCTTCAGTTTGGACGTTCAGTTTTGCCACGGATAGCTCTGCATATAGCTTTCTATTCCCGCCGAAAGCAAAAAGGGAAGTGCTTGTTCAGAGATTGATCAGTAAAAATGGATAGATGTTACATTTCGAGAGGACGCCTCGCACGCCAGAAAAGACAACTCTCCGCTGAATTTGAACATCCTGCGGAAAGAAGCGCTGCACCTGTTGAATCAAGCCGATTTTGGCAAGTGTGTCAGCGTTCGCAGAGAAATGTCTCGCACCGCTATGGATAACTACGCCCTTGGCCACATTATTGTCCGAAAGTAAATGCTGTCGCTGTAATCACCAGAAAACTGGCAGTAGACACTCCGAAAGAAAGATGGTATACTAAATGAGGAGGTCGGTCTATGGAACAAGAAACAACCATTTCCGAAAGTATTGACGCGGTTGCGGAAAAGGTTCGGTATGACGCAGCCTGCAAGCGGGTGCTGGCG
>Ga0310695_10014540_pt1 | contig 10615 bp, 9 predicted proteins | sample RumenRJG_04DNA_FD_203882 | JGI IMG/M metagenome (GOLD analysis project Ga0310695, IMG submission 203882) | Bovine rumen microbial communities from Lethbridge, Alberta, Canada - RJG_04 (v2) (version 2) | ecosystem: Host-associated > Mammals > Digestive system > Stomach > Rumen | place: Canada... | reverse complement strand
CCCAACAAGTCGCTCATCACAGTTACCGGAGTCTTGAACTGAGCCACAAGAGACGACTCGACAATCTTGTTCTTCTCGGGATTGGAGCAACCGGCACCGTAGAAGTAGACATGATTCCATCGACGCTTGAAAAACGCCTCGGGCAACTCCAGTCGCACATTGTGGCTGATCTCACGACGAGACAAGAAATAAGGGTTCAGGCCCACCGTCTCGGCGTGCTCAACAACCACACCATTATCTACCAAAGTCCACTCGGTGCGAGTACTGCTGCTCTCACCAATCACAATCATACTGCGGGACACACTTGTTGCCATGTTAACAAATTATATCAAAGGTTAAATCTATTCGTTTATTGTTAAAACATAAAGTTTTACGCTACAAATTTACAATATCCGCACCACACCGGCTGCATAAAACCAATAGACCTCATTAATTTTACACAAGATTTAACTCCTTTATACATACGTTCACATCATAAATCATACAACTTCATTTCACTTACAAAAATAGCCGCCACTATTTCTAATGACGGCTATAACATCCATTACAGAAAAAAATCAATCGCGCGGAGCAGGGCTCTTGTCAGGGGCATTGGAGCGGTAAATGTAGCAATAGACGCGGTCGCCCTTGTAGCCAGGCGAGTAGGTCAACCCATTGTCACCACTGAAGATATGAGTATCTGTCTCATAATAGCCTCTGTCCTCAAGAGCATCTTGCAACTCGGCACACTGGGTATAGGCCTTGTCGGTCTTGCGACTCACGGCGATACCAGTCAACACAGCCGAAGTATTCTTGACCGGCTTGTCGAAGAAAAATTGATAGCGCACACCGTCGCTATGTTCATACAGAATCTGGTTGCCATTGACCTTGCCCAGAGCACGCATGTCAGCGAAACTACTGACATTTACACCCGACTCACGCAGCAGGTTATCGACAGACAAAACCATGTTGGAAAAACCTTGACTGCCCGATGGAGTGTGCCGCGGGGCAAACACGCCCTTGTTGTCCACCTCGCTGGCATCGGTATCATTGCCCTCGTTGTCGACAGGAGCACCCTCGGTCGGCTCAAAGGCTTCGCCCACGGTTGCCTCAGAGGTCGTCACGCTGTCGGTTGTTTGGGCGCTGACAGCAGGAGGTTCTTCTGTGGGTTCGTCAGTGCTAGCACGGTTGTTCATCCACCACCAACCCAGTCCTCCCAGCGCTGCCAAGGCCAATATTGCAGCCGCAATGATGATCGGCGTCTTTTTGCTTGAAGATTGTTGCGCGTTGGGTTGCTGCATCGGCTGATAAGGCTGCTGGTAAGGTTGCTGCTGGTAAGGTTGCTGCTGATAAGGCTGCTGGTAAGGTTGTTGAACAGGCTGCTGAACGGGCTGCTGTACAGGTTGCTGAACAGGCTGCTCAACGGGTTGCTGCTGTACAGGTTGCTGAATGGGTTGCTGCTGAACAGGTTGCTCAACGGGCTGTTGCTGTACAGGTTGCTCAACGGGTTGTTGCTGTACAGGCTGCTCAACGGGATGTTGCTGTACAGGCTGCTCAACAGGTTGCTGCTGTACAGGTTGTTCAACGGGTTGTTGCTGAACAGGCTGCTCAACGGGCTGTTGCTGTACAGGTTGCTGAATGGGTTGCTGCTGTACAGGTTGTTCAACGGGTTGCTGCTGTACGGGTTGCTCAACGGGTTGCTGCTGTACAGGCTGCTCAACGGGTTGTTGCTGTACAGGTTGCTCAACAGGCTGTTGCTGAATAGGCTGCACTGGTACAAACAGAGCGGCCAACTGAGGCACTTGACCTGCAGGCATCCACTGCTGCATCCCAAGATCCGGACACCAAACCCATGTGTTAGCGGTCAAATTGTGAGCGCGCAACTGGTCGACAGTGAACGGACCAAGTCGCTCGCGATTGTCATTGATGTAGTAGAAATTCATAATATTATCAGATTGGTAATTATTAATATACGATATCTTTCTCTATTGGCAAGGATGGTAATTGGTCAGGCTCGATATAGACAGGCATACCCACATAAGCATAATGCTCCTTGAGGTAGTCAAGATCGGCATCACGCAAACGTATGCATCCCTCACTGTCACGGCCCGGCATCTTGTCCTCGTTATTGGTGCTGCCATGGATGCCGATGCCCGAGAATGGGGTCTTCAAACGCATGAACCAATTGCCGTAAGCACGTATCTTGCCTCGCCCGTCACCGAAGTCATGCTCCCAGTCACTGGCTGGTACAATCTCGGTGATGGTGAAAGGCTTGCCCGGCTCGGTCTCGGGGGTGCGCATATCGCCGCTCTTCAATTTTTGCCCTTTGTTGCGTGACAAGCACACAGGGAAACGCGCCAATGCAATCGTGTCGCCATTGACAACACCCTTGACATAGAGGCGCAACTCGACCTTAGAGATGACAATGAATGTCGAGTCGTGAGCCACTTGCTTGTCACTGAGCACTTGCATCGTGTCAGGACGATAGGTCACACGTCCCGCACTGTCAACTCGCTCGGCGACAGCATTGTCTACAGGTTGTTCAACTGGTTTTTCATTGTCATGCTTGCCGCCACAGGCACATAGAGCCATCGTTGTGGCGGCAAGCAGGATTAGTTTTGCAGGATTCATCATATTTTCAAGCTTTTAGTGATTATATAACTTTTCTTCATCAGTGTGCTATCACAACCTTGTGAGTTGAGGTGAGGCCATTGACATGAACTCGCAGCAGATAATGCCCTGTGGGAATCTCGGCTACATTAATGTAGTTGCCACAATGCCGTACTACCACCTTGCCCGTGAGGTCAAGCAACTCAACTCCCTGGATGCGGCTGTCGGCACTGGCAACAATATAATCGCTGGCTGGCACAGGACCCACCTTGACACCCTTGAGCACAACCTGCTCGACTCCCGCGTTGGGCAAGCCATGCTTGTAAAGCACGTCGTCGATGAGCAGGGTGCCACTGATGCCCATGCGCGAATCGGAGGGTGTGATGCGGAAACCCACAATGCGGTTATTGCCCGCAGGCATCGCCACCTTGATGTATTGCCACCCATGGAAATCAAGCGTTGCAACGTCGACATACTCAAGATTGGGCAATGCTGGCACATCATCCGTTCCCGCATCGCCTATGACTGCCTGCAGACGATTGCAACTCATGTCGCCCCACAGATGGATGCCCAATGTGTCGCCAAGAGCAAACACCTGATCAAATCCTAACCCAAGCATAGCCTCCGGCTCACCCTGCCCTGCAAAATCCCACTTGAGTTGCAGCGACCGCGAGCCAAACAAATGAGTGGTTGATGCCGATACTGTTGCAGTCTTGTAGACACCGTCCACCCCAATGCCAGACACATCTTCACCGTCGTAAAGCAACACTGTGCCCGACTTGCTGGTGCCCATGTCGGCAGCCACAAAACTATAAACAAGGTCACCGGGCAGATGAACGCCAGCTGTGTCGCTGACCTCACGCTCAATTGTGACCGAATAAGTCTCTGCCACATTGAGGTCGCGCAACAGAGGCAGACGGATATAGCCGTATGGGTCGCCCTTCTTGTTGTTTTTGATGGCTCGTCTGCTCCAATCGAGTTCGGTGCCATCCTTATCATAGACATGGAAGAGGTTGAACAAGTCCTTACTAGCCAGCAGTGAGTCGGTGCGGAACTCGACATAAGGTGTCTGGAAATGCACCTGACAATTCTCACGAGGCCACAAGGCTAATGTGTTGAGATGGCTGCGTGACTGCGTGGTGAACTGGAAGGTGAAGTCCTCGTTCATCGGTGTGCCACCGCCATGCTGTGCTGTCTTGCGTAAGGTAACAGTATAGAGCGTATTGGTCTGATAGGCATCGGTGGGAGTAAACACCATGCGATAGTTGGTATCTTCCCATCTGAAAGTGCCTTCAACAGCCGGCTCGATTTCCAGTGCAGCTTCGGTCGAAGCGATGTCCATGTCCCAGTTGAACTGAAACACGATGGGCTCGACGCACAGCACAGCAGGGTCGCCCTCACTCCACACGGGCGAGTAACTGACCACCTCGGGCGGTGTGCTGCGCACACGCTTGAGATCCATGTTGCAATAAGTCACCGCATTGGGCTTGACTTCAACATCAGTAGTGGCTGTAAAATGCTCGGGTCCGCTGGCTTCGACGGTATAGGTGCCAGGAGCCACATACTTAAATAGGTAGATACCATTCTCGATGGTGTCGGTTGTGGTGGTCTGCACCACATTGCCGTCACTATCGAGCAAACGCACAGTGGCTCCGTTGATGGGTTGCCGCTTGTCATCGCCGAACATCACATATGTGGCGGCACGCAACAAGCGGTCGTCCCGCAGGTTGCCGGTAATGATACCTGTCATGTTGTCACCATACTGTTCGAGGCGACCAAAGTAGCGGTCAGCCCCTAACGAGAAATTGAACCCCTCGACCCAGTCATAGTCATGATTGATGAGGCGATAGGTTTCAGGGATGTAGTCGTGAAATGAGCCTTCGTCAAGCATCGACACAGCTTTGTTGCCACGCAACACACCGAGCCCCTGGTTATTCCACTCGGGATAGAAGGTCCAGTCGCCGGCGATGCGATAGTTGTTCTCGCTCCACACAGTGCTCTCATTGGCTAAGAGGTATACCCCTAAATCTTGCGCCAACTTGTCGCTGCCTGGCACCACAGGCGACCCTGTGTAGCCACGATACAATCCCAACGGAAAGTTGATGCGATAGTTATCGCCAGCACCCGTGGCATTACTGTGAATTGAGTAGAACACATCGGCACCACTGGAGTTACACAGCGCAACAATGGTCGAGAGATTCAAGTCATCGGACGTGGTGTTGCGGATGCGCGAGATACTGGTCTTGTAACCCTTGTGCTTGAGCATCTCTTGCAGGGCAAAACCCTTCCAAAGATTGGAGTTCGACTCCCAGAAACCCAAAGTGTCGCCCTGCGCAAAGGGCGCCACCACCACATTGCGGTCGTCGGCATCGTGACCACCATGGCCAGGATTGATATATACGTGCGGCTGTTGGGCCAGCGCACAATTGATACCCATGACTGCCACGAGCATCAGCATGACGTTTTTGATTTTCATCTGTTTCATTGTCGTGTCAGTTTATGGTTTAATTTGTATTCTCATCTGGTGCAACTGGCCATCGATAGTGGTATAGACAATCTTACCACCACCAGCAGTGGGCTGCATGGTCATTGATGTGGGACGGGTCAACTCATAGGCGAATGATCCATCGACCTTGAGTAGCATGATTTGAGACGAAGTGAACTGGTGACCATCATCGGTAGCATGCTGTGCCACAATGTAGTCATCATCATACCAGCAGGGCATCTCGTAGTTGCCCAGTTGTGCCAGTACCTTGCCTTCAAGGTCCATCACAATGACACCCGTGCCGGCAGCAAAAAATGCAACCCGCATGCCATCAGGCGACAGGCTGGCCCACAGATAGCCTGCATGCGACTCGACGGGTGAGAAACGGCGTTCCTGACCATTGACATTGAGCACAACTTCACTGCCCTCGGTAGTCACTGCCACACCCAAGTTGCGAGCCGAAGTATAACTGACATTACCGCGCAGTGCCGCGCCACGTGATGCCGACATGGGACGCACGGCACCATGCTGTGCCTCGAGCACCACAATTGACCGTGCCGTAGCCAAGTCATAGCAGTGACCAGTGCGGTAGACCAAATTATTGGCACGACGCTCCTGTGTCACATAGTAGACCCGTCCATCGCCGCCCCACAAGGCATCAATCCCAGCACCAGCCTCATCGCTGATGCGAGTCACAACATTGTCATCATAAGTGTAGAGTTTTAGGCCATTCTGTTCACCGCTGCTGAAGAGCAACTGGCTGCCGTCGGCATTGAGCACCGGATAATAGGCCGGTCCCTCAACACCCTGCAACAACCTCGTCCGCTCAAGCACTGTCACCTGCTGCGCGCACGTCATCAGGGCAATGCCATACAACAATAAGGATAGAAATTGTTTCATATACTTTAAAAGTTTTGAGTTTTCAACCCCCAAAGATAGCAAAAATTAATCAACAATGCCACATTTTTAGATTTTTTCACACTCTACCTTAAACTGAAATCTGTTACCCAAAGCCTCACTTGATTCTGTCGTATTACCGCAACAGTTTCATGGAGTGCCGAAGAGTGCGCTTAGTTCCTGAAAGCGGGCTAAGGTGGCGGGACCGAACTTGGCCAACGACTGGCGGACGCGCTCAAGCGTGCGGGCCGGCTCGCCCAGATGGGTCTTGCTGAAGAACTTGTCGGCATAACAGATAACTTTCTCTTCCATGGTGACAGGCAACATCTGCTTGTGTGGCACGGGTAAGCCTTGACTGACAATGTCATCGAGCGAGAGTCCGGCACCCGTATGACGCTCACACACAAGAGCATGTCGCGGCAAGTCATGGGCACGCAACATTTCAGCGCCCAGTATTCCGTGGCAAATGTAAGGCTCAGTGCCGTGGCAGTGGATACCCGGTGCATCGGTGCGACACATGCCGATGTCGTGCAGCATCGCAGCCTCGCGCACAAAGTCAATGTCCAGCGGGTCGATGGCAGGATGCAAGTCGTTGTAACGCACAGCCAACCGCACGGCCAGGTCGGCCACTTGGCGGCTATGAATCACCAGAGTATCATAGAGCGCGGTACCTGGCGTGTAATATTGTTCGATAATAGCGTTGTAGTCTAACATAGTTTACTTATCATTGTAATGCCCTTCAACAGAAATGACCAGTACTGTCACCACGTTGTCATAAATATCATAGATCACTCTATCGCTACCTGACAATCGCCTAGAGTAAGTAACACCTCCACCACCTTTGAGCGGTTCGGGATGCTCAGTTCCAGTGCGAGGATGAGTTTCCAATTCCGGAAGAAGCCGATATAGTTTTTGAAATGAGTTTGGATTAGATTTCTTCCATTTTTTGATGACGCGCTGCACCTCTTGAGTGAATTCAATCCGATAACTCATAATTCATCCATCCATTTCTGCGCCGAAGAGGCATTTTCAAAAGCCAATGTTTTGCGCTCTTGAAATTCACTGCGTGCAGTGGCTATTTTCTCGGCCAATTGTGGCGAGACAGTCAAGTCGTCATCATCAACCAGAACAATTGCGTAAACTTTGTTATGACGACGCAGAAACAACTGCTCACCCTGATCAACTAGATTGAGTGATGCGGCTAAATTGCTTCTGAAATCACCTACTGATAATGTTGTCATTGCTACTATTATTTGAGAATTATGTGCAAAGGTAAACAATTATTTCAACAAATCCATATTCATGTACAAAAAAATGTACATGATGCCCTTTTATTTGGCACTTTAACTAGAAATTGCTACCTTTGCAGTCCAAAAAACGGATAACATTATGCCCAATAACACTAGAGAAGAGAAACTCAAAGCCTTTGAACGGTTGCTCGATGTGATGGACACACTGCGTGAGAAGTGCCCATGGGATCGCGAACAAACCAACGAAAGCCTGCGCGAGAACACCATTGAAGAAACCATGGAACTGTCCGAAGCCATCCTCAATGACGCACCAGCCGAGATTCGCAAGGAACTGGGCGATGTGTTGCTGCACATCGTGTTCTATGCTAAGATTGGTGACGAGAAGGGACAATTTGATATTGCCGACGTGTGCAACTCGCTGTGCGACAAACTCATCTTCCGCCATCCGCACGTCTATGGTGAAAAGGTGGCAAAGGATGCTGCCGAAGTGCTCCAAAATTGGGAGATTATCAAGACTAAAGAAAAAGATGGCAACAAGACCGTGCTTAGCGGTGTGCCTCACACCCTGCCCTCGCTCATCAAGGCCGAGCGCATCCAGGAGAAGGCTGCCAATGTGGGCTTCGACTGGGAGAAACGCGATGATGTGTGGGACAAGGTCAAGGAGGAGCTGGCCGAGGTCGAGGCCGAGATGCGCCGCGGCGATGTGAAGGACGAAGAGAAGGAGTTTGGCGACCTGCTGTTCAGCATCATCAATGCCGCCCGCCTCTACGGCGTGCGACCCGACAACGCCCTGGAGCGCACCAACCGCAAGTTCATAGCCCGCTTCAACTACATCGAGGCCAAGGCCAAGGAGCAAGGTCGCCATTTGCGCGACATGACCCTCGCCGAGATGGACGCCCTGTGGAACGAAGCGAAGCGACAGGCCTCCAACAATTAGCCACTTTTCATCTTGGACAAGAAGCACTGAATCAAGAGCATGAAAGTTTGCGTGACAGAGAAACCTAGCGTAGCCAAAGATATCGCCGGTATCTTGGGGGCTACGACTCGCCGCGATGGGTACTACGAGGGCAATGGCTACCAAGTCACATGGACCTTCGGTCACCTGTGCGAGCTCAAGGAGCCGGGCGACTACACCGACCTGTGGAAGCGGTGGAGCCTGAGCGCATTGCCCATGATTCCGCCCAAATTTGGCATCAAACTCAAAGACGACGAGGGCATCCGCAAGCAGTTTCATGTCATTGAGACACTCATCGCCGGCGCCGACGAGGTCATCAATTGCGGCGATGCCGGACAAGAGGGCGAACTCATCCAGCGCTGGGTCTACCAGAAGGCCAACTGCCACAAGCCCGTGATGCGCCTGTGGATCTCGTCGCTCACCGACGAGAGCATCCGCGAGGGTTTCCGACACCTGCAACCAGCCAGTGACTTCGACAACCTCTACCACGCCGGACTGTCGCGCGCCATCGGCGACTGGGTGCTGGGCATGAATGCCACTCGGCTCTACACGCAGAAGTATGCCCAGTCGCGCAACGTGCTGAGCATCGGACGTGTGCAGACCCCCACCCTGGCCCTGATTGTCGCCCGTCAACGCGAGATTGAGCACTTTGTGCCCGAGGATTACTGGGAAATCAAGACCTTGTATCGTGGAGTGACCTTCAACTCGACCAAGGGACGCTATAAGACCGAGGGTGACGCCAGCCAGGTCATCGAAAACATCCATGAGTTGCCGCTCACGGTCACCGGCATCGAGACCAAAAACGGACGCGAAGCCCCGCCGCGACTGTTCGACCTGACGAGCCTGCAAGTCGAGTGCAACAAGAAGTTCTCTTATACTGCCGACGAGACGTTGAAACTCATCCAGTCGCTCTACGAGAAAAAGGTGACGACCTATCCTCGCGTCGACACCACCTACTTGAGCGACGACATCTACCCCAAGGTGCCCGACACCTTGCGTGCCATGACACCCTATGCACCCCTGACCGCACCACTGCTGGCATTGCCCAAGTTGCCCAAGAGCAAGAAAGTGTTTGACAACAGCAAGGTTACCGACCACCACGCCATCATCCCCACCAATGTGGACCCGCGAACTGTGCCGTTGAGCCGCGAGGAGAAGTTGGTCTACGACTTGATTGCCAAGCGCTTCATAGCCGCTTTCTATCCCGACTGCGAGTTTGCCACGACTACCGTTATGGCTGCCATTGGCGACTATGAGTTCAAGGCCACTGGCAAGGTCATCCTCAAGGATGGCTGGCGCGGCATCTACAAGAAGTCGCCAGAAATCGAGGAAAAAGGCAAGGACGATGACGACAATGGCACCATGCCCCAGATGACTGTGGGCGAAACCGGCCCGCACGAGCCCTCGCTGCTCAAGAAGAGCACCCAGCCGCCCAAGCCCTACACCGAGGGTACCTTGCTGCGCGCCATGGAGACCGCCGGCAAGACGGTCGACGACGACGAACTGCGCGATGCCATGAAGGAGAACGGCATCGGCCGGCCCTCGACACGCGCCGCCATCATCGAGACACTGTTCCGCCGCAAGTACATACGCAAAGAGCGCAAGAGCCTCAGTGCCACCCTGGCGGGGTGTCAACTCATCGACACCATCAACGAGCCACTGCTCAAGAGCGCCAAACTCACAGGACTGTGGGAGCGCAAACTGCGCCAGATTGAGCGCGGCGAGTACAGCGCCCAGCAGTTCATTGATGAACTCAAGCAGATGGTCAGCGAGATTGTGCTCAACGTGCTGCGCGACAACAGCGGCCCCGCCATCATCGTCGAGCCAGATGCCCCACGCCGCCCCCAAGCACCTGCCGCTGGCGATGCGGCTGAGAAGAAGCCCCGCGCCCCGCGCATCACCCGGTGGGAGCAAGTCATCTGCCCCGTTTGTGGCCGCGGACACATGATCAAGGGCCGCACCGGCTTTGGCTGCAGCGAGTATCGCAACGGCTGCCAGACCGTCTTCCCCTTTACCGAATACCCCGCCGACCTCACCCCCGCCCGCCTCAACTCCCGCCTCAAGAAACTCAGGAAATAGTCCAACTGCAAGCTCAACCTTGCATTTTCTGTCAAAATTTGTTGTTTTGATCTTGCATTCCAGGGCAAGATTGCACATTTTTCAGTACACTATTGCAAAACTTAGACTCCTATCACAGAACTAAACTATTAAAAAATGGCTAAACCTACCAATAAGCAAGAACTCATCGCAGCCATGCAAATGGGCTACGAGAAACTGAATGAACAAATCAACAAGCTAGACCCGGCGGCGGCAGCGCCCCATTCGGCTTTGTTGCCGACCCCAAGAAATGCGGTGTGCGATGGCTGCATGACCGCTGTCTGCGCGACCTATTGGCACACCTCTATGAATGGCAAGTGCTGATGCGCGTGTTCGTCCGGA
>Ga0310695_10014539_pt1 | contig 10615 bp, 6 predicted proteins | sample RumenRJG_04DNA_FD_203882 | JGI IMG/M metagenome (GOLD analysis project Ga0310695, IMG submission 203882) | Bovine rumen microbial communities from Lethbridge, Alberta, Canada - RJG_04 (v2) (version 2) | ecosystem: Host-associated > Mammals > Digestive system > Stomach > Rumen | place: Canada... | reverse complement strand
ATCTCCGGGTACACCCTCCCGCCGGCTTATACATGTATTTTGTTATTTTTTCCTTATTTTCAGTGTCACCATTGCCGCGATCACTGCTGCACAGGAGACAAAACTCAGGATCCAGAGAAGACTGTCATTGTTATCTCCCGTAGAAGGTGAACCTTTGGAGGATACATCCTTGACTTCGAAGGACCTGGATACACTTCCATCCTTGAACTCCACAGTGAGAGTATGTCTTCCCGCATCGAGCAGATTCAGGTATCTGTCATCAATCTCCAGCTTGAGACTTCCCTCCCAGGTATCGTAATAAGCGGTACTCACAGTTTTGCCATCTACAAGGATATGGCTGAAAGCCCTGTAGGTGATCATATCGTATTCGTAGCGCTTTACAGTGAAATCAAGGTCTTTTTTGCTGCCATGCTTCCAGGTGTCACTGGCTTTCGTAAACCTGTAGCCGGAGCTGCCTGCAGGGGAAATCGCTTCTTCCAGGGTATCGGTGTACTCTTTGTCATTCAGCTCTGCCTTTGCAGTGCAGTAAAGTCTGCCGTCGGCTGATTTTGTGGGAAGTGTTAAAGATTCTTTTACATCCGCATCCACAGTCTTCTTATGAGAGGAGTCCCGTGTGCAGGTGAATCTGCACTCGCAATCGAAGGAGCCGTCATCGTTCTGTGTCCAGATAAATTCATGCTTTCCCCAGTTGTGTCCCAGCGCGGCTTTTTTGACGTTTTTGATCTGTTTTTCAAATGCTTTGTTGGAAAAAAAGGCAGTGTATGTGTACTTTCCTTCTTTCGTACAAGTCGGATCCGTACCCTTCTTTGTCGTTTTGACCTTTTCGGATTCTATGTGGGTCTTGTCACGTTCACAGACCCGCTTGGCTGTAACCGTACTGTAGTCTTTTGCCCAGGTATAGGTGGGTTCCCCCCATTTGTGCCCGAGAGCAGGGATGATGGTATCAGACTCTTTGATCGGCTTTGACGCCGCGCTGTCACTGAAGCATTTCCCGCACTTCTCGCACTTGTAATATTCTTTTCGTCCTTTTTCCAGGCATGTGGGATTCTTTTTGTCGATTTTTTTCAGCGAGTGGGCATCTTTCCACTGAGCAGTTGCAGTGAAATCTTTTGTGACAGTAACAGAGTCCCCGGCCTTGTAAACCTGGTTCCCGACTTTCCAGCCGCTGAATGCCTTGCACTGGGGTGCTGTAAAAGTGCATTCGGGAAGTTCCAGCTTCTGTCCCATGACAACATGTTTTGATTCCATGTCGCCGGAGCCCTCACCGGGATCAAATTTCACCTCGTATACCGGGCGCGGCTCGATCACTGCATGATCAGCTGTTTTGCCGGTTTCAGTCGTGATGGTCTTTTTGTCATCTGAAATCTTACCGCCGGAGGGTGTCGTGATCCACAGAAGGCTGCCGATCGATATTTCGGATCCGGCAGAAACTGCTTTCGAGGCAGAAACTGCTTCAACCCTGGTCACATCGTTGCCGATTGTGATTTTGGAGGCACTCAGCCCTGGACCACTATCTGAAGAGACAGCGGTCACAGTGCCTTTGGAAATGGTGAGTTCCCCTTTATCTGCCTTTATGCAGGCACCGCTGAGAGGAGCGGCAGTCCTGACTGTAAGATTTCCTGTTCCGTTCAGGATGAGGGAACTGTTTTCGCAGACGATTCCGCTGCCAGCCTCAGTGTCAGTGATGCTGCAGTCTCCTGAAAATTCAATCGTGAGGGTTTCAGCCCCGTTGTAGTAGACGGGGGCAGCGGCTTCTTTTCTGCCTTTGACAGTGGCCTTCTTAAAGGAGAGGACCTTATTTGTATGGTCGTAGGATATTGTTCCGTCGCCGGCTATATCTTTGCAGTTGGTTTTGTTCGCTCTGACCCCTCCGACCCAGAGAGGATATTCGTCCACAGTTTTGGCAGGAGCGGTCAGTGGGACAGTCCCGGCCGGCTGCGCATCCTCAGTGGCATTCTCCGCGCTGTTTTCGGAAGTAGAACCTGCAAAAGCAGGGATATCGCTGACTGTTTCACCATTCATGTCACCTGTGGCCTGGTCAGGGCCTTCCCCGTCCGCGGGAACGGAATCCGATCCTTCTCCGGCCTGCCCGTCTGCAGCTGCGGTCTCTTCACCGGCAGCAGTATCCTCTTCACCGGGGACTATGATTTCCTCCGGATTTGAAAGGCTGCCCTCATCAGAGCCCGGAACAGGGATTTCATCTGTGCCGGGAACAAGGGTTTCATCTGTACCGGGAACAATGTTGTCACCTGCATCGGAAAAAGCGGGTTCTTCTGAGAAGACCTGACCTTCATAGTCGGGCAGGTCTCCTGAACCGTCCATATCGGTGGTTTCCATTCCGGAATCAGACATGCTGTCCTGTCCCTGCAGATCCTGATCCCCGGAAACCACTTCCTGAGGGGAGCTGCTTTCAACATATTCATCTTCAATAGACTGTTCCTGCTGTTCCTGCTCTTCGGAACTTTCATGGGAATCCTTGACCGGTTCCTGTTCTTCTTCGGCCCCTTTTTCTCTGTCTTCTTCAGGATTTTTTGTCTCTGAGGCCGCAATTTTCTCGACACCGGTCACGGAAACAGTGATATCGCCTGTCACCCGGGCAATGACATATTTTTCATATCCCTGGGAGATAAGCTTTTTTTCAAGAGGATCCTGAGCCCCGGAAGCACCTTCAGATGCTTTGCTGCTTTCTTCTGTATCAGCTGCGGTATCAGTGTCTGTACCTGAAGGAGACTCTGCGCTTTCTGAGCCATGTGTTCCGTCTTCGCGATCAGGATCCTCAGAGTCAGTCTTTTTATCAGTGTCGGCAGTCTTTACAGGCACCGGCTTTAAGACAGTCTCCCCTGCTTTTACAGAAAAGTTCTTCCCTTTCTGCCAGCCCTCTGCGGGAGCCAGATAAAAGGTAAAACTTTCCCCGGTGGATACTTTGGCGCTGCCGGCGGACCGGATGAGAATACCTTCCTGACCGGAGGGAAGCCTGACTTCATGTGTCACGACAGTTCCGGATTCATTCCCGGCGTCTTCAGCATCCTCTGTGCCTGCTGCATCCACGGCTGCCGGATCTTCCGGTTCCACAGCCTCCACGGTTTCCGATACTGCTTCTTCCACAGTCTCTTCAGACTCTGATTCTGCAGCTTCTACAGTATCCTCAATTTCATTGATCTCACCGGCTTCACCGCTGTCCGCAGGCTCTTCGATCATGATTGTCTCTTCAGATTCCGAAGCCGCCCGGGGACGGATTTCATTGGCCGCGGCACCAACAGGCAGAGCCGATACAGCCAGAATGAAAGAAAGAATACTCGCTGATAATCTGTACTTATTCATAAAACACCTCCGATGAAAAGCCTGCGAAAATATTCGCGGCAGTTCGAAGCATGACTAAACAACGGAAAAGCGCCGCTAAGACGGGTATGTCCGCATATCCTGTCCCGCGGATATTTCATAGCCCGTGTCATGGATTTTCCGCTTTTGAGGGGGACACAGGCTGTCGGGAGGGGGCAGAGGGCGGCGGACCGCCTCAACCCTGTTACACTCCAACAACATAATACTCCAGTTCAGACTTTTGGCAAGCAGAACATTTCAAAGACCAGGTGATTCCTGTTCTTGTTCAAATACACTGTTGACAGCAGAGACAAAACGGATGTTACTCTACAGACCGACACAAAATTTGAGCTCCTGCGCGGGTTTTGACGTTTATTCCCGGCTTTAGAGCGAAAAACCCATCTCGAAGCCGTCCGGAAGTGGATATTTCTTTTTTATGAAAAAGGAAATACGTGTTTTTTCCTTCATCTAATGTTACAATAGCGGACGTACGAAAACAATATATGGTTACAATGTTTAAATATGTTGATCAAAGGCTTTGCGCTCAAGGCTGTCTGTCAAAGGCTGTACTGCTCAAAGCTGTTAATAATGTTCATAAGCAATAATGTTAATAAGTTAATAATGTTCATAAAAGGAAGCGATTCTCGAAGCTGCTGCCGGGAAAGAAATGACGCCGGGAAAAATTCATTATGATGTAAAGGTCAAAAGCCAGGAAAAGGCTCTGAGTCTCGTCAATATGCACATACAACCGCAGGACCATTGCGCAGCTCCGAAGGAGATGTTGCGTGCCTGGTACTTGGGCGCTGGTTTTTAGCGCCCTTAGTACCGCTGCCAGCGAGGATTGAGCGAGAGCGTGTCCAAGGTGTTTGTGCATATTGACGAGACGGATTATCTTTAACCACCTTTTGACCCCGACATCATTCATTATAAATAACACTGCAGATGGCTGTTCCCGTCTCCTGTAGGGAGCGGGTTTACGCCCTCAACAAACGAAAGGCTGGAATATATGAAAAAACCAAATAAACTTCAGACTGTTCTGTCAGTTGCCTCCTGCAAACTGACCCGTGCAGTCCTTCGCCGCACAGGCCGCGGAGGAACTGCGATTCCGGGTATCGTGGCATTAAAACTGTCCGGAAATGTACTCTCCGTCCCCGCCAGGGGAATGAATATCGTCGTTGTGACGGGAACCAATGGCAAGACTACTACCTGCAATATGATCGCACATGCCATCACCTCCGCAGGGCATGAATGCCTGCTCAACAAATCCGGAGCAAACCTTCTGCACGGTATCGCCTCCGACCTTCTCTGCAGTACGGACTGGCAGGGCAGGCCCAAATATCCCTATGCCGTGCTGGAATGTGACGAGGCCGCGCTGAAACAGGTCGTTCCCCTGATCCGTCCCAAAGCGATCGTTGTCACAAATCTGTTCAGTGACCAGGTCGACCGCTACGGCGGCGTGCAGAACACCCTGAAAGAGATCCGCACAGGAGTTGAAAGAAGTCCCCGATCTGTGCTCGTTTTGAATGCCGACGACCCGCTCTCCTCTTCTCTTTCGCTCAATGTTCCCAACAAGGTGATACGCTTCGGAATGGATCAGGCTGTGGGAGTGCAGGGCAATATAGATCTGGCGGATGCGGGGACCTGCCCGGAATGCGGAAGCGAATATGAGTACGATTTTCACACCTATGCCCATCTGGGTGGATTCCGCTGCCCCAAGTGCGGCTATAAACGTCAGGAACCTGACGTGGCGGTTGTCTCCATTGATCAGAAGGATGCGCTGGGCAGTACTGTCCATATGAGGACAAAGGGCTGCGGTGCCGATCCCCGGGAAGTCAGGATCAGTCTTCCGGCAGTCTACAATATCTATAATGCTTCAGCTGCGGTTGCCGCCGCCATTGCTCTTCGCATTCCCGCAGACCAGGCAGTCTCGTCCCTGGCTGACGTAAAATCCTCTTTCGGCCGCCTGGAGACTTTTGATCTCGAAGGCGTCCGCCTGCAGATGATCCTGGTGAAAAATCCTGCCGGCTGCAATCAGGCTTTCACCTATGTGACCGGCTTTGACGAGGACTACACGGCTGTCCTCTGCCTCAATAACAGGACCGGTGACGGACATGATATCTCCTGGATCGAGACGACGGATTATGAAAAACTTTGCGGAGACCCTCATCTGAAAAAAATCTATGTGATCGGAGACTGTGCCCGGGAACTGGCGGCGCGCCTGGAAAAAGCGGGCGCGGTCAGTGAGGACCGGGACCGTATGGAAATCATGTCAGACTACGATCAGATCGTACAGCGGCTCAAAACGGAAGGCAGGCCCGCATTCCTGCTTCCTAATTACACCTCTATGATGGAACTGAGACAGGCTGTCAGCAAAGTGACCGGAAGCAGGGAATTCTGGGAGTGATTCTGTTTCTTTTCTTCATCGGGCACAAGTCCGCCGGCCTGACTTAAGTGCAGCGGGCGGCCTGTTACCGCCGCGAGACGGAAAATCTATTACAGCAGTCGTGTTATAAAAAAGAGATCCTTCAGAAAAGGATCTCTTTTTTATGTGAATCACACAGGACTTTATAGTGAATCACGAATATTCAGTTCATGAGATCGAATTGTATATGTGGCGCTGTTGATCCATCACGGACGTGATCAGACCGATCTCTTCCGACGAGAACCCGTCTTCCGGAGAACAGACTGCCGCCGCCAGCATGACCGGGCGGTCCCCGGCTTCAGGTTCCGGTTCTTCGGAGGCCTTTTGACCAGTCCCGGGGTTTCGTTGGCCCCGGCTTTCCGGATCAGTTTTTTGAGATGTTCATCGGTCAGATTTATATCGCAGCCGAAAAAAATTGCGGCAAAAATATAATATCGGATACCGTCATAACAGATATATCATGACGGAAAAATGGTCATTACTCTCCCATCACCTGAAATACGATATCCCGCACACGGTTTCTTGTATCACATTCCACCAGCGTCAGATTCTGCCAGGGACCGATCGTGATTTCACCCTCTACAAAGGGGATCGTGATAAAAGGCGACAGGATCAGAGAGTGTATATGGGAGGATCCGTTGTCATCATGCCATGTATCATGGTGGTGATAATGAATCACCCTGCCGTTTTCATCCCGGTATGGCGCGATCCCCTGCATGGCTTCCCTGACATCATGTCTGACCAGACCGGGTTCAAATTCCAGCGTCGTCAGGGCTGCAACTCCGCCAGTAGTAAAACCGGTGATGATTCCGCTGCTGATCTTTTTCTCCCGGCAGGCTCTCCGCACAGCTTCTCTGAAATCATCGGTCACATCGATCATTCCCATATTTCCTTTTGTGTTATAGGTCTTTGTCATTGTATAGACAGCCATTTGCACCTCCTTCGTTTAAGATCTTATAATTCAGTCATATTTCTGATTTCGTCTGTACCGGCCTTTTTTATGTCTTTTTTCGTATGACCGGAGCTTCAGGCGGATATATTAAGAAACAGGTATGAAGCCGGTATACTCTTTTTCAGGCGGGATCATTCAGCCCCTGCCAGCATATCATCCAGAGCGGTCTCAAATCTTTTATAGGTGAGCCGGCGGAACAGATCGATTACGTATCCTGCGATCATCAGGAGCAGACTGTTTAAAATGACGAAGATAAAATATCCCTTCTGAGACCAGTCATGCCACCAGAATGTGTCAGCAATGATGTATGAAAGACTTATGAAGTTGTAATGGAAAATATAGATTCCGATCGTGGAAGTCGAAATATTCCCGACAGTCTTTGACAGTATACCGGAGGGCACTTTTATATTGACGGCGATCAAAAAGCACAAAACAGCAAAGATCAGGGAGCAGACGAAAGGCTGCATCACGTCAATATAGGAATACTCAAGCGGTTTCTCATAGGATGTCGCACAGGAATATCTCCAGCAGAATTCATAGATAAAATAGGCCGCAAAATAAATCAGGGTATAAAGGGCCAGTTTTTTCGAGTTGATTCTGACTTTATACCGGGAGATATATCCGCCCATATAATAGCACATGATGAAATTCTCCATCTTGGAGGACAGCCACACGTCCGGTATATATTTTCTGTATGACAAAAAGTTGATAAATATCAGGGTAAGTACCAGACACAGATGATTTTTTTGCGTCAGCTTATTTTCAAAAGATTTCAAAATAGGCAGGAATATCAGGATAAAAAGACCATATACCTGCAGATACCACAGACTCTCCCCGCTGAACCAGTTGGGAAGATTGAAAATAGGGCGGTAAGATTTATAGGAACTGAAAGGGAAACATTTAACCAGCAAAACAAAATAGATGATAGTGAGGACAATTCCATGAAACAGAATAGCATAGAGGATATTGGCTGCTTTACGGATCCTCCTGGAAAATGATATCTTCCTGCCGAAGAGAAAATATCCCGTGATCGTCATAAATATAAGATTCCCCCCGTCTCCAAAATGACCGTAGCAGAAATCCATGACAAGGGCGAGCCTGGAAACCGAACCGGAAATATTGTTGATCACATCATAATAATAGTTTGTTCCGGGGGCATATTCCGCAGGAAGTGTAATAAAATGGGCGGGCATGTTATGACTGAAATGATGGAATATGATGATGATGAATATTGCGAAGATTCTCAACAGGTCAAAGTTGGCTTTTCTTTTTTCCAAAGTGAAGGACTCCTCTCTGATCAGGAACCGGGGTTGTTAAGTTTGAATGGTAAAAGCATTTTGGATCGAATGCATTCTGTAATTGTCAAGGCGCATTTTCGACTTGCTTCGTATGATCACAGCTTCAGGCGGAAATATTCAGAACCGGTGTGGATCCGGGCACCCCTTTTTGAGCCCGGATTATTCGGCCCGTGCCAGCATGTCGTCCAAAGCGGTCTCAAACCTTTTATAACTGAGCAGGCGGAACAGATCGATCACGTATCCTGCGATCATCAGGAGCAGACTGTCTAAAATGACGAAGATAAAATATCCCTTCTGAGACCAGTCATGCCACCAGAATTTGTCGGCAAAGACGAACGAAAGACCTATGCAGTTATAATGGAAAATGTAGATACCGATTGTGGAAGTCGAAAGACTCCCTGCGGCCTTTGATAAAATACCGGAAGGCATTTTTATATTGACGGCGGTCATAAAGCACAAAACAGCAAAGATCAGGGCGCAGACGAAAGGCTGCATCACGTCAAGATAGGAATACTGAAGCGGTTTCTCATAGGAGGTCGCACAGGAATATCTCCAGCTGTATTCATAGATAAAATAGGCCGCAAGATAAATCAGGGTATAAAGGACCAGTTTTTTTGAGCTGATTCTGACTTTATACCGGGAGATATATCCGCCCATATAATAGCACATGATGAAATTCTCCATCTTGGTGGACAGCCACACGTCCGGTATATATTTTCTGTATGACAAAAAGTTGATAAATATCAGGGCAATCACCAGACACAGGTGTTTTTTTTGCGTCAGCTTATTTTCAAATAATTTCAGAATGGGCAGGACAATGAGGATAAAAAGACCATACACCTGCAGATACCACATATTATCCCCGCTGAACCAGTTGGGAAGATTGAAAATAGGGTGGTAAGACTTATTAGAACTTAAAGGGAGATATACGAACAGGATAAAAATGTCAATGATAGTAAGGACAATTCCATGGAACAGTATGGCATAGAGGATATTGGCGACAGTACGGACCCTCCTGGGAAATGTTATTTTCCTGCCGAAGAGAAAATATCCCGTGATCGTCATAAATATAAGATTTCCCCCGTTTCCAAAATGACCGTAGCAGAAATCCATTACAAGGGAGAGTTTTGAAACCGAGCCGGGAATATTGTTGATCAGATCATAAAAAAAGTGTGTGTTCTCGTCAAATTCCGCGGGAAGCGTAACAAAAAGAGTAGGCGTGTTTGCACAGAAATGATGGAAGATGATAATGCAGAATATAGTGAAGACTCTCAAAAGGTCAAAGTTGGAATTTCTTTCTTTCAAGTGACTGACTCCTCTCAGGGGAGGAACCCCTGTTTGTCGGTTATTGAGTTTTAAGGGGATTCTGCGCTGCCCCGTTTTTGTATTGTAGGGAATCTGCGCGGGAAAGTACTGAATATCAGGCACTTCAGGCGGTTTGTATCGGATTACACTGAATTGTGCTGTATCTTTTTTCTGCACCTATTCTACTACCTGATACAAGATTGCGCAAACAGCTGTCAGGCAAAAAAGAAGAACCGGCCAGCCGGTCCTTCTTTCTTATGACACGGTCCGCCTAATGAATTTTTACGCCTTGCGGCGGACGCGGACCGGTCGGGGTGCAGAGAGCGGCGCGGCCGCCTCTGCCCTGTTTCTCTCTGTTCAGATCTGCCTTATAACGCTCAATAAACACACGGTTTCTACACTGCTGGTCCAGGGAAACTGATCGACACAGACGCCTCTGACAGGACGGTATCCGGCCGCGATAAAGGCGGGAAGATCTCTGGCCAGGCTGGTTGGTTTACAGGATATATAGAGAATATTGTCGACACCGTAGGACAGAATCTTGGGAAGCGCTTTGGGATGGATCCCGTCGCGGGGAGGATCCAGGATGATCGTATCCGGCTTTTGCTCAATCGTATCAAGGACTTTCAGCACATCACCGGCTATAAACTCACAGTTGGTCAGACCGTTTTCGACAGCATTGATTCTGGCGGCTTCAACTGCTTCTTCAACAATCTCCACACCGATGACCCTTGATGCCGCCGGAGCCATGAGCTGGGCGATCGTTCCTGTCCCGCTGTAGAGGTCATAGACGATTCCCCTGTCCCGGCCGGCTTCGGACCCCGCAGACAGATAGCTGCGGGCGGTATTGTAGAGGACTTCCGCGCCGTGGCTGTTGGTCTGGAAGAAAGAAAAGGGTGTCACTTTGAAGCGAAGTCCCAGAAGCTCTTCTGTAAAAAAGTCTTTGCCATAGAGGACTTCTGTCCCCTGGTCAACGACCACATCCGCAGGAGAATCATTCTTTGTGTGGAGGATTCCTGCTATAGAGCCTTTCAGCAGACCTTTCTCCTGAAGCTCCAGAAGGCTGTTGGCAAAACCGGAAAGATCAGGCTGACGCTGTGTAGTGGTTACCAGATCAATCAGGACTTCTCCGGTGAAAGCGGCTTTTCTGACCAGAAGGTGACGCAGATAGCCCGTGTGGCGGAGCCTGTGGAAAAAAGGAAGGGTACCACTGCTGCTTGAAAGTGTGTCTGTCTTTGCTGAGTCCGCCTCAGGTCTGTCTGAGGGGGACTGGCAGGAATCCGGGTTTTTCCGGAAATAGTCCAGCGTGGTGCGCAGAAT
>Ga0310695_10014536_pt1 | contig 10616 bp, 9 predicted proteins | sample RumenRJG_04DNA_FD_203882 | JGI IMG/M metagenome (GOLD analysis project Ga0310695, IMG submission 203882) | Bovine rumen microbial communities from Lethbridge, Alberta, Canada - RJG_04 (v2) (version 2) | ecosystem: Host-associated > Mammals > Digestive system > Stomach > Rumen | place: Canada... | reverse complement strand
AAAGCCTTTTCTGGCAATTTTTCATCTTTTAGAAACCAGCCATTGCCACGCTCTACCACATATTCCCCCTTCTCATCTATTCCAAAATTGCCAGAGTGACCGAATTCTGTAGAAACCATTTTCTTTGTCATCTCATACTGCCATGTTCTTGGTCTAGTCAGCAGCCACCATTTTTCAGAGTTAATGCCAGCTCTCTTTTCCAACCGTGATTTATTAGGTAAAAGTATCCTATTATAAACGTAAGGTAACTTTTCTGCAAGTTCCAGTTCCGTATCGACAGAAAACTTTTGTTCTGGATAAGGGTAGAAAATAAAATGTTGGGGTGATAGCATCCCCTCTGTAAGGGAATAACTATCCACTGTAGGTCTAAAGAATAGCCTTTCCTCATTAGAAAGCGAATAGTAAGTTGTCGGACTTATAATGAACACATCGTTATTGCCTGTCCTTGCCCCCTGACTAACAGTGAATACATCAGAAATCCTCACTAACACATCTCGAACTACTAACTCTTCTATGCTTTCTTTTAATTTCCTCTCATTACTAGACATTGGAATCCAAAGATTGCATTCCTTCATATTTGCCGTAGAAACTTCATATATAGAAAACACATCAGATGCAGATGTACCATAAAAACTGCTTTTTCTCAGCATCCTTAAACTCCGAAGTGCGTCATGGCTTGCACTTTCCTTATTGGCAGACCACAACATCATCGTCTTTTCGTCATCTTTACCCCTATTACTAGCAACAATAATACTAACGTCCACAAATGCTGCTCTGAAAACATGATAACCAAGTTGACCTATCAAAACAGGATGTACCTTTTCAAATGCTTCTTCCCTTATTTCCTTGTGTGAATTAGAGTAAAGCAAAGATGTAGGGACAAGTGCTCCAATAACACCATCCGTCTTTAAAGACTGTGAAGCTAAATAATAAAAGACAGAGGAAGTATTAGGCATACCCTTATTTCCCATAATAGAAATGGTTTTTTCCCGTTGCTCAGAAGACATTAGCCCCCATGAAATGTATGGAGGGTTCATCAATATCAAATCAACTCCTTCGGGCCATTGTTCCGACAAAGAGTCTGTCTTCTTTACTTCTGTTTCAAATTTAATGCTAGTCCATTCACGTTTTTCAAAGCCAAGCATATAGTTGGTTATCATTATTGCTATCGGAGAGATATCCCATCCAATAATTTTCAATGATCCTTTATAGCCCATCATCTTCAGTTGCCTCAGTGCTTCAGAAAGGAATTCGCCAGAACCGCATGCGGGATCGAAAATAGTAAGTTCTGTTTTATTTTCTAAATCAATCAGACGGAGTGACTCCTCTACTATAGATCGTGCAATGAAAGCTGGAGTATAGAATGTTCCTACAGTATTAGGATTTGCAGAATAATTAATCAACGGTGAAGGAAAAAGTTCCAACTGCTTACTATAATTAGCTAGGAAATTAGCTTCCTCAAACAATTGACCTGATGCATGCCGAAGAACAAGTTCTATGTTTGTTTTAAAACTGTATTCAGCCATTCCACCTATGATTCGCTCTATTACCTCTTCCACCAAAGACCTATCTACCAACTGTAACGCATCAGAATATTCATCATTGTATAGAATCTCTTTTTCTTGTTGTGCAGCAGAAAGCATGTAAAGAAACAATTTGAGCGACTGTTCTGCAGCATCCTTTTCCCTTAGAGAATTGCGTATAATTCTGAACTGATCCATTAAAAACGTCACAACAGTTTGGTCGTTTTTATGTTGTAATCCAAGATACTGATAAAATTTATCAATGTAATCAACAACATATCGAAGAGGCATTATTTCTGGCTCTCGCTTGCTAAGTGTATACAGTCTTAATGTGTCTCCTTCGACATGAATGTAGTTCGACATATTTGACGACCAAGCATTATTTCTGAACATTTCATTGTCAGAATCCCGACACATATCAAGGCAAAAATTATGAATTCCACCATCAAGCATGGCAAAACGCATATCATTATCTTTCCTGTTGTGTACTAAACCAACTGGTAGCATGCCCATTTTACCCGAAAATATATCTAATATATCACTCTGCATAATTGCTTGTTTAATTTGCAAATTTATCATTTTTTATCGAAACGCTCATTATAATCTGATTTCATTTAAGTATCCTTAACCTTTTGTATCTTATTGTTCATTTTACTCTCCATACCCCCATTTTATTCCAGCATCTCTAATCAGTTTGGATAAAGGTCGTCTATTATACTGTATTCCTTCAAGTTACATACCCCACACAAAGTCGTAGACGTTCTGAGGTAAACGAGCCGTTCTTTGAAAAGCATCGACCAACACTTTCTGTATTGGGGAATGACACGAACCTCACCAAATCCTCAAGGCATCTTAAGTAACTCTACTTATACCCCTACATTACAGCGAGACACTAATCCGTCCCTCCAGTCCTACACTGTTACGCCCTTGTTATGTCATCGTGAACCATTAACCTTTAGTGTACTGAACCAGAGATAACCGTGAACCATGAACCGTGAACCATCAGCCTTCACACTTCTTTCAGCAGTCCCACCGGCACATACGCTATCGCCACACTCACTATTCCCTCTATCTCCACGCACACCCTCTTACATCGTTTTATTCGCCTTATCACGCCAGTCACGCCCTCAAACGCACCACCCATGATCTCCACGCGCTTACCCTCCTTTCCTACGATTGTCTCATCATCCAGCCACATCACGCTGTCATCCGTCTTCGAAGCCACCCGTATAAAGTTCTCCATCTGCCTGCCAGGCACCGTCATAATCGTGTGCGCCTCACCAGCCGTATAGTCCATCATATACCTCAGCGGCTCCAACAGCTCGTTCTTCGCTTTCAGCTCACTTATTCTCTCCAGACAAGAGTGAATAAAGATCAGGTTATTGATAGCAGGCACCAACACCCTCCGTGATTCCGTCTCTCCTTGATTCCGTGATTCCACGATCCGGTACGTCATCGGCACGAAATTCTCTATCCCAAGCCTGTCCAGCTCCGCTTTCACCTTCATCTCACGTGCATACGTCACCCTCATTGGAAACCAAAGATTGGGGTCACCACACATTGTTGTGTCGCGCCCAATTCTCACCTCAGTCCTCGTCTCTCCGACCTCAGACCTCAGCCTTCTCCCTTCTTCCGTCTCCATCATATCACTCTGATTTTCAGTCGCTTTATGACTTTAACCACAGCCGCCATACCTGCGCGGCTGCGTTCAACGCCACAAAAATACAAAATTTTTCCGAGTTTTCTTCAAACCAACCACTTTTTTTGCATAAAAACCTCCCTTCCCCATCACACATCAGCCATCATACATCACCAGTCATCCATACTTCTCCACCGCCTCATAATACGTATCAAGGCTTCCGATATCAAATCTTCCGGCACTCATGGGCCAAGCATGCATCGTGGTATGCTCCACCATATAGTGTGCCAGGTTACCCGGTGCATCCTTTCCACAACCATTCTCCACGGAATGACACACCAAGTCCAAATCCTTCTTCAGATAGATGTAGAATGGTGGCACAGCCCAATGACTCTTAGGCACCTGAGGTTTCTCCTCCATGCCCAGCACTTTATTGTTTTCGTCGAGTTCCACCACACCCGTGCGCTGCAACTTCTCTATCGAAGGCTGCTCATGACACATAATGCAACTCGTCTGTTTCTCCTTTGCAAAGTCTACGAATTCCTGGAATGAGAAGAACAGCAAGTTATCCGCTGCCACCACCAGCATATCGTCATCAATACTCAACTTATCCATCGCAAACAACAAATCGCACACAGCACCTAGACGCGTCTCATTCGTCTCCGTCCCGTCATCCACAATCGTGATGGGCTTCTGCCATCTTCCCTCTTCCTTCTGCCATCTTTCGAAAATGGGAGCAAAGCGATGATTTGAGATAATAATATGTTCCGTGATCTCCGGAATCTTATCTATATCATCCAACATTCTACCCAAGATAGTGTTCTCACCTATCTTTAACAAAGGCTTCGGGAAATTCTTTGTCAACTCACCCAGCCTCGTGGCATAACCAGCCGCAATAACAATATTCTTCATTGTAAATCAGTGTTCTTTTAAATAAAACGCGCTCCAAAGATACGAATTAATTACCAAACATCAGCATTAATCCTAGAAAAACTGAATATTTTTTTGTGGTTTTTGAAATAATATGTACTTTTGCATCTAAATCAATAATAATCACCTATGCAGTATCACATTTTCTCGCCCTACCGCGTATGTCCCTTGGGCGCCCATGTTGACCACCAGCATGGTCTGGTCACAGGTTTCGCCATCGACAAGGGCGTCGACCTCTGGTTCGATGTAGCCGACGACGGCCATGTACACCTTGAATCCAAGACCTTCGAGGGCATTGTCGATTTCGATATTGACGCACCCTCTCAGGTGCGCGAGCGCCATTGGGGCGACTATGCCCGTGGAGCCAAGTACGCCCTCAAGAAGCGCTTTGAACTCAAGCGAGGCATCACCGGTGTCATCCAGGGCTCCCTGCCCGTGGGCGGTCTCAGCTCATCAGCAGCAGTACTCATCGCCTACGTCATGGCTTTTGCCAAGGCCAATGATATCACCCTCCAGCCCTTCGAGGTCGTAAAGATCGCTTCCGAGGCCGAGCGCGAGTACATCGGACTGAACAACGGTCTCCTCGACCAGGCCTGTATCGCCCTGGGCAAGAAGAATGGACTACTCTTCCTCGATTGCGACAGCAATGATTGGCGCATCATCAAGCGCCATCCCGAGATGCCCGAGTTTGAGATTGGAATATTTTTCTCTGGCCTGACGCGTTCACTTGTCAATTCCGATTACAATCTCCGTGTCTACGAATGCAAGACCGCCGCATGGAACATGCTCGCCTATACCGAGCAGCCCCTGAAGACCTTCGACAAGACCTTCCTGCGCGATATCCCCAAGGCCACCTTCGATAAGACCCGTATCGCCATGCCCGCCCGCTTCGCCCGCCGTGCAGAGCACTTCTACAGCGAATACCGTCGTGTGCGCCAGGGTGTCACAGCCTGGGAAACAGGCAACCTGAAGCTCTTCGGAAAGCTCTCGTTCGACAGTTGCGAATCCAGCATCCACAACTACGAGTGCGGCTCCCCCGAGCTCATCGCCATCTACGAGATCATGCGCTCCCTCCCTGGAGTCTATGGCGGTCGCTTCTCTGGTGCCGGCTTCAAAGGCGCCTGCATCGCCTTGGTCGACCCTGCCCACAAAGCTGAAATCGAAAAAGTCCTCACCGAGCGCTACCTCGCCCAGTTCCCCGAGTACGAACGCACCTTCCAAGTCTTCTGGGTTAAGCCCGACGACGGCGCCCGCTTTATCGATTAAAATAGTAACATTATGCAACAAATAGATTTAAACAACAAAACAATCCTTGTAACCGGTGCTGCAGGTTTCATTGGCAGTAACCTCGTTAAGCGCCTCTTTAAAGACACAAAGAGCGCTACCATCGTGAATATCGACAACATGAACGATTACTACGATGTATCGTTAAAAGAATCACGCCTCAAAGAGTTGGAGGCCCTGAAACCAGAAGGTTGCAATTATCAATTTATCAAGGGAGACATTGCCGATAAACCTTTGATCGATAAACTCTTCGATCAGTACCATTTCGATGTGGTAGTGAACCTGGCCGCCCAGGCAGGTGTCCGCTATTCCATCACCAATCCCGATGCTTATATCCAGTCCAACCTCATCGGCTTCTACAACATCCTCGAGGCCTGCCGCAACCATCCTGTGGAGCACCTTGTCTACGCCTCGTCTAGCTCCGTCTACGGCGGCAACAAAAAAGTCCCCTTCTCTACCGACGACCGCGTAGATAACCCCGTGTCCCTCTACGCCGCCACCAAGAAGAGTAACGAGCTCATGGCCCACTGCTACAGTAAGCTCTACGACATCCCCTCTACCGGCCTGCGTTTCTTCACCGTCTATGGTCCTGCCGGCCGTCCCGATATGGCCTATTTCGGCTTCACCAACAAGCTCCTCAAGGGCGACACCATCCAGATCTACAACTACGGCAACTGCCGTCGCGACTTCACCTATGTCGATGACATCGTAGAAGGCATCGTGCGCGTGATGCAAGGCGCCCCCGAGCGCAAGAAGGGCGACGACGGCCTCCCCATCCCACCCTATGCCGTGTATAACATCGGTGGCGGCCAGCCCGAGAACCTCCTCGACTTCGTCACCATCCTTCAGGAAGAACTCGTCCGTGCCGGCGTCCTCCCCCAGGACTTCGACTTCGACGCTCACAAACAGCTCGTCCCCATGCAACCCGGCGACGTCCCCACTACCTATGCCGACGCTACCGCCCTTGAGCGCGACTACGGCTTCACCCCGAAGATCACCCTCCGCGAAGGCCTCCGCCACTTCGCCGAGTGGTACGCCCAATTCTACAAAAAATGACTAAAGCAAAAAACTACGGCTAATTCATCTATTAGCCGTAGTTTTTCAAAATATTCTGAAAAAGGTTGTAACACTTCAACCATTCTTCTTACATCATACATCAGCCTTCAGCCATCACACATCGTTCGCCTTCAGCCAGTTCAGCATATCATGCTCCTCAATCCTATGCTTCGATGGATTCCGATGATTCTCCTCCAGAAACTCCATCACCTCATTATACTTCGCTATCCAACGCTCATCCTGTGTCATCTCACTTTCCTCTTGCTAGATCATAAAGGAACATTCCATCATCTTCTTCCTTTCCAGATTTAGTACCATCAGGGAAATACAATGTCTCGTTTTTATAAACAGGACGGTTGGCTTTTATCTTCTCATTCATCATCTCGTCAATATCTTCATATGTACCCATATCCAGCGCGACATTGGTACCTTTGCCATGCTCCAATTCAAGGTGAATACCAAATCCCCAACGTAGTAGCGCTGCTCCAAGTCTTGAAAGCACATATTTATTCCCATCCTCCTTATTAATAGAATCCAATTCCAGTGCCCCTGTTGCAAACAGAAGTTCTGTATCTCCTTTTTCATCATAGAACGGCTCTTTATATTTTGGCAGCTCTTTCAAATCCACGTATGGGATTCTTTCAAGCAGTGAATGGAGTCTAAAGAAATCCTCAATGCTGATAAAACCATGAATTCTTGCCACGGAAAGCTTAGCAAATACTTGTTCTTTGTTGATGTTGTCTAGCCTGTCAACCATTCCACAGATTACATTTCCAGAAAAATCATCTGCCTTTTCTTGTATCTCCTGCGCAAATTGATGCCTCTGCTCTGGTGTCGTTTCTGCTAGTTCTAACAAATACCTACAATATTTCCGGAAGAATTCCCCCTCTCTATAATCAACTATAGTCTGAATGGCAGTCTCGGCAGCCCCAATATAATCCTTTGATACAAGCTTCAGGATAGCAAGAAAAACATCTTTGGCAGATGCGCCCTTCACTTCCTTTAGTTTCTCCAAGTCAACACTATTGAGCGATTGTTGAACTATATTTGACAACTCCTCTACTGTCATTTCCGTGAATCTTTATTTCCGTAAATCCGTAATCCCTACCAAGTATTGCCATTTTTCATCCTGCTTCATATCTCTCTAAGTACATCGTCCACATCAAACACCTCAATACCCAGTCCTAACTTTTCGTCGAATTTCAAATCAACGTAGCAATTCGCAGACTTACGTATAGTTATTCTGTCCGACTCCGTACCATACCACTTTTTGTCTTCAGAATCGTAATATGCATTCGATGTACTCTCATACTCAACATCAACAGAAAACTCAATATCGCATTCCACCTCAACACCTACTGTTCCTTCCTCTTCGTTATAAATGTAGAAGCTATCCTTGTCATAATTAACATGAACATAGTTTACCGTGACAAACGATATATCCACTCCCTCAACGCTATATGTATAAAGATTCGTATCGTCAAGGCTTTCTTCACATTTGCTTTGAATCTCAGAGCATATCTTGTCGTACTGTTCATCCAGTGCCGACTTTATACTGTCCAGCTTCTCTTTTACAACTTTTTTCTCGTTTATGAATTTCTTGTAATCAGCCGTATATAAGCGATAGGAATCATATTTCTGCATGTCATCATCAACTGACAGGATAATAATGCTTATACGATTTTTATATGCATAATTTTCCAAAAGCGTCAATACAAAGGCATCTGGGAACTCTGATTTTTTATGATCGCTAAATGGTGCTTTCTCCTTGAAGAAGCTGTAGAAAATATTCTTCACATCAGATTCATCAAGTTGATAGCCAAGTGAATATACACCTGCTGCCTTCATATTCTTCTCAAGAATCTCGTTTACCTCTTTTTCTACGACAGCTTTATTTGTCCTATCAAAAGAGTCCTTGTAAATCGAGATGTTCCTTAGAACAATGCATTGCTTCTTCAGTTTTGAGAAAGCCTCAAGGCAATCATTCCTCATATGTCTCAGTATCTCCTGATTTGTTATATCAGTAGATACAATGCTGATGATACCTTCCTTCGCCAGTTTATACAAAGTGGTTATAGCATTCCCTTCGGAGAAATACTTTTCTTTTACGTAAACACTTGTGTCAATAAATACAATATCCTTTTGCATGTCAAAGAGTTAAATCTCCCAGTACCTTTCTAACCCGTTCCTTATCAAAAACTGTATGGAACTTCCTACTCATTGCAGTCTCAATAAAATCTTCAAGTCCTCGGTATATCTCGCCATCCTCATATTCAAACTTTACAATAACATTCCCTTTATGACTTATTCCATCTATTGTAAATATACCAAAGTCAGACATGAAGTCAATCATCAAGTTACGAGCCTCAGAAAGAATCGCATTACAAATTCTAGTAAGCTCATAGGTTAGATTATAGATAAATGCCACGTAGGCATTATAATCATCCAGATCATCATGATATCGGGGATTATAAAGTTCGTCTCTATAAAAGGCCCTTACCGTACACACATTCTCTTTCCCCTCGATATAAAGATTGAGCACATCCACAAGGTCATTTATATTAAGCGACAATGCCACAAACAAGTCATCAAGTTGGTCATAGCCCTCATACTTAGCCCTAGAATCCAAATATGAAACTAACAATTCAATGTCATCTAATAGTTTAGTTGGTATCCGAGGTCTCCCTCCTGATAGCATTTCTGCCCATACCGAAAACTTCCAATATCTCAAGTAGTCAAATATCTGGGTACAATACCCTAAATAAATCTGATTTATCTTCTCACGTCCCGTAGCAACCTCTTCTTTGACATCAGGTTCTTTCTTTGCCAACTTCTTGCAATAGTCCAGAAATTTCTTCTTATGTCGCCCCCATTCGGAAACTTTTTTATCTGAGCCAAACTCTTCCCTAAGATCATCATACAGTTGGTCTAACACACCTTCGCTCTCTATATGTCCCGCCTGTCTAATCTCCTCCAGCCAGCCGAAATTACCATAATCGATACCTGGCAGAAGCAGTATCTTCACATCCTTCTCCAAAGCCCATACAGCCCCCATTTCATTTAAACAAATTTCGCTCTTCTTATAGTTGGGGGAAATCATCAAAAATGCAATCTGACAATCGGCTATCTTTTCTTGAATCCACTCCCTCATCTTCGTTCCGTTAGGTATCCCCATCTCTTCAATAGACGTACAGGCAATCCTATCCCTAGAGATGCCCATACCAAGTTGAAGTATCTCATCAACGAATTGCTCCACCAATGGTTTATCCTTCGACGAGTGACTGATAAAGACAGTTCCATTAGTTGCATTCATATCATCTGAGTTCTTCGAAAAATCATACATCATCTTCGTAAGATACATTTCATCAGTAATCTCAGCCCTATGAATGGGCACATATCCCTTACAGTCATCTGGCAGCAATTTGGTATCTGGTGTACTCAGATTTGTATGTCTGAAGTCGTAATACAGCAGTTTCTCCAACTTATGCGTTACAACCTGACCGCCAAGTGGATTGTTACTGACAATAATTTTACTCAGGTTATCAAGAGCCGCAGGATTCAACTCTCCTATCTGGTTATGGTCTGCTATCAATTGCTCTATCGTTGAGCCGACCAACTGTTTGGGGAACTTCTTCAGATTGTTATGTCCAACCGACAACACCCTTAACTTTGGAAGTTTGAAAACTGGAGCCGGAATCTCAATCAACTCATTATACATCATATCTAGCACTTCCAGTTTCTTCAGTTTCGCAATCTCCTTGGGAATTTTGCAGATACGGTTTCTGCTCAGCACCAACTTGGTTAGATTGGTGTATTCAAACACATAAGCCGGTATTTCTGTAAGGTTTTGCCCTGACAGATTAAGTTTTTTCACCTGCTTGATGGTTTTTCCTTTGACAATTGATTGAGTTTTCATAAAAATGTTGTACTTTTGCAGCGTCGGACTATGAAGGGTAGCGACGTTAAATAAGATGACACTCCGGCTGAACGGAGAAACCGGTCATACGGAGGTACAGAATCTTGCGTCAATATACGAGGACGGAGAGACCGGCATCGGGATAGGGAAACAAGAAGTCTAATCATCGCCTTCGGGCTCCTTACACACGGTCACCGTCAGGTGGCCGTATTTATTTTCCCAAAACTCCAAAATTTGTCTTTACTATCCAAAACCTCTTATCTATACG
>Ga0310695_10014535_pt1 | contig 10618 bp, 1 predicted proteins | sample RumenRJG_04DNA_FD_203882 | JGI IMG/M metagenome (GOLD analysis project Ga0310695, IMG submission 203882) | Bovine rumen microbial communities from Lethbridge, Alberta, Canada - RJG_04 (v2) (version 2) | ecosystem: Host-associated > Mammals > Digestive system > Stomach > Rumen | place: Canada... | reverse complement strand
GGGTCGCATTCGGCACACGCCGCCCCGCCTCCCAGTTGGCGACGCTGGAGCGTTCCACATGGAGCCGGTCCGCGAGCTGCTGCTGAGAAAGCCCCTTTTCCCCCCGGAGACGCCGCAGGGTCTCTCCGAACGGCGTGGTCATGGCGCGTCGCCCCCTTTCACAGCTTTGTAAAAAAGTATAGTCTGCCCACGGTCAAAGAGCAAGGAGAAATATAAAAAAAGCGTTTCATTCTGAAACGTCCCCTTTCGTAATCTTACCATATTTGCTATAATAATACGGCTTATAAATGCGAATAGCGGAGAAATCGGAATGGACGACCCGCGAGAAAGGAGAATTTTTGATGAAACACAAAACAAGAACAAAAGCCCTGAGCTGGCTGCTCAGCCTCGCGCTGGCGCTGTCGCTGGTGCCGGCGTTTAGCCTGACGGCATGGGCGGGCGACGTCACGCCATATGACGTCTGGGTCGGCGGCGTGCAGGTAACGAGCGCGAACGCAATCGATGTGTTTGGCGACGGCAAGGTGAGCTACACCCCCGCCATCGTAGATGGCTGGCCTGCAAACCTGACGCTGAATGGATACAGCTACGAGGGAGCGGGCCATGCCGGAAATACCTTCTCCGGCGCGATTTATGCGGAGCAGGATTTGGAAATCTACTTGCAAGTTGAAACTAACAACAGTATTAAAAGCAATGAAAGTAATGATGTAACAAGCTGCGCCATATATGTCGCGGGCAATCTGACCATCAACGGTAGCGGCAGTTTGACGGCAAGCGGGCCGATGGGCATCGTTTCAGGCGGAAACCTGACAATCGAATGATATTATATATAAAATGGACAATTTGGCTTAAGGGGATTGACTGCGATGAACAACGCGGCTAAACTCAGACAGACAGACAGGATAAGTCTATATCTCTCTGCCGTATACAGTAAATGACGCGCCAGTACAGACGGGGAAGCACCCGTCTGTATTGGCGCGTTTTTTATAGGCGAACGCCGGAAAGGAGAATCACATGAACCACAACACAGGGAAAAGGGTACTGAGCATGCTGATGGCACTCGTTATGGTGCTGGGTATGTTCCCGGTCAGCGTCTTTGCGGAAGGCGTGCCGGAGACGCTTGTGACCTCGCTCACAGAGCTTTACAGCGGTGACGAGACGAGGGCGCGGGAGGACTTGGAGGCGCTCGACGCCGCCGGGCTTCTCGATGAAAACGGCAAGCTGGTCGAGCTCGACATCTGCGAGGACGGCGAGAGCGTGGAGCTTACCGCGCTTGCAGAACGCATAACAAACGGCGGCGAGGTCGGCGAGATCACCGTCAACGGCAACGCCGCCACGCCGGAGCAGATCGTGCAGATTTCGCAGGTGAACGCCGCGATTGAAATCGCACAGCTTTTGGACGAGGAGATCGACGTGACCGACGAGCACGTCGAGAATCTGGAATCCCTGCTCAATGGTATGCAGAACGGCAACGTCGATCTTGAGAACGCACTCAAGACCGGCGCTCTGCGTCTGAATTCGCCGACGCTTCTGGGCGAGGGGAACGAGGAGCAGGTGGACTATACGCTGCCGGAAAATACGCCCGCGACGCTGACGATCAGCGAAGACGGCAAAAGCTATATCGCTCCGTATATCAGCGGCAGCACTTATATCAAAAACTATGCTTTTGAACTCAGAGATCCTAACGCTGAAAACAAAGCGAATTACAGTGTCGGTTATACCGGCGCCAATCCGCAGGCGAATACCGCGACTACGGAGAACAATATAAGAGTAGACGGCTTTGACTGGGCAAAAGCGATCGTCGGCGTGGACTCCTACAGCGCGGAACCGACGGTCACGGTAATATTGCCATTCAAAACCGACGACTCCGTACAGAACTGGATCGCGAGCGATTTTGACGCGGGCAAATTCGTTGACGTATCGAAGAACGGCTTAGGCATACAAATGGATCTGCCGGGCTACGGAACCGCCAACGTGAAATACTATTTCAAATATATGTATTTTGAGTACATCAGTCCCCAGCCGTCCACCTCCGCCTATTTCGAAAACCCCGGTATCCGTTTTCCCGTATATCTGGTGGAAGATACGAGCACCGGCAGATACACGGCGGTCGCAACGCGCTTTGTCGCGCCGGCGAACGGCGGCGATAATCCCCGTATGGACACGCTGAGTTTGCACGTGGACAGAAGCGGAAATACGATCGGTCCGACCAGGATAGAATGGACGACTGTGAATCACATCACTTACGTCGAAACGGATCATTCGGAATATTTCCCCTATCTTCCCGACTGGAGTGAAAAATCCACGGACGCAGGCGGAAACTATTACTGGAACATGAAAGAATGCGCGATCCGGAAAAAAGGCATCGATAATTTGGAGTACTGGGACGAGTACGCGTCCCCCATTCCGGGCAGAGGTCTGCGCTACTATATCCCGTCTACCTTGAATATTACCTCAGACCAATACAAGATCCGTCCGGAAGGCAGTTGGGAACAGGCGAAAAGCGGTTTTATCAAACTGACAAATCCTGAAAACCCGGAATTTCCGTACGTGTATCCCGGCAACGTCAATTATCCGGAAAGACAGTATGACATCGAACTCATGGTCACAAAGGAGCTTTACGAAGCCTTTGCTAAATCCGAATCAAGAACGAATAACAGAGTCTTCGTCAGCTGCTTATCGGATGAACTCGGATTCGTTAACGACGCCTATTATCCGTGGGTGATCGAAAGCAACAATTGGGAGACCTACGCCAAGTGCGGAAACGCCAGAGTGAACAGCACGTCTTCTGCCCTTACGCTCAAGATCACGCTTGAACAGGACGCAACGGTGTCCTTTGATTACTGCTGCGAGACCGACGAATTTACCGGGGACTGTGCAACGTTTTCTGTCGACTACAGCACAAAGTTTTCGGAAAGCCCGGAGTATATGCAATGGACAAATTACTCCTGCGAGCTGTCAGCCGGTACCCATACCCTCACGTGGAATTACTCGAAGGACTGGGACGACCGTTTTGACGCCATCGACGACGGATTTAAAATAAAGAACTTTTCCATCCGTACCGAAGGAGAGATAACGCAGCCGGAGGATAATACCACTTATTTGCTGGCTAAATTATATGAGGGCGACGACTTTAACAGAGTTGCGCTTCGCGTCAGCGACAGACGTAACTTCAGCCGCGGAGCGGACGGCAATCCGATCAAAAATGTACAGTGGATCCCGTCCGGTCCGAACTATATTGCAAGGGACACGTCTGCCGACGGTTTGCATACCGCCACGCTGATCCCGGCAAGAATCACACCCCCGGAAAACGTTTTTGCGTATGTGAATCGGTTGGGATTTACCTTGACGCCCAGCTACGGCAGCCAGATCACCAAACGTGTGCCGTTTTATTTGACCGTGTGCGAGGCGGATCCTTTCCTGATGGTTCCGAAATCTTCACGGATCCGCAAGACGACCGTTGGGCTTGACACGGATATGATGTTTTCGTCAAACCTTGCGCAGCACAACAAGATCAAAGGCGGTACGCCCTATCAGGTGGAGCTTTACAAAATCGGCGCGATCAATATGGATGATCTTGATACGCTTCCGGCGGACGCGCAGCGGATCGACGTGCCGAACTGGGGCAGCTTTTCCGCCTCGGCGCAAAACGTACTGACGCACATCACCGTTCCGGGTACGGCTCTGGATCAGGTAGGCGCTTATGCGATCAAAATCACTTCGGAATTCAGCGATGGAATCGACAAGACCTCGTTCTCCACCATCGCCTATCTGGACGTCAGGTCTGCCCCCGCGAAGATTGCGTTTGAAAAGCTTGCGAGCGAATATTGCGATAAAGACAATATTCCCGCAATCCGGTACAAGCTTAGCTCCTCGACCGAAGAAACGGTGGTCAAGTACACGGTTCAAGGCTCGGGAGAGGAAAGCATCAAAGAATACCCGGCGTCCGGCGGAACGATTTCCTTTACTCCGGATAAGTTCGACGGCTTGAAGAAAGCCTATATCATCACCATCTACGCCAGAAACGACGAGGAACAGCCGTGGAGCACGGATTCCATGCTTCTGACGGTGTACAACAACGACGTGCTGGAGCTTCTGATCCGCGACGTCGCCCTCGGAGAGATCGGCGGCAGCACCGGCGGTGCGGAAGGAAACGGCACCGAAAAAGCAGTCGGCACCATCAACATTGATAACAGCGCCAAAATCGCCGGACTTGTGGACGCAGACGGCGAAGGGGCGGGGTATCAGATCAGCAGTTATGATTTTGACGCTCTGCGCTCCGACGTCGGACTTCAGCGCGTGATTTCCGCCAACTACGGCAGCGGCGTTTGGGGCACGATCTCGGATCGAATGAGATGGACCTACCGGGAAGCCAGCGGCGCGACGAGCAACGCGGTTACGCTGAACAATAAAGAAAACGGTTCCTACGCCGATTTGCGCAGCTACAGCTATACCTCTTATGTCCCCACCTCGGATTTTCTGATCGTGGCGACCGATAACAGAAGCGAAAACGCGCCTGTCACCATTACCGCGACTCACGCCAACAGCGGCATGACGAAGAGCGTCAAGGCGACCGTGAATACCCTGAAGGATAAGCTCTATCTGTTCCGCTTCCTGCCCAAAGCCACGACCTATGTGACCTATACCAACGGAAAAGGGCAAACGCGCGAGCTGCACAGCAATGAAAACGGCGAGCTGATCGTTTATGAGCCCGACGGAATCAAGAGCGATATCGTCACGATGTCGCAGTCCGAAGGCGAAACCTACGTCGGAACGATTCAAAACAGTGCTCTGGTCAGCGGCGAGAGAAATATTACGAGACTGGAAATTTATCCCTGCAACAATCTCTCGCTGGTGCCGATTTCCAGCCAGACGCTGACCATTCTGAAGCCGGACGGCACGCCTTACAACGGTAAAGTGACCTTGCGCGCCGGCGTTTATAAGCGCGGGGAGTACTGCGACCAAATCGGCGTTCGCGCCGCAAAGGACGATGAGGCGCAGATCCTTCGCGGAGACGTTGTTCTCGCCGCCTCGGACGGCGTGGTAACGCTGTATTACGACCCCACCCAGCTGATGGCGGACAACGGCTTGTCCCGCGGTCTGCAATACGTTTACGAATATCGCGTCGACGGCTATCAGCCCGGTTATACGATTGTCAATCCGTTATCGAAAAATCCTTCCGATTTTATTATCAGTCTTCAAAAGAACCGTGGCAGCGCCACAACGCCTCAGATCACCCGTCAGGAATATCGGCAGTATCTGAACGGTACGACGCCGACGTCCTACATTCGCAACGTGATCGATTATAAGGATAATATCGGTATTTCTCCGAACTTCCCGAAAGCGGTGCTTTATACCGACGTCTCTCTTCCGAATGTGACCCTCGGAACGGACGCGCGCGGCTATTCCGCCTACGAAGGCGCGGACGTGGTGAAGTTTGCCCTTTACACCACCGCCGGGAAAATGCTGACCGGACAGACCAATCTTTCCGGCGACAGTGTAAAGGCGGCGCAGATCACGAATTTGAGTCAGCTTGACGGCGCGACCTATTTCGTGTTCCCGTTCTCTGCGGTCCCGATGCTTCGCAGCACCTATGTGATGACGAACGACGATATGAAAGCGGACGGCATTGACGACACGGCGAAAACGCCCACCGCCCGCGTCAAGGCGGTCTTTACGCGCGGCGCTCTGACGGTCGGAAGCATCAGTATGCCCTTTGGGATTACCAACGTTTCCAATCAGCCCGACCTTACCGATAAAAACGACGGCGCAAAGGCGATCGGCACGGAAGTTCGCAATGAACTCAGAGAAACGACCGACATCGGCGCGATCTTCCGCAGCATCAACGTCAACGATATGATCCGCAAGGGCTTCGTGTTCCTCGGAAATCTTGCCGGTGCGGGCGGAGACAACTTTATCAATCTGATGATCCTGCCCACGCAGGATCCGGCAACCTTCCGCATTATCGCCTTTGTGGGCGCCAATCAGCGCCCGGGAGACGATGATGACGAAGGCGTTTCCGTGAACTTCAACGCGCAGGACCTCGCAGAGGATATGAATAAGCTCGCCAAGGAGCTTGAAGATTCCGGCAAGAAGGAGGACAGCGATTCCGACGGCGAAGGCTCCATGGAATTCAATTTCTACGGCACCATCATCCTGGAAGCGCGCGCGGGCGTTGCCGACGGCAAGTGGAGCATCGCTTTCCGCGGCGGCAACGTGGGCGCCAACGTAAAGGGCAAATACGAGTGGGGGCAGACCTTCTTCTGCGGTCCTTATCCCGCGTTCATTTCCTTTGAAGTCGGCTTCCACGCCGATCTGGAAGTGGCGTTCGGCAACAAGGGCGCCGTTCGCGCCATGCTGCTCGACGCCGCGCTGGGCGTTTCCGTTGAAGCGTTTGCGGGTTTGGGCTTCGATCTTTCCATTGTTGCCATTCAGCTCGGTATTTACGGTCAGATCGGCGCGGACGTGAATTTCCTGCTGCTCACTCCGAGCAACGCCGGCGCGAGCACCGGCACGAAGCTCACCATCTCCGGTGAGATCGGCATTAAGCTCAAAGTCAAACTGCTCTTTATTTCCTACAGCAAGAAATTCGCTTCCACCGGCTTCAACTGGACGAAGAAGTGGAACAATTACGACCAGATCAAGAAATACTGGAACGATCAGGGCTTTGCTCAGCTCTTCGGCACCACGCAAAGCGGCAGAGCCTATGCGATGTATCTCTATTCGGACGGCAGCACCATCGTAGAGATCAACGGAGCCGCCGAGCCGGAAAGCCGCGATTATCTGGAGCTTGCCGAGAGAGCCTGGACGGGCGGCGCCGCCCTCAGAAAAGGGCTTCTGAAAACGGCGGGTCCCATAACGAACGCCCTCACCGACGTTCAAACCAACGCCTATCCCTATTCTCACCCCGCGTTTACCGACGACGGCGAAATCTTCCTTTATGTATCGGATAACGATAACGCCGAAGCGACCGAAAGCGTTGCGAGCTACGCGGTGAAAAACGGCGACGGATATGAGAACAAGGGACGCGTGGATACTTCCGAGGATAATATCCTCGCCGATCTCGACGTGGTTGCCAGCGGTACGAAGACGAACGCCTTCGCCGCGTGGGTGAAACAGGTCGAGGCTCCGAGGATGGATAAAGGTGCCGCGGTTACAAACGACGACCTCGGTATGATGTTCAACGCCACCGAAGTTTACGCTTCCGCCTTCAACGGCACGACGTGGAATACGACGCGCCTGACGGATAATTTCATTGCCGATATGTCGCCCACCGTGGCAAGCAGAGGCAATCGAGCGATCGTGGCGTGGCGCAGTATGAACGCTTCCTCTATGTCGGTGGACGGCGTGGAAGATATTACTTCGCTTTTCAACGTAGAAAACAGCATCAATTACCGCATCTATAACGGCACCGAATGGACGGACGCCCGTGTTGCCTACAACGGCAACGCCGGCACGGTGAACGCCGTTGATTCCGCCATGCTTTCCGACGGCACGGCGCTGATCGCCTACACCGTGCGTACCGGCGAGGACGTTACCACCACCGAAACCTTCTATACCGTGATCGGAGCGGACGGCAATATCCTGACCACCGGACGCCTGACGAGCGACAGCTATACCGATACCAACGCGCAGGTGACCGCGGTGAATGAAGACGGCGGCTACTTCGTGATCGGCTGGTATTCCGAGCATGACGCGGGCGAAGGTGTGACTTCCGAGTACGACGCGGAAGGGAACGCCACCGAAAAAGCGGTCGTGGCGCACGACGTGCGTTTGGCGCGTATCAACGCCAACGGCAGCTACGACATCAACTTCCCCGAAAGCGTCGGCGGAACCGGAGAGTCGGGCATTACTTCCGATTTCCATATCTCGGCTCCCGTAAACAATACCGATCTGGAAAACGTTTCCATCGTTTGGTCTCAGCGCAAAAACAGCGACGCGGTTGACGACGCGGGCAAATATCAGTTGAACGCCGTCCGCTTCTTCAGAGCAAACGACGTGACCGGTCTTACCGCGCCCACGGATATCGCGGAGACCGCCAAAAACTATACGATTGATCACTTTGACGTTTATACCGACGATGCCGGCGCGGTTCACGCCATCATCCTCGGCAGCGATTACAGCAGCATCAAAGGGATCGAAGTTTACGACTCGATCGATCTTGACGCGGCTGCGGGCAATACGGTGACAAGCAACTCCGACAGTCCGAAGAATCTCGATATTCTCGACGGTGAGGCGATCTCTTCGCTGAAGCTGGCGGTCGGCACCTTCCCGCAGATCGCAGCGGACGTGACCGCCGACGTGAATATTTCCGAGGTGATCCCGGGATTGACCACGCCGGTGCAGTTCAACGTAAAAAACACGGGCACCGATACGCTTACCTCGATCACGGCGACGGTTGGCTCTGAAAGCAAAGACTTTTCTCTCAACCTGATCCCGAATCAGTCCGCGACTCTTCTGATGACCTACAATCTCCCCGAGGGCGCGGTCAGTGATCCCGCTTATTCCGTCGCGAGCGGCGACGTCACTCTCGCCGGCGGCACGTTGAATTTGAACCGTCCGGACGTGGGCATTTCCGGCATCAAGCTCCTGCGCGAAGAAAAAGGCGAGCGCGATATTCAGGTGATGCTGACGAACGGCTCCATGATCCCGCTTGCCGGCAGCGGCAAGACCGTGAAACTGGCGTTCTATAAGGATCCCTTCCACGAAAACAGGATCGGCGATGAAATCGCCATCCCCGCGGAAGAATACGCGAATATTGATAAAGGAATCTACTCCACCGTCCAAACGATCGACGTTGCCGAGCTTTATTCCGGCGGCGGAGAAATTCCCGAGGAAGGCCTTACGGTTTACGCCCGCGCTTGGGTGGATGAAACCGAGGAGCCGGACGCCTACAACAACGACAGCTTCCTGACCTTCCAGGGTCTCTTGGCGAGAAACAACGGTGCGAAGCTGACTACGGACACCACCCTTGAAGTCAGCGACAACAGCTATACCGTTCACACAAACATCCGCAACAATTCCATGCTGGATACCAACGCCGGTATCGTCGTGGCGGTTCTTCTGGACAGCGAAGGCAATATCATCGCACAGAAGAATTTCCGGGATACGGAGTTGGAAATCGCCAAAGAATCGGAGACCGACGATCTGTCTGTTTCCTTTACGGAGGACGAGATCAAAGGAACCCCGGCGCAAGCGGAGGTTCGCCACATTTGCAAGGTATCTTTTGATGTGAACGGCGGCACCGGAGAATTTGCCTACGTTATCACCGATCTCGACGGGCACATCACGCTTCCGGAAAGCAATCCTGTGCCTCCGGAGATGAACCCGACCGTATTCTTCAGAGGCTGGTACACCGCTCCGACGGGCGGCGAACCGGTCACGGAAGAAACCTTCTTCGACGTTAAGACCACGCTCTATGCGCAGTATACAACGCATAAGCACGTTTTCGAGTATACAACGACGCCCGGCGGCGAAACCGTTGTTGCAAAATGCGTGAGCACGGCGAATGACGACTGCCCGCTGGAAGAGCAGGGCCGCACGGCGACGCTGACGCTCCACGCTCCGGAAAGAAGCGCCGACGGCTACGGTTCGCAGTACGCGTTGATCACCGGCGCAAAAGACGTGCTCGGCACGCAGGAGGTATCCTATTATACGGCGACCGCCAACGGGGCGAGGGGCGACGCGCTGGAGGAAGCGCCCGCGGCTCCCGGCAAGTACTGGGTGGAGTTTACCCTTACAGACGGGGATCACAGCATCACGGCTCATGTGGTGTATGAAATTCCCGAGATCGAAGGCTTGTCATTCTCCGAAGTTACGATCCCCGAATATACAAGGATCACCGATCCCGCCGCGCTGAACAGCCTTTCCGCCGACAGCGGCGTTGAGGCGCTTGCGTGGATCTACGCCAACGAGGATTCGCTGAGACCTGACGACCCGTGGAATGATATTCCAAAATATATCGTTTTCAATAAGCAGTATATGACGCGGCCGGACGATTTCCCGCCGGAATACTGGCAGTATGAAGACGGCGTCGAATACGCCTTCTGCTTCCGTTTCAGCTACTATGACTGTTATTCGGAAACCATTCCAGTCAATGAATTGACGAATAGTCTTTCAAGTGGAAACGCCGAGGTTTACATTCCCGGCACCGACTGCATGGAGCTTCAGACGGATATAAATGCCAACGTTGTCAACAGTCAGGAAGAGCTGATGAACAATTTGAATTCCTGCAAGGAGCTTGACGCGCTTCTGTGGATCATCGCAAATCGCGCAGAGTATCCCAAGGGCATCTTCATGCTTTCGCAGAGAGATGAATACACGTATTGTTACATTATGTTCACTCCCGAATCGGCTAATATCATGAACGGTGGCTTGAATGAAGCTTTCGATATAAGCCAGTGGAACCAGATGCCGATTTTCGCTGCGAATCCCAACGGCGCCGCCGTACTCAATCCCAATTTGCGCTACACCGTGACCTACGACGCCAACGGCGGAAACGGAAATGCCTCCGGCGGCGGGAAATACTACGTTAAGAGCAAAATTCATATTCCTTCAGGCGACGGACTTACCAAGCCGAATCTGGTCTTCGACGGCTGGAACACCAATGCGGACGGTTCCG
>Ga0310695_10014534_pt1 | contig 10618 bp, 6 predicted proteins | sample RumenRJG_04DNA_FD_203882 | JGI IMG/M metagenome (GOLD analysis project Ga0310695, IMG submission 203882) | Bovine rumen microbial communities from Lethbridge, Alberta, Canada - RJG_04 (v2) (version 2) | ecosystem: Host-associated > Mammals > Digestive system > Stomach > Rumen | place: Canada... | reverse complement strand
GTCGCAATAGGTCTCGTAGAAGTCGCCACAACGAAACAGCAACAAGGCTTCAGGGTATTTCGCCTTGAAGTCGAAAAACTGTTTCATCATCGGAGTGAGCTCCTTGCCGTCTTTTTTTGCCATAAATCCAAATTTGTCTGCAAAGGTAATCAATTTTCTCGAATAATGATTCTCTTTGCCTGCAAAAAGCAAAAATGAAGCAAGAGGAAAATGTATTTTTTATACTGGAAAAGTTGTGTTTCCAAGTTGGAAACATGTGTACCCAACTTGGAGACATGTGTACCCAACTTGGAGACATGTGTCTATAAGTTGGAAACATAAAAAGCCAAGGGAGGAAAATACTTTTTCCAGGAGGTTCTTTTCTTACGCATGAACTATTCTACAAAAAAGTTTTTGCAAGTTCCGATTTTTTGTTGTATCTTTGCAGTCTAAAAAGCAGAAAAACAAAAACAAGGAAACAGATATGGAATACAACTTTAGAGAGATTGAGCCGAAATGGCAGAAGCGATGGGTGGAGAATGGCACCTACCGCGTGGTTGAGGACGAGAATAAGAAGAAGTTCTACGTGCTGAACATGTTCCCCTACCCTTCCGGGGCCGGACTGCACGTTGGTCACCCGCTGGGATACATTGCCTCAGACATCTATGCCCGCTTCAAGCGCCAGCAGGGCTACAATGTGCTGAACCCCATGGGCTACGACGCCTACGGACTGCCTGCTGAGCAGTATGCCATCCAGACTGGTCAGCACCCTGAGAAGACAACGTTTGAGAACATCAACAGATATAGAAACCAGCTGGACAAGATAGGCTTCTCGTTCGACTGGGAGCGCGAGGTGCGCACCTGCGACCCCATCTATTACAAATGGACACAGTGGGCCTTCCAGCGCATGTTCAAGAGCTATTTCAGCCTCTCGTCGCACAAGGCTCAGCCCACCATCAAGCTCATTGAGCACTTCGAATTGATGGGTACTGAGAACTGCAACGCCCTGGGTACTGAGGAGCTGCACTTCACAGCCTCCGACTGGGCCGGTTTCTCGGAGAAGAAGAAGCAGGAGGTGCTGATGAACTATCGTATTGCCTACCTGGCAGATACGATGGTGAACTGGTGTCCCAAGCTGGGTACTGTGCTGGCTAACGACGAGGTAGTGGATGGTGTCAGCGTTCGTGGCGGCTATCCCGTGGTGCAGAAGAAGATGCGCCAGTGGTGCCTGCGCGTTTCGGCATACGCTCAACGCCTGTTGGACGGACTCGATGTGATAGACTGGACGGACTCGCTGAAGGAGACCCAGCGCAACTGGATAGGTCGCTCAGAGGGTACTGAGGTAGAGTTCAAGGTTGCTGACTCAGACAAGCACTTCACCATCTTCACCACCCGTGCCGATACGATGTTTGGTGTGACGTTCATGGTACTGGCTCCTGAGAGCGACCTCGTAGCCGAACTGACTACTCCCGACCAGAAGGAAGAAGTAGAGAAGTACCTCGACTACGTCAAGAAGCGCACAGAGCGCGACCGTCAGATGGACCACAAGGTAACTGGCGTGTTCTCAGGAAGTTATGCCATCAATCCGTTTACTGACGAGAAGATTCCCATCTGGATAGCAGAATACGTATTGGCAGGCTATGGCACAGGTGCCATCATGGCTGTTCCTGCTCACGACTCTCGTGACTATGCCTTTGCCAAGCACTTCAACCTGCCTATCATTCCACTCATTGAGGGAGCCGACGTTTCTGAGGAGAGCTACGACGCCAAGGAAGGTATCGTCTGCAACTCAGCATCTGATAAGTTCAGCCTCAACGGACTGACTGTCAAGGAGGCTATTGCTGCCACCAAGAAGTATGTGACGGAGCAGGGCCTGGGTCGTGTGAAGGTGAACTACCGTCTGCGCGATGCCATCTTCTCACGTCAGCGCTACTGGGGCGAGCCGTTCCCCGTCTACTACAAGGACGATATGCCCTACATGATTCCCAAGGAGTGCCTGCCGCTGGAACTGCCTGAGATTGACAAGTACCAGCCCACGGAGACGGGCGAGCCCCCATTGGGACGGGCCAAGATGTGGGCATGGGACACCAAGACGGACAAAGTAGTATCGAAAGACCTCATCGACAACAAGAGCGTCTTCCCCTTGGAGCTGAACACCATGCCTGGCTTCGCAGGCTCCAGCGCCTACTATCTGCGCTATATGGACCCCAAGAACGAGAAAGCCCTCGTAAGCCGCGATGCTGACGAGTACTGGCGCAATGTCGACCTCTATGTAGGTGGTACGGAGCATGCCACAGGTCACCTCATCTATAGCCGTTTCTGGAACAAGTTCCTCTATGACTCTGGCTACTCTTGCGAGGACGAGCCCTTCAAGAAGCTGGTCAACCAGGGTATGATTCAGGGACGCTCCAACTTCGTCTATCGCGTAGAGGACGAGGGTCAGGACAAGGGTAAGTTCGTCAGCTTCGGACTGAAGGACAAATACACCACCACACCTATCCATGTGGATGTCAACATCGTCAGTGCTGACGTGCTCGACATCGAGGCTTTCAAGGCCTGGCGCCCTGAATACCAGAACGCTGAGTTCATTCTGGAGAATGGCCAGTACAAGTGTGGCTGGGCTATCGAGAAGATGTCGAAGTCAATGTTCAACGTGGTCAATCCGGACATGATTGTCGAGAAGTATGGTGCTGACACACTGCGTCTGTACGAGATGTTCCTGGGTCCTGTGGAGCAGTCGAAGCCTTGGGACACCAACGGTATTGACGGCTGTCACCGATTCCTGAAAAAGTTCTGGGCACTCTTCTATGGCAATACACGCGAGAATCCGGACGGCAAGTTGCTGGTAGACGACAGCGAGCCCTCGAAGGAGTCGCTGAAGAGCGTTCACAAGCTCATCAAGAAGGTGACACAGGACATTGAGGTGTTCTCGTACAATACCTCCATCTCAGCCTTTATGATCTGCGTCAACGAGCTGGCTCAGCAGAAGTGCAAGAGCCGCGAGGCACTGAAGACACTGGTCATCCTCATTGCTCCCTTTGCTCCACACATAGCAGAAGAGCTGTGGGAGGCACTGGGCGAGCAGGGTAGTGTCTGCGACGCTAAGTGGCCTAAGTGGAACGAAGAGTATCTGGTAGAGAACTCTGTCAAGCTGGGTGTGGCCTTCAACGGCAAGACCCGCTTCGATATGGAGTTCCCAGCCGACGCCGACAACCAGACCATACAGGAGGCCGTGCTGGCTGACGAACGCGCCAAGAAGTACATTGAGGGAGACATCATGAAGGTTATCATCGTCCCTAAGCGTATGGTGAATATCGTATTCAAAAAGTAAATGACTGAACAGCACAAAATGATATGGAACGAAGCCAAGGACTATATGTTTATAGCCCTTGGTCTCGCCATCTATACGGTGGCCTTCACCGTGTTCCTGATGCCTTACCAGATAGTGGCTGGCGGTGTGACAGGTCTGTCGGCCATCATCTACTATGCCACTGGGTTCCACCTGGAAAACACTTATATCATCATTAACGGACTGCTGTTGATAGTAGCCCTGAAGATACTGGGACTGAAGTTTCTGATGAAGACCATCTTTGCCATCTTCACCCTCTACTTCATGCTGATGTTTGCCCAGGAAATTATGCCCAAGCAAGACAACGGACTGCCGTTCAAGCTGATGGGCGAGGGACAGGACTTCATGTCGATGATCATTGGCTGTGTGCTGACAGGTCTGGCTCTGGCTACCGTCTTCCTGCACAATGGTTCCACAGGAGGTACGGACATCATTGCTGCCAGCGTCAACAAGTTCCATCCTAACGTTTCGCTGGGCAATGTGCTGATAGCTGCAGACTTCTGTATCATTGGCTCGTGTATGTTCTTCCCACAGTTTGGCAACTACATGGAGCGAGCCCACAAGGTCATGTTCGGCTTCTGCGTGATGGCGATGGAGAACTATACGCTGGACTACATCATGAATGCCCGACGACAGTCTGTCCAGTTCTTCATATTCTCCTCGAAGTGGCAGGAGATAGCCAATGCCATCGGTACTGAGATGAATCATGGTGTGACCATTCTCGACGGACACGGATGGTACACAGGCAAACAGAGCAAGGTGCTCTGTATCCTGGCCAAGAAGAACGAGAGCGTCAACATGTTCCGACTCATCAAGATGATAGACCCCAACGCCTTCGTATCGCAGTCAAGCGTCATTGGTGTCTATGGCGAAGGATTCGACGAGATGAGAGTAAAGATTAAGGAAGTTAAGAAGAAAATGAAAATTGTTTTTGCTACCAACAACACGAACAAACTGATGGAGGTTCGTAAGATTCTGGGCAACTCATTTGAAGTGTTGTCATTGAAAGACATCAATTGCAACGAAGATATCCCAGAGAAAGGACAAACGCTGGAAGACAATGCCATACTGAAGGCAGAATATGTCTACAAGAAATACCATATCAACTGTTTCGCTGACGATACAGGACTTGAGGTAGAAGCCTTAGGAGGCGCTCCTGGCGTCTATAGTGCCCGTTATGCCTCTATGGGTGAGGAACATGCCCAGTCGCACGATTCTGGTGCCAATATGACCCGTCTGTTACGCGAATTAGAGCAAAAAGACAATCGCAAAGCCCGTTTCCGCACCATCATTGCATTGATGATAGACGGAAACATCACCACCTTCGAAGGCATTGTCAACGGTGAAATCATTCGTGAGCGCAGGGGAGGGGAGGGCTTCGGCTACGATCCTATTTTCAAACCAGAAGGCTATTCTGAAACCTTCGCAGAACTGGGCACAGGCATCAAGAACCAGATCAGCCATCGTGCACGAGCTACTCAAAAACTGGCAAATTACCTGAAAAAAATCAAAGCATGAAGAAACTGATTGTTGCCCTGCTACTATGCTTCGTCCAGCATACTGTTTGCGTTGCCCAAGTAGGTACTTGGCGCAACTATCTGGCTTACTACGACGTGCAACAGATTCAGGCAACTGGCGATAACCTCTTCGTACTGGCTTCCAACAACCTCTATCAGTACAACCAGAAAGACCAAAGCATCATCACCTACGACAAAATCAACGGTCTTTCAGACACCTATATCACTCATATCAAATGGTGCCCACAAGCCAAGCGACTGATAGCCGTCTATGGCAACATGAACATTGACCTGATAGACACCAAGGGCAATGTCACCAACATCAGCGACATCTACGCCAAACCTATCGTAGGAGACAAGACACTCAGCAGCATCCGCATAGATGGTGTCTATGCCTACCTTGTCTGTGGCTTTGGCATCGTCAAGCTGAACATGCAAAAAGCCGAGATTGCAGACACCTACAGACCCAACCACCCAGAGTATCCTACATCGTTGCCTGACGAGGACAACAGCGACTACGACAAATACATCGACCTGGTCAAAACCCTCAAGCCAGGAGGTCCGAACAGCAATCATATAGGTTTCCTCAGATTTACGAACAATTGTCTATATACCTGTGGAGGTATTCCCGGTGGTAACTTCAGTCCTATGATTCCAGGCAATATTCAAGTATGGAACGGAAGTGAATGGGCTGTCTACCAAGACCAATTGGAAACTATTACCGGACACAGTTTCATGGATTTGGCATCATTAGATGTCGACCCACTGGATGCTACACATGTGTTCACTGGAGGAAGAACAGGACTCTATGAGTTTAAAAACGGCAAATTTATCAAGGAATACAACTATGATAACAGCCAACTGCTAACAACGGCAGCCATCGACCAACCATCTAAAGACTACACAATGGTTCAAACTGTGAAATATGACAATAATGGCAGTTTATGGATATTGAACAGTGGTAGTCCTACTACTTCACTATTTGAGATTACAAAAGAAGGACAATGGATAAGTCATCACAAAAAGGAGTTCTTAAATACTGCCAACCGGGCTTATGACAATATGGTAAATGCTATGTTTGACAGTCGTGGGCTGCTATGGTTCTGCAATTGTCGGTTTATCGAACCTGCCCTGTTTTGCTATCAACAGTCCAGTGACATAGCTGTTGTCTACAAGAAATTGGTCAATCAGGATGGTACTTCTATTGAATTAGCAGATGATGGCATATACTGTATTGTAGAAGACAAAGAGTCAAACATCTGGATTGGTACTACTGCAGGTCCTGTAGTTATCATGAAAGACCAGGTGGGAAAGAGTGCTAACGAAATAGAATTCACACAAGTAAAAGTTCCTCGCAACGATGGTACTAACTATGCTGACTATTTATTAGCCGGTAACACCATTACCAGTATAGCCATTGACGGTGGTAACAGAAAATGGTTCGGAACAAATAGCAATGGTGTCTATCTCATCAGTGCAGACAACATGAGTCAGATACAGCATTTCACTGCTGATAACAGTCCTTTGCTATCAAATAACATTCTGTCTATCACTTTAAATCCTGTAACTGGTGAGGTGTTCTTTGCTACAGACAAGGGACTTTGCTCATATATCAGTGATGCCACTCAGACCAATGAGGAAATGACCTCAGACAACGTCTGGGCTTATCCTAATCCTGTCAATCCCGGCTATACTGGTCCCATCACCATTACAGGTCTTACCTATGATGCTGATGTAAAGATACTGTCGGCAAATGGTGCATTGGTTCACGAAGGTCGAAGCAATGGAGGAACCTATATTTGGTACGGAAACGACCAAAAGGGTAGGAGAGTGGCCAGTGGCGTCTATATGGTTGTAACAGCAACAAGAACAGGCGAGAAAGGAACAGTATGCAAAATAGCCATCGTCAACTAGTCTTGATACTCATAGCAGCATTCACCATACTGCAATTGCTTATTCTGGCTATATTTGGCTATACACCCTATCCTGACAGCAATGGATACATTTCAATAGCAGAAGAATGTATAGCCGGGAACGATTGGTATCCTATAGCCACAAAATTAAACGACTACCCTTTTCTTTGGAACATAGGAGCTATCAATGCCGTTGTATTGACATTCAAACTGTTTCATTCCATGACGCCTCTGCTCGTTGTTTACTCTTTGATGAAGGGAATAACAGCTGGGCTGTTCTATGCCGTTACAAGGAAAACAAATGGCTCTCACGCGGCTCTTGTTGCCTTGATACTTTATATTGTCTACCCTGCCAACTATGGTGAAGGTACTTCAGTACTCAGCGAACTTCCATTTATGTTCTTCATCATGCTGGGCATATACCTCTCGCTGGTAAGAAACTGTTCCATCATTGGAGGCATGATGCTGGCTACTGCCAACTGGTTCAGGCCTATGGGCATTGTATTCCTGGTGGCATTACTCATTTTCTTTCTCTTTAAATGGCGTAAGAGTCTGAAACTGGTTATTGGCTATGCGGTCATGATAACCATTATCGGATGTGCCACCATGCATCGTACAGGACTATTTCTCTATCAGGCCAAGACAGGATGGATGGCTCTAATGGATTATTCTTCAGACCATGCAACAAAATCTATGATGGTCAGAGAACGAACAGACTGGAACGTAGCACAAAAGGATTCTGCCTGGCAATCGTTGTTTATTGACTGGCTGAGGGATCATCCAAAGGATTATCTTGCACAAATGCCGTCAAAACTTGTCAATACCTACATCTCAGACAACGTCAATCTATGTACTTTCATTCCTGATAAAAACGACAAGGAATACATGTACGAAGAGATTAGTCTGAAAACTATTATTCACCAACTGCCTCACTGGTCAGCTGTACAGTGGCTAACCATACTGAACTTAGCCTTTTATTACATCCTACTTCTGACAGCACTAACCAGTCTTTTCTATTATTCAAAAGAAACTCATTTGCTACCTATTAGCATCATTCTGTCAGGAACAATACTCCTATTGCTTGTTGGACACGGAGAGGCTCGTTTACATATCCCCTTCATGCCATTTTTCATCATGCTGGCTGCAAGTTTCGTTGATAAAAGAGTATGGAAAGGGTAGGGTGGATAGACTTTTTACGTGGTATCTCGATGATACTCATTCTCGTATTCCATACAGAAGTATATTATAAAGAATATGACGTTACACCCTATTATATCTATACCACCAATGCTATCGTGCTGTTCTATTTCATTTCCGGCTATCTGTTCTATCGTCCAGAAATGTTCAGTCTGAAGAAAAAAACGTTATCAATCGTCAAATCATTATTAATACCTTACTTCATATTCACAACACTGATTGCCCTTCCAAAAGTCCTGCTGAGACAAGAGAGCATCGACTGGATGGACATTATTCTGAACATCATAAGTGGTAGGGCATCTTGGTTTATTGCAGCACTCATAGTAGGTGAACTCTTTTTCGCTTTATTACTCACGAAAACACGTGGAAAAGTTGCTTGGTTATCAACTTCCGCCATAGCTTGCCTTATTATCTATTATGTTATCCCGTTTAATCAACATAATTATTGGCAATGGCAGGATGCATTATTGGCTGTTACTTTCCTTTCTGCAGGCTATATATACCATCAATACGATAAATATTTCAACACTATCAACAAACCATTATATTCATCCTTACTTCTATTGATTCTTATCATCATAAAAATATATGAATATCATGTTGATTTACCTATGCGGAATATCGCCATCGAGAATATTCCACTATTCTTGGCTGATGCTATTATTTGGTTGCTATTTGTCATATCTCTCATAAGATACATTCCTCGTTGCAACCTAATAGAATGGACTGGCCAGCACTGCATAGTCTACTACTTCCTTTGTGGTGGTTGCCCGCTGATAGTCTCTATGCTGATGAATAAGACAGGCTTTGGCTACGACGGATATTTCTATCGTTTTCTAATAGCCTTTCTGCTCTGTTATAGTTTAGCTACTGTTATTACAGCAGGAATATACAGGTACGTACCGTTTATCTTAGGAAGAAAATAAACAACGAACAAGTCTGACAGAGAAAAAAGAATGCTGGAGCTTAACTCAACTCCAGCATTTTTTCTATGGGTTTGACAGCGTCTTTGGCTATCTTGGGGTCTACTTCCACGTTAGGCCATTCGTATTTCAGACAGTTGTAAATCTTAAGCAGGGTGTTCATCTTCATATACTGGCACTCGTTACAGCTGCATTCCAGGCCGCTCTCGCTGATTTCCGGAGGCACAGGGATAAATTGCTTGTCAGGACAAGTTCGTTGCATCTCGTGCAAAATACCGGCCTCTGTAGCCACTATAAACTGCTTTTTATCGCTCTGCTGGGCATAGTCCAGCATCGTAGCCGTGCTTCCTTTGACTTCTGCAACAGCCAAAACGGGACCTTTGCACTCCAGATGAGCCATCACAATGGCATCAGGATATTGCTTCTTAAGCTCTATGATCTTGCTTACCGAGAAACGTTCGTGAACATGACAGCCACCATTCCACAACAACATCTGACGACCGGTTACTTCATTGATATAGTTGCCCAGGTTATAGTCAGGACCAAAGATGAGCTTGGCGTCTTTGGGTAACTGGTCGACTACTTTCTTGGCATTGCCACTGGTGACAACGACATCAGTCAGTGCCTTCACAGCTGCTGTGGTATTGACATAGCTGACTACCTGATAGCCTGGATGTTCTTCCTTATACTTACGCAGATCGTCAGCCTTGCAGGAGTCAGCCAGACTGCAACCGGCATTCAGGTCCGGACAAAGCACCGTCTTGTCAGGAGAAAGCAGCTTACAGGTTTCAGCCATGAAGTGTACGCCACACATCACCATCATCTTGGCATCAGTCTCTGCAGCCTTGCGAGCCAAAGCCAATGAGTCGCCTACAAAGTCTGCTATGTCTTGTATATCGCCTATCGTATAATAGTGTGCCAGGATAATGGCATCTTTCTCCTTACACATACGACGAATTTCAGCTTTCAGATCGGTACCTTCTGCTACGGGTTCGTCTATGAATCCCTGTTCTTTCCACTCAGTTTTCAACATCGCAATATTATTATTTTTCTTTTTTTATTTTTTCTTTCAAAGAGAAATGATGAGGATGATATGGCGTTGATAAGTGCAAAACTTCTTTTGGTTTTTCTTGCCAGAATGGTTATACACTCGTGATTTTTCGTTTTCAACATCCAGTGTGAATAGTTTCTTATTGATTTTTAGTCTGATAAGTATTTTATCCACAATTCTCTTTTCTGGTGCAAAATTAATAAGTTTATATCTTTTTTCATCAAAAAAACGTGGAAAACTTGCTGATAACCCTGTATTTTATGCCCAAAATCCACAATCGGGTAGGGTAGCAATGGGATATTCCGGGATTATTCACAAGTTATTAACAGGGTTATCCACACACTTATCCACACAAAATAATTGAGAATTGAGAATTGAAAATTGAAAATTATGATTACCTTTGTACCCATATATGAGAAAGGTTCGTACTGTAGAAATGAAACGCCTCACTGTTGAGGAGTATCGTGAGGCAGAAAAGCTGCCTTTAACTGTTGTCTTGGACGATGTCCGCTCCATGTACAATATCGGTAGTGTGTTCCGTACTTGCGATACATTCAGGGTGGAGTCGTTATATCTGTGTGGTATTTGCCAGACACCACCCTCTACTGAAATTCATAAGACGGCACTCGGTGCTGAGGATAGTGTCAACTGGAAATACTTCCATACGGCTTTGGATGCTGTGGACGAAC
>Ga0310695_10014533_pt1 | contig 10619 bp, 9 predicted proteins | sample RumenRJG_04DNA_FD_203882 | JGI IMG/M metagenome (GOLD analysis project Ga0310695, IMG submission 203882) | Bovine rumen microbial communities from Lethbridge, Alberta, Canada - RJG_04 (v2) (version 2) | ecosystem: Host-associated > Mammals > Digestive system > Stomach > Rumen | place: Canada... | reverse complement strand
TGAAGTTCCGATGCTTCAGCAGATTCTTTTTCCAAAACAACCTGCTCATTCTTCAAAACTTGAGCTTTTTGTTGTTGGGCTTTGTAATCCTGAAGTTTTTTTTCATTTTCTTTCAGCTGCTGAATTTCCAGTTCAAGACAGTGCTTTTCGTCGTCCGCTCCGGAATTTTTCTCGATAAACTTGTCCAAAGCGTTCTTAGAGGAAATTTTGCGTTCAAGTTCCGCTTTTTTTTCGGCAAGCTTTTTGGATGATTTGTCTGCCTGAGCTTGCAGGTCAGCAAGTTCGGCATTTTTTTGCTCGGCCTCGTCATATATGCCGACCCTTCCTTGCCACAGATTAAAATCAGCTTGCGCCTTGTCTTTTTGGGGAGCTTTCCGCAAAAGAATTTGCTTGGTTTCCAATGCTTTGCTGAATTTTTCCTTCGTTTCAGAAAATTCGGCATTTTGTTTTTCAATGTCTGCTCGGAGTTCTTCCAAGCGTTTTTGAGACGTCTTTTTTCTGAAAACCATCGTTTCGCATCCAAAAGCCCAGTTCAATTCCGCCAAATAATTCGTCTGCTCGTTGATTTTTGCCTGTTCTCGTTCCAACAGTTCTTTTTTTCGAGAAACTTCCTCAAATTCTTGAAAATCTTGCTCGAGCCGTTCTGCCAACGCCGTCTTCTTCAATGCTTCATTGACTTTTTTTTGCATTTCCTCTTCAGCCTCTTTGGCTTTGGCGCAATTTTCCTCATCGCTTTTTATTTGCAGATCCAATGCATCGAACCAATCTTCAAACGGTTCTGCTTCCGGTTCCGCTTCCGAAAAGATTGCCTGTTTTTGTTCAAATAACAGCTCTTTTTTGGTTTCATCGCTGTCTGATCGGGATTCGTCTGCTTGTTTTTTGATTTCCGAAACCCAATCGTCATAAAAATCGGTTCCAAAAATTTGATTGAGAATCTTCTCTTTTTTATTGCTGTCCGACATCAGAAACTCTTTAAACTTTCCTTGAGGAAGCAGAATAATCTTGCTGAATTGTTCGGCGCTTAAATTGAGAAGGCTTGTTACTTTGACGCCTATTTCATTCGGTCCTTTTAATTCTACAAGATTTCCGTTTTCATCCTGATATCTGAGAATTGCTTTTTTGGTGATTTTGCCATTTTTTTCTTGGCCTGCCGTCTGATAAAATGAACGATTGACGGTATATTCTTTCCCTTGATGCGAAAACGTCAATTCGACTTCCGTTTTTTCCTTGCAATCCTCTACAAAATCGCTGCGCAACAAGAAGACGTTTCGATCCTTGTCGGTTGAACTCCGACCGTAAAGCGCAAAACACATCGCATCAAAAATGGTTGTTTTGCCGCTTCCGGTAGCACCAGTGATCAAGAAAAGCGGAGCTTCGCTGAACTTGGTAAAATCAACTTCCGCATCCTTATAAGGTCCAAAATTTTTCATTTTCAATTTCAAAGGTTTCATTGATTTTCCCCCTTGTTGCGCACGTCCTGAAGCGCCTGTTCCATCATTTTGCATTGTTCTTCGTCAGGATCTTCTCCGACGGTATCTTTGTAAAATGTTTTAAACAGGTCCATTTCAGATAATTTTTCCAAATTTTTAACACCGTTATTTTCGTGATTGACGCGTCCGTTGACACGCTTCAGTTCAATAATTCGCGGATAGTATTTTTTCAGGCGATTCATCACATCGATGATCGGAACGCGATCTTCCAGTTCAACCGCAACGTAATCATCATCAGGAATTTGCCGATAATTTTCTGGTTTGATCAGATTTTCGAAAAGTCCCTTGACGACTCGTACGTCATTCAAAGGTTCCAATGGTTTATAGGCAATTGTTTCAGAATCGGTATCGACAACGTAGACCCCTTTTTGATCTGATGTTTCAGAAACCGAGTATTTTAAAAGCGAACCGCTGTACTTGACCTTTTCTGATTTTGAAGCACGATGCTGATGGAGATGTCCCAACGCAACATAGTCAAAACATTCCAATTCATCTATGCCGACTGCTTCGAGTCCGCCGACTTCACTTGGGGTTTCCGAATCAGATTTCAAGGATCCAACGGCAAAAAAGTGTCCCACAAGCACATGCTTAAAGCCGGCTTTAAATCGTTCCTTCATCAAGGAAACTATCCTTCTGACGCATTGATCGGCAGTTTTAAGCGTTTCATCTCCTAAAAAATTTTTTGCTGCGCTGATTTCAAAATACGGCATCAAAAAAAACTGTACTCCTGACATTTCAATCGGTTCTGCTGCCCGTTCAAGCTTCGTATGCAGATAAAAGGACGTCGCTTCAAACCATTCTGAACCCGTTGAAAGGCGTTCGGCCGAATCATGATTTCCGCTGATGGCCAATAACGGAAAACCATCTTCCAAATTCAGTTTTTTAAGTGCCCCGTTGACCATCCGAACGGAATCTTCGCTTGGCATCCCGCGATCGTAGATATCGCCTGCAATCACGATTGCGTCAACTTTCTCGTCAATGGCTATTTTTTCCAGTTTTCTCAATGCATCGGCCTGTTCTGTGCTCAAGTCGTAGCCATGCAGCTTGCGACCAACGTGCCAGTCCGCAGTGTGTAAAAATTTCATGTCTGAAACGCCCCCTGATCATTCGTTTAATCGATTATAGCACAAGGAATGTACGTTCGCAAAACACTTGTGCGAAATTTTCTCTGCATTTTTAAGAAACAAAAAAGCCCCCGCATCAAAAGCGAGGGCATTCTCTTAAATTTTCCTATAATTTTTCCTTGATTGCCTGAACCATCGCCAATTCTTCGTTCGTCGGAACGATCATGACTTTGGCTTTGGAATCTTTCGTCGAAATAAGCCCTTCAGTATTTTTTTCGTTCAAAGCTTCATCCAGACTGATTCCAAGGCAGGCAAGCTCTGAAACGACATCTCTTCTGAGCGAAGGATCGTTTTCTCCAATGCCGCCGGCAAAAACCAGCACGTCTGCTCCGCCCATTTCAACATAATAACTTCCGACGTACTTGACGATGCGGTTGATGAAAATTTCACGTGCCAAAGCACAGCGCGAATCGTCAATATTGGCACGAATGTCGCGCATGTCAGGGGACTTGCCTGAAATTCCGAGAAGACCTGATTCAGAATTGAAAAGCTGCAGGATCTCTTCTGCGGACTTGTCCAGTTTTTTCATTAGAAACGGAACGATTGACGGATCAACGTCGCCGCAGCGAGTTCCCATCGTCACGCCTGTCAACGGCGTAAAGCCCATGGAACTGTCATAGGCCTTGCCGTCTTTGACAGCAGAAATCGAAGATCCGCTGCCCAAGTGAAGCGTAATCAGTTTCAAATCTTCAAGCGGCTTTTCCAAAAGATCGGCACAACGATGCGAAATATAGCCGTGGCTGATGCCGTGTTCGCCATAGCGTCTGATTCCGTATTTTTGCGTAAGTTCATAGGGCAGACTGAAAATGGCATTCATCTCCGGCATGTCCGTGAAAAACGTGCTGTCAAAAACGGCATATTGCGGAGTGTCAGGCATCACCTTCTGCATCAGTTCGATATATTTTGCCTCCATCGGATTGTGCAACGGAGCATGATCGCTCATTTCAATGATTTCTTCAAGCTTTTCGGCATCGATTTTGGTTGCGCCTCTGAATTTCTCACCGCCGGCAACGACGCGATGGCCTACGCAAGCGATTTTTTCAAGGGACGTGATTCCCTTTTCCTGAATCTTTTCGATAATCAGCTCGCAAGCACGTTCATACGTTAAATTGTCATAAGTTTCCTGAAAATTTTGTTCTCCGTATTTGATTTCAAACTTTGAACCAGGCATCAGCATGCGTTCAACAAGCCCTTTGGCAACGACCTTTTCCGTTTCAAGTTCAAACAGTTTCCACTTGACCGAGGAACTGCCGGCATTCATAAGTAAAATATTTGACACGAGTGCACCTCCGTTTTTATTTCTCACTCTCAGTATACATTAAAATTAATCGACTTTCATTCCCAAAAATTAATTAAAGATTCTCGGCTTGACCAAACCCTTGTAATCATGTTTGATGGCCTTCGAGTTGATGACGCTCATCAGCTGAAACATCGTAAATGCAATCTGCGAACGCTTGCGGTAGGCAATAAAGCTCTTCTTCCATATGTCAACGTATTTGTTCTTATAAGCCTTAAGGCCTTGGAAACTGTAGAAATGGTAGCCGTATTCATAGATATAGCGCGCAATCTTTTCCGTAATAAATTCACGATTCAAGTCGGCACAGTCTCTTGTCGGCGCCATCCCAAGATCAACGTAAGCATAGCCCGCTTCTTTGGCATTTTCAAACAAAAACAACGATAAACGCGCCATGGTCTGTGCCGGAGCATCTTTGACATAACGCATCAGATCGCTTGAAACTACCCCGTGCTTGCGCGGCATGATGCTTGAAAAAGCCTTCAGCTTGCCGGAAGAATCCCTCAAAGTCATCAAACTGCCTTGCTCAAGGTAATATTCATCAAAAAAGCCTACGGAAAATCCTTTTTCGTTTCGATTGCTCAGCCACTCATCCGAAACTTTGCGCATTTCGCTTAATAACTCCTCGCTATATGGTGGCTTCAAAAAATCAAGCACATAGCCGTCGTTTGCGAAGCGGTTGATTAAAGCCCGCTGATTGTGATGCTTTCCACCATGCAAATTGAATTTCTCAAGATCGACCAGACCCTTTTCGCCAATCTGCAGGAAATCATAGCCGTATTCATGCAGCAAAAGCGTGAAATCCTGATCTATGTCGTAAAAAACAGGTTCAAAGCCGTACAGATCCGCCGTCTTCAAAAAATCTTCCAAAGCTTCCTTGAAATATTTCGGATTCCCGATCGGCTCTCCAATGCAAAATAGTTTTTCCTGCTTTCTGCGATACATGAAAAAGACCTGATCTTTTCCTTCTGATTTGAAGAAATAAAGCGATTTGTCGCGCAAGTAGACCAGGTGCCCTGCATTTCCGCAACCAAAGCGACTGATGATCTGCTTGATTCTCCGTTCATCAAAGACCTGGGGCACAAACGGCGTCAGGCCTTTCGATAAGTACGTCAGCATGAGCAAAAGAATCAGTGCCGCAGCCATCAACCCGATGAACCCGGCAAGCCAGTCTTTTTGAGCAGGAAACAGCAAGTATTCCGGCACATGATGGCGATTGCTGAAGCTTGGCGTATTCAAAATTCCGACCAGCGTGTAAAGTAAGAAAGTCCCCGCAAAAATCGCGATGTCTGCAACCATCTTACCGATGGAATATTGCATCTGCTTGCGATAAAGCTCGTTTTTTGACAGGAAAACCAAAATCATTACGAATCCCAAAAAAATCGCCAGACTAAGCGAGTAACGATTCAAAAGGGTATTGATGACACCGATTGCAAGCACGATCAGCGTCGGCCAGTATGCGCGTTTGCCCTTGGCCGAAATTCCCCTGGCAAGTCCCAGCAGCATAAAGGCAAAGATAATGTCCGAAACCTGACTGATAAACAGGAAACTGTACGAATACAGCTTTCTCAACAGCTCATTGGAATTTGCAAAACGCGGAACGGCAGCTTCAAGCAGCATTAAAATTCCTGAAGCATACAAAAAAATAGTCAAGACGAAATGCGCGACTTTTTGAACTGCCATCTTTGGAATTCCGTTCAGTTTTTCGTTAATGTTTGAACCTGTTTCATGAACAAAAAGAATAACCCCGATGACAAAAGGAATTATGTAGTAGAACAACCGGAAAAACATGATCCAGACAACGGCCGTTTCGTTTGAAACGCCAAGCGTTGCCATGCCGTACATCATAAAAACGTCAAACGAGCCCAAGCCGCCGGGAACCATTGACACGATTCCCAAAACCGAACCGGTAATATACATTGCAAGAATCGTCAAAAAATCCGTTTTGATTCCCATCATCAAGCCGATAAACAAGAAAAATCCGCCGGCAAACGTCCACTCGAAAAAAGAGCTGATAATCAGGGCCAGTTCGCGTTTCAACGTCAAGTCGGCAAAAAATTCGGTCTGTTTGAATTTTGTCGCGATGAACAGTACGGGAAAATACACTCCTCCGCCGACAAGCCAGATCCAGTAGCTGCCGAACAGTTTTCCCATGCCGCGACCATAAATCAATGCAAGAGAAATCCAACAATATATGGAAAGTCCTGCCAAAACAAACAGCGCAATTTTCGAAAGCGCGTAGACAATCTGCTTGGCGCTTGCGTTTTTCTTGTAAAAATTGGCGCGCAACGTTGCCCCGATGACGCCGCCGAATCCGGCAACGTTGGTCGTCGTATTGACGATCCAGCCGCTTTTGAAGATATACGGCACACTGTATTTTCCAGGAAGAAATTTCACGACCGTAAAATCATAGGCAATCATCGGAAGAACGGCAATCAAGCCGACAAAAAACATCACCGCAATCGTGAGCATTGACTGATTTTCGAGTCCTTCTTGAACTTTTCCCCAATCAATCTGTTTAAAAATTCGCCCGATTTCGTAAACGACAAATATCAGAACAGAAAAAACAAACAACAGCTTGATAAATTTCAAGCGCTTTTCAACAAAATTTTTGAAACGCTCAATCAATTATGACCCACCTTTCAATTTTCCGAACACATATCCAATTATATTATAATCAATCTTCAAAGAACTTTCTCATAACAAGGTTAAAATAAAGAAAAATTATAAATTTGAACGGAGACGTTTTTTATGGCAACATTTCTTGACATCTTGCTTTTGGCTTTGATCGTTGCGACAATCGGAAATCTGATTTCAAATTTCAAAGGAAAAAAAACAGGACTTCCAGAGCATGAGCTGCTTCAGAAGCCCTGTTTGTTTTTTCGCATTTCATCCTGCGACTCTGCATTTTTATCGACATTAACGATTTTTGCCGTGCAAAAAAGGAGCCGGGACAAATCCCGACTCCTTTGAAATCAAACAAATTAGACTATTTAAGAGTAACTTGTGCGCCAACTTCTTCAAGTTTAGCTTTGATTTCTTCAGCTTCGTCCTTAGCAACGCCTTCCTTGATAACGGATGGTGCACCGTCAACCAAGCCCTTGGCATCCTTAAGGCCAAGACCCGTAACGTCCTTGACAACTTTGATAACCTTAACCTTGCCGGCACCAGCAGATGTCAATTCAACGTCAAATTCCGTCTTTTCTTCTGCAGCGCCTGCAGCAGCACCTGCAGCTGCAACTGGAGCAGCAGCAGAAACACCGAATTCATCTTCGATAGCTTTTACTAAGTCGTTTAATTCAAGAATGCTAGCTTCTTTCAAGTCAGCAATGATCTTTTCTGTATCTAAGGCCATTTTAAAATCCTCCAATTTAATTGATATGTTATGTTTAAAAACTTATGCGACTAAGCGCTGATTAAGCAGCACTTTCGTCTTTGCTGTCTGCGACTGCCTTGACAGCATATGCGAAGTTGCGAACAGGTGCTTGAAGCACGGAGCAAAGCATGGAAAGCATACCTTCGCGGTTTGGCAACTTGGCAAGAGCGTGGATTTCGTCGAGGGTAACAACTTCCCCGTCGATCATACCACCTTTGATTGTCAATGCTTCATGATCTTCAGCAAACTTGGAGAAGATGCGTGCAGGTGCAGTAGCATCTTCAGAACCGAATGCAACGGCCGTAGGACCTGTGAATGTTTCATCCAAGCCTTCGTAACCAGCCTTGTCTGCAGCACGACGCAAGAACGTATTCTTGATAACGCGCATTTCAACGCCTGCTTCACGCAATTCCTTACGTAATTCAGTTACTTCGTCAACCGTAAGACCACGGTAGTCAACAACAACTACAGAAGTTGCGTTGTTGAATTTTTCAAAGACTTCTTCAACAATCGCAGCCTTCTTTGCGATAATTTCTTTACTCAATTGATTCACCTCCTAGTCATTGTGCCAGGGTTTCCTAAATAAAAAAACCCTATGTCCACCAAGACACAGAGAGAGAACTTAACATTGCTCCTCGGCAGGATATTAAGGCAAAAGCCACCTGAGTCTTAGGTAGAATCATAATATAAAAAATTGACCTTTATCAATTTATCACATAAATCGATAAAGGTCAACTGTTTTTTCAAATTAATTTTAAAAATTAAAGCGAGTTCGTATCAACCGTAACGCTTGGGCCAAATGTTGATGCCAAGCTTACGTGCTTGATGTAAGTGCCTTTTACGGCAGCAGGACGAAGACGGGAAATCTTTTCGTAGATTGCGTCAAAGTTGCCCTTCAATGCTTCTTCCGTAAATGAAACCTTGCCGACAGGAACGTGCACGTTGCCGTCACGGTCCGTACGATATGTCACTTGGCCGCTCTTAGCATCGCTGACAGCCTTTTTGACATCCATCGTAACAGTGCCCGTCTTAGGGTTAGGCATCAGGCCTTTAGGTCCAAGAACGCGACCCAAACGACCTACTTGAGCCATCATGTCAGGCGTTGCGATTGCAACGTCGAAGTCAAGCCAACCGTCTTGAATACGTTGTACCAAGTCATCGTCGCCAACAACGTCTGCACCGGCATCCTTAGCTTCTTGTGCCTTAGGACCCTTTGCAAATACGACAACGGTTTGTTCCTTGCCCGTACCGTTAGGAAGAACCAAAGCACCGCGCAATTGTTGATCTGCTTGCTTTGTATCCAAGTTCAAGTTAAATGCAACTTCGATCGTTGCATCAAAATTAGCAAAGTCGATCTTCTTGACAAGTGCCAATGCTTCGCTTGCATCGTATGCCTTGCCAGCTTCAACTTGCTTTGCAGCTTCTAAATATTTCTTGCTTTTCTTTTTAGCCATTAGTGAATTTTCCTCCTTGCAATATGTGGTCTATCGGATAAACCTCCCACTTGACACATCCGTTTTCACGGAGTATCCGACTGAGAAGCGTGGCCGTAGAGAGATTATAATTAGTCTTCTACAACAAAGCCCATGCTTCGTGCAGTACCTTCAATCATGCGCATAGCAGCTTCAACGTCTGCCGCGTTTAGATCTTGCATCTTCGTTTCAGCGATTTCCTTAACTTGTGCTTTCGTAACTGTAGCAACTTTCTTCGTGTTAGGTTCGCCGGAGCCTTTTTGTACACCAGCAGCTTTCTTAAGCAAAACTGCAGCAGGCGGTGTCTTTGTAATGAAAGTAAATGAACGGTCTTCATAAACGGAAATAACAACCGGGATAATCATACCAGCTTGATCAGCCGTACGAGCGTTGAATTCCTTTGTGAAGCCCATGATGTTGATACCAGCCTGACCCAATGCAGGACCAACTGGTGGAGCTGGCGTTGCTTTACCAGCAGGGATTTGTAATTTAACAACGTTGATAACGTTCTTTGCCACGGTAACATTCCTCCTATTCCGTGTGTGGTTCGGATGGCCATCAGATTTGGCCTCCCACTAGTATGCAGATTGCATACTAACATAATATAGCACGCTGCATTTTATTTTGCAAGCAAAAAATGAACCGTTCAAGCTCCGAACGGTTCACCGGAATTACTGCATCGTCATAAATCAGTTACTTTTCTAAAAGCTGCTTGCCAAGCTCATCGGCGCGACGAATTGCTTCAGAGAATTTTTCAGGATCAAACGGACGGTTGCGATATTCGTTCGTTTCCATAGCCCCCTTTGTAATCTCTTCAACATCGTCTTGAGAAAGTCCAAGTTCGCCCAACGTAACAGGAAGACCAATACGCTTGTTGAATTCCTGATACTTCTTGAACTCCTCTTCTTCATGGAAGTATGCGAACAAGACGAGCACGCCGAACGAAACGATTTGACCATGGAGGTAAGTTCCTTCACGCTTGATGGCAGTCGTCGAATTATAAAATGCATGCGCATGCCATGAATTGTAATAGAAATCTTTTTGGTTCGTAAGGTTTGAAGCATATCCGGTCGAAACAAGAATATCCAAGGCAATTTCTTCAACAGCCTTTGAAGGAGTATCGTTTTTAACGTCATCCATGCCTTGTTCGCCATATTTGAACAGAGGTTCCGAAACTGTTTTGGCGATCGCAACACCTAACGCACCGGTATTGGTCAAGTCCTCTCCTTTAGAAACATGCGTTACTTCAGGCTGTTTGCTCAAAGCATCACCGATTCCTGCCCAGAAGTATTCAACCGGGGCCTTGGCAATGACGTCCGTATCAATGAAAAGATGCTTGGCTGCTTTTGGAAAGCCATAGCGATCAAACGATCCGTCATCGTGATAGATAACCGCGATCGCTGTGCCGGCAGCACAGTTTGAACAAATCGTCGGAAACGAGAAGATGACTTCGTCAAGTTCATCGGCAACCATCTTGGCGGTGTCAAGCGCCTTGCCGCCTCCAAAACCAAAGACCGCATCTGCTTCTTTGACTTCCGGAGTCGCAACCAAACGATCAATGTTCGTCTGCGTGCTGTCAACGCCGTAAACAAAGCTTCCCGTTACCTCAATCCCGGATCCTTCAAGTGCTTTTCTTGCCTTCGGTTCGGCTGCCGCCAAAGCACGCTTGCCTCCGATGAAGACAACTTTCTTGATTCCGTATGGCTTAGCCACTTCAGGAATTTCATCGTAGGCATTAGTTCCATAAGTATAGTTACTCATATAATTTGTTGTCATTTCCAAATTCCTCCATTTACCAAATGCAGTTTTTGAATCAAACGCAGAGCCCGAAATTGCCAAAAGATTCAAACCTGTTTTTTTGCA
>Ga0310695_10014531_pt1 | contig 10619 bp, 9 predicted proteins | sample RumenRJG_04DNA_FD_203882 | JGI IMG/M metagenome (GOLD analysis project Ga0310695, IMG submission 203882) | Bovine rumen microbial communities from Lethbridge, Alberta, Canada - RJG_04 (v2) (version 2) | ecosystem: Host-associated > Mammals > Digestive system > Stomach > Rumen | place: Canada... | reverse complement strand
ATGAAAATAATGATAAACCTAATGGGTTTTTTTTATTTTTTGGAGGAAGTTTTAATGCTACTGCACAGAGTACTGTTATTACTTTTAGTGAAGAAAAATATCAAGCTGATAAATCTAATTATTCTCTACCTTTGAAATGTAATTTTAATGAAACTTTTTTTATACAACCTAATGAAATTACTGGGGATTGTTATTTATTTACTTTTGGTCAAAATCATGAGTTAATTCATTTTAATCATAAAAAAAAAATTTTAGAAGAAATACCACAAGAATGGATGGAATAATTAATAAAAAAAAGATAAAAATGATAAAAAAAATTATTTTTTGTTAAAATAAAATAATTTATTAAAATATAATTTTACTCATATATAATTGTTAATAGTATATTTTTAAAAAATATTTTTCAAATAAAAAAATTCAAAAAAAAACAAATAAAACAAAAATAAAAAATATTAAAAAATGGCTTTTGTATTCAGAGCAGAAAGAGATATGAAACACGATTCAACAGAAGTAAACGACACAGCTCCAGGTTCATATGATTTAGGTTCATCATTTAGAGCACAAGAAAAAAATGCAGCTCCTTTTAATAGTATAGTAAAAAGAAATAAAAATTCCTTTATTCCAATAAATGAAACTCCAGGTCCTGGAACATATGAAAGAGAATATCAAAATGTATTAGAACATAAAAAAATTAAACCAAAAGAAATTAATATATTTCAAGCTGTTGAAAGTAATATTTTACCACAACAATTAATTGATTTATATAAAAAAAGAGAAAGAGTTGCTTTTAATACAAAAGGTGAAAGATTTAAATATTATTCAGATAAAAAAAATATGGATTTATTACCAGGTCCAGGAAGTTATGATATAAGTACTAGTTTTTCATCTCTTAATAATTCAGATATTAAAAAGAAAAAAAAATTAAAATTTGGTGAAGTTTTAACAACTGGTTCAATATTTAGAAAAAGTACTATTCCTTCATGGGAAAATTTTGGTTATGAAGATACTAAAGAAGGACTTGAGAAAATGATTGAAGATCCTGAAAAAGATATTAAATACACAGGAGAAAAAAATGATACAATAGGTCCTGGTCAATATAATATAAATTCAACATGGAATGCTAATGTTATTAAATGGAGAAATCCAGATGAAATAAAATATAAATCAAGAACATTAAGTCGTGAAAATAATAATAAAAATTCATTTGAAACAAATATAAAAAAAGATTATAAAAAGAATAATGATAAAAGTGTATTATTAAAATATTATTTAAATAAAAGATATAATACAGTTCGAGCATTAAAAGAAAAAAAGGATAATTCACCAACTGATTTTATATTCGATGTAACTCCAGGACCAGGATATTACACACAAGAATTTGATAATTGGAAAATGAAAACAAATTCAAAAAGTTCATTACAAAGTTTCGATACAACAGCTCCTCGTTTCCAAGAAAGTAAAATAACAAAAAATGATTTAGGACCAGGTTTTTATCATAATTTCTCCCATCCAAAAGAAAAAATAATTCCTCAATATAAAGTAGGTAAATTATTAAATAATACTGATAAAGAAGCAATTAAAAAATCAGCTTTTAATATATCAAATACTAAACATGATACAACAAATAAAATTGGTCCTGGTTCATATGATGTTTCAGGTAATTTAATGAAGAAAAAAATTAGTAATGTTAATAGTTTTGGTATAAAGGAAAAGAGATTTAAATATAAAATTGAAAATGAAAATCCTGGTCCAGGTTATTATTTAGGAACAAATGATATAAATGATAATAAAAATGAAAATGATGATAAAAATAATCCTCATTTAATTAATAAAAGTTTAGCTGATAATGATGAGAAAAAATTTGTTGTTGAACATTTTGAACCACCTCCGATTGGAGCTTATAATCCTGGATTAGTTTTATCAATGAATTATAAAGTTCAAAGTAGTGTTAATGCTTTTCAAGATAATAAAAAAGTTGGTTTTGGTGTTCAAGGAAAGAGATTTAATTATAATAATAAAAGTGATTTTCTTGGTCCTGGTTTATATTATAAAAATTTACCTAAGGATGTTAAACAAAATGCTGCTCCATTTAATGAGAATAATAAAAGATTTAATTATAAAAAAGAGAAAATGCCTATTCCTGGTCCTGGTTCTTATGAATTAAGTAATTTTAATGAATGGGATAAGAAGTCTTTTAATATTTTGTTTGTGTAATTTTTATTAATTAAATTTTATTTTTTTTTTTTTAATTTTTTTTTTTTTATTTGTTTATTTATTTTTTTAAATTATGATTTTTTCTCATTGGTTATTATTCGTTGTTTTTTATTTAAGGGTAATTAATGGAATGTTATTATCTGATTATTATAATTATTATTTGAATAATTTTGAATATAGGAATGATAATAAGTTATATGAGGAGATTAGTATTAATTTTATTAAATTTTTTGAAAAAAATATTGATAATAATTCCAATTGTTTACAAAATTTGAATATTGATAATGTTTCAATAATATTAAGATATAGTGATATTGATATTACTTTTGATAAAAGTAATGAAAAAGAATGTAAAAATCATACTTATGTTTATTATTTATTTTCATATCAGTTTTATTCATCACCATTTATTGATGTTAATAAAAATGAAAGTTTTAATTTTTTCGAAGATTCAATTTATTCAACTGGAATTTGTTTACCAAAAAATTGTTCTGAAATGATAAATTCAAATTTTGAAAATAATTCTATTAAAAATGATTCAAAAATATATAATTATCTATATAATAATTTTAATATTCGAAATATTACATTATGGAATAAAGAATTAAATGATAAATCAAAACCAGATAGAATAGTATCTTCAGCAGAAATTATTTTTTTTTTTATTATATTTTATATTGTTATAGTATTTACAATTGGTTTTGTTGGTATCTATTATATAAAAAATAATGATAAAGAAATAGAAAATATATTGAATGAAGATGATGTAAAAGAAAAAAAAGAACAAAATAAAGAAAGTTATTTATTTTCAAAAGAACATGAGAATAATTCATTATTAATTATGGAAAAAGAAAAAGATAATATTAGATTTATAATTACTATATTTAATCCAATTGAAAATTTAAAAATATATCTTAATGATAAATCTTATTTATTTAATTCTTCAAATTTGGAATTTTTTAGTACAATTAGAGTTATTATTTTATTTTTATGTATTTATAATTATCAATTTTATATTATTACAAAATATCATCCTAATGTCTTATCTAAAAATTCTTTATTTGGTTGTAATTTTTTTATTCTTAAATTATCATCTTATTCTGTTATAATACATTGCCTTTTAGATGGTTTTATTGCTATTTTTAAATTTATGAATTTTTATAAAACAAAAAAATTCAAGAATATAAAGTTTATTATTTTTAAATTTTTTTTATTTTGTACTCCAAAAATTATTTTATTTATTATAAATTTCTATATTTTTCATTATTTATTTCCTGAATTACTTGAATACATTGGATTTAAAAATGATTTAAATGACGATTTTTATTTAAGTTATTTTAAAAATTTTGATTGTGAAAAAGAAATTTTCAAAATGTTTATTCCATTATATTATGAATATAAAAATTATAATGATATTTCAAAATGTTATTCCTTTGTTTTTATATATAAAAATGAATTTATCTCATTTATTGTTTCATTAATTTTATTTTCAATTCTTTTATATATACAAAACCATATTATAGATTTAATTATATCAGTGATTATTCTATTAAATTTATTAATATTTCCTTTTATTTTAAAAACATCTCCAAAAGTATATGGAATAAATTCAATTTTTGGAAATATTACATATTTTACTACACCAAATATATTTTTTAGTTGTTATATTATTGGAGGCTTTTTTGGATTAATGTATTTTTATTATTTAGATATTATTTCTTCAAATAGATTCCCATTTTTATATAAACCTTTTAGTTTTATTGATTATATTATTTCAAAAATTGATATGTTTTCACCTAAAAGAAAAGTTTTTTCTTGTTTAATTCTTATTTTATCACTTTTTTTAATATCTATTAATTATAATATTTTAAGATATTTTTTAGGAGGTGATAGTATTAATTTTGAATTGAATTTTGTTGCAAAAATTATATATCATTATGAAATGTTTTTTGTTATTTTTGTTTTTTTATTTCTTTTTATTATACTTTTATTATATGAAAAATTAAGAATATCTTTTCCATTATTTAATTTTATTGAAAGAATTAATTCTACAATTTTCTCAAATTTAGATTCTTTTATTCAAATGTCATTTTGCTTTTTTGATTTTAATTTTAATTTAAATTATCATGATTTATTTTTTATTTCATTAGGCCAATATTTTATAATAATAATCCTTTCAGGATTTATTAGCATATTATTTGAAATACCACTTAAAGTGCTAATAAAAAGAATCATAACAAACAAATAAAAAATATAAAAATAAATATTTTTTTCAAAAAAAAATAAAAAAATAAAAAAAATTAAAAAATATAAATTATTTAAATAATTGTTTTTTATATAAAAAAACCAAATATGTTTTTCATAGTAGATTTTGACAGAGAATTAATATTAACTCCCAATCAACTAGGAAAGCATATAAAAAACAAAATAAAAGCAAAATTAATTGAAAAAGTTCAAGGAGAATGTACAGAAAAATATGGATATTTAATATGTGTAATTCAAATAAATGACATACCAAATGGTATGATAATGGACACAAGTGGAAATATATTATTTAATGTTAGTTTCAAAGCAATTGTAATGAAACCATTTGAAGGAGAAGTATGTGATGGTGTTATTGAAAGTGTTACTAAATATGGTATTATTGTTTCTGTTGGTCCTATTAAATCTTTTATTTCAAAATCTGATTTTCCTCCTAATTTTGAATATGATGAAAATAATAATACTTATAATTCTAATGAATCTGGGAAATTAGAAAAAGGAACTGAAATTAGATTTAGAATTAAAAAATTACAATATGATAATAATGGTTTTAGACCTTTGGGAACTATGAGAGAATCTTATTTGGGACCAATTTCTGAAATATAATTTGAATGATTGATTTATAAATTTTTAAATTAAATTATTAAATAATTATTTTTTTAAAATAATGAAAATTTACATTTAAAATTATTTTTAAAAAAATTAAAAATTTGATTATATTTAATTTTGTTCAAAATTAAATTCACAATTTCTTTCTTCAGTAGAATCTTTATTAGTAACACTTGCTTTAATAGAAGTATCTCCAAACATTAAAGTAACTTTAACAGTTTTATCTTCAACTGTTTGAAAAGCTTTTCCAATATCAATACTTAACTCACCTAATTTTTTAACACCAGGTTCATCAACGAATTCAACATCAACAGCATCAGTACAAAAAAAAATAATTCTCATAACAGTTTGTCTACTTCTAACAGGACAATAAATTTTAGTATGTTTCTCATCAATACCAACACTTTGATTTTTTCTTACAAAAACATCAAAAACATCTTCACAGAAATCTTCACCTTCAATAACAACTTTTTTATTTTCAGGATGTCTTTCAGGATTAAATGTAGTTAATGTATTTATACCATAAGTCATTTTTGCTATTCTTGATGTAATTAAACGAGGATTTAATCCAAACATTACTGCACCTCTAATTACTGAAACTTGTGGTCTTTTTGGTGCTAAAACTGTTATTTCTTGACTTTCAAATTTTTTCTTTATTTCACTTTTTAAAAATGGACTTTCTGAAAAACCACCTACCATAAAAATAAATTTTGCTGAATAACCTTCTTTTTCTTTTGCTTGTGCTAATAATTCTGCTACTTTTTTTATTATGTTATCAAATAATGGTTTGAAAAATGATATCATTAATGCTGGAGGTAAATCTATACATGATGCTCCTCTTTGTTTTAATTGATATTCTTTTTTTGTTTTTTTATTATAATTTTCTACTAATTGAGATAATTTTGATGAATTTAAATTTTCACTTAAATAACTTAATTGTAATCTACTTCTTTCATCACCTTCAGGTAAAAATTTCCTTTTTAACATTTCAAAATGTTTTAATATTTCTAATCTAGCAAGTGCATTTTTATTATAAATATTAAATAATTCATCACCAAAAAAAATTTTTAAAAAATCTTCAAAATTTTTATCAACATATTTTGACCCCCATTCACATCCTCCAGAACTAGGTAAAACTTCTTCACTTAAAAAACTTTCATTAGGTTCACATTTTAATTTTTGTACACTAATATCATTAGTCCCACCTCCATTATCTAAAACTAAAACAATATCATTTTTTCTCATTTTTTTCTTTAAATTCTCATCAGCATCTTCTCTACATTGAATAGAAGCACCTTCAGGTTCTAAACATAATAATAAATTATCAGAATTCCAATGAGAAACAATTCCAGCTTCAACAGCAGCATTTTGCATAAACATTTTATTTTCTTCTGACCATAAAGCAGGAACAGTTAAAACCCATCTTATTTTTTCTTTTTTAACAATATCACCAATTTGTTCTTTTAATTTTTCTAAAGCTTTATTAGCAATAAATTTTAAACTTTCTGATATTACTTTCATTAATGGCATTGGACGACCATCAGCAGAAATAGCATTTTTTTCTCCTCTAAATAATGCCATTTTATACTAAAATTTATAAAATTGTATTTTTTTTTTTTACTGTTTGAAATAACATTGCAGTTTCACCATCATCTACTATTTCAGCATATTTTTGTAATGCTCTTGAACCAAATGCTATGAAGCTACCATCATTGTCAAATAATATTGCTGTTGGAGTTTTTTGATCATCATTATCTTCCACTGGGTTAAATACTTCTATACGAGGTTTTTGACCATTTGTTACTCGAGGTGTTATTCCATAACTGTAATTTATGTTATATATTGGTTTATATACCCTGATGCACCTGTACCAAAGTCTATTGCTATTACATGCGTAAATGTTGAATCTTCTTTTAAAAATCCTGCCATAATATTAAAATATGATAAATGTTATTTAAATTTAATTAAAAAATAAAATAATATTAATAAATTAGTAAATTAAATTAGAAAATATAAAATTTATAATATTCTGATAATGCTTTAATATAATATTAAAAATAATAAATTTACTTTTTTTTTAAATAATAATAATATATATATCAAATAATAATTATGTAAATAAAGAAAGTATAAATGTTTCAAAATAAAATAAAAAGCAAAGAACTTTTAATAATAAAAATGAACCATATTAATTTAAATAATTTTATTGAAATCATTGTTTATTTCTTTTGTCCTTGTTTTTTAGGAAAACAATAAATGATTGTTCATTTCAATTATATTATCATATTGATTATGAACTTGATATTAATAATTTTAATAATCCAGTAACACCATATTTAAGACAAGAATTTTTAAAATTATCTCCAGTTGATTTTAATAAAATGGAAATTTATTATTTAATAAAACAATTTATGATAGTTAAAAATTATTTTTTTAATAATTATAATATTAAATATTATGCAGTTTATTCTATATTTATTATTTTTAGTTTATTTAAAGGTAATAATAGACTTAAAAAAAACTAGGTGTATATACTCAACTTGTAAAATATTTTTTAAGAGCTGATAGTGTAATAAATGTAATTTATAGAAAAAAATATTAAATTTATTTAATTTTTATCAAATGTTTCTTCTAATATTTTTGAAACTTTATTATTTTTATATATTATTGTATCTAGAATAAATAAATTTTATTCTAAAGTAAAAATTTTATCATATGCTTTACAAATTAAAGATTTAGTAAAGGAAAAAAATAAATATTTTTTAAAAAAATTAAGAGAACATTTAACTACAATTAATAATAGTTTTACTCAATTGAATAATACTAGAAATTTTTTCACTAATACTATTCCTTTAACTAATAAAAATAAAATTAAATTAGATTTAAATTTTAAAAAGGAAAAATTATATTTAGTTTGAATAAAATATAAGTTATAAAAAAGTTTTATATTTATAAATAAAAATGATTTCAATATAAAGGTATAATAAGTTAAATAAATTTCTTCATTAATAATAAATAAATTTTTAATATTTTGAAATAAAATTTCTCAAAAAATAAAAAAATTAATAAAAATAATCAAATTATTATTTTTAAAAAAAGAATATTTTATTTTATTTATATATTAATATTTTAGAAAATATACTTTTAAATATTTAAAATATAATATTCTAATATCAATAACCTATAATATGATATATTTTCTTTTTATTATTTGATAATTTATAATTAATTAAATTTTATATTATAAATAATAATTATTATAATATATTGCCCGCCTATTTATATTTTACCAATTATTTTTTTTATGTTTTTTTCCTGTTTTTCCATTTCTTTTTTTTTTGATTATTTCCTTATTTTTAATATCAGCACTATTAAATATTTTACAATATAATTATAAATTATTTATAAATAATAATATAAACAAATTTACTTTTCTATTAATTTAAAGATATTTGAAAAAGTCTTTAAATCAAGATTAAATTCTTTGTTTTTAAATAATTTTTTTTCTGCATTGTCATATTTTTTCTTATTTTCATTCATCTCTTTTAAAATATTTGCTTTAACTCCATTTAAATATTTTATTCTATTTTTCTTTTTATAATTTCCCATCATTAAATTAAATAAAAATTACAAGAAAAATATTTATAAATTTATATTATATTTAAAACCATTTTCATTTAAACAAAAATTTTTAATTATAATAATTGCCTTTTGAATTATTATTATTATTTCTATATTTTTTTTCATGATAATAACCTCTTCCAAAGCCTTTTATATTTTTATTAAATTTAGAATCAAATTCTCTTCTTCCATTATTGTCATTAAAATTATTTTTATTCCTATTGAAATCTTTATTTCTATCATTGAAATCATTATTTCTATTTTTAAAATCTTTATTTTTCATATTATTATTATAATCTTTATCTCTACTTCTATCTCTATAATATTTATTATTATTATTATTTGTATAACTAATATTATAATCTTTATTATTATTATAATCTCTATTATTATTATTATAATCTCTATTATTATTATAATCTCTATTATTATTATCATTATTATCTCTATTACTATTATAATCTTTATTATTATATTTTCTATAATTATTATTATCTTTATTATTATATTGTCTATTATTATTATATTCTTTATTTCTATTATAATTATCTCTTGTGTCCCTATTTTTACTTAATAAATTCTTTACATAATTTTCTCTTTGTTCATCAAATTTATTTTTATATTTTTCCTGATTTAATTCATATTCTTCACAATTATTAATAGTATGTCTTCCAGCACAAATAGGACAAAAAATACAAGAAGAAATTTTACTATCATCTAAATCCTCAAAATAATTCCTTTCATTAATAATTTCCCCTTCTTCTTCACTATTATTTCCATCTTTATTCCCTCCATCTTTACCATTTTTTTTTCTATTCTCTTCCCATTTTTCAACATCACTTTTTTTAAACTTATCAAAATTATCTCCATCTTTAAAATCAAAACTTTTCTCCACAGAAAAAGGACAAATTAAATGTTTATTACTTCCACAAAATAAGCATTGAACATTATTAAAACTATAATAATTCTCAGAAGGATAAATAGGATTTTTTAAACAATCTTCATTTTTATGTCCAATACTAAAGCATCTAGTACAAATTTTTAATTTATCAATTTTAAAAGGACATTGAAAACTTTTATGTCCAAATTGATTACATTTAAAACATTTTGTATAAGGACAATCTTTTTCTTCATGTCCTTTTTTATTACATTTTAAACAATATATTATATTTTCATATGGACAATTTCCACTCATATGACCAACTTCACCACAATTATAACATTTATATGTTATATTTGTATTAAATGTAAAATAACGTATTGATTTATTTTTCATTGTTGAATAATTTTCTGATGATTTATTTGAATCTGAATATTCATTTTCTTCATTTTCATTTTTTGAATTTTCTATTTTTTCATTTTGGTCTTTTAATAATTTTATTGAGTAATCTTCACCACTTGTAAAACAATATCTATGATATAAATCAGGTCTTTTTGTACTTGTTATATATGATATTAAGGAATAATTATTTTTATCCATTATGTTTAAACGATTTTTTTTGTCTTCTGAATTTATTGTTTGAATTTTTTTCATATCTTCTTCTGGATCTCCTGTTAATATTATTTTCTCTTTTTTACAGGAAAGTGTATATAATTCATTATTTAAATCAAAGTCTTTTGGGTATGTTCTTTTTTTTTTTCTTTCTAATTCTTTTTTTTCTAAATTTTCCATTAAAAAATATATTTAAAATAATATAAAGATAATTTAAATTAAAAAAAAAGAATTTTTTTGAAAAAAAATAAAATGTTTATTTGAAAAAAAATAATATAAAATATATATAATCTTATTATAATCTTATAAATTCAATAATATTAATATTATATAAGTATTAAATTTTGGATTCTTAAAAAAATGGACGAAGATTATGAACAAATGGATACATCAAGAAAAGAAGATGAAATATTTTTTAAAA
>Ga0310695_10014529_pt1 | contig 10620 bp, 8 predicted proteins | sample RumenRJG_04DNA_FD_203882 | JGI IMG/M metagenome (GOLD analysis project Ga0310695, IMG submission 203882) | Bovine rumen microbial communities from Lethbridge, Alberta, Canada - RJG_04 (v2) (version 2) | ecosystem: Host-associated > Mammals > Digestive system > Stomach > Rumen | place: Canada... | reverse complement strand
GTCTCGATATAGAGCATGCTGTCGCCTCTGGGGATCTTGGTCAGCTCCTTGTACTCCACACCCTTTCCGGTGCGCAGCGAAACATAGTCCTCCGCAATACAGAACAGATAGCGGTTTGTCGGCGCCGGCGCCGGTGCCGGCGACTGCGTGGGCTGCACGGTCACGCGCTGGGTCGGCGCCTGCGTGACAGCCTGCGTGGGCTTTGCCTTGGCGACATAGAGCGTCACGGTGTCGCCGGGATGCAGCTCGGCATACTTGGCAGGAACCTGATTGAACACATAGCCCTCTCTCGCCTTGTCGGACTCCACCTCGATGATCTCCGTCTTGAGATTGAGATTGGAGAGCTTTTCGATGCCGTCCTCTTTCGAGATCCCCTTCATGTCGGGCATACGGATCAGCGTTTCGGTGACGGGCTGCATGGTCGCGGCAGGCGCCTGCGGCACATCGGCGGCGGTGCCGTTCTGCCTGTTCCGATTGGCGACCACAAGGGCAACCACCAGCATCACCGCGATCAGCACGACGGCGGCTGCGATTATCAACATGATTTTTACCAGATTATTGTTTTTCGGCTGATTGCCGCCCTGTTGATAATAATTATCCATACCCTTGCTCCCATAAAGTATTCTTATTTCTTATTGTAACAAACCGCTCGCCAAAAGTCAAACAAATTCAACAAAAATTTATCCGATTCTCAAAACATATAGACATCGCCGTCAATAACTGTTATACTATGTTTAAAAGGAGGGATGGCTGTGATCATCGACACCCACACCCATATCGGCGTACTGCCGCCGTTTTATATGACAGCCGACATGCTGCTCGGGTCTATGGAACGCTACGGCATTGATTTTTCGCTCGTGAGCAACATTGAGGGAGCGGAAAACGACCACCGAGGGGACCCTGTGCCCAAAGAATGGCAGACGCCGCAAAACGAGCTGCTGCGCCGCACGCTGGCGGTCGCAAGGAAGGCACCGCAAAAGCTCGGCGTTTTGCCGTGGCTGCGGATCCGGCAGGAGCTGCCCGACGACGAATTTGTGCGCATCATAAAAGAAAACCGCGCGCTGATCTACGGTTTCAAGCTCCATCCCTTTCACTCGCGCACCGCGCCCGACGACGCAAGGCTGGAGCCCGTCTACGCACTGGCGGCGGAGCTGGGCTTGCCGGTGGTCTCGCACACCGGCGGCTGTGAGGAAGCCATGTCGCCGCACCTCTGCAATGCCGCCAAGCGCCATCCGGAGATCGACTTTGTGATGGTGCATATGGATCTGGGCACCGACAACCGGCAGGCGCTCGACCTGCTGGGCAAGCTCCCGAATCTCTACGGCGACACCACCTGGGTGCCGCTTGCGACGACGCTCGAGGCAATCCGCCGCTACGGCAGCAAAAAAATGCTCTTCGGCACCGACAATCCCATCGACGGCGCCGACACGCTGCTGCACAACAAAACCGGCGACCGCTCGCTCTATCAGCAATATTTTCACGAGCTGCGCGGTCAAATCAGCGCGGACGCATATGCCGATCTGATGTACAAAAACGCGCAGCGCGTCTTTCATATCGGCGCGGTGTGAAGCATGGTGTATTTATCTATAATTGCCGCAAACCTTTAGACTTTTTTGGGGTATTGACAGATTGACAAATTTTTTAAATATTATATAATGTATATGAATATCTTCGGCGGAAGCAACGTCTTTCGCTGTCTTTAAGGATGTGGAAAAGCTTTGTTCACTTCAATTTGGAAAGAACACAAGGGCTTTGGCAAGCAGATTTTTCTTTTGGCGAAAAATGAGCTTATCAAAACTTACAAGGGCGCCGTCATCGGTCCGCTCTGGGCGGCAGTCAAGCCTGCGTTCACGGTATTTGTTTACTGGTTCGCCTTTTCGGTCGGCATCAAGGCGCTGCACGCCGTCAAGGTTCACCTCAACGGCATGGAGCATGCCGCGTTTTCATTTGACTTTTTTACCTTTATGTTTGTGGGAATCATTCCGTGGTTCTTCATTCAGGACAGCATCATTCAAGGATCCAAGACCCTGCGCACCAACCGGCAGTTCATCACCAAGGTCAAGTTCCCTGTTTCGACGATCCTGACCTACACGAGCCTGTCGCGCCTGTTTGTCCATATCTTCCTGGTGCTGATCCTGTACGCCTATTTTATCTTCTACCGCGTATCAAACGGACATCAGCCGTTTTATTGGTATGATCTGCAGTTCTTCTTCTACTGTCCGCTGATGTTCTTCTTCTTTTTGGCGCTCTCCTGGTCAACAGCGCCGATGGCGGCGTTCTCCAAGGACTTTGAGAGCCTGATCGTGTCCGTGATGAGCGGTATCTTCTGGCTGTCGGGCATTATGTACGACTCCTACAGCTTCACCGGCCCGCTCAAGTGGGCGATGCTCCTCAATCCGATCAACTTTTTTGCCAACGGCTACCGCAACACCTTCCTCTATCACCGCGGCTTTTGGGTCTACAAAACCGAGCTGGTGGTGTTTGCCGCGGAGCTGGTCGCCGTGACGCTGCTGGGCATCTACAACTACAACCGTCTCAGGAAAAAGCTTCCTGATGTGCTGTAAGGAGGCGGCGACATGGCACAAAACGACACCATCATCACCTTTAAAAACGTCAGCAAGACCTATATCCTCTACAAAAACGACCAGGCACGCTTCAAGGCGCTGTTCTTCAAGCCGCGCAATCCCAAGACCAACCGCGCGCTCAACAACGTTTCGTTTGAGATCAGGCGCGGCGAGTCCGTGGGCATCGTGGGCGACAACGGCGCAGGCAAGTCCACCCTGCTCAAAATGATCACCGGCGTTGCCTTTCCGGACGAGGGAGACATCGTTGTCAACGGCAAGGTCGCGGCGCTGCTCGAGCTGACGGCAGGCTTTTCGCTCGAGATGACCGGCAGAGAAAATATCTATCTAAAGGGATATATCCTCGGCTTGGAGGACGACTACATCAAGCAGATTGAGGAGAACATCATCGACTTTGCCGAGCTGGGCGACTACATCGACCAACCGGTGCGCACCTATTCGAGCGGTATGAAAATGCGTCTCGGCTTTGCGATCAACGTCAACATCGAACCGGATGTGCTGGTCGTTGACGAAGCGCTGGCGGTCGGCGACGCGAGCTTCAAAAAGAAGTGCAAGGAAAAGATCAAGGAGATCATCGGCGCCGGCACCACGGTGCTCTATGTCAGCCACAGCGCCGATTCCGTCCGCGAGATCTGTCCGCGCTCCATCTATCTGCGAAAGGGCACCGTGATTTTTGACGGTCCCACCGCCGAGACCCTGAAGGTCTATCAGGACTACAAGGAAGAGCAAAAAAAGAAAAAGAAGAAATAATATGCTGAACCTCAACGAATTTCAGGCTGACTGGGCGGCGATGCCGCAGGTCGAAAAGGAAAAGCTCGAAAAACTGAATAACAAAACCATTCTTGTCAGCGGACATTCACTTGCCCGCTGTCTTTGCTATGCGCTGATTTATCAGAGCGAGCGCCAAAAGCGGCAGATACGCGTGATCTATGCAGGCGATACAGACGGCTTTGACAAGGGCTGCACCGCGAGCGAATATTTTCAAGCGGTCGATTTTGATTCTCTTGAAGAAATAAAAGAGATTGATTACATCGTTCACACCGGCTATTGCCGTGAGCATGCCGCACACTTTTCCGCTGCCTTTGCACAGGAGATCGCACAGACGAACGCGCTGGCACGGCTATCACGGCGCACGCACGCCAAGGTGGTGCTGCTCAGCGACAGCCGCGTTTACGGAACGGGCAAGCCGAACCGCGTCTATGCCGAAAACGAGTATGCGCCGCTCGACAACACCGACCCACATTGCAGCGACAACCAGCTTTTGCGCACGATAGAAAGCCTTTGGCACTGTCAGCAAAAGGGAGCGGACTTCTCCCTCACCGTGCTGCGCACCGGCGTCATCTTGGGCGCCTGCAGCGGCCTGCCGACGCATTTGGACAATGCCTTGCATGCGGTCGCAAACGGTGAAGCGGCTTCGCTCGTCAACGGCAAGCGGCTCTCCTACGTCTATCTCACCGACGTGCTCCGCGCAGTCGTCTATGCGCTGGGAGGCAGCCTGACGGACAACCAAACCTACAACGTGACCGGCAAAAACTGCACGGTCTCCGCCGGTATGATCGCGGCGGTGCTGCACGACGTCTACGGCGACAAGGCAAGGCTGACCCTCACCGACGGCGCGGACGAAAACGCCTGCGCGCTCTCCGGCGGCAAGATGATCAACGGCGGCTGTGCGCCCGCCATCGGCTTGGACACGGCGCTGGAGCTGTGCGTGATGTCCCATATGAAGGACACGAGCCGTTTGCAGCTGCCCAACACCCACGACGGCAGGCTCGACGCGATCCAAAAGATGCAGCTTGCCTATCTGCTCGAGGTTGACCGCATCTGCAAAAAACACCGCATCAAATACTTTCTCGGCGGCGGCACCCTGCTCGGCGCGATCCGTCACAACGGCTTTATCCCGTGGGACGACGACGCCGATATCATGATGCTGCGCGAGGATTACGATAGATTTGCCGAGGTGGCGCAGCAGGAGCTGCCTGCCGGCATGACCTTTCAGTCGGGCAAGACCGACAAAAACTGTTTTTATGAATTCAACAAGCTGCGCGTGGAGAACACGATTTTTGCCACGGAGCTTGCCAAAAACCACACCGACATCAACGTCGGCATCGCCTTTGACATTTTTTGTCACGACAAGACCGCCAATTCGCGGCTCGGGCAAAAGCTCCATCTCGCCGCGACTCTGTTTACGCGCGCGCTGGTGCTCAACAAATGGAACCACCGCAAGGCTGACAACGGCAGCCGCGTGCAGTCGGCGGTGACAAACTTCTTTGTCAGGCTTTTGCCGCTGCGGTTCAGCTACTCTTTGATGAACCACACGATCAGCTTCTTCAAAAGGAAAAAGAACGCCAAGTACCTCTATGACGGCATGGGCAGAAACGTGTATAACGGCTGCTTCTCCGCCGATATTCTAAGCGAGGTCATCACCCACGATTTTGAGGGGTATCAGCTGCCGGTGCCGAAAAAATACGACGAATACCTCACGTTTTTGTACGGCGATTATATGGAAAAGGCGCCGCTGAGCACACGCCTCGGCTGTCACGAGATCCTGCTGTGCGACATCGGCAAATATGATAATTTGAACGAATAGGATATGGAATTCTCAGAACGCATGCAAGCGCTGCTCGGCGACGAATATGAGCAGTTTTTACAGTATTATAACGGCGATAACTTTCGCGGACTGCGCGTCAACACGCTCAAATGCACGGCACAACAGCTGCAAGCGGCGCTCTCCTGTTCGCTGCGTCCCACGCCCTTTTGCCCCGACGGCTACTATCTGCCGGAGGAGCTGACCGGCAACCATCCGCTGCACCACGCCGGCGCGTTTTATATACAGGAGCCGTCGGCGACCTCGGCGGTGGAGATGCTGGGCGTGCAGCCGGGAGAACAGGTGCTCGACCTCTGTGCCGCACCGGGCGGCAAGAGCACACAGATAGCCGCCAAGCTGCAGGGCAAGGGGCTGCTGTGGAGCAACGAGATCGTCAAAAGCCGCGCGAATATTCTTTTATCGAATATAGAGCGCATGGGCGTGCGCAACGCGGTCGTATCCAACTGCCATCCTGAGACGCTTTGCGCCGCCCTGAGCGGACAGTTTGACCGCGTGCTGGTGGATGCGCCGTGCAGCGGCGAGGGCATGTTCCGCAAAAACAGCGACGCCAAAACCGAGTGGAGCGCGGAGCATGTGCGCAGCTGTGCCGAGCGCCAGCTGCACATTTTGAACAGCGCCAAGACCGCTTTGAAGCCCGGCGGCGTGCTGGTCTATTCCACCTGCACCTTTTCGCGCGAGGAAAACGAGTCGGTCATCGCGCGGTTTTTGGCGGATGATCCCGACTTTGAGCCGGAGGACGCGCAGGTCTCCTTTGGCAGACCGACCGAAAATTTTGCGCGGCGCATCTTCCCGATGGACGGCGGCGAGGGTCATTTTGCCGCAAGACTGCGCAAAAAGGGCGACCGTGTGCCGTCGGCTGCGGCGGTTCCCGGTGCCAAGGCGGACGAAGAGGTGCTCCGCTTTTATGATTCCGTCTTTTGCGGACGGCCGTTCGGCGAGCGGCTCTCCGTCGTCAACAACAAAATCATCATTCTTCCCGAGAATTATAATCCCGTCAAAGGGCTGTCTGTCCTGCGTGCCGGTGTGATCCTCGGCGAGATAGTCAAAAAACGCATCGAGCCGCACCACAGTGCGTTCATGGCGGCAAAGCCGCAGGACTGCCGCCAATGCGTGCCGCTCGACTGCAACAGCGACGCGGCGCGCGCCTATCTGCACGGCGAAGAAATCGCAGCAGACGCCGCGCTCAGGGGCTATGCCGCCGTTGCGGTGAACGGCGTGACCGCCGGCTTTGGCAAGGCGTCGGGCGGCAGGCTGAAAAATAAGTATCCGAAAGGCTTGAGAACATTAAAATGAAACGACTTTCCGACATCGGTACCATCAAAGAGCTGCTGAGCCGGCACGGCTTTTCTTTTTCCAAGGCGCTGGGACAGAATTTTCTGGTGAACCCCTCCGTCTGTCCGCGCATGGCGGAAAGCTCCGGCGCCGGACCGGGCGTCGGCGTGCTCGAGATCGGACCGGGCATCGGCGTTCTGACACAGGAGCTCTGTCAGCTTGCCGACAAGGTGGTGGCAGTGGAGCTGGACAAGCGGCTGCTGCCGGTGCTCGGCGAAACGCTCGCGGAGTTTGACAATATCAGGATCGTGAACGCCGACGTGCTAAAGCTGGATCTGAACCGCCTGATCGCCGAGGAATTTGACGGCTTGGAGGTGGTCGTCTGCGCCAATCTCCCCTACTATATCACCTCGCCCGTCATTATGAAGCTGCTCGAGGACAGGCTGCCGGTAAAAGCCATCACCGTGATGGTGCAAAAGGAAGCCGCCCAGCGCATCTGCGCACCCGTCGGCTCGCGCGAGAGCGGCGCGGTGACGGTTTCGGTCAACTACTACGCCGAGCCGGAGCTGCTGTTTCATGTAAGCGCAGGCTCGTTTATGCCGGCGCCCAAGGTGGACTCGGCGGTGATGCGCCTCAAGGTATTGCAAAAGCCGCCGGTGGACTGCGACGCCGCCGCGTTCTTCCGCACGGTCAAGGCGGCGTTCTCACAGCGGCGCAAGGTGATCGCCAACTCGCTCTCGGCAGGTCTCGGCATGAGCAAAGCCGACGCGGCGGCGCTGCTTGAGCAAGCGGGCGTCGCGCCGAACGCCAGAGCCGAGCAGCTCAGCCTGCAGGACTTTGCCGCGATCGCCAACCGACTCAACGGAGGTGCCCGATGAACCGTTCCGAAAAAATGAACATTCTCTACAAGCTCGGCTTTATTTTGATGTGCGTCTGCGTGGTGCTGTTTGGCGCGGCGCTCGTCTGCTTGATACTCCTCAGCAACATCCTTGCCGGTGTGCTGATCTCCGCTGTCGGCTCGGCGCTCTGCCTTGCCGCCATCATCCTCACCCTGCTCAGCAAGCCGCGAAAGCCCAAGCCCAAGAAGGAAGAAGTTTTTGAAAACACGGCGGAAAGTGTATTGACAGAAAACAGCGCCGATGTTATAATAGAACCAGATAAAGGGGAGTAGTTCGCGGAATACCGTGATATATTTCGTCAGTCACATATCGTTATGATATCGGATATATCTGAAAGAACGAGACTTTTATTGCAGCTTTTGGTCTGCAATAGAGGTCTCTTTTTTACTTATAAGGAGGATAAGCCATGGCGAATTGGTATCAAAAAACAGGTGATGAGGTTCTAAAGGAATTTGGCGTCACCACCGACGGTCTCTCACGCCAAAAAGCGGAGGAGCTGCTGCACAGTCACGGCGAAAACGTGCTGGCAGAGGGAAAGAAAAAAACGGTTTTGCAGGTGTTTTTGGGGCAGTTTGCGGATCTGCTGGTCATCATTTTGATCATTGCCGCGATCATCTCCATCTTCTCCGGCAACCTTGAGAGCACGATCGTCATTTTGGCGGTCATCACCCTCAACGCGATCTTGGGAACCGTGCAGCATGTGCGCGCCGAAAAATCGCTGGACAGCCTCAAATCGCTCTCGTCTCCGTCCGCCAAGGTGATCCGTGACGGACAAAAGCTCGAGATCGACTCCAAGCATGTTGTGCCGGGGGATATCGTTATTCTCGAAGCAGGCGACATGGTGGTTGCCGACGGCCGCATTTTGCACAACTATTCTTTGCAGGTCAACGAAAGCTCGCTGACCGGTGAATCGACAAATATCGACAAAACCGACGCGCCCATCAGCGGCGAGGCAGCGCTGGGCGACCGCGTCAACATGGTCTTTTCGGGCAGCCTTGTCACCTACGGCAGAGCGATGGTGCTCGTGACCGAGACCGCCATGGACACCGAGATCGGCAAGATCGCCGCGCTGATGAATGCCTCCAAGGAAAAGAAAACGCCCTTGCAGCAAAGTCTGGATAAGTTCTCGGGCAAGCTGGCGATTATCATTATGATTATCAGCGTGCTGGTGTTCGTGCTGACGATGTGGCAGAGCGGCTGGAAGGGCGAGGCGATTATCGGCTCTCTGATGTACGCCGTGGCGCTGGCTGTGGCGGCGATTCCCGAGGCGCTCGGCTCCATTGTCACGATCGTGCAGGCGATGGGCACCCAAAAAATGGCAAAGGAAAACGCCGTTATCAAGGATCTGAAGGCGGTCGAAAGCCTCGGCTGCGTGTCGGTCATCTGCTCCGACAAGACCGGCACGCTGACGCAGAACAAGATGACAGTGCAAAAAATCTATATCAACGGCGAGAGCATCCGCGAGGAACAGCTTGACCTCGCCGACAACGCCCACCGTCAGCTGCTCTACGGCATGATCCTCAACAACGATTCCAGCATCGTGGACGGCAAGGGCATCGGCGACCCCACCGAATACGCGCTGATCGAGTCCTCGCGCCACATCGGCTTGGACGAGAACCTGATCCGTGATGTTCTCAGCCGTGAGGAGGAGGTCCCCTTTGACTCCGACCGCAAGATGATGTCCACCAAGTACCGTCTGCACGGTGTGGAGCATGTGCTCACCAAGGGTGCGCTCGACTCGATCCTCGACCGCTGCATCAGCATCACCGACAAAAACGGCGTGCGTCCGATCACCGAAGCGGACAAAAAACGCATTCTTGATGTCAACACCCGCTATTCCGAGGAGGGCTTGCGCGTGCTCGCGTTTGCCTACAAGGAGAGCGACGAAGCCCTCACGCTGGAAACCGAACAGGGCTATACCTTTATCGGTCTGGTGTCGATGATCGACCCGCCGCGTGAGGAGAGCCGTCAGGCAGTGGCGGACGCTATCCGCGCCGGTATCAAGCCGATCATGATCACGGGCGACCACAAGGTGACCGCCTCGGCTATCGCGCGTCAGATCGGCATCATGCGCGACGGCGACATCTCCGTCACGGGCATGGAGCTGGACGCTATGAGCGACGACGAGCTGGACAAGGTGCTCGAAAAGATCTCCGTCTATGCGCGCGTTTCGCCGGAGAACAAGATCCGCATCGTGGAGGCTTGGCAGCGCAAGGGCAATATCGTGTCCATGACCGGCGACGGCGTAAATGACGCGCCGGCGCTCAAAAAAGCCGACATCGGCGTGGCAATGGGCATCACCGGCACCGAGGTCTCCAAGGACGCGGCGAGCATGATCCTGCAGGACGACAACTTTGCCACGATCATCAAGGCGGTCGCCAACGGCAGAAACGTCTACCGCAACATCAAAAACTCGATCCTCTTCCTGCTCTCGGGCAACATGGCGGCGATCATCACGGTGCTGTTCGCGTCCGTTTTCGCACTGCCCATGCCGTTTATGCCGGTGCATTTGCTCTTTATCAACCTGCTGACCGACTCGCTGCCGGCTATCGCCATCGGCATGGAGCCGCCGGAGGACGGTCTGCTCTCGCAAAAGCCGCGTGATCCAAAGGAAGGCATCCTCACCAAGCAATTCACCCTGCTGCTGTTTTTGCAGGGCGCACTGATCGCGGTCGCGGTCATCCGCGCGTTCTATATCGGCTTGGAGTCAAACGCAGCCGTCGCCAGCACAATGGCGTTTGCCACGCTCACACTGGCAAGGCTCTTCCACGGCTTCAACTGCCGCAGTGAAAAATCCATCTTCTCCATCGGCTTGTTCTCCAATCCGGCAAGCATCGGCGCGTTTATCCTCGGCGTGCTGCTGCTCACGATTGCGCTCTTTGTGCCCGGCCTGCACTCGCTCTTCTCCGTGGCAGACCTCACCGGTCAGCAGATCGGAACCATCATCGGCTTGGCGCTCACGCCTACACTCGTGATCCAGGTGGCAAAGCTGTTGTTAGGCGTCAAAAAGAAATAACCGTCCGACGGCAGGAAATTAATTGCCGAAAAGTGACAAAAGATACTTGACATCGGCACTATAAAATTCTATAATGGAATAAAACAAATAAGGAGTGACCGTTTATGAATATATGGCACGACATTTCACCAAAACGCATTACACCCGATGACTTTTTTGCCGTTATCGAAATTTCGAAGGGCGACAAGAATAAATATGAGCTGGACAAAGAAACCGGTATGCTCAAGCTTGACCGCGTGCTGTTCA
>Ga0310695_10014528_pt1 | contig 10621 bp, 5 predicted proteins | sample RumenRJG_04DNA_FD_203882 | JGI IMG/M metagenome (GOLD analysis project Ga0310695, IMG submission 203882) | Bovine rumen microbial communities from Lethbridge, Alberta, Canada - RJG_04 (v2) (version 2) | ecosystem: Host-associated > Mammals > Digestive system > Stomach > Rumen | place: Canada... | reverse complement strand
TCCCGCACAGGTCGGCCTCGGTGCCGTCCGGGTTGAAGAACCGCATCCTGAAATCGGCCTTTGCGGACCTCTGAAGGACTATCACGCCCTCGCAGCCGATGCCGTCCGGCCGCGTGGCCATCGCCGCGATTCCCCTGTGGTCGTCCACGGGGAAGCGCTCGTCACGGTCGTCTATTAGGATGAAGTCGTTGCCCGCGCCGTGCATCTTCGAAAATCTGACGATGTTCATACGCCATACTCTCCTTATGCAGTTCGCCGCCCGGAAATGGTTGTCAGAACCCCAGCAGCGAGTTGTACCAGTCGACCGCCGCTGGCGGCAGTTCCGCGCCGCCATTGAGGCGGATCAGATCCGCAAGGACCCTGTACGCCTCGTCGAGGACGAGGTCGTTCGACTTCTTTGCCTTGTTGCGGCGCCTGCCGCGGCGCCTCTTCGGCTTGTCGTCGTCGTCCTCCTCGTCGTCGCTGACGTCGCTGAGCGCGCGGTCGGCCTTCATCATGCGCTTCCTCGCCTCGCGCTCCAGCGGGACGACCTCGCGGTCGTAGACAGCGCGGGACGCGGCGACGTTGGCGACGTGCTTGACGAACGCCGGGTCCGCCTCGGTGCGCTTTTTGGAAAGCTCCGCGAGCTGCGGCACGTACTGGCCCATGTTCCAGCTCTGGCGGTACCTGAAGGGAGTCACCTTCGTGAACGGGAGCGCGTTAGGAAGCTTGTCCTCGCCGATGTCGAGCGAGTCGAGGTACGACGGGAGGTGGATGTCGGACTCCACTCCCTTCACCTGGGTGGAGGACCCGTTGACGCGGTAGAACCGTGCCGTCGTGATCTTCATCGAGCCGTACTTCTCCGGCCCAAGGCGCATGACGGTCTGCACCGTACCCTTGCCGTGGGTCCTCACGTCGCCCAGGACGACCGCCCTGCCGACGTCCTTGAGGTGCCCGGCGACGATCTCGGAGGCGGATGCGCTGGCGCGGTCGATCAGAACTACGAGCGGCTTCCTGAACGCGACGGGGTTTCCGCGCTGGATCTGGAGCGGAACGGTGCGCTGCAAGTCCCTGATGAGCACAACCGGGCCGCTGGAGACGAAGAGCGACGAGAGCCTGACAGCCTCCCTCAGGCTTCCGCCGCCGTCGCCGCGGAGGTCCAGCACCATCCCGTCGACGTCCTGCGCGTTGAAGTCCGCTATGTACGCCGCCACGTCCGCCGCGCAACTGAGGTACCCCTCGTCGCCCGGCGACTTGTCCATGGAGCCGTAGAAGCTGGGCAGGTACACGTAGCCGACCTTCCTGTCGAAGCCGTCCATGCTGACGCGCTCGACGTGCCCGGTCGTCGCCTGCTCCTCGAGCTTGATCTCGTCGCGGACCAGCTCGATGAGCTTGCGGGTCGTGCCGGTCGGGTCGCTTCTGGGCATGATCTCGAGCGTGACGCGTGTGCCCTTCTTGCCGCGGATCTTGTGGATGGTCTTCTTCATCGGGCGCCACATTATGTCCTCCATCGGGCCGTCAGCCTGCTTGACACCGACGATCTTGTCGCCCTCCTTGATGCGACCGTCGAGATCCATGGGCCCGCCCGGCATGATCTCCGCGATCTTGAGCGCGCCGTCGTCCATCGACAGCACCGCGCCGACGCCGCAGAGCGTGAGGTTCATGTCCATGTCGAAGTCCTCCTTCGTCATGGGCGACATGTAGTCGGTGTGCGGGTCGTATGCGTGGCAGACCGCCGACATGTAGCTCTGCAGGACGTTCTCGCCGTCGGGCTCCGTCAGGGCGATGTAGTACTGGCGGTACTTCTTGATGAGGTTCTGCTCGGGCGTCAGGGACTTGTCGTCGAACTCCTCGTCGGAGTCGCCGGGCTTCTCCTCGTCGTCCGCCTTGGAGTCGTCCTTCCCCGGCTTTCTCTTCGCGTCCCTCTCGGCCTTCTTCTCGGCGTCGAGCTCCCTGGAGAGCGTCTGGGCGAGGACCTCGTTCTTTATGCGCCTGCGCCAGTGCTCCTCCGCCTCCTCGCGAGTCTTCGGCCACGGGGCGTCCTTGCGCTTGATCCGGTACGTCTCGTCGACCGAGAAGTCCCACTTTGCGGTCGCGAGCAGGTTCGTGGCGAAGTCGACCCTCTCGCGGAGCCTCTTGCAGTAGAGGTCGTATATCTCGTAGCCGAAGGAGATGTCGCCCGCCTTGAGCTCGTCGTCGATCGTAAGCTCGTGCGCGCCTAGGCGCTCGAGGTCGGACTCGAGGAACACCGAGTGGTCGAAGTCGTAGTACGTAACGAGGTTGGTCCACGCCATCCGCGAGACCTCGTCGTCGAGCTGGCGTTCGAGCACGTGGTACCTCGGCAGTATGGCGGCGACGCGCTGGGCGATCTTGCCGTAGTATTCCTCGCTCTGTGGCTTCTGCGGCTCCGAGAAGAGCCTCGACACGGTGAATACCGCCGCGGACAGGAACAGAGCCGCCGCTAGATGTGATTTCTTCATGTGTTGTTCTCCATTAGGCTTACAAGACGGTCCAGTTCTGACGGCGCGAGCGTCACGCGCTCGGTGGCGAAGCTCGCCGCAAGGTCGCGGGAGTTGATGACGACGGCGCCGTTCAGGTCGGCGACGCGCGCCTGGAAGGTGTCGGACGCGAACACCAGCACTGGCGTGACCGGGCCGTCCCACCCTGCCTTGGCGAGCGCGGCCTTGACCTTCGCGGCCTCCCGCAGGACCTGCGAGAGCGGCGCGCGGCTCGGGAGCCGCCCGTCGACGAGGATGTGCCCGTCCTCGATCGTGACCCTGCCACGCCAGAACTTGGTCTCGACCGCGAACACGCCGGCCGGGCCGACGACGACGTGGTCGACGTGGGTGCGCCCCGCGACGAAGTCGTTGAACACGTGGTACTTGTCCGATATCTCCGCGAGGATCCGCGACACGCGCTCCTCGCCCCTCGCGCCGACGAAGAATCGCTCGATGCGCCTGAGGCCGTGCATCAGCCCGAATATCGCGCCGACGAGGACGACGCACAACGCGGCGATGCCCCACTGGAGCGACCTGAATATCCCGAACGCCGTGGCGAACCCCGCCGCGAACGTCGCCAGGAAGACCGGCCAGAGTCCTGCCACCGTCCCCTTCACCCGGGCCCATTCGCCCGCCATGCCATGTATGTGCGCCATCTTTAGTCGTTAGTTGTTAGTCGTTAGTGATTAGTTGTCAGTCGCTAGTGGTTAGCCGTCAGCGGTTTGAGGGCGGCGACTATGGCATCGACGTCCAGGCCGTACCTCCGCTCAAGCTCGGCCTGCGTTCCGTGCGGTATGAACACGTCCGGCCAGCCGAACTTCACGTCTGCCCCGATCGCCTCGCCAAGCCCGCCCGCGACGGCGGCGTTCTCGAGGCTGACGATCTTCATCCCCGCCGCGCGCTGCTCCGCGAGGAGCTTCGCGTCGAACGGCTTTATGTACCTGGCGTGGACAGCCACGCCGCCGGCCGCCTCCGCGACTGCGCACGCCTTGGCGTACCACCCGCCCGTCGCCCAGATCGCGAACGCGGGGCGGTCCGGGGGCGTCCGGGGCGGCTGCGGCGAGGCCGCCGCCGCGACGGCGCCGCGGGGGTAGCGTATCACCGTGGGCCCGCGCCTGGCGAGCGCCTCGTCTAGGAGCGCGGCGAAGTCGGCCTCGTCCTTCGGTTCGCATATCGTCATGTTGGGGAGCGTGCGGAGCATCGCGATGTCGTATACGCCCTGGTGGGTCACGCCGTCCGCGCCGACGACGCCGGCGCGGTCCACGCAGAACACGACCGGCAGCGAGGAGATGCACACGTCGTGCATAACCTGGTCCACCGCCCTCTGGAGGAACGTCGAGTACACGGCCACCACCGGCTTCATGCCGCCAGCGGCGAGGCCGGCCGCGAACGCCACCATGTGGCCCTCGGAAATCCCCACGTCGAAGAACCTCCCGGGGAAGCGCTGCGCAAAGCCGGCGAGGCCCGTGCCGTCCTTCATCCCGGCGGTAAGCGCGACGATCCTGTCGTCCGCCGCGGCCCTCTCAATGAGCGCGTCCCCGAACGCCTCGCTCCAGCCGCGCCGCGGCGCCGACGCGCCGGCAGGCCGCCCGGTCGCGACGTCGAACGCCCCCACGCCGTGCCAGCTGGTGGGGTCAGCCTCCGCAGGGGCGTAACCCTTGCCCTTCTTGGTGACGACGTGGACCACCACGCTGCGCTTGTCGTCGCGGGCGACTGTGAGCGCCGCCCTCAGCGCCTTGAGGTCGTGCCCGTCGACCGGGCCGATGTAGCGCATCCCGAACTGCTCGAAGTAGCGGCTCCCGAGGAACAGCGACTTCAGGCGCGTCTCGAGGGCGTGGTAGGCGTTCCTCAGGAAGGTGAGGCGCATCGCGTGCCCGGCCTTCTCCGCCGCCGCCTTGACGCGGTTGTACCTGACGCCCGATATGAGCCGGCCGAGGAAGCGCGAGAAGCTTCCCGTGGGCTTCGATATGCTCATGCCGTTGTCGTTCAGCACGAGTATCACCTTGCCCGTCGCGGAGACGCAGTTGTTCAGCGCCTCGAAGCTCGTGCCGTTGACGAGCGAGGAGTCCCCCACCACCGCGACTGCGTGCCCGCCGCCGATCCTGTCCCTCGCGGCGGCGAAGCCCTCCGCCACGGACAGCGCGACGCCCGCGTGCCCGGCGACTGCCGCGTCGCAGGGCGACTCAGCCGGGCTCGGGAAGCCGGAGATTCCGCCGAGCGTCCTGAGGGTGTCGAACCTGTCGGCGCGCCCGGTGAGGATCTTCCAGGCGTACGCCTGGTGCCCGACGTCCCAGACTATGCGGTCGCGCTCCGGGTCGAAGACCTCCGCAAGCGCCATCGAAAGCTCCACCGCGCCAAGCGACGAGGCGAGGTGTCCGCCATGTCTGGACACGGCGGAGATTATCGTCGCGCGTATCTCGTCCGCCGTCATTCGCCGCCGCCTTTCCCGGGATTCCCGCCGGCGTCGGCGCCCGGCCTGGCGCCCTTCGCCGGCCTGCGGCGCAGGATGAACAGCGTGGTCGCGCCCTGCCCGAACGCGTCGACGACCTCCGCGCGCGAGTACTTCCCGCCGAGTATCGACCAGAACACCATCTGGTCCTCGAACGGACGCTCCTTGCACTCCGGCGCGACTATGGCGAAGGAGTAGCCGGAAAGAGCGGCGACCGGACACGGCGCCGACAGCAAGAGCTCCTGCCACTCTTCGTCTGAAAGCTGGCTGAACGGCCCCATCTCAAGTCCTTCTGGGACGCGCCGCCCCGTCTCGACAGCGAGATAGAGGTCCTGCGTGAGAAGTGTCTTCCCGCCGGGGTCGAGCTCCTCTATCTTCTTCGCCGCCGCGCGGAGCTGCGCGAGCTCGCACTTGTCCTTCCTGAGGACCCAGAACCTGTCCATGCCGTTCGTCGTCCACTTCTCGAGGAGCGGAGAGCCAAAGGAGACCCCGAAGGAGAGGCCAGTCGCCAGCAGCAGGACGAAAGACTGCCCGACGCGCGGCGACGCCGCGGCGGACGCCGCCATGAGCGGTACGACCGCCAGCACCGCCAGAAGCCCCATCACCGGAACCTGGTAGTCCTCGTACGGGAACGGAGCCGTCACATGAACAATGACCGCCGCGATGAACGACGCGGTCAAAAGGCGCATCGCGACATCCCTGAAGCCGTTGTCGTCCCCACCGTCCGCGCCGCCGCCGTCGCGTCCGCCACGGGCCATGCCGAAGACCGCGAGGCCGCAGAGCGCAAAGAGGGGCAGATACCACCTCACCAGCCGGCTGATGCTGCCGACCGTGAAAACTATGGAACGACCGCCCCTCGCCGCATGGTACTCCTGCGCGGCGCAAAGCCCGTCGAACGCCGCGGGGTCCATGAGGCTCGGGCCGTACGCCACGCACAGCCCGACGACCGTGCCGATCGCGAGCCACACAGCCGCCAGCGGACGCCTCCGCCAGTCGGTCGCCAGCGCCACGAACGCGGCGGCGGGTATCGCCGCCATCGATATGCGCACGCCCGCCGCGAGCGCGAACACGAAACCGCTGGCCGCGAACAGCGCCAGGCGGGAACGGGCCCCGCCCGCCGCGAGCGCCTTCACGGCGAGGAACGTCCCGAGCGCGACGAAAAGCGACGCCAGCGCGTAGGTCTTCGGGATCGTCAGGTAGTATACGTGGTAGAGGTTGCACCCAAGCAGCGCGAACACCGCCGCGAACGCCGCGCCCTTCGCCTTCTTCGGAACGAGCGCGCGCGCCGTCAGCGCGAAGAGGATCATCCCCGAGAGCCCCAGCAGGCACGTCGCGACCCTCGCCCCCGCGAGCCCTGCCCAATGCCATGAGAATCGCAGCAGCGAGTAGATGGCGGGCATGAGCGGCCCCTGCGTGAAGAAGAAGTCGCGGTACGGCATCCTCCCGTCGCCGACCAGCTCCGCGGCGTAGAGATACCAGCCCTCGTCCTGGTTGAGCCCGCCCATCCAGACGGAGGCGGCCGCGAGCACCGCGAACGCCAGAGCAGAAACGAGGCCGTATCTCTTCGCCGCCGACATGACCGCGCCGCCTATCCCTGGACCTTCTCGCCCTCGTTGGTGCCGCGGATCTTGATGTGAAGCTCGCGGAGCTGCTGCTCGGTCACGTAGTTCGGCGCGCCCATCAGGAGGTCCTGCGCCTTCTGGTTCATCGGGAACGCGATGACCTCGCGGATGTTCGGCGTGTCGGCGAGCAGCATCACCATGCGGTCGACGCCGGGAGCGATGCCGCCGTGCGGCGGCGCGCCGAACTGGAACGCACGGTGCAATGCGCCGAACTTCTTCACGACGTCGTCCTTCGTGTATCCGGCGATCTCGAACGCCTTGTACATCACCTCGACCTGGTGGTTGCGGATCGCGCCCGACGAGAGCTCTATGCCGTTGCAGACGACGTCGTACTGGTACGCCTCGATCGTCAGCGGGTCCTTCGTCTCAAGGGCCTCCAGACCGCCCTGCGGCATCGAGAACGGGTTGTGCGAGAAGATGATCTTCCCCGTCTCGGGGTCCTTCTCGAAGAACGGGAAGTCGACGATCCAGCAGAACTTGTAGCACCCCTTCTCGCGGATGTCGTTCGTCATGTGGTCGGCAATGTCGGTCCTGACCAGCCCGGAGAGGCGGTGGCACTCGTCGACGGGCGCGGCCATGAAGAAGAGCGCGTCGCCCGGCTCCATGCCGGAGAGCGCCTTCATCTCCTCGAGCTGTTCGGCGCTGAGGAACTTCGCGATCGGGCCCTTCAGCTCGTTCTCCTTCGTCCAGCTGATGTAGCCGAGGCCCTTGCCGCCGTTCTCCTTGACGAACGCCTCGCGCTTGTCGAACCACGTCCTCGTCTCCACGCCTACGATCCCCTTGACGAGGAGCCCCTTCACAAGCCCGCCGTTCGCTACGCACGCCGCGAACGCCTTGAAGTCGGCCTTCGCGAAGAAGTCGGACATGTTGATCCACTTGAGCGGGTTGCGGAGGTCGGGCTTGTCGGAGCCGTAGACCATCATCGCGTCGCGGTACTTGATGCGCGGCCACGGCGTCGAATTGCACTCCCACGTCGAGAACTTCCTGAACGTCGCGGAAACCACGTCCTCGACGACCGCGAAGATCTCGTCCTGCGTCGCGTAGCTCATCTCTATGTCGAGCTGGTAGAACTCGCCAGGGCTGCGGTCCGCGCGCGCCGCCTCGTCGCGGAAGCACGGCGCGATCTGGAAGTACCTGTCAAAGCCGGAGACCATCAGCAGCTGCTTGAACATCTGCGGAGCCTGCGGAAGCGCGTAGAACATCCCGCGGTGGATGCGGCTCGGCACGAGGTAGTCGCGCGCCCCCTCCGGCGACGAGGCCGTCAGGATCGGCGTCTGGAACTCGTTGAAGCCCTTCTCCCACATCTTCTCGCGGAGGAAGCGGATGACCTGCGAGCGAAGCACGATGTTCTTGTGCAGCTTCTCGCGGCGGAGGTCGAGGAAGCGGTACTGAAGGCGCATCTCCTCCGACTCGTCCGCCTTCTCGTCCGGCACGTACAGCGGCGGGACGTCCGAGGCGGACTCCATCACGAGCTCGTTCGCCTCGATCTCGACCTCGCCCGTGGGCAGGTCGGGGTTGATCGTGTCGGGCGTCCTGAGCTTCACCTCGCCCGTCACGGTGATGACGCTTTCGAGGTGCGCCTTCTCGACGAGGCCGAAGAAGCTGCGCGACGGGTGTACGACGATCTGCGTCAGGCCATAGTGGTCGCGGAGGTCCACGAACAGGATTCCGCCATGGTCGCGAAGGCGGAACATCCAGCCCGAAAGCCTGACAGTCTTGCCCGCGTCAGAGGCGCGGAGCTCATTGCAAGTGTGTGTACGATACGGATGCATCTTTTTATGTTCTCCTATTAACTATGATATTATATCAAAATCGCCGCATTCTGGCAACTACCGAGAATCGGTTTGGACGCCCGCCCCCGTTGTCACCTCGTTTCCAGCCTTACCGGGCCCAGGAGGCCCGACGGTTCGTTCTCGACCGTCGTGCGGTAGCGCGTCGGAATCGTCTGGTAGTGGTTGTTGAGCGTGTTGTAGACGGTCACCCTCAGCGTGTTCTCGCCAACCTTGAGCCCGTCGATCTCGACGCGCCACGGCGGACAGCACAGCACCTTCTCTGCACCGCCGTTCACCGACACGCCGCAGCACGCGCCCACGCGCCCGAGGTCGAGCGTCGCGGACGCCGCTGCCTGCTCCTTCGTGAGCGTGAAGGTCTTCTCGTAGATTGCCCCGCCCGAATAGAAGCGGAGGCCGTCCGCAATCAGCGCCCAGTTGCCAAGGGATATCTTGCCCTTCCCGCACGTGAGGCGCATCGGCTCCGTGAACGCCGCGCCGCCGATGAAGCCCGGCTCGTGCGCGACCTTGAGCGTGAGCGCGGCCACGCCCGCGTTCGCCAGGCGCGGCTTCACGCGATACCCCCCATCAACGCGCGCCACCTCAGCCTCCGCGCCGGCGATGTTCGCGGAGAGGAGCGTCCCGCGCATCGTAATCTCGATCGCCTCGCATGCGGGCGGCAGCGTCGCCGTGTACACGCCCTCCTTCACCTTGCCGCCGAACGGATCGAACGGCAGCACCGCCGGGTCGTTGTACCAGCACATCGAAAGCGGAACCTTCGACGGTTCGCTCTTGACGTCCGTGCGCATCATCACGAGCGCGGCACGTCCGAACTTATCGTAGCTCACGGACAGTTCGTGGTAGCCCGCCGCAAGCGAGACCTCCTCGCCCACCTTGCACGCCTTGCCGTCAAGCGTAAGGGCCTTCGGTTCCACGCCGTGCGAAACGGGCTTCGCCTTGCAGTCGCAGGGCGCATAGACGAAGGTCTTGTACGCCGCACCGGGCTTCGCGCCACGCGACGGCGCAACGTCGTAGAGCCTCATGTTGTACGGACCCAGCACGAAGAAGTCGTCGCCCACGATGCCGTTCAAACCGTGGTGCCAATTCTGGAAGCCCGGCTTGCCTTCCACGCCTTCGCGCCAGGAGAAAATGTAAAATGGAAAGTGTAAAGTGTAAAGTGAAGAAGAACCGTCCATGCGTCCCGCGTGACCGCTCATATCCTCAAACTGCGGACCAAAGCCGACCGTCATCTCGACGGGGAGGCCGAGCTTGTCCGCGCCGACCATCTTCACGCGGCGGATCTCCGCGCCAATGTAGCGCTCGCGCACGGGCAGACGAAAATCGCCCCATTTGTTGTCGAGCGTGGGCTTGAGCGTGAAGTCCCATTCGCCACCAAGGGAAAGAATGTTTTTCGGATTCGACGGCGAGGGCGCCGTCGTTACGCAACCGCCGTCATTCGTGAACACCACGAGCTTCGGCGCGCCGTCACCTGGAACCTTCACGGTCGTCGTGCCATCGGCGCTGCGCTTGAAGTCGGGAATCGACTTCTGCGTGCCGTCCCACGGATTCCACAGCTCGGGCGTGCCCGTGGCGCGGAACGTGCAGTCGCCCGTCTCCTTCAGGTCGCAGATGAAATACACGTCATAGCCGCCAACGCGGCGGTGGAGCGCCTTGGCCTCGCCGGGCGCGCGAAAGTCAGGCGTGCCGACGCTGTCGGCAATCGCCTTCAGCTGCTCGGCGGAGGGCTTGGCAGGGAATGCAACGGGCAGGCTGCCCGTTGTACTAGTGGTTAGTTCCGCTACGAGCGCGTCGATTTTCGCCTTTTCCGTGTACGGAGCGTCGGTGAACTGCGGCTTTGCGCCGAGGACGATCACCTTGCCGCCCGCGCGCTTGAACGCGACGAGCTTCTCCAGCGACGACCGCTTGATCGCGATCATATCCGGCACGACAATCGTCCGATACGCCTCGCCCGCAACGCACAGGCGACCGTCCTTCGCCGTCGCGCGGGCGAGCGAGTCGGCGTCGATGAAGTCGACGTCCGTCTGCGCCTCGGTCACGAGGCGGCGCACGATGTCGTGGGCCACGCCCACGGAAACATTGCCCCTGTTCCTGTTGTAGACGCACGGCTCGAGCGGATTCACCACCGCCACGTCGCACACGTGGACGCCCTGGCTGAGCACGTAGCTCAACCGCTCGAAGTACTTGAGGAACGTCTTCATGTACGTCCAGTACGGCATGCGGAAGTGGTAGCACGGCGGCGCCCACTCCCACCAGCCGCCGTAGGTGGAGTAGTAGAGGCCGTGG
>Ga0310695_10014526_pt1 | contig 10623 bp, 10 predicted proteins | sample RumenRJG_04DNA_FD_203882 | JGI IMG/M metagenome (GOLD analysis project Ga0310695, IMG submission 203882) | Bovine rumen microbial communities from Lethbridge, Alberta, Canada - RJG_04 (v2) (version 2) | ecosystem: Host-associated > Mammals > Digestive system > Stomach > Rumen | place: Canada... | reverse complement strand
TCTTTTTTGTATCAGGAGAATCTAGACAGGGTCCGTTGCTCAGATATCTGCATTTGTTTAAAAGGCACTCGACCAGATTCTCTTTGGAGATGCCCTCATCATAATATGGAATCTCAGAGTATTTCTCGCAGTGAACGAGAGCCTTTGTGAAACTGTAATTTGGAATCTGTGATACCTTATAGAACTCAAATGCCTCATCAGTCCTGTCCAGACAGATTAGGGCTTCAATTCTACTGATTTTAAGCGCTGGATAGTCCCTGATTTCCAGTCCATTATCGCAGCACTCAAGGGCATTATCGAATTTGCCTCTATTGAGATATTCGATTGCCTCCCGGTTGTATGAATGGTAATTGTTCGGGTACATCCTGTGGATTTTGCCGATGGTTTCAAAAATTTCATCATCACGGTCAACATAATATGCCTTGTATGAAAGAGCGATTTCATCGTCATTTTCAAGTTTTCCTTCAAGGAATTGCCAAACATCTCGGCGGTTCCATACGTATTTCCTTTTCTCAAAAAGGTAGTCCATGAGCTCATCCTTGGATAAATCCCCGTATTCTGAAAGCTCAAAAAGCCTTGCGCAATTGATTAAAGCATATGTGAAGCGATAGTTTGGAATTTCTGAAGCGTTATAGTATTCAAGTGCCTCATCGATTCTGTCAAGACAAATCAGTGCTTCAATCCTGTTTATCCGAAGCCAGTAATGATCAGTGATTTCCAAACCCTTACAACAGCACTCAAAGGCATCTTCGAAGTGATGATCATCCAGATGCACCATTGCCTTGAGGTTATATGCATGGAAACTGCCGGGATTCATTTCAAGGATTCTATCCGCAATCCTCACGACATGGTCAAGCTCATTTATCGACCAGCAGACATACGCCTGATAGGTGAGGCCGGCCTCATTATCCCGGTCCTCTCTGAGTATGTCGGTGCATACCCATTTAAGCCTTCTGAAATCCTTTCTGGCAAATAATTCATCAGCTTCCTTTAAAAGTTCCTCTACAGTCATGTCATCACCTGATTTCTATTTCTTTTTTTGTCTTCACATGATTTAAAACCTTGCCTGATTTTTGAGACATTTTCTATCCCACCACATGAAAACCTCAAACTTCGGACGATTCTCCTGATGAATCCTGTATCCTGAGGGATTTTTAATTCTGGGATAGCCTATGCCAGTCTTTACTATTTTAAACTGTCCGCTGAATTTCAGATTGCCCTTCTCATCATAGGCCCTGCCGTGAACCGGATAATTTGGCCCGTAGCCTGTGCAGATTTGATATTTTCCTTCAAACCTGACCTGGCCATTGGGATAATATTCCCTTCCGCAGATAAACCCCTTCACATCAAATATTCCGTCCTGATATTTCTTTCCGTTGCTGAAATAAGCCGTTCCCAATCCATAGGGCTTGCCGCATAAAGTGTTTCCTTCATAAAGCAGATTGCCCTCATCATCAAATAATCTTTTTCTTCGAATTTTGGAATTCGGGACATGATTGACTTCATCATAAAATCCCCTAACCGTATAGAAAGTTATTGCCTTTGGGTATCTGGAGACGCTTTTGAAGGTCTTTTCAAAAATATTGACCACCATATAATCCAAATCCTCATCGAAAAACAATTGCCTGAAGCCGTTGTCCTTTAGAAATCTTCTTAAATTATTCTTGTTGTCATCCGGAGAAAATTTAACCGCATATGTTCCATTTTGCATTTTATCACCAGCACCTGAATACATCCTGTTTCTGGTTTCCATATTCATTTGGCCCTCTCAAGTTAGGCATCCCTCTCTATTTGTATTTGCAAGCGGCCATGCATTCTCAAATCATCAAAATCTTTCATTGAATAATTTCCCTCACCCACATCACATAGGCCATTGCCGCAATTAATGGAATGCTCAGGTGACGGGCGAAATGCTTTTTTAAAAATATGGATAAACTTTGTTAATAAATTGTTAGTAACTTGAATCTTATAAATGTTTCTCTCAGGGCAGGAAAACTTCCCACATTATCCTTAATGATATCGTCAATTAAATCAAAGGTTGCATCCAAACTTTCAATCTGGTGAACCGGTTTTCACATTAGCTGACACTGTTGTGAAAATCAGATGTTAATTTTAAATGGAATATACATTGAAAAGTGAAAGGTTAATGATTTTAACGGGGAAGGACAAATATCAAACAGGAAGATATATCATGAATGACCTGAAAAAAGTGGAGGAACACTTTCACGAATTTCTCAAGGCGGCGCTGCGTGAAAAGCCATCAAGGATAGATGCAATCAAATTAACCGAAGAGCTGTTCGAACAGGAGGAGGCATTTCTCATACCTTTCGGATTCGTGTCCTATTTTTTGGGCATTGAAGATGGAAAGCCCGTGGCCTATGTCGGCATGTCTACAAGAATGGGCATCGACTTCATATGCTTTGTTGATGAAGACGGATACGATGTCCATGATGCGATTGACGGATGTGATCCCGAGGCAAGCAGGAGATACGGGGAGCATTCAAAAAACGTCAAAAGATTCAAGGAAGTGAAGGACCTGAGGAAATTTGAAAAACAGAAATAGGAAGGCATGCTCATTAATGTATGTCCCTGCCCGCTGAAGCGGGACAGTAATGCCTCCCACCATTGCTATCCGTAAAAATACAGATTGTCAATGCCTTCGTAATGCCTCAGGGCATCCTTGTTGGCCTTGATGACCTCATTGTCCGGCTCATATTCCAGGGCCTTGTCATAGCATTTAAAAGCTTCGGTGCTGCCCATCGCATGATAGCTGAGTGCCTTAACATTCCATGCATCGGCCAACGTGTGCCTGCCAATCTCATTTTCATCCAACAGCGACAGCGCCTCATCAATCATATGGATTGCAGAGGAATATTCATTTCGAAGGCGCAAAGCGTTTGCATAATCAATCAAAAGAAGACCATTATTCCTTTTCAATACATAATCCCCAGGATTAAGCTTAATGGCAATGTTATAGCACTTAAGCGATTCCTCATATTGCCTCTCACCAAAAAAGCCGCTCGAATCACCAATTTTCGCATAAACTATTCCCTTCAGATTCCAATATCTGTCTTCATCAGGATTCCTGTCGATTAGAATGTCTAACAGTGTCAGTGCCTCCTCCAGCTCATCATCTTCAATCAGCCTTCTGGCCGTTTCATACAGCCTTGAAGAACTCCTACCGCCATATGAGCTTCCCGAACGATGGCCGTCCCTTCTTGAGGAAACCAGATACGGCAACTCATTTTCATCTTCCCTAAAATGCCTGTCTCCCATAAAATCACCTGTACTGCTTTTTCCCATGAATTGAACATGTCCTTTCGCCATCCGGATATTGACACAAATGTTGTGCATCCGCCACATTGAACAATGCTTCAAAGCATGGGTTTTGATTTTCTGTTGTATTAACCTGGTCTACACTCATAATGTATTTGATTACCTTAAGAGTTATTCAGAATTTTATCTTTTATCAGTATCCCAAACTAGCTTTTTGTGCTTCCCATTCTTCCTGACTGTTAGCACTTTTACCATAAACTTGAAGTGTTCTGTAATCGGCTTCACTAATTGGTTCTCCAGTGTCTGAATAGTACTTTGGTTCACTAGAACTCTGCTCAACTGTAGCTTCAACAACTTTTTTCTTTTCCTTGATTTTTAATGTCTGTGTTGTATTGTTTCCGGTGTAGTTTTCATTGCCCCCATATGTGACATTAACTTTATATTTGCCTTTCTTCAAGTCCAACTCAAGCTTTGCCTTGCCTTTTTTATCAGTCTTGACAACATCATCAACGACCACCTTGCCTTTCTTGTCAGTGATTGTGACATTCACTATCTCCTTTGATATTGGAGTCTTGTTCAAGTCTTTCAGTTCAATTGACAGTTTAGCATTTTTTTTATACTGTTCCTTATCGCTTGTAATCTTGATTTTTGTAGGTTCTTTTGCATGGGTTGGATTGAACAGTGCAAATCCGATTGCCACTGCAAGAACAACAATTATCACAAGCAGTATTATAATAATGTTTCTGTTTTCCATAGTATCACATTTGAATCCAAACTATATATTGAGTTATGTCAATCATATGTATATAACAATTCCCGCACAAGATTCCAACTTCATATTGCCTAAATTCGTCCTCCAGGATGATACATCTTCAAAACCCCATTGACATAATATCTTGCAGGAATCGGATCTATGCCCGTGCCGTCAACATATACGTCCACCGGCTTCAGCCAAATCAAAAGAGGATACTGGTCGTCCCATCCTTTTGTCAACTCGGCTGCAAATCGTGTCCTGTACTTTTTAGGAGTATAATATGCCTTTTTCACCTTTTTGACTTTGCTGAACTTAATCTGGATGGTATAGGATGTCCTCTTGCTGTTTGAAAGAATGTTCGTGCGTTGGTATTTCCATCCGGCCTTATGGAATTTCCTGTATGTCTTTTTGAATTTCTTATATGTCTTTTTGTCGATTTTTTTAAGCGTCTTCATGTCCTTCTTCAATCCCCCGTTGAGATAGTTGACATTCACCTTTCCGGTTACCGGATGCTTGAATGACTTTGGAAACTTATATTTTTTGACCTTTCCAACTGACTTATATCTATTTACTGTTTTCTTGACCTTTTTGGTCTTTTTTACGTATTTCTCCAATGTTCCCTCAGAATCGACTATCTTGGTGACTGTCCTACCGCTTTTGGCGTCAGTGATGTCCTTTTCATCGAATCTCACCCGGGTGTTTCTGTCCATGTCTATATAATCGGGGGCGTCTTTCACCTCGCCCACGATATATGTGTCGTTTCCTGCGCTTACTGTACCGAATGAGCACACAATGATTGCCACGGCAATCAAAAAAAGTATAATGATTATATGTATCGTTTTCATTGTTTCACCATCACTTTTTATTTTTCATCATCGTTGTTGATGACGTGATATTATTATGTGTATACTCTGTGTCTTATACATTTTACTGTTTTTCGGGTTTTTGATGGTGATTGTCACCCCCCGATAAATTAATTTTCAGATTCATTGATGGATTATGTGCAGGCATCCGGTATTTGCATTCATTTCATAACTGATATATACTAAATTAGACACAAATATATATCAATTAATAACTTTTTATTGGGGGATGAAATTTTGTTAAATAGAAAATTGATGATTATGGTTATATTTTTTGTTTCGTTATTGGCCGTTTCGGCAGCAAGTGCCGCAGATAATGCTACAAGCGATGTCGTTAGTGTAGACGAAACAACTGATGAAATTAATTTAGAAAAAAATTCAAACTATAATTTTAACAGCACCGAGGAAATTAATAACAATTTAAATTGTCAGTTAGAATACAACAATGAAATGCAGTCTTTCGAACAAGATAATATATTATATTCAAATGAAGACAATTCCCAACTTCTCGGAGGTAAACATTATGATTCCGATGGTAATTTTTTATATGATGATAGTGTTCTAGATTATACTGATGCATATATTGAATCACTCACTGTTTATATAGGTCTAGACAAATGCATTAAATATGGATGGAATAAATATTTTGATGGATATCTTAAAATTTATTCTGGAAATAACATACTTAAAAATGATCATACTTGGGGATATAATGATGCACGTGAAGTCTATCTACCTTTTTTTGAAATAGCAGGAACTTATACTGCAGAACTTGTAGATATTAAAGGTAAAACTGCTGCAAAATCCAAAATAATTGTTAATCCGGCAAAAATGACTGTTAGCATTCGTTCTAATAATAAAATTGAACTTGGCTGTTCAGACTATATTCGGGCTTATGTTAACTACAAATATTCTGATTATGTAGTTGATGGAGGCATTGTGGAATTCAAAATCAATGGCAAAACATATAAATCTAAAATATATGATGGGGAAGCAAAACTAAAAGTAAAATTACCTAAAAAAATTAAAACTTATACTTGCGTTGCTAAATTTGTTGGGGATAAAAACTACAATAGTGCTTCAAAAAAGTTTAAAATTACAATTTTTAAACCTAAAGCAGATATTTGGGTTAAATCATTTAAATTTAAAGCTGGAACTAAACATACTATCAAATTTAAAGTTAAAACAAAATCAGAATTCAAAAATGTTAAAAAAGGAACCGTTACACTAAAAATTTTTGGAAAAAAATATAAACTTAAAATAAAAAATGGGATTATTAAAAAAACATTGAAAATGCCTTCAAAAAAAGGACTCTATAAGGGTAAATTAATTTTTAAGGGAAATAAATATATTATTGGCAGTTCTGAAACTTTTAAAATAACTATTAAAGAATCTGCTGCAAAAAAGAAAGTTTATAAAACTAAAAAAACATCCACTAAAAAGAAAAGTAACAGTAAAAAAATCACCTTAAAATTTAAAAATTCTAGAAGTTCAGGCAAACATGTTAAAGGGGCTTATGTATATGCTGCATACGGAGACATTTATGGACCATATGTCAGAACAGATTCCCACAACAGTTTAAACAGCATTAAATTCATTAAAGCAAAAGTATACTTTAAAAATAATTATAACGGCAATATCAAGGTCAAAACAAAAAAATTAAATAAATGGGGCATGTCCAAAACCAATCTTATTAGTGGTTACAGACCGTACAAGGTCGTTATCTTTTATAAATAAAATAGGAGCCAAATATGGAAAACAAAAACATAATCATAATCCTTGTTGCAGCCATCATCGTTCTTGCAGTCATTGCAGGGGTGATGTTCATGCAGCAGAGCCATTCAAAGGAGCCGACGAAAGTAAAGATTACAAGCGAAAAGAAGCAGACCGAAGGCGGAAAGCTCAAAATACAGCTTACTGACCTGAACAAGACCGCACTCTCCAAACAGAAGGTCAACGTCACAGTAAAAAACAAAAAGGGCAAGGTCATCATCAACAAAACCATAAAGACCAACTCCAAGGGAAATGCCAAACTTGACCTGAACCTTAAAAAGGGTGAATACAAAGTTAATGTGACTTATAGTGGGAATGAGAACTATACCGGAAACAGTACGGCACAGAAATTAACTATAAAAAAAGAAGTCAAAAAAACTTCAAAATCAGATAGTGCTTCAAGTGCCTCTTCAGGAAATTCCTATGTTGACCAGATTTTAAATGACCCTTCATGCACTGTCGTGAAAGATCCTTATTCAATATGTCCGAAACATGGGGTTCCATACTGGCAGGATAACGTTTGTGACTGGTTTATTCAGCCATAAATAAATGATTTAGGAAAATATCAGATACACATTTAAAAGCCAATCATTATACAGATAATCGTGATTCAAATGGAAGACAACAAGATAATCGTCATATTGCTTTGCATAATCATCGCAATCCTTGTCGTTATCGTTGCAATGTTTTCGCCCTTCACGGCAAAGGAGGAATCGAATCTGGCGATAGCAGACAAAAAGTTCAATGTTGGAGATTCACTGAAAGAATAATATTAAAGACAAAAATAAAATTTCATTTTCAAGTAAAGATGATGCTATAGATCAGGATATTCATTCATGCATTTACTGTAATCTCTGACATCAAAGTATATTAAAAAAAACAATTAAATTTTATGCAATGTTATAAAAAAAACTGTCTACCCAAAAAAAATATTTCAAAAATGGTGATTTGATTGATGACGATTTCCTGTAAAAAAAAGTGTTGAAAAAAAATGAGAAAAATAATCAGAAATGATTATTTTCACTTATTTTAAAAAAATGGTGACTGGCACCACAATCCAAAATTAAAATTTATTCATAATCATGCTCGTAATCCACATCCCCATAGTCATAGTTATCGGAAAATGAATAGTATTCAGGTTCCTCTTCAAATGCACGTACACTAACACATCTTTTATTAATTCTTCTATGTTCACTATACCTCATGATAACACCTCTATGAATGTAATTAACTTTTTATTTTATCCGCTATTTAAAGCGTGTCCGAGAGCATTTGCAAAGTAATCTCGGAATATATACGTTCTAAAAAATATTTATTTTAAAAAAAAATAAAGATTAAATAATATAATTATCTGATGCAACTATCAATGTAACTCTTTTTTCATCATTTGAGATTTAATGCTAATTTTTCTTAATTCGTGAATAATTCCACATTATTTCCTTAAGATATTTTACAGTGCATCCTTAAAAGGTTATATGAATATTTTTTAACCAGCACCACATCAAAATAATTTTTACCTTATATGAATATGGTTTTTTTGGCAAGCTTCCTCGAATAAGGCATCATCAGCTTTACCTCTATTCATTTTCAATATATATTCAAGATTCTCAGTGCATATGAAACATCTATAAATCTGAGAGTTCTCGATTGAAATAATGCATAAACTATTTATTTGATCAGTTGTAAATACACTTGCATATTGACCTAATGAACCCAAAATTCTCTTTGCATCAGGATATCCAAAAGTAAGATTATTCAATTCATTTAATTTATAATCTATCAATAATTGATAAAGTTTAACAGTGACTGTTTCATTAAAATTGCTTTTATTTTTTAAGAATGAATTTAAGTGATTTCCATTGAAATAATTGCTTAAATTTTTATCTTCAACAATATTATAGAATTCCTTAAATTGATTTTCAGTAAATTTATGTGAAATTGCACCCAAATCTCCAAATACTCTTCTAGCAGAAACATCTCCATCCTTTAATCCTTGAATTCTGCTATTGATAATGTCCCGATAAATTTTATCGAAATTTATATCAGGATAATTTTTTTCAGCTACCTCAACGATATTATTAAACTCTTCAGCAAAATTATAGATTTGTACATTGTTGACAATAGTATTTGATATGTTTAAAAATTGCTCCCCATCAATATAATCTGCAAATTTACTTAAATCATACATTATATCCTCGGAAACATCATCATTATCTGAATTGATATCCTTTAAAAACGTTATATTGTCATTAATGATTGTTCTGTAAAACGCATTTAAATTAATATCATCAAAGTTATCTTCAATAAAACTAAAAATATATTCGAAGTCATCACAATAATAAAAAACATCATCATTTTTAATTATTGAATCACATAATAAAATTATTTGATTTTTAGATAATTTATCAACATATCCGCTCAATTCGGAAAAAATATCCCCCATATTCCCAAATGAACGAAATCTCCATAAAATTTTATCAATAATTTCCTTATATACCTTATCAATAAATTTTTCGTCCAGTTTATCTTTATTAACATTTATAATATATTTAAAATCATCTGAATAACGATTTAACAAGGGATTTCCTATCATTATTTCACATAACTGGGTTACTTGCTCTTTATTAAACTTATTTGCATTAATTTTTAAATAGCTGAAAATTTCCTGAGCATTATGAAATTTAAAATCTTTTAAATTATCCAATTTACGATTAATAATTTTAGCATAGATTTTTAAATCTTTATTTTTTGATTCATTAGCTAAATTATTGTCAAAAACAAATAAAACTCCATCACTCTTTTTAATTTGAGTTTTTAAACCGTCAAGAGTTGAAGAATAGAACCCGAATTCAGTAATTGGATTTGAATAATGCCATTTATGCTTTTCACCATCAATGAAATCAACAAAAAGATATCCTGAATTTTCACCAAAATTACTTAAGCTTAACCAATTATTCGAAACACTTTGGGGAATATTTTCTAGCTTAATAATATCATGAATATCATTGCCTTTCTTATAATACTCTATAATAACATTCACAATTTCTTTTTTACAATATTCTATTTCTGATTTATATTTTGCAACATAGTCAATGGATTTTTCCGCCTGAAGCATTTTAATTTTTGATACGCATTGTTGTACTGTTGCCGGATCACTATGAAATCCGGCGTGTCTTTTTTCCTCTTCAAGTTCATCAATTTGAATATCTATCTTTAATTTTCTTCTAGATGAAATTTTAGGTTCCTCTTCGATTTGATTGTTTAATTCATCAATCCGGTTTAACATTTCATTAATTTTAGACATGATACCATCTAATTTAACACTATTTATTAATATATTTAAGATATTAATTAATATAATTTTTTAAAGGACCCATAATAACAATATAATCACAATCTTAATATATGAAAACAGCCAACATAATGTCATGACAACCAACAACCATCTAAAAAATTTTATTGAACCTGAACCTGAAATTAGAGAGGAACTTTCAAAGACTGCGGACGAACTTCTTGAGGCCGGACATCTTGACCGTGACAACACAATGCATTTGGCAAAAGTGCTGTTCCGATTAGGAAGACATGACGAGTCCATCAAGCAGCTTGAAAAAATCATATCATTCATTGGCGATGATGAGAATGCACTGGCGCTCATTGCACTCAACCACTTCAGAAAGGACAATCATGAAGAGGCAATCGAATATCTCAACAGGCGCCTTGAAATGGACCCGGACAATGAGACACTGCTTTCCTACAAGATGCTTTCATGCGAATTCCTGAATCGCTACGAGAATGCAATCCTATGCGGGGAGAGAATAGTGAAGACCAATCCCAAAAACACGCAAGCCATAAGCCACCTGATAGATTGCCACTTCAAGCTTGAAGACTATGACAAATGCCTCAAATACCTCAACCAGGCAAAAATCAAAGACCATTACAGAAAGGCGCTGATACTGT
>Ga0310695_10014525_pt1 | contig 10623 bp, 9 predicted proteins | sample RumenRJG_04DNA_FD_203882 | JGI IMG/M metagenome (GOLD analysis project Ga0310695, IMG submission 203882) | Bovine rumen microbial communities from Lethbridge, Alberta, Canada - RJG_04 (v2) (version 2) | ecosystem: Host-associated > Mammals > Digestive system > Stomach > Rumen | place: Canada... | reverse complement strand
CTTCCACAGGAACGGATTCAATGTCACTGTCCAGAACTACCAGCTCCGCTGATTTTCCAACCTCGATGGAGCCTGTGATATCTTCAAGATGAGCCTGATAGGCGGGGTGGATCGTATGTGCCTGAAGGGCTTCCTTAAGGCTGACACATTCCTCCGGCAAGGCAGCCGGAACATCCTTGAACAGCTCATAAGTCGGATCTATCCTGACATGTCTTCTCGTCATAGCCACCTGGATACCCGTAATACCATAGGAGGGACTGACAAAGAAATCCGATCCGTAAGCACACACCACACCGTTGTCGATCAGTGACTTACTGGGATAAGTATTTCTGACGACATCCTCGCCCCAGTCAGCGACCATGATCGGCTCTTCGGTAGGATTATCATTGAACCATGCCGGCTCTTACCTTCTTTTTTGCATCATCAAGAGCTTTTTGTTTCTCTTCTGTCAGAGCCGGTGTCATCAGGTCTTTAACGTCTCTCATTTTTTTGTTTCCCTCCTTCCACTTCAGTTCACTTTCTCTCCGCACAAGAACACCTCTGATGGCTTGTTATGACTGAAGCCCTCATGCTCTGCTGTAAGCAGATCATTATCAAACACCAGAAAGTCCGCATCTTTTCCGGTCTCGATGGATCCCTTGCTATCCTCTATACCAAGCTGTTTTGCTCCGTTTACGGTATATCCGAGTATCATTTCTTCTATGCTCATCTGCTCAGTTGCGGGCGGATATGCCCCCTTGGTCCTGCTGTGTTCCAGAGCTTTTGTCTTATCGGTGATGTGGCGGGTCATTCCTACCTCCATTCCAAGGTAAGGGCTCCAGTTATCACCGAAGAATACCTCATCGCTTGAGAAAGTAACGGTAGCTCCGCTGTTCCAAAGGCTCTTGCAGCGGTACATGGAAAGTGCCCTCTTCTCTCCAAGCAGCTCACACCATGCCCTAAAAGGCTCTCCGCCCATATTTCCCGCATGCCACCACGGTGTGTAATCGGCGAAGGCCCCAAGCTTTGCAAAGCGGTTAATATCCGCATCATCCTGAATCTCCAGATGGGCACAGGTGACCTTCACATGATAGTCATCTCCCAGATTCCGTCTGGCAATTTCCACACCGTCCAGTATCGTGCGCGACGCACGCTCACCTACGGAATGTACATGAAGATCCAGCCCTGCCTCGTTAAGGAGCATGAGGAGTTCTGCAATTCCCTCTTTATCAAAGGTCGTGGCTCCCAGGGCACCGGTATCCGCATATGGTGTAACAAGTGCGGCAGTCTGTATCTTTAAGGTGCCGTCCATAAAGATTTTTAATGTATGAACCTTTAAGTGCTCCGTATCAAACTCACGGCGGAAACGCTTTGTCTCTTCTACCGCCTCCTTCATCTTTTCAGGTCTTGTGAGTACGTAGCATCCGTCCACATATACCGGGAGCTTTCCTTTTTTATCAAGGTCTCTTAAGTACGCATAGACAAGCTCGTGAAGCTCGTTATGCTCTGGAAATCCCGCATCAAAGACACAGCTCACTCCAAATTTTACGGAGTCTTTTATCCAGCGGGTGAGGGCCGCTTCTATCTGCTCATCAGTAAGATTCTTCAAATGATCAAAAAGTAACCGCCAGCCTGCGGCTTCGTATACATTTCCGGTAACATGACCGTCTTTGCGCACATAATAGCTTAAGCCCGGAACTATATCCGGCGTTTCGTCCGTTATATGATGCTTCTATAAGATCCTTGAGTTCACCCAGACGCTGTGCGCTTCCGATTCCATTATAAGCAGCTCATTGTCCGGGCATATTGCATCGAGTTCTTCCTTTACAATAGTCTCACCGTTTAAGAGATCACGTTCCAACTCGAATCTGTACCGGTCAAGTCCGGGATTATCTTTCACATATTCAGCCATGAAATCCATGGCTTCCTTCTTATTTGTACACTCAACATATTTACCGAAATCCGTGTACTCGAATCCGACACCCAGACTTACATGTACGTGACTGTCAATGATACCCGGAATGATAAGCTTTCCGTTAAGATCCGTTACCTCACCCTCATAATCGGCAAGACCTGCCTCATCTCCCACATAGACGAATTTTCCGTCCTTCACTGCAAGAGCTGCTGCCTGCGGCATATCTTTATTTGATGTGAAGATTTTGGCATTTTTAATTATCTTATCCGCCTTCATAGCTGCTCCTTTCATAAATCTGTTAAGTTACTGGCACATTGTCATTTTATCACCAAGTATAACACAAATTCATATGATTTCCTTTCTGTAGGCCCACTCTCCGCCCACCATGGTTCCAAGCACGGGCACATCCTGGATATGCTCCGGATCGCACTTGGTAATATCATCACCAAGTACCACCAGATCCGCTTCCTTCCCGACAGTAATACTGCCCAGCCTGTCATCGCAAAGCATCTGATAAGCCTCATTAATGGTGGTCGCTTCTATCATCTGTTCAATGGAAACACGCTCGTTTGCACCATGCAATGTATCCGGGCGTCCGGGGAGCTGACGTAACACGCCCTTCTGTATGCCGATAAGAGGATAGGCCGGATTGGTAACGGGATAATCACTGGCAGAAGTCACTACCACACCGGCATCAAAGAAGGCCTTCATCGGAAGCTGATCTTCAGCACGTTCTTCTCCAAGGACAGCAACCATCATACCGAAATAATCCGGATCCATATCAAACCAGTGGGGATCTGTAGAAGCTATAACGTTTAGTTTAGCCATACGGGGTATATCCGCCCTGTCTACCACCTGAAGATGGGTTATGGCATCCCTGTAATCGTGAGGTCCTGTCTGCTCCAATGCTTTCTCTATGGCATCTAAAGCCATGCAGAGTGCCCCGTCTCCTATGGCATGAGCATGTACCGTAAATCCCAGCTCGTGAGATTTTTTGTATATTTTAATAAGTGTTTCCATGTCAAAGCGGAGCTGCCCATGATGTTTGTGCTCGACAGACCACGGATCTGTGTAAGGCTGCTTCATATATGCTGTTGAAGGTGTCCCCGGCATCGTACCGTCTATCTGTATCTTGATATTGCTTAGTTCGAACATACGCCCCCTGGTCTTCTCTCTTAAGCTTGCCGCGTGTTCTATCTCCGCCATCGTATCATGACCTGCCGCCTGAAATACCTGATAAGCAGCATAGACATGCATCTTAAGCTTTCCTTCCATATCAAGCTCATGGCAGGCAAGTGCGGCATTGTCGGTAGTATCCCAGTTGATTATGGGATCAAGGATCAGGGTCTCTCCGTTAGCCAGATATTCTTCCTGATAGTGCAGGAATCCCTCCTTATACTGTTCAACCGAGAACACGGTAAGCTCCTTTAACAGATCCATGGCACCTTCGCGGAAATAACCGGTGGGATTTCCCTCATCATCACGGGTGATTATACCGTCACTTATATCGGGCGTATTCTTATCAATTCCCAGACGCTCCATTGCGGCATGATTAACCCAATAGGAATGATGACCTATATCCGCAAGAACGATAGGTTTGTCTGTCATGCCGTTAAGCAGATCCGCAGTGGGACCGTTTGGCCCCATATCCGGTGTGGGGATGAAGCCCGATCCCTGAATAACATCGAGCTCCTGATGCTTCTCAATGAACTCCTTTATTGCGGCAAGATGTTCCTCTAAGGTACCCATGGGATTTAGGTGTACAAAGAAAAGTGCTTCAGTTCCTCCGGGTGCGATATGACCGTGTCCCTCTCCAAATCCCGGAAGAATGATACCTTTATCATACCGGATCTCCTCCGTGTCCTTGTCAATATATTCCTTCACGCCTTCTTCGTCGCCCACATAGACGAACTTACCATCAGAAATCGCAAGTGCCGAAGCCACCGGATTTTTCTTATCAACTGTATAGATATTACCATAAATGACAATATTTCCTTTCATTATGCGCATCTCCTATTATATATTTATAAAATTAATAGTTACCTCGTAATGCTAATTGACTTTCTTTCCTGCAAAATACACTTCCGCAGGTTTGTTATAGCTGAAGCCCTCATGCTTGGCAGTAAGCAGGTCAGTATCAAAAATAAGGAAATCAGCATCCTTGCCTTTTTCAATAGAGCCCTTGTCAGCTTCTATACCAAGCTGCCTTGCTCCGTTTATCGTATATCCGAGTATCATTTCTTCTACGCTCATTTGCTCATCGGCGGAAGGATTTGCCCTGACGGTACAATTTATTTCGGCGGCTCTGGTCTTCTCGTTTATCCACCTTGTCATGCCGACCTCCATGCCAAGAAACGGACTCCAGTTGTTAAAATCACCATAGTGGATATCGTCGCTGGACCATGTAACATTAGCACCGGTCTTCCAGACCGACTTACAGCGGTACATCTTACCCGCACGCTCCTCACCAAGAAGCGCACACCAGGTCTTATAAGGATCTCCGCCCATATTTCCCGCATGCCACCATGGTGTATAATTGGCGTTAACACCCAACTTTGCGAAACGGTCAATATCCGCATCATCCTGAATCTCAAGATGTGCACAGGTGACTTTCACATGGTACTTATTCCCGAGCTCCTTCTTAGCCAGCTCCACACCGTCAAGTACATTGCGAGAAGCTCCTTCACCGACGGTGTGCAGATGAAGGTCAAGTCCTGCCTCATTAAGCTGAATAAGAAGTTCCGCGATCTGATCCTTATTGAATGCAGCCGTTCCCTTGTCCCCGGTATCTTCATAAGGTGTCACAAGTGCCGCCGTTTCAATCTTTAAGGTACCGTCATTGAAAATCTTTAAGGTATGCACCTTAAGGTGTTTCGTATTAAATTCACTGTTAAAGCTCTTAAGCTTTTTTATTGCCTCCGGCACCTGGCGGGGCTGTGTGATCACATAGCAGCCGTCAATATAAACAGGAAGCTCTCCTTCCTCATCCATTTTCTTTAATCGTCTGTAAACTCTCTCATGAAAATCATTACATTCCGGAATACCGGCATCAAAGACAGCCACAACCCCTGTATTTAAGGAAAAATCGATCCACCGCTTTAGTGCGGCATCGATCTGCTCATCTGTCAGCTTTTCCGCACCATCGATCAGAAAGCGGGTTTCCGCAGCCGCTTCAAAGATATTTCCTGTCACATGTCCATCCTTACGCACATAGTAACTGAGCCCCGGTACAGGATCGATGATATCATCCGTAATGCCATGACGCTCAAGAAGCTTGGAATTCGCCCATATGCTGTGTGCCTCACCCTCCAGTATCATGATCTCACTGTCGGCACAGACAGCATCAAGATCTTCCTTTGTGATCTCTTCACCATGCAGAAAAACACGCTCCAGGAGGAAATTGTAGCTCTCCCTGCCCGGATAGTTCTTAATATGATCAGCTATAAAGTCAAGGGCCTCCTTCTTGCTGTCACATGCTATATACTCGCCCATATCCTTATACTCAAATCCGACGGGCATGGTAACATGCACATGGCTGTCGATGATCCCCGGCATGATGAACCTGCCGCCAAGGTCTGAAACCTCTCCCTCATAATCCGACAGGCCGGCTTCATCTCCCACATATACAAATTTACCGTCTTTTACCGCAAGGGCTGTGGCCAGCAGGCTGTCCCTGTCCGATGTAAAGATTTTTGCGTTCCTTATGATCATATCTGCCTTCATAGCTGCTCCTTTCATTTACAACACATGACAGACATTGTACCTAAAAAAATGTTAAAAGTCCGTTAAATACAAAACATAAGTGAAAGTCATAAGTGAATGTTCAGCCCTTTTTGCCGGTCTTTAATAAGTTGTGTACCTGAGCCCAGTCATACTGGGACATATACACACCATGATACAGATTCAGGGCACCCGGCTTTCCGTCCAGATAGTCAAAGTAGTCACACCGTACTTTTTTTCTGTCGATTCCGAGTACTCCCCAGCCCTTTATCAGAATACTTTCCTCGCCCATATCCGAAAGAGTCTTTATGAGATCTTTCTTAACGACACGTATATAAGAGTCGGAGCTGTCCCTGAATATGGCATTACAGATTTCGGCGACCGGACAGAGAACGCCGGCCTTATTTATAAGATAAGCCAAGAGTTCCTTTGAACGTTTTGTAAATGATACGACAGGCTCTCCGTCATAATATACTTCAAAATTGCCAAAGCATCGGATAAACAATCCCTTCCCTAAGTTCTCTTTAAGGGAAGTATGCCGAAGCTGTGATAATGCATGCTCAATTTTTTCTGCCGTAACAGGCTTCAAAAGATAGTCGCTGGCTCCCAGCTCGAAGGCTTTGTGAGCGTACTCGCTGTATCCCGTGGTAAAAACTATGTCACACGCGGGATATGCGGTTTTAACACACCTTGCCAGGTCAATGCCTGTCACGGATCCTATCGCTATATCCAGAAAAGCAATATCGATCACCCCTGAAGGTAAGGCAGCAAGCGCATCATCGATATTATCAAAAGCCACTATCTCAGCTTCCGGCAGAGCCTCAGAAATACGTCTGGTCAATTGCCTTAACAGGACAGGTTCATCTTCTACAACAAGTATTCTCATTTCCCATGCCTTTCATTTATTTGGGAATCCTTATGGTTACCCTCGTTCCTATGCCCGGAGTGCTCTCGATAGTAAGACTTCCGCCCACCATTTCCCGGACCCGGTATCGGGAATTTTCTATTCCCAGGTGTTTTCTCCTGTCATCCGTATGCACTGCGGTATCAAAACCGGTTCCGTCGTCAACTACCGATACAATATAGTGCTCATCCGTTTCAAATGAACCTATCCTCACGGTCCCTCCATCTTTCTTCTTACAGACACCGTGTTTTATCGCATTTTCAACCATAGGCTGGACCGAAAGTGCCGGAACCGGGAAAGAAGTGCAGCCAATATCGAATTCAATGTTCAGTTTGTTTGGAAAACGAAGCTTTTCAAGCCATACATAAGTTTTTATGTGATTCAATTCCTCCGAAAAAGAAACAGGCTCGCTTTTATTGGCAAAATCAATATTTTCACGCAGATACTCCGAGAATTCACCGATGGCTCTGGCGGCAAGCCCCGGATCCTCCTCACATAAAGCTTCGATGACCGCCAAAGAATTATAAAGAAAATGGGGCTGCATCTGTGAGATCATGGCTGCGACCTGAAGCTTAACCTGTTCCTTTTCGTATCTTAGATTATCCTTCTCCAGTTCATCATTTGTGTTAAAAAACATAAGGCAGACCGGCATCATAAACACTGTCGTCATCAGACCCCACACCGAGACATACCTGCTTAAAATGTCCATATTAAGGGACAGCATCGAAAAGAGCACGGGAGAAAAGATACAGCATATAAAAGAAAGCTTACGGGTTTTGCTCAATTTGGAGAACAGGGTAGCAGCCGACAATGCTATCAGAAAAAACAGATCCAGAATGATGCTGATATAATCCTCAATATCATCGGAATAAATACCCCCGTCAGTGACAAGAAAAAGAACCGGCCTGAATATGTTGACGAGGATGGCAGCGAAATAAATGATAACCCCGACGGAGATCAGCACGGTAACCATGCGCGTTACGGCTGTTTCCTCAAGAAATCTCTTCTGATAGAGCCATAAGGTCAGAAAAAAGGTCATGGAAAAAAAATAATCTATGCCCGTAAGAACTGCGATAAAACGGCTATGCTCCGGCATCCCGTAAACACTGCCTGTAAGTGCCGAAAAGAAGACCGCAATAAAAAGATTAAAAAGAAAGAGGGTAAAATAGCCCATTGCTCCGATGCGGCTATCCTTAAAGCATAGATATCCTGACAGAAATGTCAAAAAAACGAGACCGATAAGATCGACGATCCTTACCATGTACATTGAGTCTCTGAAAATGTCATTTCTCACCGATACTGCAATGGCAAAAAGTGTTAAAAGACTCATGACAGCGGACACAAGTCCACTTGTACGAACCTGCCGCTTTCTCCGAAACAAAATTTAAATCTCCCTACTCCTGCAAAAGACAGAGGCTGTTATCTTCGTCCTCTACAAACTCCACCTTCATGCTTGCAATTCTCCCTGCGCCGATCCTTTGGTCCAGATAGTCTCCTCTTTCGACAAAAATATATCTGACAAAGGAGTCCGCAAACAACCAGAATAGCACATAGAAAAATTCCTGTGGAATATCATCAAGGTATTTTCCTATTAATGCAAGGAGAATTCCCGAGATCACGGTACCGACCACCATCTCCAAAAAAACGAGCCGGTGATGTCTGTTCTCCTGTATGATCTTGCCAAGCGCATAATCTCCGTCCGAAGTGATCGTGTCAACAATCAGCTTTTTCTGCTCTTCGGTAAATTTTGACCCGTATATCTCCAGAACAATGGGATACTTTATCGGAACACACTCAATAAAATCAGTTATATAATCCGAAAACTCGGAGTTAAGGCTCACACAGCCCCTGATGCTGTATTTACTTATGATATCCTCCATACTCTGTACATAACAGGGAATATAGGCCAGCCCGTCCTCCAGGACCTCCTTTTTCAAGCGATGCTCCAATAACGAATTTTTGTTTAGAAATTTCTTTCTATTATCTGTTTCCATCTTTCCCCTCCTATGGTACTGAAAATAGGCCCGTAATCATCCCTAAACTCTTTCCGAACAGATCTTCGATTGTGATAATCCCTTTATCTGATTTGCAGGAGGTATTATACAATAGCCGGAGCCTCTTTACAATGTTTCTTCGTACCAGGATCGTGCTTCGTAACAAGTAATAATAAACCGGCAGCTCACATTAACCTCTCCCGGAGCAGTGTATTCCTCTTCGTCACTGTAACATTATGCACGGCGTAGGACAGGGCTTTCTTTGTGCCAATAATGACAAGAGCCTTCTTTGCCCTTGTTATCCCGGTATAGATACAGGGATAGCGTTGAGGTGAACCCGAATCTGATGTGTCCTTCCGGTATCGATCTCCGCTTTTATCACGCTAATGCCATCATGCCCTCCGCAGCAAATATATCTTGTAAGAGCACTCTTTCCCCCAGGTGGAGCCATGATCTGTTGTTTCATCAGGGTTCCGGGTACAGGTCCTATAGGGGAATCAATAATGTTCCACTTATTCTTTTCATTTTCTTCCAGTGGATTGTCGGCTATCGCCAGATATGTTTTCCTGAAAAGACCAGTTTCCTTCTGCCGGAAGAGCCTTGATGCTGCAGGTGCATTCTTGGCGAACAGAATGGTTCCGCTGGTATCCTTATCAAGTCTTCCGACTATCCTTAGCTTTCCGGACTTTCCTGAAGCCTCATAATATTCAGCCAGATAATTTGCCAGTGAATCCCGGTAATGGCCGTGAGACGGATGCGATACTGTTCCGGCCGGCTTATTGAGTACGATCACATCTTCATCTTCATACAGGATCCGGACATCACCCTTTACAGCTACAATCTTCTCTTCGACTATTTTAGGATCATCGGAAAACAACACTTTGACGATATCCCCCGCGCATACTCTGCCTTTGACAGTCACGGATTCAAACTCCCCTGTTAAGTTGTCATTCCTTAAAACTGTGATCCCTCCCGGCGTAAACTTGGCATGACTTATCTCGTGAGGCGTCAGCCTCATACAATGCTTTAACACCTTAACAAGTATTCCGTTAACCGTTTTATCAAGATCAGAGGCTTTTACTCTGTATTCCAGTATTCTATCCATTCTTGGCGTATTCCTCATAAATGACTGATGAGCCTTTTATCACATATGAGACCCATCATTCAAGCTTTCGCACCTTTCCTATCTATGGCAGGTTGCAGAGGGGTCGTTGAGCTTGTCTCTCGACCTCTCTTTATGGTGATTATATAATGTTTGAAGAAACTGACAATAACCAGTAAAAGAAATGAAGCCCCATCGAATAAAGCTTCGCGCCCTCATCATAACGAACGAACTTCTTTTTTCCGCATTCAAGAAGGCCTGGCTTACCGGATACAAATGACCACCTCCCTCCGGACAAGAAAAGAGAGCCGCTGTTACACGACTCTCCGAAAAACACGATGTTGTATTTTGCTAAATATCGGATGCCAAAATTCCGTACACATAGTAGTCACACCATGTATTAACCATTTCCCCTGTCTGATCATTCCTTCTTTTGTATATCCACATTTTTCCAACATCCTGCATGATGCGGTATTCCTGATATCTACCTGCGTCCACAGACGCTTTAGTTCCGTATCTTGTATCACTGACCAGCTTCACCTGATACCCGTCAATGTACATCTGCGTGGTCACGATGTTCATGGTCTCCATATCCAGGTATCCCATTCTCGGTCTCAATGATCTCCCTCTGCAGGGCATCATACTGTTCCTTAGAAATATCTCCATTGGTCAGAGCAGTATTCGCCTGCTCGGCTGCTGTCTTTAAGGTTTCCAGCTTTTCCTTTGTAGCCGCGACTGCCTCTCCAAGCAGCCTGTGCTTCTGAGCCAGAAGCTCCGTGTTCCCCGGATCCAGTCACCCCCTTTTATCGCAAAAGAAAAGAACCGGTCTCCCGATTCTTCTCAAAATGCTTTACTATAAACTTCACTTTGTAAAGATTTCTTGGCCTTTTCCCTGTTCCGGGCTTTTACCAGATAGCAGTCATTGGCATAAACGGCGCCATAAAAAGATTTCCCATCTGTATAATTGGGGCAGACCTCCAGGCACAGGCCGCACTTTAAGCAGTTCGCC
>Ga0310695_10014524_pt1 | contig 10624 bp, 16 predicted proteins | sample RumenRJG_04DNA_FD_203882 | JGI IMG/M metagenome (GOLD analysis project Ga0310695, IMG submission 203882) | Bovine rumen microbial communities from Lethbridge, Alberta, Canada - RJG_04 (v2) (version 2) | ecosystem: Host-associated > Mammals > Digestive system > Stomach > Rumen | place: Canada... | reverse complement strand
ACGTTGGTATAATATAGGGTAAGGAGGTGAGCCTTATGATTGACGGGTATATGACGGTAAAGGAAGCAAGCGAACGTCTGAGCCGAACAACTGGCCATATTCGGCAGCTTTGTATTGATGGGCAACTCCCCGGCGTGCAGAAGGTGGGGAATACCTGGATCATTCCTTGTGAGTCGGTGGAGAGTTACAAGCCAGGCCCCCAAGGGTTTGAGGCGGTCTGGCAGCGGCGGCGGGCCAAGGAGGAGGCGTAGGGAATGAACTTCACGGCGTGCTATATGAAGATCAACTCCGGCTATATGGGTAAGCTCTTGGAGTGGCCGGAGGTCATCACGGAAGGCGGGACGCTTGAGGAGTGCAGGGAAATGTTGAAGGACGCGGCGCGGGAAATGGCCGTTGTCTATCACGAGGACGGGCTAAGCATCCCCCAGGAGTCAATCATGATTGAGCCCTTACACGTTGAAATGAGAGAGGCGGCATTAGCGAATGTCGGTTAGCCGCCGGGACCTGATAAGGTACTTTGAGGAGAACGGCTTTTTCCTCCGGCGGGAGGGCGGGAGCCATAGTATTTACAGTAACGGCCAGGGAGTGAGTGTCCCTATCAAACGGCACAAGCTGTTCGACAGGATCACGGCGAACGAGTTGTGCAAACAGGCGGGACTTCCCAAGGTGTTTTAAGAGCGGGTAACCCGTGACGGTCCTTCACGGTTTGCGCGCGTGCGATCAACAATAACTCGCGTGCGATCTTAATCGCGCGCGTGTGATTGAGGAGGGCAGGCGGCCAAGGAGATAGACAGGCCGGGGCAAGGCGCGGCAGGCGTTCTTTAATTTGAATATTTATCAATGACAATAGGCGCATTATGAATATAAGGCGCATTGAAAAGAGGACGGCATGGGGGAGACATTAGCTTTAATAAGCAGGAAGGGCGGCAACGGCAAGACAAGCACGGCCAGCGCGATCACGGCGGGCTTTCTTTCTATGGGGTATCGTGTCCTGGTCGTTGACATGGACGGCCAAGGAAGTATCAGCCATATCATGGGAGCAGGCCAAGGGGCGAGCGTCCTTGACGTTCTGACAGGCGAGGCAGACATAAGGGCGGCGATCCAGCAGACGGACTCCGGGGATATTATCGCCGCTGATCCTGGTCTGGACATGGCAGACTTGACCTTGACGGCCCCCGGCCGGGAGTACCTGTTGAGGGACAAGCTGGCAGGCGTGCGGGCAGACTATGATCTAATCGTCCTGGACACTCTCCCCTCGTTCGGAGTCCTCACCCTTAACGCTATGGCGGCGGCGTCTGGCGTGGTGATCCCCTCACAGGCCGACGTGTTGAGCCTTAACGCATTGGCTCAATCTTATGAGTTAGTTCAATCGGCGCGGCAGGCCGTCAATCCTTCACTGGCTATATGGGGAATACTTCTTACCCGCTTTAATCCTCGGTCAATCCTTAACCGGGATATTGCGGACTCGTTCACGGAGGCGGCGGCGGCCATGGGGACGCGGGTCTTTAAGGCGAGGATCCGGGACGGGGTGGCGGTCAAGGAGGCGCAGGCGCGGCAACAGGACCTGTTCAAGTATGCCAAGAGGAGCAACCCGGCCAGGGATTATTGGAGCTTCGTTGTTGAGCTTGAGGCGGTGTTAAAGGAGGCGGGGAAGTGATGGCGGGGAAGAGCTTTAAAGGGTATGCCCCCCTGTGGAGTCAACCTAATAGCCAGGCCAAGGAGGAAGAGGAAGATAATAAAAGGGCGCATGATAAATATAATAAATATGATAAACAAGATAAATATAATAATCATGATAATACTTTAAATCATGAGGAGGCAGAGCCCCCCAAGAGGAAGCGGGGGCGGCCACGGATGGATGAGGCAGAGAAGAAGGTACATTTTAATCTGCTGTTGAGGCCGTCAACGATCAAGGCATTAAACACGATAGCGGGGCAGACACAAGCAGAGACAGGGGAACGAGTAACAGTAACGAGTCTGATAACTCAACTCATTGACGAGTTCATAACAGATCATCAATAGGGGGAAAGGACATGGACACGATCAACATAACAGACGGGCGGGGGCTTTTGATTACTGACGGCGGGACATACGAGATTGAGATTAAGCCCCATGCGCCGGAAGTGAACGAGGCCAAGGAGGAGACGGGAGATGACCGCCAGGAGAAGATCACGCTGTCCATATCACGCCAGGACAAGATGACCGTCAAGATATACGCGGCGCAGCACGCCACGACAATATCAGCCCTACTCCATGAGTGGATCACTGAACACTGTACGGAGTAACCGGCGGGAGGATATCGAGGTACTGGGCGGGAAGCTGGGACGGCTGGGGATTGCTGAGCGGCTTATCTCCTGCCTGCTGCTGGCAGATCCCCACTTCCGGCCTGATGCGGGACTATGGCGGGCAGCGGTCCCCTATCTGGCCGCTATGGTGTTTAGCGTCTATGGGGATGGGCGGCCCGCATTAGATGCCGTCTTAGAAGAGACAGGCGGATCATTCGTTTGGGGCAAGGTCAGGTGTGTGCTTCCAAATGTCCTAGACGATGCTGCCGGGGCCGTGATAGGCGAATGTCTGATTGAGCGGTTCTTTGAGAAGGTCGGGATGTCCTGGAAGAATGGCAAAGGGGGTCGCTAAAATCTACCCCCTTAATGATATAATATCCATGCGCGGTGCTTGAGGTTCTAAGTGCTGCATTTGACAAGACAAAATGCCGTCGGGCTCCATTGGCTGCTTAGATTTTAGGCAGGTATAGACTCCTTTTACTCATTATAACTCCTACAAACACAGATGAGGACTATAAATTTTCGCTGTTTGGGTATTGCATATTGACCTTGATGATGGTATATTTTTGCGTGGATAAAAGGAAAGCCCCTGATGTCTGCGTTATCTTGGCGGACGACCAGACACGAGGGGCGCGGCGGGGAGATATGTCTCCCGTATGCGACAGTATACAACGAAACTCTGAATGTCTGCAAGTATGGGACCTTCTCGCCGTATGTAACTTACTGTGAGGAGGTCTTTTTTTATGGGTCATGATGAACGTTTTTTGAAGATTGGAGAAGTCGTCGCACGCTACGGAGTTACACGTGATGCCGTTCTTAAGTGGGTTCGGCAGGGGAGCTTTCCTAATGGTGTTCACTTTGGCAGGGCCCACCGCTGGCCGCTATCTCAACTCAAGGCATGGGAAGCGGCGCGGATCAGCGAGGCGGCGGCAGTATGAGCGCAAAAAAAGACGGCCTAACCTTGGCGGGGGCAGGCCGACGGGCGGATTAAAAACGAACTGGAAACAATAGCACGAACTACAACAACAACTGGAGGTAGTATAGCATGAAAGCGGGCAAGAGTCCAACAGCAGACAAGAAACAACAGAAGGAATTTTCTCAAGTACCTATACCAGATAAATTCAATGAACTTAGTTCAATGGCGCGCCTGGCATGGTTCGCTCTTTGTTACTTCACATGGAAAACAAATTGGGAAAAGGACTTCAGGCGCGGCGAGTGCTGGCCGTCTTTGGGTAGGCTGTCAAAGATGATGGGCGTATCTATTAACACGGCAAAGAGCGGCCTGCGTGACCTGGAAGAGAAGGGACTCATTCACCCCAAACAGCGGCGGAAGGGCGGGCGGATTACGTCAACTCTTTATGTCCTTACACCGTACGGAGTGAGAGCAGATTATATATCAGAATCTGATATATCAAATTCTGATGTATCAAAATCTGATATATCAGAAATTGACAATGGTGATGTATCAGGATTTGACAATGGTGATGTATCAGGATTTGATATAGAAACATATAATATAGAAACAGATAAAGGGAAGCATATAACTAAGGGCCCCGCGCCAGAGTTCGAACCGCTCAAAGAAAAAGCCTCTGTTCCTTCTGGAGCAGATGACGCTAACACTTCGCAGGAAGAACGGCCATTAACTGCCGATGAAGTCAAAGGTATCTTTGCCACGGTCTGGAAGTCTTACCCTAATCACGGGAAGGAAGCGGCAGGACTGCGGGCGTTTCGTAAGCTAATACCTGCTGGGACTCAACGGCAAGTAGCACAAGAAAAGATTAGTGATCTTACTGCGCGGCTTGATGAGGCATTAGAGAAACGATGGACGGACCGCGACACTGGAGAGATAGAGGAAAAGTTCGTTCCTTACTTTGTTAATTTTCTGGGTGATAACTATGACCTCTAATAATTCTGTCTTTGAAAAACAGGCCCGCGAGTTTGAGAACGTCCGCACTTATGAGGATGTCGAAAGAATTTTGAAGCAGGCGGAGGCTAAGACAAAGTTTGACGATTACGCCAATTTTGAGAGGATGACAACTCCAGAGCAAGGGTCGCTCCGTGATCTGGTAAAAGGTTTTATAGAGCAGGGCGGCCAAGGGGACGAGGACGGGGCAGGGATTCTTTTTATTATCGCGTCTAAATACCAGGTATATAGACAAGATGAGCGAATGAAAAGCCTTGGAGACAATGCGGCGTGGGAATACATCCTCTGGTCAACACAGGGGCTCTTGCCTTCTGAGAAGGTAGCGCGGGCCCTGGCGCGTTCGATGATCTCCCCGGAAGTGGAAGAACGTTTTGAGAGAGAGGCAGACACGGCGGCGCGGCTTGACCGCCTGGAGACCAGTATAAGACGGCGCGGGGAACACGTTGTTAAGTTCGGTATTCCATTGATCGATGAGCTGATAAACGGCGGCGGCGGTGTTCAACTCGGAGAAATACTGCATATCGTCGGCGGGGAAGGTGGAGGGAAAACAACTCTACTACTGGATATCCTGACTAACTATATTGAGCAGGGCGGGCGGGCGTTGTTTCTGTCAATGGACATGGCCCCAAGTGAGATAGACATGAGGCTGCTGCAAAGGATCATGAACTGCTCAAAGAAAAACCTTATGGGAATGATTAAAGACGGATCCACTTACTATGTTGAGGCGCGGCAGAAGTTAGAGGAGATACACCGAAACTTGCAGATCATAGGGGATCGGCCAATGTCTTTGGCGGAGATCAGGGATGCGGTGTTGGTCTCTGATGCGGACTTGATCGCGCTGGATTACGTGACGGCCTCAACTGTTCGGGACTGGAAAGGTGAAGGGTACAAGAGCGCGCTTGACCAGAGCCGGGCGGTCGCAGATTTCGCGCGCGGCCTGGCGCGTCGGTGGGGGCTGTCCGTTGTGCTGTTGTCTCAAGTGAGCCGCGAGAGCGGGAGAGACAGAGCAAGAGGCGGCCAAGGTGGGCACGCTATGGGCGGTAGTGCCTTGGAGCAATTAACAGATTACGAGGTGGAGCTATTCTCCATTGATCCATTCCCTGGAGAAACGAGGCGGCGAACAATAGCGGAGCTTCGGAAGAACAGGAACGGGGTAAGCGGGCGTTGTTTTGAATTAACTCTAATGGTCCCTTCTATGGAGTTTAGCCATAAGGCGGAGCCAATGGAGCGGGAACGGATAGGGCGCAAGCCGTTGTTTAGCTCTTTGAATTTCGACAAGTTTTTAAAGTGAGGGGGAGGTTCTGTAATGGGCAGAGATAGGGGGCAACTCAATAGCTGGAGTAGGTTCAATACTTCTGCGGGGATGGCGTGACCAAAACCTTGATTTTGCAAGCGGTGGAGAGGTGGACACGATAGGATTGGAGGACCTGACAAAACCTGATAAAACCTGAACATAAAAATTAGGAATTTGCTCTAAGGGCTGGCTGGTAACAGCGAAATAATAGCCAACAATGCCCTAAGACACACCGCAGAAACGGGCAAAAAACGGGCGCGTTGGACCTGGTAACAGGGTAAAAACAGGCGGCACAGAAGAGAAAGAGGGGATAGAAGATGGCAAGGCCGCGAAAGATTAAAAGCGTTAAGCAGTTTGAAAACATGGCGGAGAGTTACTTCAATGAGTGCGAGGCCAAGGGGGACCCCATTACTTTAACGGGACTGATCCGGGCGGTGGGGCTTGGCGTGCCGGGATAGCTTGGACGAGTACGGGAGGCGGGAGGAGTTTTCCTACTCGGTAAAAAGGGCAAAACTCCGCTGTGAACATGAGTATGAGAAAGCCCTGCATGGTCCTCACCCTACAGGGGCAATATTCGCCTTAAAAAACTTTGGCTGGAGTGACCGGCAGGACGTGGAGATCACTCAGCAGGAGCCGGTCATATTCAAGTGGCAGGACTGAGGGTGGACAATGCTTGAGCCACGGCCTTATCAGCGGGAAGCATTACGGGCGGTCCTGAAGAGCTGGCAGGATGGATTGACCCGTCAACTAATCAGCCTCCCCACGGGGACGGGTAAAACCGTGATCTTTGGGCTGGTGGCTGAAGCTATCCGCAAGAGGACACTTGTCCTTGCACACCGTGAGGAACTTCTAACACAAGCGGTGGCCAAGATCAAACTTGTATTCCCTGATGCAGATATTGGAATACTCAAGGCGGAGGAGCGCGGCGGGCTGTCTGCTGAGGTGTGCGTGGCGTCAATCCAGACGGCGGCCCGGCATATCCCGGAGCTTGTGGAGCGTGGCTTCTCCCTCCTGATCTGTGATGAGGCACATCACGCCGTGAGCCCTTCTTACCTGAGAGTCTTTGAGGAGCTGGGCTTCATGGGGGAGGACAGGGGCAAGCTCCTGATCGGCGTGACAGCGACGGCATACCGGGGAGATAAGGCCGGGCTTGGTGGTGTGTTCCAGAAGATTACCTTTGAGCGGTCAATCCTTGCCATGATGCGGGCGGGGTATCTCTGCGACGTCCGGGGGCTGGAAGTCAGGACGAGCGCGACACTGGCGAGGGTACATACACGCGCCGGGGACTTTGCCCTTGATGAGCTGGCGGCGGTGGTAGATACGCCGGAGAGAAACAAGCTGATCGCGGAGTCCTACTTGGAGCAGGGAGAGGGGCGGCGGGGCGTTGTGTTCTGCGTCAATGTTGCCCACGCTCAGAACGTGGCGGCGGCGTTGAAGGAGTGCGGCGTGCCGTGCGCGGCGGTGTGGGGCGATATGCCGGGAGAGGATCGTCGGGAAGTGCTGGCGAGGTTCGCGGCTGGTGATCTTCAGGTCCTGACAAACTGTGCTGTTCTTACTGAGGGTTGGGACTGCCCTGACGTTGATTTAATCATGATGGCGCGGCCTACTAAGTCGCGGGGGCTGTACGTTCAGTGTGTCGGGCGAGGGCTGCGGCTTGCCCCTGGCAAGTCTGATTGTCTCCTCATTGACTTTGTGGACGCTGCCAAGCGGCACAAGCTGGCCGGGTTCGGGACGCTGGCAGGTGATAGCGCGGTGGCCCCGGCCAAGGGGAGATCACTTGTTGAGGCGGTGGAGGAGGCGGAGCGACAGCGGGTAAGGACAACGGCCCCGCTCCATGCTGAAGTTGAGGGGTTTGATCTGTTTGAGCGGTCGCGGTTCGTCTGGCAGAAGGTGAGCGGCCATTACAGGCTGGGGCTTGCGAATGGGAGCGCGTTGTGGGTCCGGGCCGTCAAGGGCGGCTTTACTCCTTTATTGGTTCTGCCGTCTGGTGAGGCGGAGTGGCTGTCTGCCGATGTCCTCCCGTTGGACTATGCGCTTGGAGTCTGCGAGGATCAGGCGCGGAAGATGGGCGCGGCATGGATGGCGAGGAAGGACGCGCCGTGGAGAGGAGCTCCGGCCACGGATAAGCAGATCAACGCACTCAAGAAGATGGGCATAAGTTACACGTTGCCCCTCACTCGTGGCGAGGCGTCGGACCTGATGGACGAGAGGATGTCTGAAGGAGCAACGGCGGCGCAGATATGGACGATAAAGCGGCATAGGTGGCACGCACACCCGGAACTACTGACCAAGTGGGAGGCGGGGCGGCTGATCGGGACGCACAAGGCGGAGCGGAGGACGGCGTGATTATTCCATAGTATCAAAATCAACCTGTTGTGTTTTGTATCAAAATCTATTGTCTTTTTGGGCTGGAAGGGTATAATACTTGTATCACTTTCAACGTCCATTGAAAACAATACAACACAACAGGAGGAGATTGTTATGAAGGTGTGGGGCTATTGCCGAGTCAGTACGGAGCGGCAGAACTTGAGGCGGCAGGAAAGAAACATAAGGGCGAGATTTGCGGAGGCGTTGATGGTGAGGGAGATATACTCTGGGACAAACCTTGCCCGGCCAGAGTTTGAGAAGCTGTTGAAGCAGATCAGGCCGGGAGACATGATTGTTTTTGACAGTGTTTCAAGGATGAGCCGAAACGCGGCGGAGGGCTTCGCGCTTTATGAGGACCTATACAAGCGCGGTGTTGAGCTGGTGTTCCTGAAGGAGCCGCATATAAACACGGCGACATATCGGAAGGAGCTGGAGCGGCAGATCAGCTTTGATGTGGAGATAGGGGACGCGGCCACAGATGAGCTAATGAAGGGAATACTTGACTCGTTAAACAGATACATTTTGAGCCTGGCCAAGAAGCAAATAGAACTGGCCTTTGAGCAGTCGGAAAAGGAAGTGAGGGATCTGCGGCAGAGGACGCGGGAAGGAATAGAGACGGCGCGCCGGGCAGGTAAACAGATCGGCGGGCACAAGCCAGGCGTTAAGGTGGTACACAAGAAGGAGGCCCCCGTTAAGGAACTAATCAAGAAACACTCTCAAGACTTCGCGGGGAACTTGAAGGACGCGGAGGTCATGGCGTTGATAAACGGGACGGGCAAACTTCATGTGGCGAGGATGACCTATTACAAGTACAAACGAGAATTAAAAGAGGCGGTTTGAAGAGGGGGAAGTTACCCCCTCTTTTTTTTGGTTGGCTCTCGTGGGCGGGTCAGGTTGAACGGAGAAGAGGGGGGCAGGGTAGTTAATCCTTTTATGGGGTCGGTCGCGTCCTGGGGGCTTCTATTCGTGCCATAGTTGAGAATGGATTTTTTGACCCGTAGAACGTCCTTTTTTGCCCCTTTTTTAGGGGAAAAACACCGCAAAACTGAGGGGAGGCGAGGGGGAAGTTTTGACGTGTGGGAAGCGTGGCGACGCCGCCGGGTCGGGTGGGGCTGAACGGTGGAGCATCTGCGCGAGGAGGACCGGCAGGAGGCCGGGCCGGGGGGCGTGCTGAGCAGGAGGGGAAGCGGCCCCCCGCGAGACACGGAGGAAGGGGCAGGATGACGCGGGCCGCAAGCTGTGTCTTATAATCCATTTCGGCTTATGTTTTGGGGGCCAGCGAGACCCCGAAATATAAGCCGGATTATAAGACACTGACGCGGCCCCTCCCTGCTATGCTTTTTTTGTGCGGATTTGTCCGAAAAACTCACTCATAAAATCAAACAATATAGGCGCGTCTGCGCGTGCCCCTGGTCCGCTGGATGATGCGGACACGTTAGAGTTTTTGACGTCCCCCTGAGAGACACACGGAGGGGGTCGATTGGGGGTGTTTTATGGGCGAATGGCGGACAGTTTGCGGAGCAAATCTGGCTGCCAAGTGCCTGCTTGTCCCATAAACTCGGACACGTTTTGCGGGGTTGAGATGGTCGGGCGGATCCGCACAACTGGTGGCGGTTTGGACTCCTCAAAATTTAGGAGTCAAAGGGGCGGCGGTGTGTAACTGGTCGTTATGTACCTGAGAGCGGGGGCAAGGGGTGGACGTTTTGACTCCGCGTTCTTGTGGAGTCGGAGAGAGGGCGGCGCGGTTTGTCAAAACTTCTCAAGTTGACGAGTTGAGGATGGAGAAAAAGAACAGGGCCCCGCGTTGTGTGCGGAGCCCTTGGCGGTGTGTCTCTCTTAAACGTCCATGTGTGGGGGGTCTTCTAATCTAAGGCTGTGTTGAATGTATATCTTATTCTCCTTGTAATTCAAATAGACAGCGACGAGAACTTCATAATCTTGATTGTTGGGGTTGCGTCCTTTTAATGCTCCCTCGTTGTCCCTGTCTTGTATCGGTATGAGGCTTGCCCCCTCGTTGGCGATAATCAAAACCTGATTTCCGGCCAAGGGGTGAGAGAGTGTCACTGTGATTGGGTCTTTATTTGTGTCCCTTCTGTGGGGTCTTACTGTGATTTGTATTGGGTTCTGTTGTGCTGTGTTCTGTGCCATAATCTGTATTGTCTCCTTTTGTGTGTGGCCAAGGGGGAGAGATCCCCCCGGCGCGGTTGTGGTGTGGGGAGGCCCGGCCCCTTGGCCGGGCTCCTCTCTTCTGTGCCCTACGCCACGGCGAAACGCTGGGCGGGGACTTCCTTGAGGTACTGCTGGTAGAGGTCGGCGTGATCCACCTTGAAGGTCTTACTGTCAAAGCGGTTGGAGGTGTACTTGGTCCACGTGACCTTGAATGTCCCGATCAAAAGCTTGTCCGTCTCCTGGGCGGTCATCTCTGCCTTTACTGCCTCCTCAAGCGCGGCGATTTGGTCCGCTATCTCTTCTGCCAAAACTTTAAGCTCTTTGAGTTCTGTTACCTTTGCGAGTAGATCATTCTGAGACATTGTTTGTTTCCTCCTTTGAGTTCTCCGGAGGCTGTATAATAGAGCTGCTCCGGGTTTGTCTGTGGACCTTGAGCGCGTGGCGGTGTTGAGGATTAGGCCCCTCAACCCGCTTTTTGTTTCTTCCTGTCTCTCCTCCCTCTCCTCTTATCTTCGGGGCGTCCTTCCTGCCCCCCTCGCTTGATGGTTATATATTACCTACGTTTGCGCTGGTAGTAATCGGTAG
>Ga0310695_10014523_pt1 | contig 10624 bp, 7 predicted proteins | sample RumenRJG_04DNA_FD_203882 | JGI IMG/M metagenome (GOLD analysis project Ga0310695, IMG submission 203882) | Bovine rumen microbial communities from Lethbridge, Alberta, Canada - RJG_04 (v2) (version 2) | ecosystem: Host-associated > Mammals > Digestive system > Stomach > Rumen | place: Canada... | reverse complement strand
ATGAAAAAGTTTGTGTTCTCATCAACCATCTCCTGGGGAAGGATGGCATCAAAGACATACTTTTTGATATCTTTATGAATCTGCTCCTGGGTCACGTCCGGATCATGCTGTGTGGAAAGAACCACCGCGTCGAGGCGGTCAGGCTTGCCATTCTCATCGTATTCCACAGTAACCTGGGTCTTTCCGTCAGGTCTCAGATAGGGAAGAGTGCCGTCCTTTCTCACCCTGGTAAGCTGCAGAGCCAGCTTATGGGCCAGAGCGATGGGATAAGGCATATACTCCTCCGTCTCATTGGTGGCGTAACCAAACATCATACCCTGGTCGCCGGCTCCAATGGCTTCCATCTCCTCATCGGACATGGTATTCTCCTTGGCCTCCAGCGCCTTATCAACGCCCATAGCAATATCGGCAGACTGCTCGTCCAGGGCTACCATAACACCGCAGGTGTCGCTGTCAAAGCCAAACTTTCCTCTTGTATAACCAATCTCGCGAACTGTGTCCCTCACAATCTGCTGGATATCCACGTAAGCCTGCGTTGTAACTTCTCCCATGACAAAGACGATTCCTGTCGTCACTGCAGTCTCACAAGCCACACGGCTCATAGGGTCCTTCTCCATTAAGGCATCAAGGATCGCATCAGAAACCTGGTCACAGATCTTATCAGGATGTCCTTCTGTCACTGATTCTGAAGTAAACAAACGTCTTTCCATCTTATCTCCTTTCAAAATAACATCGGCAGCAAATAAAAATATGCTACATCATACTTCCGGTTCTGAGTCTGAACTTATTGACTTCTCTCTCAGAGTCCACCTTTTCAATCAGTCCTCCCAGGGCACGGAGCTTCTCATCAAAGCGCTCGTATCCTCTCTGGATATAGCCGATCTGGGAAACTGTCGTATATCCTTCAGCAGCCAATCCTGCAATGACCAAAGCAGCCCCGGCCCGAAGGTCCGGCGCATCGATCTCCGCCCCTGTGTACCTGTCCACACCATAGATGATGGCCACATTGCCGTCCACCATCTTTATGTTGGCGCCCATACGGCGCAGTTCGTCCACATAGCGGAAGCGGTTCTCAAAAATACTCTCTGTAATCGTGCTGGTCCCTTTGGACAGACCCAGGGTGATTGCCATCTGAGGCTGCATATCGGTAGGAAAGCCCGGATATGGCAATGTTTTAATCTGTGTATGCTTCAGCCGGCGGGTCGCCACGACGCGGACCGCATCATCTGATTCCTCCACCTCGGCACCAATCTCTATCAGTTTGGCGCTGATGGCCTCCAGATGCTTGGGTATGACATTCTTGATCAGAATATCTCCTCTGGTGGCTGCCGCAGCAATCATGAAAGTCCCCGCTTCAATCTGGTCCGGAATGATGGAATACTCCGTATCATGGAACTTCTCCACGCCTTTGATTCTGATGACATCCGTTCCGGCCCCTCGGATGTTGGCCCCCATGCTGTTCAGAAAGTTGGCCACATCTACGATATGCGGTTCTTTGGCAGCATTTTCAATGATGGTATTCCCCTTTGCCAGGGAAGCTGCCATCATAATATTGATGGTTGTTCCCACAGAAACCACATCAAGATAGATATGGGCGCCGCGTAAACTCTTTGCCTCTGCGATCACCATGCCATGTTCAATCTTGACCTTCGCTCCAAGAGCCCGGAAGCCCTTGATATGCTGGTCGATGGGCCGGCTGCCGATATCGCAGCCTCCGGGGAGGACCACCTTTGCCTTCCTGTACTTGCCGAGCAGGGCTCCGATTAAATAGTAGGAAGCCCTGATCCTTCTAATATATTCATTATCTACAATCAACTCTCCGCTGGAGTCTATATTTCTTCCGCTGATTTCGACCTCGTTGCTGCTTTTCCGGTTTATTACAGCACCAATTCCCTCCATCGCCTGCAGGAGAACATTTATGTCTCTTACATCTGGAACATTATCAATCACGCACCGGCCATCTGTCATAATAGACGCTGCCAGAATTCCTAGAGCGGCATTTTTCGCACCACCGATGACTACCTCTCCAACCAAAGGATTACCACCTTTAATCACATACTGTTCCATTACGCACCTCTGTTATCTCTATAGTAAATCATTTTAGAATTATGTCTTTTTCGTCACATTTAAAAAATGCTGACATCGACTAATTATAACAGATAATAATCGACTTGTAAATTCATAAATAAAGCAGTTTTTTCAATCTCTGACGCAGAGTTGCGCATAGGAAGACACCTGCGGTGTCGCGCAACTCGCGCGTAATCGCCGAGGCGATTACGATTGAGGTTTCAGTGACGGCTCTTTTTCCCGGGACTCTTTCCCGGACCGGGCTTCCTGCCCTTGAGGACAGGTTTCCTGCCGGCAGGCTTCTTTCTCAGAGGTCTTTTTCTCCCTCCGGCTCCAGCAGCCGTCCTGGCTTCTGCTTTCAAATCTGCTTTCTTTCCCCCGGCAGACTTCTTCAGATCCGGTTTCCTGCGAACGGAAAATCCAAAAGTCCCCAGTTTCTCCCCCGCTGCAAAATAGCCGCCGTGGGAGTACACCAGGGGGCCGGCCCAGTCAAGGTGGAAACTTCCCTTCTCATCAATGAAGGCCTCGTCCACCGTCACATGCACTACTTCTGCCAGAAACATATGGTGAGAGCCCAGAGGATATTCCTCACGGACCCTGCACTCAATATTTACCGGGCTGTCCTTGAGTGAGGGCACTGCCACTTTCACCGCTTCCTCCCGGGAAAGGCCTGTCTCCGAGAATTTATCCAGATCACGGCCTGATTTAACCCCGCAGAAATCTACGGCCCGAACCATATCCTCCGTGGTCAGGTTCACTACGAACTCTCCCGTCTGACGAAGCGCCTCAAAGGAAAACCGTTCCGGCCGCACTGAAATTGTAAGCATGGGCGGATTCGTGCATACTGTTCCCACCCAGGCGACGGTAAATACATTGTCCCGCCCCTCCCTGTCCCTGACCGTCACCAGGACGGCGGGCAGCGGATAGAGCATGTTGCCCGGTTTAAAACCAACCTTTCCCATAAGTACTCCGTAACATCTGTATCCGGGTATGTCCCGGATAGGGACACTAGATCGACTTCTTGATCTTTTTCCTCAGTTCCTCCAGCTTTGCCGGGTCTCCTTCATGGGGCTCCCAGAGCAGATTCTGGCCATCGTTCTCATATCGTGGAATCAAATGAAGGTGAAAATGTTTCACTGTCTGTCCTGCCAGCTCTCCATTGTTCTGAACGATATTGATTCCGCCGCATCCAAGGGCATCTCTCATGGCTCTGGCAATGCAGGTTGCAAGAGAGAACAGCTTTCCGGCTGTCTCCGCGTCCAGATCATAAATGTTATCAAAATGCTCTTTGGGAATGATCAGGCAGTGCCCGTCCGTGGCAGGGTTCACATCCATGAATACCCTGAAATGGCTGTCTTCATAAATCGTCTTTGACGGAATACTCCCCTTGGCTATATTACAGAATAAACAATCTCCCATTTCTACACCTTCCTTACTCTCAATATCATTATCTAAAGTCTATTCATTCTTTGGATCCGGCTCTGAACCTGTCCGTACGTCACCGAAGCAGAAAATCAAAGTGGACTGAGGCGGAATCTCCACGGAGATTGACCACGTTCTCAGATCCCTTCCCACGGCATCAGCGGTAATCTTCTGGGAAATGCTTCGCCCCTGACCGCCGTACTCAATGAAATCACTGCTGTTCACAAGTTCATAAACTCCCGGCCCAGGCACACCGATCCTGCAGCCGTCCCGGCTTTCCTTGGAAAAATTACAGATAAACAGCAGATTTTTCTCCATATCCGGAGCCCATCGTATAAAACTTAAGACTCCCTTCTGTGCGTCGCTGCAATTGATCCACTCTAAAGAATCTCTGTCAGGTTCATAGGAATGGAGTGCCGGGAAACTCCGGTAAAGATCCAGCAGGTCCTCAAGATATCTCTGATGAAAAGGCCGATGAAAACCATGAAGAACCCAGGATTTCTTTCCGGGCATCCCGATCATAAAGCCCAGGGACATCTTTTTGTCTGTCAAAATATCATAATCAATTGTCTCCAGATTGTCAACCGGATAGCGGCTCCTTTCTTTATCCCAGTTTTCATTGAGCCTGAGAATACTGGTTCTCATATCTCTTCTCATCTGGGGCAGAGACAGGCGGTAAAACTCTCCGGCACGCCGGTCCTGCGCTGTGTTCAGATAAGCATCCAGATTCTCATAAACTGTGTAGTTCCAGGTCAGCTCTGATGCTTTCTCCAAAAATGCCAGCCCCGGCAGTTCCTCTCCGACGAAGAGCAGATTCTGTTCCTCCTCCCTGAGCTCCTTGACCAATTCCTGCAGGAAGCTGTGATAGGCCAGAAGCAGTTCTGTATCTTTCTCACTGCCTCTGTTCTCAACATCACCGAACCGTCCTTCATTCCCCAAAATCACTTTGCTCATTCCCCGGAATACCACTGCGTCCACATGGTACTCCCTGATCCAGAATAAAAGATTCGTCAGAATATAGTTTCTGAACTCCGGCTTACGGTTGAAGCAGAAGGATACCCTCCTCTTTCTCCACTCTTCCAGGCTTTCCTGGCTGCACTCCCAGCTGGGGCAGGTGTCAACGCTGAGGAGTGAAGCCTGTCCTCTCTCAAAATAGTCGGGAGTGATCTCCAGGGCAACAGAGATATTCTGTCCGTGGCAGCGATTGATAAACCCACGCATCCGATCCGGGGTATTGGTCGTGTAAAGAGGCTCGAAAAAGCTGATCTTCCGGCCGGTCTTCCCCTTCTGATCAGAGATGTCATGTGACTTGTTTTCCCGATTCTCCAACGTATGTCCTGAATGGGTCCGGAGATTTGCCATAATGATATGGGAAAAGCCGGCTCCCAGAACAGTCTCCCGCACATATTCTTCCGGGTAATCAAGTTCAGAAAACATAAACTCGCAGAAGGATACCGGTTCTTTCCGTATTCGGGAGACATCCCTGGCCGCCATCCATTCCCGGTCCGTCCAGTGAAAGAGACTCATGTCATAGATCCTGGAGGCTCCGTTCTCATGGCCTTCTGTGATCACTGCATAGGGATCTGAGCACTGGAATACTTCTCCCTGGGCGTTTTTAATCTCAAACTTATAATACTGTCCCCTGGTGATTCCAGGGATAAAGAGTTCAAAGATTCCCGATTGGTCCAGCCTCTGCATGGGGTAGATCATACCGTTCCAGAAATTGAAATCTCCCACAACGCTGACCCTTCTGGCATAGGGTGCCCAGACAGCAAAGTACATGCCCTCCACGCCTTTGCACTTGCAGGGATGACAACCAAGCTTATGGTAGGCGTCTGCCCATCTGCCATCCAGGAACTCCTTTTCTTCTTTTTTGCTGATTCGACCCGGAAAGCAGTAGGGATCCGGGCTGATGTAGCTGTTCCCGTCTGCAAAATCCATGCGAATCTGATATTCAAAAGCCTTCTCCTTGGCAAAATAAGCTGCAAATACAGGCTGCCGTTCAATCTGATCCATGGGATGGTGCCGGCCTTGCTCATCGATAACTTCCATGGAAACCGCATCCGGATGATAGGCAGAGATTACCTGACCGCCTTTTACCATATGTCTGCCCAATATATCAAAAGGTCTGCAGCTGTTTCCAAATACAAGCTCCATCACCTGGTCTCTGCCCATAATGGTACTCACTTCGAATCTCAATATAATCACTCTCCCAGATAATCTTAAAAAATGCCGGGAATAAATCCTTATCCCCGGCACTGTCTTTAAAATACTGATTTATGTCCCAGCTTCATCCCGCTGTCTCCGGACATCCTCATGTCTGATGCCGGAAATCACTCCAGATAAAGCGTCTTCAGTCTGACAATATTATCCACATGAATCTCAATGGCCTTCTGCAGGTAGTTATCGATGCTCACATAATCTCTCTCGATGGCCTCAAAGAAAGACTCAATATAGCATGCCCTCACACTGAAGATCTGTTTAGCTATTTCCCTATAGCAGATGCTCTGGCAGTCCTTGCCCGGGAACAACCTGTCAAGAATGTACTCCACAGCATCCTCTGATGATTCCGCTGAAGCCATATAATCTTCTATAATCGTCTCTTTTGACACGCCGAGAGCATAGAGGAGCAGAGCCGTCAGCATGCCTGCCCGGTCCTTGCCGGCAGAACAGTGCCAGAGGATGGCTCCTCCCCGGTTGTTTGTCAAAAGAGAGAAGAACTGCTTAACCTGCTTCTGAACAACCTGATTGTTAATGAACTTCTGATAGAGTCTGAGCATGTACTCTTCCGGGCGGAAATTCTCCTTTCGGATCATGTCCTGCACCTGCTGAACTGCCACTTCCAGCGCTTCATCATTTCTGCTGCTCACAACAAAAATCGATTTCAGATGATTGTAGAGTATATCGCTGGAATCTGCCTTGAAAACACCCAGGCCCTGTGTGTCAGACTTGAACAGAGGATTCCAGATCTGTGCCACGCCGAGAAGGCAGGGATCCGGCATCTTCTCTCTCTCCATCTCAGTTCTGAGGTCCACAACAACCTTAAGCTTATAATCATCCATCAATATCCGGAGATCATTTCCTGTCGCATCACAGATCGAACCACTCTTGATCAGCTTTCCCCTGCGGACCACGTGGCCGTCCTTTGTCACTATACCCCCCAGATCTCTGGCATTTTTTATTCCCTCAAACGGTAATCCTTTTGAACGCATATAGACCCCTCTCCCAAATAATCTTTCAAAACTGCCCGTGACAGGCATTCAGTACTTCAACATGATGATTCAATTTGATTAAATATATTATAAAATTTTGTTTACCGAAAGTCAACAAAATGAGCTTTCTATGACAGGTAAATTTTTGTGCCGGCCGGCACAGCGGACATAGTCAGAACATGAATATTCCTGGTTTTTACGCGAAAAAAGGCTGCCGCTACAGCGGCAGCCTCTGGTCCATTGAATCCGTTTATGATATCCGGAACTATGGAATTCAACCATTCTTACTTCTGGGCAACCGGCTTTCTCAGTACGCCGAGAAGAACAGCACCCACCAGGGAACCAACAAGCAGAGCTACGATATACATGAACGGGTTGCCGATGGTCGGTACAACGAACAATCCACCGTGAGGTGCTCTCAGTGTACATCCGAATGCCATGGATAACGCGCCTGCTACTGCGGAACCGATTACGCAGGAAGGAATAACATGACCCGGATCTCCGGCTGCATATGGGATGGCTGCCTCAGAGATGAAGCAGAGACCCATGATGGCATTAACCGGAGCAGCCTTGCGGTCATTATCTGTAAACTTGTTCTTGAACAGCCAGGAGGAAATGGCAATGGCGATCGGAGGAACCATACCACCGGCCATAACAGCTGCCATGATCATAAATCCCTGGGGACTTTCTTCTGTTGCCGTTGCGAGAGCAGCTGTACCAAATACATAGGAAGCCTTGTTGAACGGGCCGCCCATATCAATGGACATCATACCACCGACAACTGCTCCAAGAAGGATTGCGTTAGCTCCGCCAAGAGAGCCAAGGGCATTGGCCAGCAGCGTGTTCAGCCATGCAAAGATCGGGTTGATGGCAAACATCACGACACTGATCAGTGCAAGTCCGCCCACCGGATAGATCAACATTGGACGAAGACCATCCATGGATGCCGGCATATTCTCAGTAATCTTCTTCAGGCACAGTACCAGGTAACCAGCGACAAAACCTGCAAACAGAGCGCCGATAAAACCACCGGAGACTACGGCAACTTCCTTACCGTTAACGCCTGCGATAATCGAATTAAAAGATGTACCCTGGGCGGCAATCCATCCACCGACAAAACCAGGCATAAGACCAGGTCTGTCAGCGATACTCATGGCGATGTATCCAGCCAGGATTGGAAGCATGAAGTTGAAGGCAAAACCACCGGCCGTCTTGAGAATAGCAGCAAGCGGTGTATTCATACCAAAGTTGGCAGGATTAATACTGTAATCATCAAAAAGGAAAGCAAGGGCGATCAGAATACCTCCGCCGATAACGAAGGGCAGCATGTGGGATACACCGTTCATCAGGTGCTTGTAAAGCTGGTGGCCAAAGCTCTCATTCTCGCTGTCATCTGCTGCATCAGCAGCTCCGGTATGATGATAAACCGGTGCCTCTCCATTGATAATCTTTTCAATCAGTTCCTGCGGCTTATGGATACCATCCTGAACCTTTGTCTTGATGAGAGGCTTGCCGTCAAAGCGGGCCATATCAACATTCTTGTCTGCGGCGATGATGATACCGTCACAGGCAGCAATCTCTTCTTTTGTGAGGACATTCTTGGCACCACCTGATCCATTAGTCTCAGCCTTCAGCGGATAACCCAGTTCCTTGCCCTTCTCCTCCAGAGACTCGGCGGCCATATAGGTATGGGCAATACCGGTCGGACAAGCAGTGACAGCCAGGATGCGGTAACCTGTGGAAGGTGTGCTTCCTGCTGCTGCAGCAGGAGCCTTCTCCTCTGCGCCAAACTTCTCTGTCTCTTTTGCATCGATAATCTTAAGATACTCATCAGCATTTTTGGCATTGAGCAGGTCTGTGCGGAACTTGCCGTCCATGAGGATGGTGGAAAGTCTTGCCAGTGCCTCCAGATGAACGTCAGATCCTGTTGCCGGAGCGGCGATCATGAAGAAGAGGTTGGAAAGCCCGCCGTCGAGGGCGCTGCAGTCGATGCCTGCAGGAACCGTGATGGAAGCGATACCGGGAGTGATAACCGCTTCATTCTTGGAGTGAGGAATACAGATTCCGTCGCCGATGGCTGTGGGGCCTTCAGACTCTCTCTTCAAAATTCCTGCCTTGAAAGTCTCTTTGTCCTTAATATTGCCCACCTTGGCATGCAGCTCTACCAGCTTGTCAATCATCTCAGCCTTTGAGCTTACCTTAGCATTAAGGACAATCGCATCCTTTTTCAGTAAGTCTACAATTCTCATAGTAATCTCCTTTTCTTTAATTTAAGCACATTTTATGTGCCTATTATCTTTGTAAACCAATTCTCCCCCGAGTCTCTCAGGAAAGCTGAGCCCGCATCTCCTCGTAGGTCTCCCTGGAACAGAGTCCCTCAGAAAATGCAGTGCCGCCGCCGCAGGCCGTTCCTGTGAGAAGAGCCTCCTTGTAGTCGCCGTTCTTCAGATAACCGGCAACAAAACCAGCCACCATGGAATCTCCAGCTCCGACGGAGTTGACCACTTTGCCTTTGCAGATTCCCATGCGCAGAGTCTGTCCGTCTTCCGTCACCAGCATGGAACCGTCGCCGGCCATGGAAATCAGGACATTGACAGCTCCCTTCTTCTGAAGTTCCTTTGCGTAATGTTCAATATCTTCCTCTGTCTTGCAAACCACACCGAACATCTCACCAAGCTCAATATTGTTGGGTTTGATCAGGAAAGGATGATACTTGAGTACATTGAGCAGAAGATCCTTGGTCGCATCAACGGCTATACGGATGCCCTTGGGCTCCAGCCTCTCCATGATCCTCTCATAGACATCGTCCGGCAGTGTATTGGGAATACTTCCGGCCAGCACAAGCACATCATCCGCAGTCAGTGTGTCAAGTTTTGCAAAAAGTTCTTCCAGGGCCTCATCCGTGATCACCGGACCCTGTCCGTTAATCTCTGTCTCGTCCCCGTGCTTCACCTTTACATTGATTCGGGTATTACCCTCAGGAAGGCGGATAAAGTCTGCCTTGATACCCAGGGAAGCTACTCCTTCCTCCAGGGCTCTGCCGGTAAAGCCGGCAGTGAATCCCAGCGCCGTCGTCTCCTGCCCCAGCATATTCAGTACAGTGGAAACATTAATGCCCTTTCCACCATAGAATATCAACTCGCGGGTCGCACGGTTCACTTCGCCCAGAGCCATGCCATCCAGGAACACAATGTAATCCAGCGCAGGATTAAATGTCACTGTGTAAATCATAGTAATCTCCTCCTTTGTTAAAATGATCAGTACGTCCTAACCAATTTTGACTATACAGTACTCACTTCAGCTATGTCAATCAATTATCTTGTCTTTTTTGGACAATCGATAATCAATGAAGCTCTTGATAAGAAAATGAAATACGGCAAAGACCGGAACGCCGAACAACATGCCCACAACACCGAAAAGACCTCCGCCAAGAAGGATGGCAAAGATGATCCAGAAGGGGGACAGGCCAATGGAATCTCCAAGGATCTTTGGACCCAGAATATTGCCGTCAAACTGCTGGAGAACCAGTATGAAAACGATAAAAATCAGACCCTTGGAGGGACTGTCCAGCATAATGAGGATCGTGCTGGGTATGGCCCCGATATAGGGCCCGAAAAAAGGAATCACGTTGGTCACGCCGATAATCACGGCAACCAGCACAGAATAGGGCATCTGCAGCAGGGAGCAGCCAATGAAGCAGAGGATTCCTATAATCAGAGAATCCAGCAGCTTGCCATTGATAAACCCGCCAAAAATCCGGTTGCATTCCTTGAGCAGCTGAATGAACATATTTGCATGTTCATCGTTGAGGAAGGCATAAATCACCTTTTTCCCCTGTGAGACAAATGTCTCACGGCTGACCATGAGATAGACCGCTATAATGATGCCGATAAAGAATTCCGCCACCACATTCACAGCACCCA
>Ga0310695_10014521_pt1 | contig 10626 bp, 7 predicted proteins | sample RumenRJG_04DNA_FD_203882 | JGI IMG/M metagenome (GOLD analysis project Ga0310695, IMG submission 203882) | Bovine rumen microbial communities from Lethbridge, Alberta, Canada - RJG_04 (v2) (version 2) | ecosystem: Host-associated > Mammals > Digestive system > Stomach > Rumen | place: Canada... | reverse complement strand
GATGACTATATTGGTGTGTCAAGGCATCAACTTCACATTATTGATGTAGCCTGTCCCTATCCATTTCAGAAGTTCTTGCCAGGCTTCTTTCAAGAAGCCGCGTAACCCCTTAGAAGGGATTTAGTATCAAAAGGCGGCAGAGAGCACGGTCCCGACCCGCTATCCGAACGGACACAAAGGAGACACCCATGAAAAACTCCGTTTACACCCACGGCACCTATCCGATGCCGAAGAACAATCAGATCGGCCTGTTCTACTTCCTCTGGCTGGGGGAGCACGGACGGGGCGGCCCCTATGATATCTCAAAGATCGTGAAGGAGCACCCGGACGCCGGATATCACCCCGACGCCGACTACTGGGGCGGATACGGCGTCTACCACCACTGGGGCGAACCCTTCTACGGATACTATTATTCCGACGACGAGTGGGTGGTCCGCCGCCACATGAAGCTCCTCATCCAGAGCGGCGTCGACTTCCTCTTCTTCGACACCACCAACGCCGGCATCTACGAGAACAACGCGAAACTCGTAATGCGCGTCCTGAAAGAGTATTCCGACGATGGCTGGCGGATCCCGAAGGTCATGTTCTACACCAACACCTGCTCCGGGGAGACCGTCGAAAAGCTGTACCGCGCGATCTACGGCCCCGGCTTCTGCCCCGAGACCTGGTACCGGATCGACAGAAAACCCGCCGTCATCGCCTTCCGGGAAGAGATGCGCCCGGAACTGCTCGACTTTTTCACCGTCAAGGTCCCCCAATGGCCCAACGAGCCCGCGAAGACCGGCGGCTGGCCCTGGATGGACTTCACCCGGCCCCAGAGGGTCTTCACCGACGCGGACGGGAACCCGGAGTGCATCAATGTCTCCGTCGCCCAGCATCCCCAGCTGCGGTTCGGGGACTCCGTGCTCTACGGCGAGGGCGGCAACCGGTCGAGACAGTTCCACGACGGCCGGGAGGATCCCGATCCCGGGGCGTACCGGTTCTGCGGCAATCTGAAAGAGCAGTTCGAACGCGCGCTGGAGGCCGACTGCCCCACCACCCTCGTCACCGGCTGGAACGAGTGGATCGCCGGGTACTGGCACGGGAGCCCCGAGCGGCCCGTCATGTTCGTGGACTGCGCCGACTTCCGCCACAGCCGGGATATCGAAATGATGCGGGGCGGGTACTTCGACAACTACTACATGACCCTCTGCGACTATACCGCGAGGCTCAAAGGCAGGGAGCCGGAGACCCTCTGCCGGGTCGGGGAGACCGCCGTCTTCCACGGGTTCGCGGACGGAGCCATGCACCGGAACCACCCGGGCTACGGAACGACCTACGAGAACCGCACCGGCCGGCATTCCATCCGTCAACTGCGGCTCGAAAACCGCCCGGATTCCCTCGTCTTCACCCTCGTCACCGGGGAAAGGATCGACCCGGCGGACACCGAGGGGACCTTCCTCCGGATCTGCGTCAATCCCGACTGCCCGGCGAATATGACGCCATACGGCATCGAGGGGAAAGACGAGGAGGGCGCGGCCTGCGGATACCGGTACGCCCTCAACCTCGCCCCCGACTTCGCCTCCGGCACCACCGGCGTGAAGGGACCGGATGGAGAGATCCGCGTGCCCCTCGCATGGACGGAGCGGAGCCTGACCCTCGCCGTCCCGAAGAGCTTCATGAACGCCCGGACCCTCTTTCTCAAAGCCGCCGACAGCCGGGAGCTGGTCCGCTCGGTGGAGGACTTCTACGACCGCGGGGACGCGCTTCCGCTGGGCCGGGCAAGCCTGTGCGCCATTCTCGGATAGACCGAAAGGAAGGAAAATCATGCCCCCGATCGTCGAAATCACGGATCTCTGCGACCCCCGTCTCGATCCCTACGCCCGGCTCACCGAACGCCAGCTGAAACAGGGGAACGCGGAAGGGCGGAAAACCCCGGAGCGCGGGATCTTTATCGCGGAGAGCAGGACCGTCGTGACGCTGGCCCTCGACGCGGGGACGGAGCCGCTCTCCTTCCTCATGGACGAAAGCCAGCTTCACGGAGCCTCCCGGGATCTGGCCGAGCGGATCCTCGCGGGGGAGTGGGGGGACGTCCCGCTCTACACCGCCCCCGACCCGGTCCTCGAAGAACTGACGGGATTTTCGCTGAACCGGGGGGTCCTCTCCGCCATGCGAAGGCCGACGCTGAAAACCCCGGAGGAGGTCTGCGCCGGAGCCCGCCGGATCGCGGTCCTCGAAGATATCGCGGATGCCGCGAACGTGGGGGCGGTGTTTCGGAGCGCGGCGGCTCTCGGCATGGACGCGGTCCTCGTGACGGCCCGGTGCAGCGATCCCCTTCTCCGCCGCTCCGCCCGGGTGAGCATGGGGACCGTGTTCCAGATCCCCTGGACCCGGATCGCGTGGCCGGAGGACGGGGCGGGTATGGAGGAGCTCCGCCGGATGGGGTTCGAGACCGCCGCCATGACCCTCTCCCCGGATTCGGTCCCCCCCGACGATCCGCGCCTCAAAAAGGCGGAGAAGTTGGCGGTCCTGATCGGCACGGAGGGCACCGGTCTGCGTGCGGAGACCGTTCGGCGGGCGGACTGGGCCGTGAAGATCCCCATGTTCCGCGGGGTCGACTCCCTGAACGCCGCAGCCGCCGCAGCCGTCGCGTTTTGGGAACTTGGGAAAAGGAACGTCTGACCGTCGGCGGAGGAGGAAATCCGCGGCGGGATGGAGTGCGGCGGAGGATATGAGTTTTTTTAGGATGGGAGCGCTTCGGTCCGGTTCGGGATGATGTGCGGTGCAGGATTATCGGGTTTTTATATGGGAGCGCTTCGCTGGAATTCAAGGGGACGCGCGGACTTGTATCGAAAACCGCTTTACTCTCTTCGCGCGCTTTTGCAGATTCAGACAGACGAGCCGGAACATGGAGCCAACCCGGCTTGATCGCCGAAGTGCGGTTGAACCCGTGCGCAGACAAGTCTGCGGCCTCCGGCAGAGATTCAGGCGCGCATTACATGGGACACGCGCAGACGGAATGCGAAAATGAAACTCTGTCCTCGCGCACATGCTCAGATTCAGATCCGTATGCAGACCGAACCGCGTAATCAAAAATCATTCGGGCGAAACTTGAAGTGTCGGCGGTGGGGAGTCTCACGTGAAACAATCGTAATTTCGTGCGGCTGGCCCCCGTCGTTCCGCTTTTCTTTGTCATTCTGAGGAGCCTGCGACGAAGAATCTCCGCACGTGGAGAATGGGTTGGCCTTGAAGTTGGGAGATTCTTCGCTGACAGCACAACTGCGTTGGTGCGCACGACCGCGTCGGTGCGTCAGAATGACAATGTGAGGGCGAAATGGGACGTGCGGCGGCCGAAATTCCGGAAGAATGTTTCACGTGAAACAATTCTTAATTCATAATTCTGAATTCTGAATTTCATTCCTCATTCTCGTTCTACTAGCCACTAACCACTAGCCGCCAGCCACTCCTAACTCGTTCTCCGCCGTCTTCCAGCGGGGAATTTTCTTTTTTTCTCAAAAACCTATTGACTTAGTAGGTAATTAGGTGTATAATACCGCAAAACCGGTTGCGAGGGAGGAACCCATGAAAATCTACGCGGACAACGCGGCTACGACAAAACTGAGCGCAAACGCGCTGCGGGCGATGATGCCCTACCTCGAGGAACAGTACGGCAACCCGTCCTCCCTCAATTCGGAGGGACAGCGGGCGAAGGAGGCCATCGAAGGCGCCCGGGAAAAGATCGCGTCCCTCATCGGCGCCCACCCGCGGGAGATCACCTTCACCTCCGGCGGCAGCGAGGCGGACAATCAGGCGATCCTGTCTGCTGCGCGGGCGGGGGAGAAGGCCGGAAAGAAGCACATCGTCTCCACGGCCATCGAGCACCACGCGGTCCTGCACACCCTCAAAAAGCTCGAAAAAGAGGGATTTTCCGTCACCCTGCTGGACCCCCATGAAAACGGGATCGTCCGGGTCTCCGAGCTGGAAGCGGCTCTCACCCCGGACACCTGCCTCGTGACCGTCATGACGGCGAACAACGAGATCGGCACGGTCCAGCCCATCCGGGAGATCGGAGAAATCTGCCGGGCGAAAAAGATCCCCTTCCACACCGACGCCGTGCAGGCCGTGGGACACCTCCCCATCGACGTGGAGGCGGACCGGGTGGACATGCTCTCGGCCTCCGCCCACAAATTCCACGGGCCGAAGGGGACGGGCTTCCTCTATACAAGACGGGGGATCCCGCTCTCGAATCTGATCGAAGGCGGGGCCCAGGAGAGAGGACGCCGGGCCGGGACGGAAAACGTGGCGGGGATCGTCGGAATGGCGGCCGCCCTCGAGGAATCCGCCGCCCGCATGCCGGAGGTCGCCCCGAGGCTCGCGGAACTGCGGGACCGGCTGATCCGGGGACTTTCGGAAATCCCCCATTCGGTCCTGAACGGGGATCCGGTGAAGCGTCTGCCCGGCAACGTCAATTTCTGCTTCGAGGGGATCGAGGGGGAATCCCTCCTGCTCCTGCTCGACGACCGGGGGATCTCGGCCTCCTCGGGGAGCGCGTGTACCTCGGGCTCGCTGGATCCCAGCCACGTGCTGCTGGCGATCGGCCGGGTCCACGACGTCGCCCACGGATCCCTGCGGCTGACCCTCGGAGAGGACACGACCACGGCGGAAGTCGACGCGATCGTCACGGCGGTGAAGGAAGTCGTCGAACATCTCCGCGGCTTCTCCCCCGTCTGGCGGGATCTCGCGGAAGGCAGATCGAAATTCATTCTGTAAGGAGGACGGTATGGCTCTGTACAGCGAAAAAGTGATGGACCATTTCCGCAATCCCCGGAACGTCGGCGTGATCGAAGACGCGGACGGCGTGGGACAGGTCGGGAACGCGAAATGCGGGGACATCATGAAGATGTATCTGAAAATCGAGAACGACGTCGTGACGGACGTGAAGTTCGAAACCTTCGGCTGCGGGAGCGCGATCGCCTCCAGTTCGATGGCGACGGAGCTCATCAAGGGCAAGCCCGTGTCGGAAGTCATGCGTCTGACGAACAAGGCGGTGGCGGAGGCCCTCGACGGTCTGCCGGACTACAAGATGCACTGTTCGGTCCTGGCGGAGGAGGCCATCAAGGCTGCTCTCGACGACTATTACGCAAAAAACGGAAGAACACCCGAACAGGACGCGTCCGGGGATCCCGCAAAGGCGGACGGAGACGAAGAACAGAAAGGCGGAGAAGAATGAGCGCATACAGATTTGAGACCTTACAGCTGCACGCGGGACAGGAGACGCCGGATCCCGTGACGGACGCCCGGGCGGTGCCGATCTATCAGACCACATCCTACGTCTTCCACAATTCCCGGCACGCGGCGGACCGGTTCGGACTGGCGGATCCCGGGAACATCTACGGGCGGCTGACGAATCCGACCCAGGAAGCCCTCGAAAAGCGGATCGCGGCTCTGGAAGGCGGAAGCGCGGCTCTCGCGGTCTCCTCCGGCGCGGCGGCGATCTACTATGCGATAGCGGCTCTGGCGGCGGGGGGCGGGCACATCGTGGCCCAGAAGACGATCTACGGCGGGACGGTCAATCTCCTCGCCGAGACCCTGCCCCAGTACGGGATCCGCACCACCTTCGTCGACGCCCACGATCTCGGCGCGGTGGAGGCGGCCATCGAAGAGGACACCCGCGCGATCTTCCTCGAGACCCTCGGCAACCCGAACAGCGACATCCCGGACGTGGACGCCATTTCGGAAATCGCCCATCGGCACGGGATCGCCCTGGCGGTGGACAACACCTTCGGCACGCCCTATCTCTTCCGGCCCTTCGAGCACGGCGCGGATATCGTACTCCACTCGGCGACCAAATTCATCGGCGGCCACGGCACCACCCTCGGCGGGATCGTCGTGGAATCCGGGCGGACCGACTGGAAGGCCCTCGGGAAATACCCGAACATCGCGGAGCCGAACCCCAGCTATCACGGGATCTCCTTCGCGGACGCCGCCGGACCCGCCGCTTTCGTGACCTACATCCGCGCGATCTTATTGAGGGATACCGGCGCGGCGATCTCCCCCTTCAACGCCTTCCTGCTGCTGCAGGGCACGGAGACCCTGTCCCTGCGGGTCGAGCGGCACGCGGAAAACACGAAGAAGGTGGTGGAATACCTGAGCCGCCATCCCCTCGTCGAAAAGGTGAACCACCCCTCCCTGCCGGATCATCCGGACCACGCCCTCTACGAGCGGTACTTCCCGAACGGGGGCGGCTCGATCTTCACCTTTGAGATCAGGGGCGGGAAGGAGGAGGCCTGGGCCTTCATCGACCGGCTGAAGATCTTCTCCCTGCTGGCCAACGTGGCGGACGTCAAAAGTCTCGTGATCCACCCCGCCTCGACGACCCACTCCCAGCTTTCGGAGGAAGAGCTTCTCACCCGCGGCATCCGCCCGAACACCATCCGCCTCTCCATCGGCACGGAGCACATCGACGACATCATCGCCGATCTGGAGAACGGGTTTGCGGGAATCAAGGGAAATTAAGAATGAGGAGTTAGGAATTGGGGGCTGTCCGCATCGGGGGATGTGCCGTGTGGGATTTTCGGTTTTTATATGGGAGCGCTTCGCTGGGATGGAAGGGACGCGCGTCTCCATATCGAAAACCGGTTCCGCATCCTCGCGCGCTTCTGCCGATTCAGACATAACGAGCGGAACATGAAGCAAACCTCGCGCGGTCTCTGTTCGTGCGGCTGAAACATGCGCAGACAAGTCTGCGGGCTCCGCCGGAGATTCAGGCGCGCATTGGGCACAGGACGCGCGAACGGAAAGCTGAAACTGCCTCTCCGTCCTCGCGCACATGCTCAGATTCAGATCCACGTGCAGACCGAACCGGAAAAAACGAAAACCGTCAGAGCGGAACTCCCCAGTTCTTCTCCGGCGGTTTTGTTTCACGTGAAACAATGGGCCAAAAAGCCTTGATATTCTTTATCTGCGCGAGGAAAGACAAACAGATCCCGCCGCACAGACACGCGTCAGCGCCGATTGCGCGACTGAATCTCCGCCGCAAGGCCGCAGGATTTATCCTGCGCATGTTTCAGCTGCACGACCGAAGACCGCGCGAGGTTGTCTCCATGTTTCGGCTCGTCCGGGTTGATTCTGTACAAGTCCGCGAAGAGAGTGAACCGTTTTTCGATACAAGACCGCGCGTCCCGACGCCGACTCCTTTTCCCACAAATCACTCCCTGAAACCTCAGACCAGTCCTCACCCCGCAGCGGACCTCCAAAAACTCCAAACTCCTCCCTCCTAACTCCTCTAAAATCTTTCTCGTTCCTCTTGACAAAACCGAAAAAAACCGCTATAATACCCACAATGGCAATGACGGAGAGGGCGGCTGTGCCCTTCGTCTCAGAGAATACGGCCGGCGGGTCCGATCCCGCTGCGGTGCGAGCCGTCGACGAAGAACAGTCTGCTGTAGCTCCCAAGCCGGAGGAAAGAACGCGGGAACGCCCGGAAAGCGAATCGGCATCCCGTCAGTAGAATCCTCCCGTGACGGCTGCGTAAACGCCTGTGGCTTGACGGAGCCTGAGAGGCGCATCCCCCGCGCAAAAAAGGGGAGCGCAATTTGAGTGGTACCGCGGACAACTGTTTCGGCATGTCGTTCGTCTCAAAGCATTTCAATGGATCTTTGGGGCGATTTTTTTGTCCCCCACAAGGAGGAGGAGCATCATGCAGACCAACCTCACAGGACTGGAATTCCAGATCCGCGAGATGGCGGCCCGGATCCGGGAACTGCGCGCCATCGAAGGATATACGGCCGAGGAAATGGCGGCTAAGACCGACGTCACCCCGGAGGAATACGAGAGCTGCGAACGGGGGGAGAAGAACCTCACCTTCGCGTTCATCTACCGCTGCGCCCTCGCCCTCGGCGTCGACGTGACGGACATCATCGAGGGCGAATCCCCCACGCTGGTCGGACACACCGTCACCCGGCGCGGCCAGGGGCAGATCATCGAAAAAGCCCACGGCATGACCTACCATTCGTTGGCGGGCAGCTTCAAGAACCGCATTTCCGAGCCCCTCTACGTCGTGGCGGAGTACACCCCGGGGGCCGAGCGGCGGGACATCGAGCTCACCACCCACGAGGGGCAGGAGATCGACATCGTCATCAAGGGAGCCCTGAAAGTCCAGGTCGGCGGGCACAAGGAGATCTTACACGAAGGGGACAGCATCTACTACGACAGCGGCACGCCCCACGGCATGATCGCGGTGGAGGGCGAGGACTGCCTCTTTTACGCCATCGTCCTCAATCCGGCCAGGAATTCCACGGGAGAGGCGGATCTGCCGGAGTTCTCCCATTCCCACAAGCTCATCGAAGCGGCCGGTCCCGCGCCCGAGGTCCCGCTGTCCGAGAGCAGGGTCTACCGCCGGTTCACCCACGTGGAGAAGGACGAGAACCGCACTCCCGTCAAGATCGAATTCAAGAACACGGAGCATTTCAACTTCGCTTTCGACGTGATCGACGTCCTCGGGCGGGAGAAGCCGGACAAGCGGGCGATGCTCTGGGTCGGGAGCGACGGGGAGACCGAAAAGACCGTCACCTTCTCCGATCTCATGAAGGAATCCGCCCGATGCGCCAACTACTTCAAGTCCCTCGGCATCAAAAAGGGGGACAGGGTGATGCTGGTGCTGAGGCGGCACTATCAGTTCTGGTACGCCATGCTCGGGCTGAACAAGCTCGGGGCGATCGCCATTCCCGCGGTGAATCAGCTCCTGTCCCACGACTTCGAATACCGGCTGAACAAAGCGGGCATTTCGGCGGTCCTCTGCACGGCCGACGGGGACACCGCCCGTCAGCTCGAGATCGCGGCGGAGAGCGCGGACTGCCTGAAAACGAAGATCCTCGTGGACGGGCTGCCCGGGCGGACGAAATTCGCCGACGGAGGCTTCGCGGACCGGGGCTGGCACGACTTCAACGAGGAAGTCTCCCTCTTCTCCTCCCACTTCGAGCGGAAGCCGGATTCCCCCGAGGGCGACGATCCGATGATCATGTTCTTCACCTCCGGCACGACGGGCTACCCGAAGATCGCGGTGCACAACCACAAATATCCCCTCGGGCACTTCCACACGGCGAAATACTGGCACTGCGTGGATTCCTCGGACACGGGCCTGCACTTCACGATCTCCGACACCGGCTGGGCCAAGGCGATGTGGGGCAAGCTCTACGGCCAGTGGCTCTCCGAGGCGGCGACCTTCGTCTACGACTTCGACCGGTTCGACGCTGCGAAGATCCTGCCGATGTTCAAGAAATACGGCATCACCACCTTCTGCGCGCCTCCGACGATGTACCGCATGCTCATCAAGGAGGATCTGACGAAATACGACTTCTCCTCCCTCAAGCACGCCACCACCGCGGGCGAGGCCCTGAACCCGGAGGTCTACCGCAAGTTCGAGGAGATCACGGGGCTCCAGATCATGGAGGGCTTCGGCCAGAGCGAGACGACGTGCATGATCGGCAATCTGATCGGCGCGCCGCATAAGCTCGGTTCCATGGGCCGCCCGACGCCGGTCTACGACATCCACCTGCTCAACCGGGACGGCGAGGAGACTGCCGTCGGCGAAACCGGCGAGATCGTGGTCAACGTGGCGGACGGCGCGCCTTGCGGACTCTTCACGGGGTACTACCTCGACGAGGAGAAGACGGCGGAGGTCTGGCACGACGGGTTCTACCACACGGGGGACCTGGCATGGCGGGACGAGGACGGCTTCTTCTGGTACGTGGGCCGGATCGACGACGTGATCAAATCCTCCGGCTACCGGATCGGGCCCTTCGAGATCGAGAACGTCATCATGGAACTGCCCTACGTCGTGGAATGCGGGGTATCCGCCGCGCCGGACGAGATCCGCGGTCAGATCGTGAAGGCCTCGGTGGTCCTGACGAAGGGCACGGAGCCGACGGAAGCCTTGAAAAAGGAGATCCAGGAGTACGTCAAGAAGAACACCGCGCCCTACAAATACCCCCGCATCGTGGAATTCCGCGACGAGCTCCCGAAGACCACCAGCGGGAAGATCATGAGAAGCAAGCTGTGATCCGGATTTCCGTTGGGGTTCGGTTTGTTCCGGGATTTCGTTTCGTGCGGGATTTGCGTCCGTTTGAATCGGGATTTCGTTTCGCGCGGGATTTGAGGTTGTATTTTATGGAAAAGGAGTCGGCGTCGGACGCGCGTTCGTTCGGCTTGACAATACGTTTGATCCTCGCGGACTCTTACTGATTCAGACATAACGAGCCGGGACATAGAGCCAACCCCGCGCGGTCTTCGGCGTGCAGCTGAACCCGTGCGCAGAACAATGTTCTACGCACCGACGCAGTCGTGCTGGCCTTGCGGCGGAGATTCAGGCGCGCATTGAACAAGTCGCGCGTTTGAAATCTGAAACCGTTTCTCCGTCCTCGCGCACGGTTTGAGATTCAGATCAGCGCGCAGACCAAACCGAATAAAATGAAAACCGTCAGAGCGGAACCTCAAAGTTCTCCCCTGACGGTTCTTGTTTCACATGAAACAATGGCCCGAAAAACCTTGCTGTTCTTCACCCGCGCGGGGTTAGACTTTCAGATCCCGATATACAAAAACGCGACAACGCCGATTGCGCGACTGAATCACTGCCGCAAGGCCGAGGAG
>Ga0310695_10014519_pt1 | contig 10628 bp, 7 predicted proteins | sample RumenRJG_04DNA_FD_203882 | JGI IMG/M metagenome (GOLD analysis project Ga0310695, IMG submission 203882) | Bovine rumen microbial communities from Lethbridge, Alberta, Canada - RJG_04 (v2) (version 2) | ecosystem: Host-associated > Mammals > Digestive system > Stomach > Rumen | place: Canada... | reverse complement strand
TCATATAAATGATGAAGCCATTAATGCGTGTGGTGTCGGCCGACGTGAAATGACGCCAGAAGCCTTCGTTTGAGAATTTCTTGGGCGAGCCCTCGAAGAAATAGGGTGTCTCTGTACCGCCACGTACGGCATACTCCCACTCGGCTTCGGTGGGCAGACGGTACTTCTTGCCGGTCTTCAGCGAGAGCCACTGGCAGAATGTCTCTGCAGCATAGTGGGTCATCGTGATGGCCGGGCGTGTGCCCATGCCCCAACCCTGGTCGGGGAAGCCGAAGGGAGGTGTGGGGCCGGAGACGGCATCCACGTCGGGGCGGTTGTTGTTGGCATATATCTTCTCGGGCGGAGTACGTCCCTCGGACATCGTTTCGTTGTAGAAGCCCCAGTATTGATCCCATGTCACCTCGGTCTCTGCCATGAAGAAGGCGGAGACGCTCACCTTTCGCTGCGGTCCTTCGTCGTCACGTCGGAAGGCTTCCTTCTCGGGGCTACCCATGGTGAAGGTGCCTGCGGGGATGGCCTTCATGCTAATGTGTACGGAGGTGCCGGGCACTGTCTCTTCGAAATCCTTGAATTCCGTGACCAGAGCTGCCGAGTCGTACTTGATGCTGTTATCCACGGCGATGGGTCCCTCCATCTTCCCGTGGTGATAGTTGGGCATGTAGTGGCCGGCATCGAGATGGCAGCTAATGCACTGGAGGCCCAGTTTCTCCTCGTTCTCCTCGTAATAGAGATGAGCCTTGACGGCATCGTCGCTCACACCGGCGGGGAACAGGTTCTGGTGACACTTCTTGCAACTCTCGTTGGGTATAATCTTCTGTGCGTGGCTCAGCTCTTGCTTGGCTTCCCAGTTGATCTTTTCCTTGTCTTTGGTCAGATAGGCAAAGATGTCCTTTGTCCCCATCTTGGCCTTGGCCGTGAAATGCTTGAAGGTACCCTTCGGCGGCAGGTGACAGGCGGCACAGTCCGTGGGGACACCGCTCTTATTGTTCTTGCCGTGGATGGACTGTGCCCAAGCCTGGTCGGCATGTTCGTGTACATGGCAGGCCATGCACGACTCATTGGTGGATGTCGTTTCCCACATCCAGTCAAAAGCTATCATAATGCCGATGCCTGCCAATAAGGATGGCAGGGCTATCAGCCACATTTTATTCTTCTTTTTTAGCGCCATACAAGCACAAAGTTACACTTTTTTCTTGGTTCCTCCCTCCTGCAAGTGTATTTTTCTGTAAAAAAAGGCATCCTTTTTTAGGTAATTTAACAAAAACGGCCCCGATTAGGAGGCCGCTTGCTTGTTTGCTGAGCAAATAATAGACGTTTTTTGCTTTTCACGCCACGGATTCTTGTTTTGTATTCATTCTGCGTACATCCGACGTGCCACTTCGTCCCAGTTTATGATGGGCCACAGGGCGTTGAGATGGGCGGCGCGGCGGTTCTGATAATCCAGATAGTAGGCGTGCTCCCACACGTCGAATGTGAGCAGAGGGCGCAGCCCGCGGCGGATGGGATTGCCGGCATTGGTCTCCTGCGTGATGACGAGGCGTCCCTCTGCATCGGCCGAGAGCCATACCCAGCCAGAGCCAAAGAGTGTGGTGCCCTGCTTCTCAAATTCGCTCTTGAAGGCATCAAACGAGCCGAATGCCGATGCGATGGCCTCGGCCAGGCGCCCCGTGGGGGAGTTGTCGATACGGGCAGGCTGGAACTGGCCGAAATATAGATTGTGGTTCAGAATCTGTCCGGCGTTGTTGAGAATGCCTCCCTCGGCCTTCTGCACGATTTCCTCGAGTGGCATCCCTTCGAAGGGCGTGCCGGGCAGCAGGGCATTGAGGTTGGTCACGTAGGTCTGCAAGTGCTTGCCGTGATGGAAGCTGAGTGTCTCGGAACTGATGGCCGGCGCTAAGGCGTCGGGCGAATAGGGGAGGGGAGTGAGGTTGAACATGCTTGTTTGGATTAGGGAATGAAGATTAGGGATTAGGGAATAGAGATTCTTGGATTGGGGGCTCTTTGTACTAAAGGCAAAGCGGCAGGGCTGAGCGAGGGGACGAGGAGCCGGGTCGGGAGGGATGAGGAGCCGACTGCGGAGGGAGATGGAGTCGGGTCTGAAAGGAGAAAGCCTCGGGGCGGACGGTTGGACGGCCCGGGGCGTCTATTCGGACGGCCCGAGGCGTCTAACCGGACGGCCCGGGCCGTCTGAAGTCGAAATCTTTCCTTATGGCATATGTCCCGATCTGTTTTTCTGATTGAAAATCAGATACTATGTACGTCCGGGACTTGAATTGGGGATTAGGGACGTGAGGTCTCGAGCGGGCGGTACTGGATGCCCATGGCTTCGAGGCGTGCGAGGTGGCTCTTCAGGCGGGGCAGGAAGTCGTCCCACTTTTGTTCGCTTCGTGGTGTCCATGCCTTCTCAGCCAGTGCCAGTGCGCGAGGGAACACCTGCCAGTGCATGCGTGCCACGGTGGGAATCCACTCGCCCCAGATGTTTGCCTGCATGCCTTTGATGAGTTTCAGCTGTTCGGGCGTGAGGTCGGTGGGCACGATGTCGCCGTCGTAGATGTGATGCAGGGTGTTGTTGTCCTGTCCGTAGTCGAAGTAGCAGAAGGTGAAGGGGCATAGCACCACCTCATTGCCCATGGCGGTGGCACGCTGTGTCACGTCGGGATGGTCGCCGCGCCACCAGTGAACGGTGGCCGTCTTCGAGAGTCCTCCCTCGAGAATCTCGTCCCAGCCCAGGATGCGCTTTCCGGCAGCATTGAAGAACTGCTCCATGTGCTTGGTGAACCATGCCTGCAGCTCGCTCACGTCCTTGAGTCCCTGTTCTTCAATGCGCTTCTGGCATTCGGGACATTGCGACCAGCGTGTGCGGTTTACCTCGTCGCCGCCGATACTCACGTATTCGTAGGGGAACAGCTTGAACACCTCGGCATACACGTTCTGGGCAAACTCGATGGTGGTCTCACGGCCGAGACACAAGGGGTCCACTCCATTGTTTGTGCAGCTGAGCCAGGGGTAGCACTGGCAGGCCACACTGTTGTGCCCCGGCATGTCCAGCTCCGGAATGATGTCGATGCCACGTATGGCGGCATATTTCACCACCTCCCGAATCTCATCCTGTGTGTAGAAACCGCCATAGAGTTCCTGGCCATCTACGTTCTTGATGTACTTCCACGGCAAGAGCAGGCTGGGGTTGTTCTCCTTCGCGGCGCGGTCCATGCACCCGCGGTCGAGACCGTTGAAGGGATGCCAGGCTCCTTCCTCCGTGAGTTTGGGGTACTTCTTAATCTCGATGCGGTAGGCCTGGTCGTCCGTGAGGTGCCAATGGAACTTGTTCAGCTTGTACAGCGCCATGTCGTCCAGCAGCTGCTTGGTCTCCTCGATGGAGTAGAAGTGGCGCACGGGATCCAGCATCAGACCGCGCCAGTGGAAGTTGGGGCTGTCCTTGACCGTGACTGCGGGTACCTTCCATTCTACGTCCTTCACCAGGTTCTTGCTCTCTATCTCGTTGGGCAACAGCTGGCGCAGGGTGGCGATGCCGTTGATGATGCCGCGATAGCTGTGGGCGGTGATCTGTATGCCTGCCTTGCCCGACACGAGTTCATAGCTCTCGTCGTTCTCGTCGGGAGCCAGCAGCGTGAGCTGTATCTTCCCCTTCTTGCCTTTCGCCTTGATGGTGAGGCCTGTGGCGCGTGTCAGCATCTCCTGCAGATATTCGGCAGCAGGCTTCAGCGAGGCATCGTTGGTGCCTATGTTCAGGCCGTCCTTCAGATAGAATGTACCCGTCTGCTCCGTGATGGAGGTGGGCTTGGGGATGATATTCACTTCGGCAAACGAGGCCGCGATGCTCATCAGCAGGCATGCAGCCCATGCGATGGTTCTCTTTCTCATGATGTAGTGTGGTGTGTCGTGGTGTTGAAAGTGTTACGTGTCGGTCTTTTGATTACTTGGTCAGGGCCCATCCCAGCTTCAGGCCGCTGTAGCTGCTGAGGAGGCTGGAGAGGGTGGATGTGGAGGCAGCGGCGGCGCTCATGGTGGTGGCCACGGAGAGCAGCTTGTCTGCATCGAAGAGCATGTAGAGCTCGCTGCCGTTCAGCGTGCAGTGGCAGGTGGTGCTCGTCACGCCCAGTGCGCCGGTGATGGTGAGCAGGCTGGTGTTCGGGTCGTAGGTATATGTGCCGTTGGCCGTCTTGCCGTTCAGGGAGAACACACATGTCTTGTCCTCGTTCAGGGTGATGGTCGTTTTGCCGGCCTTGAAGCCCATCTTGGTGAGCTGCGACTTCAGTGTGGATTCAATCTTGCTGCTTGCCACCGAGCTGCCCAGCTGTGCCAGCACGTTCTGGCTTTCGAATACCACTTTCGGGGCGCTGTATGTCCATGTGCCCTGGATGCTGGTGGCCGATGCGCTGCTGCCTTTGAGCAGGGTGCTCAGCACGGTGCCCACTACGTTCTGTCCTGCGCCGTTCAGCACCGAGGTGAGCAGCGACGAGCCGCCGTTGTTGGCAGCCTGTCCAGTGAGTACGGCGGTGGCCAGGTTGGTGGCAGCGGTGGAACCTGTGGTGCCCATGCCGCAACTGTTGAATGTCATGCTCGCCAGAACGATGGCAGCGAGGGAGAAGATCTTTTTCATAATGCAATGAGTTTTTTATTTATTTAGTTTAATTAATGTACACGTATGCCGGAATTGTCGGCGCAAAATTACGAAGATATTTTTTATTATCGTTCTTTTTCTCTGTTTTTTTGCACCTTAATGCCATTCGCCGTCGTAGCTGACAGCGTCGGCATTGCTGGGCATAAGCCGCAGGTAGGCCTTGCCGTTCGGGTAAAGGGTGAGCTTGAAATAGTAGTCGATGAACCCCTTCCGGCAGCTGAACGACAGGATGGCGCGGCCCTTCTTGCCTCGGGTGACTTGCATGGCCTGCAAGGGTTTCTCGAAATTCAGCCCGTCGTTCTCCATATCGAGCTGGTGCACGACGCCCATATAGGGGAGATGTACGTGTACGCTGTCTCCGTCGATGGTGAGCGAATAGCCATAGGACACGCTGCGCGGACTCCAGCGCAATGGCTCCATGTATCGGACGTCCACTTCGACGTGGCGCGGATCGAGCGGTACTGCTTTGTCTGATTTTTTGCCTGCCGACAGTGTGGCAAGGACGGCGAAAAGAAGGATCAATGGCTTCATAACTGTATATATAAAGAGTGTGGTCTCTTAAAATAACGCCGCGGAGGGATATTTTAGTGTGCCAATCCTTCCGTGTTCCGAAAAAATCTGTAATTTTGCACCGCAATTCACATTATACATTTATTCTTATGGTAAAAAGATTATTCTCTCTCATGCTTTTGGCGGGCCTGACGTTGGGTGCTGCAGCTCAGTTGAAGTACAACAAGTATCACGCTCCTATTAAAGTGGAAAAGAAGTGGCGCAAGTATAACCCCGGCGAAGTCATCTTCCGCGACAAGTCGCCCGAATCAGAGGGGTCCAAGATTTATCATGCCATCATTCCCGACCCCACACCCTATATTCAGGAGAATGCCTTGCGGGTGCTGCAGACACTTTATTGGAGTCCCAAGGACAAAAACATTCCCCGACTGGGTCGCATCTTCTACACCATTGAGGAATACGACGGCGTAAGCGAGAAATATGGGCACGGCGACCACGTGGGCATCCGTTACAGCACAAAGTGGATTGAACGTAGTTTTGCCGGTCGGGACACCATGCGCTTGGACTATGAGACGCGAGGCGTGCTCTACCACGAGCTGACGCATGCTTACCAGCTGGAACCCAAGAACTGCGGTTCCTATGGCGACGGCGGCGAGTACTGGTGCTTCATCGAGGGTATGGCCGATGCCGTACGTGTGGCGTGTGGCTGTTTCGAGCAGAACTTCCAGTCGCAGGACCGTCCCCGTGCCGACACGTGGCGCAAGGGCTATCGGGTGGCAGGCTACTTCTTATACTGGCTTCAGCTGAATAAGGACAAGGACTTCCTGCGCAAGTTTAATCGGTCGGCCGCTGAGCTTGAGACATGGTCGTGGGACGCAGCCATGAAGCATGTCTTGGGCGACAAGCCGGAGAATGGTGTCGAGGCTCTCTGGAAGGAGTATCGTGCATCGATAGGCGAATGAACCGGGGGAGGGCTCTCCCGGCCCTCTTCTATTCCGTTTGTTATCCCCACAGCCCCTTTATAAGGAAAAAGACGACGGGCACGAATAATGCGGGCAGGAGGTTGAGCGTCTTGCAATCCTTGATTTCGAGGATGGAGAGACCCGAGGCTGCAATCAGCGTGCCTCCCACAATACTCATCTCGCAGAGCAACTCATCGGAGATGACGTTGCCGCACAGTTTTGCTATCAGGTAAATACTGCCCTGCCAGCAGAACAGGATGGGCGCCGCCAGGGCGATGCCCCATCCGTAGGTGGCTGCCAGTACGGCTGAGGTGACGAGGTCCAGCGTGGCATTCGTGAAGAGAAACGTGTTGTCGTCCAGTAACGCGCTGTTGATGGGCCCTACGATGCTGAGTGTGCCGATGCAGAAGAGCAGCACGGCGGTGCTCAGGCCTTGGGCCAGCGATGTGCTGCTGCCGGCCTCGTCTGTGTCGGTCGGTCTGCGGCTCACCATCTTCTGAAAGCGTTGGTCTATCTGGCACACCGTGCCGATGAGGCCACCGATGGCCAGGCTGAGCACAAACAATACGGGGTAATGACTCTGTGGCATGTTTCGGCACACTGCATTGAAGCCCAATGAAAGTGAGGCCAGCCCCATTGCCGTGAACATTACCTTCTGATACTGTGGCTTTATGCCTCGTTTCAGCAGGCTTCCTACACTGCTCCCCACGAGGATTGTGCATGCGTTGACGATGGTGCCGATCATTCGTTTACTGTTTTTCCATTCTGGCTGTTCTTTGATGCGTAGGACGTGCTATTCCTCCCATCCTGGGTTTTGGCGACTGCCGCCCAGCTTGACTTGTTCCGAGGGCAGAGGATAGAAATAATATCGTCGCAGGAAGGTGCGTACGGCCGAGGTGGCTACAGCATACCCTCCTTCAAGTGGCACCTGACAGTCCGGGACATCTTGCAGGTTGGCTCCTTGCATGATGGCCGGATGCTGTCGGCTGTCCAGCTTGTCCAGCTGATGCCAGCGTACCAAATCCCAGTAGCGATACCCCTTGTCGGTCATCAGCTCGCATCGCCGGCAGCGGCGTATCTCCCACAGCAGGGATGACACTCCGTGGTTGTTGGCAGGGTCGGCCTGCGGCGTCAGGCCCAGGTGGGGCAGCATGGCGCGGTCCAGCAGTCGATTGACGGTCTGGTCCATCATGGTTTGTGTAATGTCGCCCAGTTCGGCGTGTGCTTCGGCATTGTTCAGCAGAATGATTGCCAGCCAAAAGACGGGAGCATCCGTATAGGCTGTGGCAATCATGTTCCGATAGTGAGCCTGTGTACTCTCGTCGCCCATTTGGTCTGTATCATATTTGCGTATGGTGTAGCCTGTGGACGAGGTCATCTCGGCCAGCTCCGGTTCGCGAGGGTGACTATAACCCTTGAAAGCCAGTATCGAGTCCACGAGAATGGCCAGTCGCGCGTCGCGTTGCTGTAGCATCTGGCTGATGCGCCATTGCCCATCGACGAACTGTGGCTTGTCGCTGGTGGGCAGGCTGGTCGTGGCGCGTGGCAGGCCGTCGCGGAACAGGAAGGCATCAATGGCATCGCGTGTGATGCCGCGCTGCATCTCAGAGCCCGTGGTGTAGTCCACCAAGGCATGTCCCAGCAAGTCCTTCTCATAGTTGCGGGCAAAGATGACCTCGGCGTTCTGGCTCAGGTCCACTGAATTGTATATCTCGCCATATTCTGGTGTCAGGCTGTATGCGGCATTCATCAGTTCTTCGCTGGCTTGGATGCACCGTTGCAGATACTGTCGGGCACGGTTTTCGTCGGGCTGCTGTCCGTTGTCGTCCTGTGTGCAGTAGCGGCGGTATGTGCCCTCGTAAAGGCAGATGTCGCTGAGCATGGCCAGAGCCAGATGTCGATGCCATGTGAACTTGTCTGTCGGCTCGGGCAGGTTCGTAGATGCATAATCCAGGTCGGCCACGATGCTGTCCATAACCTCATCGCGTGGCGTGCGCTCGGCTTTTACAAGTGGGCTGTCGGCATCGGGCTGTAAGATTACTTGGTTCTCCCACTGCACGTCGCCGTAGGCGCGTACCAGCAGGAAATACTGCCACGCGCGGTTCAGGCGTGCGATGGCGGTGAATCGCTGGCGCATGGCATCTGGCAGAGTGCTACTTTGCATTCCACGTATCAGATAATTGGCACGCCGTATCTCTGTCCAGGGGTTCTTCCAGTCGCTGGCCGTGCCGGGCACTGAGGTGTAGCGCCAGTTGTCAAAGTTGTGGTAGGCTTGGTCGTCACCGAGGCTTTGGAAATAGAATTCTCCGTCGGCCCCGCGGTTGCCATAGGCAGCGTAGTTCGCGTAGAAAGAGTTGCAGTAGCTCTCCACCATGTTCTCGCTGCTCCAGAATTCGGGCGAGTCGAGAAATTTGTCTCTCGGTGACTTGTCCAGCAAATCGTCGCACGAGGCCATCCCAAGGGCCGTGGCCAGTAGCAGGGTGCGTATGATGTTCTTTGTCTTCATGCTGTTTTCCGTTATATAATTGTGCCGTCTGTTTTTTAGAAAGTAGCCTGTAGTCCGACGGACCAACTGCGAGTGATGGGATAGGTGCGCCCCCACGTGCCGTAGGACAGTGCGCCCTGGCCTGCGTTCATTTCCGGGTCGAGTGGCAGGTCGCCGTTACCCTTGTAGAGCAAACATGGGTTTTCTGTGCTGGCATAGAGTCGTAGCGTCTGTATATAGGCGCGTTTCGTGAGCCGTTGGGGCAGGGTGTAGCCAAGGGTGATGTTCTTCAGGCGCAGGTAGGCCATGTTCACAAGATATTTTGTCTGCGGATAGTAGTTGTGACACCCACCTTCGCCCACGAGCCCGGTGACGTTGCCTGCATATTCGTTGCCAGGGTACAGGCAGGGGTAGTCATTCTTCTCGCTGATGTTTACGATGCCGTTCTGCGGGTCATAGACGTTATACTTCGTCTGATGGGCATAGATGGCCAGGTCGGCTTCGCGCATTTCGGGGAATACAAAGGCACTCTGTGTCCACATTTGCCGTCGCCCGACTCCTTGGCAGAAGACGTTTAGGTCGAATCCTTTGTACTCGGCACCGACGCGGAAGCTGTACTCGTAGCGTGGCAGGGCGTTGCCAATCACCTTTAGGTCTCCGTGGTCTTCGGCAGTGCCTTGCCCGCCGTTGATGACTCCGTCGCCGTTCAGGTCCTTGAACTTGATGTCGCCCGGTCCGTAAATGAATTGGTTTGTCTGCAGTCCTGTCTGGTCGGGTGTGGTGGCCTTGTATTTCCACGTGCCGTCGGCATTTTGTCCGTCGAAGTCGTCGGGGGTGAAGTATCGGTCGGTCTCAAAGCCCCAGATGTCGCCCCAGTACATGCCTTCGTAGGCGTGGCTGGCATCAAGGGGATGGCCTATGAGGCGTGCATCATTGCTCCAGCGGGTCACCTTGACACGTGAGTCTCCGATGCTCATGCTGGCATGCAGGCGCAGGTCTCGGCCTATCTGCCGATGGAATCCCATGGTCAGTTCCCATCCACGCGAGCGCAGGGTACCGTTGTTCGTGTAGGGCGAGTCTGCTCCCACACTCGATGGCAGCGATGCGCCAGGGGCCAGCATGTCGCTTGTCTCGCGTTGGAAGAGTTCGGCTGTCAGTGTCAGTTGGTCGTTCAGGAAACAGAGGTCAAGACCAAGGTTCATCGTACAGATATGCTCCCATGAGAGGTCGGACGACACCCATGCAGGCATCGAGAAGGCATTCAGTCGGCTGCCGTCGGCTCCCAGGTAGTCCATCGTGGAGCTGTTTATGCGTGCCAGATACATGGCATCGCCCACAGCCTCGTTTCCTATCTGGCCGTAGGAGAAGCGTATCTTTCCGTTGCCTATCACTTGATGCATTGCCTCTGTCCAGTAGGGCTCTTCCGTGAAGCGGTACCCTGCAGAGAAGGAAGGGAAGAAGGCCCATCGCTTGTTGCCCGGGAAACTGCTGGAGCCGTCGTATCGTCCGTTCAGTTCAAGCAGATAGGTATTGCGGTAGTCATAGTTTACACGGGCGAAGTACCCGGCTGTGGCATAGTCTCCTCGCATGCGGGGAAGGCCTGGCGCGCGTCCGCTTGTGCTGCTTCCGATAGCCCATGTGGTTGGGTCGCCGTAGGTGAGGTTCAGTTCCGGATAGTCGATGGAATAGAGTCCGGCGCGCGATGCGAAGAATGAGTCGTAGGTCCGTTCCTCGCCGGTCAGTCCAGCCATGGCTTTCAGGTGGTGAGACTGTCCCAACGTGGCGTCATATTCGAGGTAGGCATTGGCCATCCACGTGTCGGCTTTTGCATTGTAGCGCGAGGTGCTGGTGCGCCCTTGTGCTACCAACGATGTCACCGACGTGCCCGACCAGTCGTAGCCGATTACTGAGAAGTCGCCGGCCCTCCGGTTGCCGTGGTCCATCTGGTAGGTGAAGTCGGCATTCAGCGTCAACTGGCGTGTAATGTGCGCCTTGGCAAAGGCCGTCATGCGTAGTTGGTCGTGGATGG
>Ga0310695_10014516_pt1 | contig 10630 bp, 8 predicted proteins | sample RumenRJG_04DNA_FD_203882 | JGI IMG/M metagenome (GOLD analysis project Ga0310695, IMG submission 203882) | Bovine rumen microbial communities from Lethbridge, Alberta, Canada - RJG_04 (v2) (version 2) | ecosystem: Host-associated > Mammals > Digestive system > Stomach > Rumen | place: Canada... | reverse complement strand
ATCTCCGACATAAAATTTATTTTTTTAGTAAAAAACAATGCCTTTATATTCAAAATCTTAAAATGCGTCTATGCCCCCAAAACCGGCCCCGCCAACAATACGGACATTATCTACGGAAAACGCTTCCATAATGTCTTTCAGATTTTCCTTTAACAATAACGAACGCAGTCTTTCACTGCCGGAAACGATCAGCAAATTGTTGCCGGAACGATTGATATTCTGTAAAACACTGAATCGTTTTGTAAAAATTTCATTGCCGACTTTCTCTTTTAATTTAGAAAGGCAGGATGCAATTTCAGGCTTTTCAACAGCCATCCGTTCTTCCAGTGGAACAAATTCCACAGACGCAAGCTTTGGATTTTCCACAAACTGTGCGTCTTCCTCCAGTCTCCCCTTACGGGACATAACAACTTTTTCACAGACTTCCTGCATGGAAATAGGCTGAATACCTGTTGTCATCATTCATTACCTCCTAACCCAAAATCAAATATTCATTTAACAGCAAAACATTTGTGAGAGTCTGAATGCAGATACCTGTGAGAGAAGGAAGAAAATAGAGACAACCGAAATTCCAGTCTGCAAATTACTTCCAAGTATCATCAAAAATAGCAATTTATTAGTAATAATTACTATTTTATGTTCATTTTTATAATACATTCTATTGCATTAAATGTCAAATTATTTTTCAGTCATTTTCCTTGCACCACAACAAGCGGTAACATATACTATATAAAAAGATTCGAAGTTATCATGTAAAGGAGCAGAATAATCAAATGCTCGATATTCGTTATGAAGACGAGGCGCTTCTCGTTGTAAACAAACCGTCGGGAATACTGATCCATCCCACTACAACAGAAGATGAAAATTCGCTGGCGACTTTAATTAAAAATTATTATCAGGAACGAGGCTGGATATTAAACCTCCATCCAGTCTCGAGATTGGACAGGTACACCTCCGGACTGGTAGTTTTTGCAAAATTTCCGGAAATTCAAGGAATGTTAATCAAACAGGGAATGCAGAAAGAATATCTTGCCCTTGTGACCGGTACACTGCCTGCAGACCATGGAATTATCGACACTCCCATCGCCCGCAAACCCGGAAGTATCATTGAACGGGAAGTCAATCCTGATGGCAAGCCCTGCAAAACTGAATACTGGGTCATTGCCAATCATGTCATCTCTAATAAAACGGACAGAAAAGTTAATAATAATCTTTGTAACACAGGGCTGTTACGATTATCTCCCCAAATCCGGGAGCACGCTTCAAACAATTCCGGAGAACCGCTTTCCCTTGTGCGATGCAGGTTGTACACCGGTCGTACCCATCAGATTCGCGTTCATTTTGCCAGCATCGGCTGCCCTCTCTGGCACGATAACCTGTATGGAAAAATTCCTGGCCCCCCTCAGCGTCATGGCCTGCACTCCTATAAAGTATCTTTTATTCACCCTTGGACCGGCGTTAAACTGGAAGTGATATCACTGTTGCCCGGGGATATGGCCGCAGCATGGAATGGATAATTCTCCGTTTCGGATTCATACGAACATTGCATTCGAATCTTTTCATAAAATCTTTAACCATCATATGCTATATGTTTCGACATGTGATATAATGATTTATATAGAAGTTACCTGCACGACAAATATTAACTTTTTCGAGGAGGTTTGATTTTATGCCGTTAGTTGATACCAAAGAAATGTTTAAGAAAGCCTATGAGGGCCATTATGCAGTTGGCGCTTTTAACGTCAACAACATGGAAATCATCCAGGGCATTGTGGAAGGAGCCATTCAGGAAAAAGCCCCCCTGATCCTTCAGGTTTCCGCCGGCGCCCGCAAATATGCCAAGCATATTTACCTTACAAAACTGGTTGAAGCTGCAGTGGAAGATACGGGTCTGCCAATCTGTCTCCACCTTGATCACGGCGCCGATTTTGAGATCTGCAAGGACTGCGTGGACGGCGGCTTTACCTCTGTCATGATCGACGGTTCCAAATATCCTTTTGAAGAAAACATCGAACTGACCAAACGCGTTGTAGACTATGCCCATAATAAGGGCGTCGTCGTAGAAGCGGAATTAGGCAAACTGGCCGGTGTGGAAGATGCCGTGAAGGTGGCGGCCAAGGACGCGACTTACACCGATCCCGACCAGGCAGTGGAATTTGTGGAACGGACCGGCTGCGACAGCCTGGCGATTGCTATCGGTACCAGTCACGGCGCTTATAAATTTAAGGGAAAACCGGAACTGGATTTTGCCCGGCTGGAAAAAATCACAAACATGCTTCCTGGCTTCCCGCTGGTATTACACGGAGCTTCCACTGTTATTCCTTCTTTCGTGGAAGAATGCAATAAATACGGCGGAAAACTGGACGGAGCCCAGGGAGTTCCGGAAGATATGTTGCTGAAAGCCGGCACATTCGGTGTCTGCAAGATCAATATCGATACGGATCTGCGCCTTGCCATGACCGCTTCCATCCGTAAATATTTTGTAGAACACCCCGGTGATTTCGATCCCCGCCAGTATTTAGGTCCTGCCCGGGAAGCCATTAAAGCCATGGTGGCCCATAAAATGCGTGACGTGCTTAACTGTTCCGGAAAAGCATAAACTGATACATGCAGACTTATAGTTTGTTTTCATTTTAAATTAAAAAGTAAGACCCATATTCCCCGTTTTCGGGATATGGGTCTCATTTTATTTTCATGATAATTTAAGCATGCATGCATACATGCATCACATGATCAGCGACTGCTTTTCATTTAATTCATACAGCCGCTTATAGATTCCTCCCTGTTCCATAAGTTCGGTATGAGTACCGGTTTCCGCCACTACGCCGTTCTGCAATACAAAGATCCGGTCAGAATTAATGATCGTTGAAAGCCGGTGGGCAATCGTAATTGTCGTCCGGTTTCTGGAAAGAAGCTCCAGCGATTCCTGTACAAGTTTTTCCGTGGCAGTATCCAGGGAAGAGGTGGCTTCGTCCAGTACCAGGACCGGCGGATTTTTCAGGAACGCACGGGCAATGGCAATGCGCTGTTTCTGTCCGCCGGAAAGCTTTACGCCCCGTTCCCCGATACAGGTATCATACTTTTCAGGAAGTCGTTCAATAAATTCATCTGCCGCAGCCAGTCCAGCTGCTTTTTTAATTTCGTCCTGGCTGATTGCATCATTCCCGTAGGCAATATTGTAATTTACGGAATCGGAAAACAAGAATACATCCTGCTGTACCAGACCGATTGCCCTGCGAAGGGATTGCTGGGTATATTCACGGATATCCCGGCCATCCAGTAATATTCTTCCCTGCTGTGGTTCATAAAAACGTAACAGAAGACTGGCAATCGTAGTTTTACCGGCACCGGTTTCACCAACGAACGCGATCTTTTCTCCCGGTTTTACAGTCAGTGTAAGATCTTGCAGGACAACACCGTTACCGTAACTGAAATGCACATGGTCAAAAACGATTTCGCCTCTTATATCGCTGCACTCTACAGCGTCAGGTCTATCCTCTATCTCCGGCCTGAGCTGCATAATTTCATAAAAGCGGCTGAACCCGGCCATGCCCCGCTGATACATTTCCGTTAAAACGGTAAGCCGCAGCAAGGGTTTCATAAACAAATTCACATACAGAAGAAATGCCACAAAATCACTGAAGGCAAGACGGTCCATGGCAATCATCCATCCACCAAGGCCCATCATGACCACATTGATCAGGTTACTGAAAAAAGCAATGCTTCCGGAAAAATAAGCAACCAGTTTTGTCGATTTCCGTCTTCCGTTCATATACGTCCGGCACTTATCGGCAAAACGCCCGGATTCCTGATCTTCCAGGGCAAAGGCTTTGATTAAACGGATGCCGTTTAATGCTTCCGCCGCCTGGGCAGATACATCCCCATACAGCGCCCGGTTGGCACGAAACCGGTTTTTCATTTTGCGATTAATATAAACCGTATGGATGGTTTTACATATCAGAAGCAGAACAATAAAGGAAGCCAGAAACGGGTTCATCCACATCAGGATCACAATGGTTCCGATCATCGTAATGGAACAAATGATAAGGTCGTTGGGTCCTTTAAAGGTCAGCTCCCCTATTTCAGTCAGGTCTGTGGTAATCCGGGATAACATCTGCCCTGTTTTGTTATTGTCAAAATACCGGAAGGACATTTTTTCCAGATGGCGGAATAAATCCTGACGCATATCATTTTCCATATGGACGGATACCATGGTTCCATTATAATGCAGAATATACGTCAGGCCAAAACTGATACAGTACATTACAAATAACAGCCCTATCATCTGAAATATCCTGCCGATATTTTTTTGGGGCAGCTCTACATTTAAAATATGGCGCACTATAATGGGAAACACGAGATCCAGTGCCGCTACCATCAGGGAAAGAAACAGCATTGCCAATATTTTTTTCCTGTAGGGTTTGTAATATGTCATCAGCAACTTCAGCATGTCTATCAGCTCCCTGCCTGCGTATCCCAGATATGCAGACGATACGATCCTATCAGTTTTCCATCCGGCGTCAGCGCCGGAGCTTCCACACCTGCAAGCCACCTTCCGTCCTTACTGATAGCAACTGCCTGGCAAGGACCTTCCGTGGGATAAAAATGCATTTCTTTACCGGTAGCCAGGTCGATCACAACAGCCCCGTGGGCTTTGTAATTATGGGTCCGAACATTGCGTCCCACGGAACAGGCCGCTTTCCCGGGAGCGAATGAAATATTTTCAATCGTTCCCAAAGCACGGTACTGGTATTTAAATTTTCCGTTCAACCCAAATACAAACAGGCTGTTATTGCTGGGATGCTCTACCGGCGTAGGCAACTGCCAATTTTCCCTGTTAAATGTGTTGATAGTGGAAAAAACAGCGCCTTCCTTTGTAATATATCCATCACGGCCGGAAGCGTTTATCCAGGCATCATCCACCTTTGTTGGTTTGGAAAGAAAACGCCACCATAGTACCTTACCTGTTTTATCAAATAAGAACCCGCGCCCGTCGCTGCCGGTTCCGGCCAGATATTCCCCATCCTCTGAAAAATTAGGGCTGCCCCGCATCACTGTGTTATCAAAGGGCGGCACCGGCGGTACAAAAGTTTCGTCACACAATAAACCGTTCGTTTTATCTAAAATATACAATGTATTTTTATATTTCATTTCCGGGCGAAAATCGTAAGCGCTGGTGGCAAGAACTACTCTTCCCGATTTGTCGCTCACGTCACACCAGTTGATCCAGCTGTCGATGGTCTCATCCTTTGGAAACTTCCACAACAATCCGCCTCTGGCGTCAACGGCAATCATTCTTCCGTTATAACCCCGGCTGCCATCCTTTTGCATTACGAACCGGTACATATTGATAAAAGCGTTCCCTGCTTTATCTACAGCAATATGAACCGGAGCCGGATAGGAACGGCTGGATGCATCGGCCCCTACAAAATCAGCGGCTTTATATTTCCATTCGATATCCCCGGTATGAATATTTACCGCATATAAATTTCCTTCCGCGCTGCTTTCCCCTGCATAAGCCAGCCTGCTGTCACCGGTTATGGCCAGTGATACCAGTTTGCCGATTCCCAACGACCGCTTCCACAACTGCCTTCCCTGCATATCGATTAAGAACAGCTCGCCCTTGTCTGTTCCGACCAGCCAGGCCTTTTCCGCTTCCACATATTCTATCTGCGCTTTCGTGAACCCCATACGGTCATAGTTTTCCACGGGAACATCCCCGAGAAAAACGCTTACGCCTTCTTTCCCCCGGGAAACCGGAAAGGCTGTCCATGGGGTACGGCTTCCGGTAAGCCAGAATAAAGCGCAGCAGGACAAGGCAAATAGGATCAGGATAATAATATTTTTTATCTTATTGACCATAAGCCACCTTAACTTTGCCAATAGAATTTACAGATACATTTTTGAGATGTCATAAACTTTTCGCAACAAGCCAAAATACAGGCCCTGCTCAGATAAAACATAACAGATTTTGCTGCCCACAACCGCCAGCGTAAAAAGAGAAAATGCAACACAGCCCGCTTTTTCCGATTTCTTCCAAGACTGCCGTGCCACAGAACCCTTGGCTGCAAAAAAGCCCCTGCTGACCACCGAAAGGGCCAGGGTCTGAGCACGTCGCAGACAGCGGGCCAGCAAAGGCTTAGCAATATAGGGTATATGCTGCAGGACTGCAGTTCTTCCCCGCTGACTGTCGCTGCGAAGTTGCAGAGCCGTAATAATTTCCCCGGTTTCCGCAGCCAGCACCGGCAAAAACCGGATGGCTGTAACCAGCATAAAAGCAACCTGCGGTGGCAGGCGCCAGGACAGCAACGCATTCAATAACTGCCGGGGATCGCTGGTCCAGCAAACCAATAGGCCCAGAGAAAGCATGGTAGCCGCCCGCAGCCCCTGTACAGCACCATACAGAATTCCTTCCCGATAAATGAACAATCCCCCTGTGATTGTTCCCAGAAAAGGCATATCAGGCGAAATCAAAACAAACAAAGGCGTCCGGGGTATCTGGGAAAAGAACAGAGCCTGGCTCACCATGCTGCCCCATAGTCCCAACATAAGCAGTACAGCCATAACCTTCCATTTATAAAAAGAAGTGCCGGCTGCCCCGTGGAATACCAGCGTCAGCATAAACAATATAAATAAAGAACGGGGATTATCAATGGTAATCATCAGTACCGCATACAGGAAAAGGATGATGAGCTTTGTCTGCCCGTTAATGTCCCGGGCCCAGTTTCGGGCTTCAGTTCCTTCCCACAGCTGCCGCATGGACATACCGGGCCACCTCCTCTTCCGTCAAGCAGGGCGGTATTCCAAGCGCCTCTGCAATATCCAGTACCGCCGGAACTGTCAGGCCGCTCTGTTGTAACAAATACCTGTCAGTCAGCACTTCATGGGCCGGTCCGTCGGCAATAATCTTTCCCCGCTCCAACAAGATGACACGGTCCGCAATACGGGAAGCCAGTTCAGTATCGTGGGTACAGATAAAAATGCTGCCGCCATTATGTTTAAAATGCAAAAGCATCTGTTGTATCTCGGCAAGGCTGCTTTCATCCTGCCCGGTAGTAGGTTCGTCCAGCAGCAACAGGCGGGGTTCCTTTGCCAGCATGGCACCCAGCACCACACGCAGGCGCTGTCCCTTGCTCAGGGCCAGCGGGAAATCTTTGGCATAAAGGCCCAGATGCAGACGATCCAGAATCATATTGATCTTTTCCTGTGTCATTGCGCTGTTTTTCCAGGCAAGTTCTTCCTCCACCGTATCGGCCAGCAGCATCAGGTCCGACTCCTGCAGCAGGTATCCCACCTGTCCCAAAGCCTTGCGTACCGGAACGCCACCCAGCAGCAACCGTCCGGAAGACGGATCGGTAAGGCCTCCCAGCATATTCAGCAGCGTGGATTTTCCCGCACCGTTAAAACCCATCAGCGCCGTAATCTGGCCTTCCTGTAAAATAAAACTGAGGTCACGGATGGTATCCTCCCCCATTCCAGGATACCGATAACTGAGATGTTCCGCCGTCACCAGTACTTTTTCATGGACAACGCCCGATGCAAGCCTGGGCGACAAATTTTCAATTTCACATTCCACACGTATCCTGTCTGCCGTTTTATTTTTATCCGATGTAAGTTCAGAAAGATTTAACTTGCGTCCCAGTTTAACGCTCTGGGGTTCCCGCAGTCCAAGATCCTGCTTGTCCGTCAGAAAAGCCCAGGCCTTTTCAATGGGTCCGTCGTAAACGATTTTTCCTTCTTTCATTACCGCAAGGCGTGGAAAATAGCGGGCCAGTTCGTTGACACGGTGTTCAATCATCAAAATGGAAATTTTTTCATTCCGGTTCAGGTCAAGGAGCAACTCCATAAATGACTGTACACCCTGGGGATTCATCTGGCTCACCGGTTCGTCGAGAATCAGCAGGCGCGGTTTTGTGATTAAAATAGATGCCAGTGCCAGTCTCTGCCGCTGCCCACCGGACAACTGATGTATGCTGTGTTTTTCAAAACCGTCCAGACCTACGCGACGCAGAGTTTCCTTCACTTGTTTTTCAATGAGTTCCGGTTCCATCCCCTGATTTTCCAGTGCAAACCCTGCCTCATCCTCCACGGTCATAGCGAACAGCTGGTCATCGGGGCTTTGGTACACAGTGCCGGCCAGCAGGCCTATCTGTTCCGGCGACCAATGGGTAATGTCCTGTCCGTCTAACAGGATACGCCCGGTTAATTCGCCGTGGCCGTCTTCCGAAACGAGACCGCTGATAATTTTGATCAGCGTGGATTTTCCGCAGCCGCTTCGTCCGGCAAGCAATACCATTTCCCCCTGCTCCATCCGCAGGCTTATGTTCTTGAGGGTACAATCCTCCCGGCTCTCATAGCGGTACGAAACATCATCAATCAGTAACATGCCTGCCTCCTACTCGCCGACAACCTGGCGCAGCTTAATACCTGTCTTATACCCGATCCAACTGCCGATACTGCTGTACAGCAATCCGTTGACGATCATATACATGGCAAGGAACCAGTCTGCGTAATACAGCCGGTAAAAGAACATCATCTGTTCCAGGTTCACAAAGGTGATCAGTGCATCGCCCATACCTAAAAGGAGTGCAACGAAAAACATATAATTTGTTTTTAGGATTTCTTTAGTATAGAATCCACTGATCCAAAGCAGGCTTTCCGTTACCACAATATAAACCGAAGTACTCAGCACGCCAATTGGTGAAAAATGCCCGAACATGATTCCGGAAAGCATGAATTTTAAAACATATAACAGGGTAAGCACGCCGGGTTTGCGGTACAGCACCAACAGGGAAACAATCAGCAGATATTGCATGATGCCGCTGAGCAGCCCGGTCACCAAACCGGAGAACGGTCCCAGCAGGGCATGGACCAGATCTCCCAAAACCGTAGAGGGAAGCGCAATACCCCCAAAGGAAATGGCAGCAAACAAAGCAACCGTAATGGCCCCTTTCGCCCCTATTTCAAAAATGCATTTTTTCATACGGAACAGCAATATAAACATTAGCAAAAAGCAGACAAAGGCAAAAGCCACAGCCATGAGTCCAAGGCTCTGCTTCTTAGCGATAGTAAGAGGCACCTCCTGGATTTTCTGCTGCCCGCCGCCGGCAACCGTAACCCTCAGGGTATATTCCCCTTCCAGCACCTTAAAGTAATCAACGTATAAGGGAAGGACAAAAGCCTGGGTCTTTTTTCCGTCCAAAGAAATCAAAGCTGTCGTTTCTGATTCTTCCCCGGTATTACCGGCCCAGCCTTCACCGGCTTCATGATTTGTCTTTCCTGCTGTTACAAGTCCTTCCGCCACGTTTCCTGTTACACGGTCAAGCAGCTGCGCTTTAAATTTCAGCACCCGTATATCTTTCTGTGGGTTCCGCATATCCAGCAGTAAAAACGCGGCGGGATGATTAAATACCGCGGACCAGTTGGTAGCGCCCTCTCCCTTCATCCGGTTTCGGAATCCTTCCAGCGTGGTGTCACGCACATAGACGACTCCGTTTTCCGTCCGGTCATCCCGGTGGCCGAAGGGATCCACCGGCAACGTGACCGACTGGATATACCAGTTAAATTTTTTCCTGTCAATCTTTTTAGTTTTTTCCTGGGGCTGTGCAACAGTTTCTCCGGCAGCATCATATTGAAATTTCAGCTTCTTATGCTCTTCCCAATCATTTCCCTTTATGGTAACGATGATTTCCTTACTGCCGGAAACTGCATCTTCTTCTGCCTGTACATACAGCAGATCAAAATTTTGTGCATAATCCGCATCAAGCGACCAGCTGGCAACAGCGCCATCCTTAGTTATCTGCCAGCCTTCCTTAGGTAATGCAGAGAACCCCTCAGGCAGCCGGACAGAAACCTCTGCCTGCTGTATGCGGGGTACATCAAAGCTTGTTAAATTAATATACAGAGGCATGGTGCTGTGTCCGGAAACCGTCCGGATATTGCGTTTTTCCAAACTGTAAGGAAAAACCGCATCCAGCTGCTGCCCGGCAAAAGCATCCGAACCTGTCAGCAGCATCACAACAGCCACCAACAAAAAGAAAACTTCTTTCATTCCTGCAAATTCGTCCTGTCTATGCATATCTTTTGCAACAAATTAAGTTCTTTCTTTTTCGCTTCCGGATTTTCTTTTGTGGTGATCTCCAGTCTTCCGTTCTTCGGATTCTGCTCCACGGAAATATCTGCTTCATAGGCGCGGCTCAGCAAAGTTTCCGTAAAAACCTGTTCCGGCGTTCCGTCCGCAAGCAGTTTTCCTTCCCCTAACAGGAATATGCGGCTGCAGTAGGCCGCCGCCAGATCCAGCTCATGTACCACCATCAAAATGGTTTTCCCCATGTTGGCCAGTTCCCGGGCAAAGCGAAAAATTTCCTCGCGATATACCATGTCAAGGCCAGTGGTAGGCTCATCCAGAAACAGCACCGGCGTCTGCTGGGCTAATACTTTTGCCAGCAGGATGCGCTGCTTCTGGCCGCCGGATACTTCTGTCACCGGTCGTTCCGCCAGATCCAGCGTACCGGTATAGGACATACAGTCCCTGGCCAGTTCCTTATCTTCATCCTTCTCGCTTTCCCACCACTTCATATAGGGATAGCGTCCGGTCAGCACAATATCGAGCCCCGTATATCCAAAGCCC
>Ga0310695_10014514_pt1 | contig 10631 bp, 4 predicted proteins | sample RumenRJG_04DNA_FD_203882 | JGI IMG/M metagenome (GOLD analysis project Ga0310695, IMG submission 203882) | Bovine rumen microbial communities from Lethbridge, Alberta, Canada - RJG_04 (v2) (version 2) | ecosystem: Host-associated > Mammals > Digestive system > Stomach > Rumen | place: Canada... | reverse complement strand
CGCATCCGCTACACCGCCCCGGCGACTTCCTTCCGGGAGAACACGACCTGGCATCTCTTCATCGAAGTCCCCGACGGAAGCCCCTTCGTCCTCGACCCGTCGCTCTTGAACATCCGGCTGGTGGAGAACAAGAACTATTGATCCCATAAACAACAGATTCCCCCGCCTCACCGAGCCTTTACGGTACGGTAGACGGGGGATTATTCTGTCAGCAGAAGCAATTTCACGGAGGACGGTTCTACTGGCCACTAGCCACTAACGACTAGCCACTCCTCACTCCTAACTCTGCCAGCCGCTGACAGCCGACATCACGCCGTCACGATCCCGGCGGCTTCGCGGAATTCGGGGAGCTTTGCGGCTTCTTCGCGCATTTTGTATTTGAGGATCTTGCCGGCGGCGTTCATCGGGAAGGCATCCACGAACACGACGTAACGCGGGACCTTGTGCTTCGCCATGTGCTCCCGGACGTAGGTCTGGATCTCCTCCGCCGTGCACGTCTCGCCGGGCTTGACGATCACGCAGGCCATGATCTCCTCGCCGTAGGCCTTGTCGGGCACGCCGATGACCTGTACGTCCTCCACCTTCGGATGGGTGTAGATGAAGTCCTCGATCTCCTTCGGGTAGATGTTCTCACCGCCGCGGATGATCATGTCCTTGATCCGGCCCGTGACCTTGTAGTTCCCGTCCGGGAGGCGGCGGAGCAGATCGCCCGAATGCAGCCAGCCGTCCTTGTCGATCACGGCCGCGGTCGCTTCCGGCATCTTGTAATAGCCCTTCATGATGTTGTAGCCCCGGGCGCAGAACTCACCGTCCACGTTGTCGGGGCAGTCCTCGCCGGTCTCTGGATTCACGATCTTGCACTCCACGCCGAAGATCGGGCCGCCGACGGTGTTGACGCGGGTCTCGATGGAGTCCGTGGTCTTCGACATCGTCGTCGCGGGAGAGGCCTCCGTCTGCCCGTAGGTGATGCAGATCTCGGGCATGTGCATCTTCTCGACGACCTCCTCCATGACCTTGATCGGGCAGGGGGAACCCGCCATGATCCCCGTGCGCATGTGGGAGAAGTCGGTCTTCGGGAAGTCCTCGTGGCCGAGCATCGCGATGAACATCGTCGGGACGCCGTGGAAGGCCGTGATCTTCTCCCGGTTGATGCAGTCGAGGCTCTTCTTCGGGGAGAAGGCCGGGATCGGGGACATGGTGGTGCCGTGGGTCATGGACGCGGTCATGGCCAGAACCATGCCGAAGCAGTGGAACATCGGGACCTGGATCATCATGCGGTCCGCCGTGGAGAGATCCATGCAGTCGCCGATGGCCTTGCCGTTGTTCACCACATTGTAGTGGGTGAGCATGACGCCCTTCGGGAAGCCTGTGGTCCCGGAGGTGTACTGCATGTTGCAGACGTCGTCCTTGTTGATCATCGCGGCGCGGCGGTACACGGCGTCCACCGGGGTCCTCTCCGCCAGAGCCAGCGCTCCTTCCCAGGTCAGGCAGCCCTTCTGCTCGCTCTCGCAGGTGATGATGTTGCGCAGAAACGGCAGGCGGCGGGAGTGCAGGGGTCTGCCGGGCTCCGCGGTCTCGAGCTCGGGGATCAGTTCCTTCATGATCGCCACGTAGTCGGAATCCTTGTAGCCGTCCGTCATGACGAGGGTGTGGGTGTCGGACTGACGGAGCAGGTATTCGACCTCGTGGATCTTGTAGGCGGTGTTGACCGTCACGAGCACCGCGCCGATCTTCACCGTGGCCCAGAAGGTGATGTACCACTGGGGGACGTTGGTCGCCCAGATCGCCACGTGGTCCCCCTGCTTGACGCCGAGAGTGATGAGGGAGCGGGCGAAGGTGTCCACGTCGTCGCGGAATTCGGGATAGGTCCGGCTGTAATCGCAGGTCGTGTAGCGGAACGCCCACTGATCCGGGAATTCCTCGCAGATCCGGTCCAGCACCTGCGGGAAGGTGTAGTCGATCAGATGGTTCTTCTCCCAGACGTACCAGCCGTCGCCCCGCCCGTTCAGCTGGAGGCGGCCGGAATGCGCTTCGGTGCCGAGATACTTCTGCATGAAGTGGGCGTAATGCGGGAAGACGATACCGGCGTCGGAGAGCTCGGGCATGTACTGCTTCAGCCATTCGAGGGAGACGTAGCCCTCGTAGTTCACGGAGCGGAGCGCGCGCATGAAGTCGTCCACCGGGAGATCCCCCTCTCCCATGAGGCGGTAGCGGATCGCGCCGTTTTCGCCGACAACGGAGTCCTTGATGTGGGTGTGCTTGATGTACGCGCCGAGGTTCTTGACCGTGATCTCGGGATCCTCTCCGGCGAAGCGGTAGGGGTGGTTCAGATCCCAGAGGGCCCCCACGCTGTCGCTTCCGATCCGGGCGAGCACGTCCGCCAGACGGTCGGTGTGGGAATAGACGCCGTTGGTCTCGATGAGCAGGGTGACGCCCGCCTCTTCCGCGATGGGGGCGAGTTCCTTCATGGGGGCGATCACGTTTTCGTCGTCAAAATCGGTGGTGGGCTCCGCCGTCAGGTCCCCGAGCACCCGGATATAGGGCGTTCCGAGGGCTTTTGCGAGCGCGATGTACTCTTTGTATTCCCGAACGGTTTCCTCCCTTTTTTCCGAAAACCGCAGAGCGGAGCCGGAGGACAGGCAGCAGATCTCCAGCTTGAGACGTCTCAGCTGCGCGCGGGTCGCCTCCAGATTTTCCGGCTTGAAGGGCGCGGCGTGAACGGAAAAGATGTTGCCGCCCAATCCCCGCATCTCGATGCCGGAGAAACCGAAGTCCTTCGCCATGGAATAAATATCCGACCAGGAAAAGTCGGGACATCCGAGGGTGGAAAAAGAGATTTTCATATTCCTTGCTCCTTCATGATACAATCCCGCGCGGGGGACAAACAAAAAACGCCTCTCACAAACGAGAGACGCAACAAACCGTTCCGTGGTACCACTCTGTTTCGACGGAAGAACCGTCCTCTTGCCGGGCACGCGCGATGCCCTTCTTCTGTAACGGGAAGTCCCGTCCGCGTTTACTCCTCCCGGCGGGAGTTTCAGGCGGCTGCTCCGGGGCGAGCGGATTCCGGTTCTGCCCTCCGTCTCGCACCTTCCGACGGCTCTCTTGGCGGCTTGCCCGGCTCCTTATCCCCATCAAAGCGTTTGCTCTGTGAAGTTTGTCTCATTATAACACGCGGGAGCCCCGCTGTCAAGTAGTCGGAACGAATAAAAATTCAGCGTTCCCCGAAGGGTTTCCCGGCGAAATTGCCCTTTCCCGCCCTCCCGCGGACCGGACGGCCTGGGGAAAAGAGGGTAAATAAAATAGTATATCACATTCTTCTCCGAATTACAATGGGCAGGTTCACGAATTTCAGCCGAAGAGGAGGGCTCTTCTTCTCACGGTTCCGATGCCCGGTTTTCTTGACAGGTGAAAATACACGTGCTATAATGGAGTGATACGAACCAATGTTCCGAAAACGGGAGGAGGGCGAGAAAGATGCCGGAAAACAGAACGCCGGAAGAGCTTGCCGAACTGGCGAAGGAGATCCGCCGCAGGGTGGAGGAAGCCGTACGGAAATCCGCGCCGTCCTCCCGCGGGACCGACGGAAACAGAGGATCCGACGACGGCACCGCCCGCACGGAGAAGATCTTCCGGGAGATCGCCGACGCCGCCGGCAGGATCTTCGAAGACGATCAGAACGCCCGCGCCTCCCGCCGGGAACCGGATCCCCGAACCTCGGACACGACCCCGATCGAATTGCAGACGCCCGCCCCGAACGCAGGGACCGTCCCCACGGGGGAAAGACTCCCGGAGAGCCGGACGACCGCGCGGGACGACGATTTCTGGGATCTCGGGAAGCCGAAGCCCCGGATCTACGAAAAACCGGATTTCTCCCGGCGCAGGGTGGGCGTGACGGACGTGAATGCTCCCGATCCCGAACCCGCGGCCGGGGAACGGATCGCCTCGGCGGAGACCATCGTGAAGGACGACGCGCCTCTCAGGGATCCCGGCCGGTTCGACACACTGGACGCGAAGCCCTCCTCCGGCGGAAGCTCGGGCCGGGTGATCCGAACGGCGGACGGATACCGCTCCGTTCCCACGGGATCCTACCGGCGGCACACTCCTCCCCGTCCCCCGATCCGGCAGGCGGACAGGACCGAATCTCCGCGCAGACGGTCGGCGGGAAGCGTCGAAGTGAAAAACTACTCCCCCAGCGGGAAGCTGATCCGCACGGTGAGCGTGCGCACATGGGAATCGGATACGGAATTTTACAACCGTTTCCTCGCGGACGCGGCCCGCAGTCACGAGACTCCCTGCCCGGATCCGGAAACCAGCCTCGAACCGGTCCCCTACTCCTCCTTCGTGCCCCAGTACGCCCACATGAATCTGAATCAGCTGAATTATTACCGCTGGATGCGGGAAAACATCCGAAGGGGGGTCACGCCGGTCGCTGATTTCTCCTATGTGCTCTTATATATCTACGAGATCCTCAATCTGCCGGACAGGATCCCGCCGGAGAGAAGCGCGGAGCTTCTTTCCCGGATCTGGCTCGGATACCGGGGGGCCTATCCCCGCCTCGACGGATCCCTCTGCGAATGGCTCCCGGATTACTGCCTGATCCACGGGATCCCCATGCCCGCGGTCCTCGAGCCCATCCTGCCGGAGATCGTGCCGAAGGCCCAGCTCAAGGAGTTCTGGCTCGACCGGGCCGCCGGGGACGCAGACTGCATGATGCTCGCCCGGGCGATCCTCGAAACCTCCTCCGACTACAACTACCGCACGAGCCGGTATTACGCCGACCGCCGGGACGACTACGAAAAGCACATCCCCGCGGCCATCGCGAAAGCACTCGCGGCGGACCGGGAGGCAAACCGCGGACTCTTCGCCCTCGACAAGGTCTATCAGATGACCCGGGACAGCTATGTCGGGGCGGTGGCGGCCTCCTCGGTCAAGCGGCGGATCGACCTCAGCTTCGTCTCCCTCACCCGGCGGGCGGATTCGAGACCTCAGGTGACGGCGGCGGTGAAATACGCGGAAAACAAGCTCCGGGCGGTGCTCGGGATCAAGGCGAAGCTCGGCGCGGACGGCGTGAGCGAGGAAAACGCCCGTGCCATCGACGCCTGGTTCGCCCCCTTCCTGCCCACCCGGGAACAGATCCGGCAGAAGAAGGAAGACGCCTACATGCCGCCGGATTACCTCAAAAACTACGAGGCGGAGGACACGGGATTCGACCCGGACGCGGCCGCCGCCATCGAAGCGAAGTCCTGGGCGAATACCAGCCGCCTGACCGGGGACGACTACGGCGCGGATCCGGCGGAAACGGAGATCCCCCCGGGATCCTCCGAATCCCCGTGGGAGGAGACCGTGGAGGTGGAGGGCGAGATCGGAAGCGAAACCGCCTGCGGGATCCCCGCCCCGGCCTCCGACGGACCGGACGAAGATACGGATCCTGATAATCCGGCGGAAGAAAGCCCCTGTGGGGACGGATCCGGGGACGAAACGCTGCGGGATGCGCTCCGGGCCGCGATGAACGGCAGGTTCCGGGGCTATTGCCGGGAACACGGGCTCTATGAAGGAGACGCGGCGGACCGGATCAACGCGCTCTTCCTCGAATCCATCGGGGATGTGGTGCTCGAAGCGGACGCGGACGGCGGATTCCGCTTTGTGGAAGATTACAGGGAGGATGCGGAAGAATGGCTCAGATGAAACATGACACGGCGGCGAAGGTCCCGCGCAGGATCCTCGGCACGCTGCTCTCGTCCCTCTCCGGCGGCGTGGTCCCCCGGGTGGGCGCTCCCTACATCGCCATCGGACGGACGGAGGAGATCGACGCGCTGGCCTCCTCGCTGGACCGGGTGGCGGACGGCGAAGGCGCGATGAAGTTCATCATCGGGCGGTACGGATCCGGCAAGAGCTTTCTGATCCAGCTCTCCCGGGGCTATGCCCTCGACCGCGGATTCGTGACGGCGGACGCGGATCTCTCCCCCGAACGGAAGCTCTCCGGCGGCGGAGGACTGGCGACCTACCGGGAACTGATGAAGAACATCGCCACAAAAACCTCCCCGGACGGCGGCGCGCTCCCCGTGATCCTCGGATCCTGGTTCACCCGGCTCGGGGCGGCTCTGGCGGAGGAGGGGATGGATCCCTCGTCGGAGGCTTACGGAGTCGAATTTGCCCGCCGGATCACCCGGAATCTGCGGGAGCTCGAGGCGGACGTGGGCGGATTCGATTTCGCGGCGGTCCTCCGGGCTTATTACGAAGGATGGCGGGACGACGACGACGCCAAGCAGTCCGCCTGCCTGAAATGGCTCCGGGGCGAATTCGGGACCCGGACGGAAGCGCGGGCGGCCACGGGGATCCGCTCCCTGACCATCGTGACGGACGACAACTGGTACGACTACCTCAAGCTCTTCACGGCCTTTGTGCGGCTCTGCGGGTACGCCGGGCTCTGCCTCTACGTGGACGAGTGCGTGAACCTCTACAAGATCCCGAACCGGATCTCCCGGGAGAACAACTACGAGAAGATCCTCTCGATGTTCAACGACACGATGCAGGGACGGGCTCCCGGGCTGATGATCGTCTTCGGCGGAACGCCCCAGTTCCTCGAGGACAGCCGCCGGGGACTGTACAGCTACGAAGCCCTGCGCTCCCGCCTTGCGGACGGACGGTTCGGAGGGGGCGAGCTCCGCTCCTTCATGCAGCCGGTGATCCGCCTCAAACGCCTTTCGGACAGCGAGCTCTACGCCCTCGTGATCCGCCTCACCGCCCTCCACGCGGAATACCACCGCTGGAACGCCGCGGAGAAGATCACGGACGCGAACATGCGTGACTTTCTGACCCAGTCCATGACAAGGGAGGGCGCGGAGTCCATGATCACCCCCCGCGAGATCATCCGGGATTACGTCACCCTGCTCGACCTCTGCTTCTCCAATCCCGAGCGGTCCTTCGACGAGATCCTCGGGCGGGTGAAGCGGTCCGAAGCCCCGGCGGACGCGGACGGAGAAGGCCGGACGGGCGAAGACGGGCAGAGCGGGGCCCCCGGATCCTCACCCCCGCCGCCGAAGCCCGCCGTGACGCTGGACGACATCGTATTCTGAGGAGGACCCCATGTCGGTATTCGAACGCTATTCCCCCTTCATCCGGGAATTCATATACAGCCGCGGGTGGGAAGCCCTCTCGCCCGTGCAGGTGGCGGCGGCGGAGATCCTCTTCGACTCCGACTGCAATCTGCTCCTGCCCTCCCAGACCGCGTCCGGGAAGACCGAGGCGGCGTTTTTCCCGATCCTCTCGGAGTTTTACGACAACATGCCCGAATCCTTCGGAGCTTTGTACATCGCGCCGCTCAAATCCCTCATCAACGACCAGTTCGGGCGGATCTCGGAACTCTGTCTGGAGACGGGGATCCCGGTCTACCACTGGCACGGGGACGTGGCCGCATCCCACAAACAGCGGGCATTGAAGGATCCGCGGGGGATTCTGCAGATCACGCCGGAATCCCTCGAAGCGATGCTCATGAACCGCTCCTCCGATCTGATCCGTCTCTTCGGGGACCTCCGCTACGTGGTGATCGACGAGATCCACACCCTGACGGGGAGCGATCGGGGCAACCAGATCCTCTGCCAGCTTGCCCGTCTGAGAGAGAAGACGGGCGTTTCCCCGCGGCGCATCGGGCTCTCCGCCACCCTCGGGGATATGGAAAAGGCGGCGGCATGGCTCGGCGGCGGAAGCGGAAGGGACACGAAGATCCCGGCCATCCCCCCGGCGAAGATCCGCTGGAAGCTGGGGATGGAGCATTTCTTCATCGTGGACCGGGATGTGAAAACGGGCGCGGAGGCGGGGGAACGCTCTTCCGTCGATCCCAAAACGGGTGAGGTCACCCTCGTGCAGGACGTGGCCCTTGTGCCGACGCCCCCGGGGAACCGGCGGGAAGAAAAGCTCTCCCTCGATCCCGGCTACGAATATATCTACGAGGCGACGAAGGGCAAAAAGGCCATCGTGTTTTCCAATTCCCGGGAGGAGACCGAATACGTCTGCGCGACGCTGCGCGAGATCGCGGAATACCGGGGAGAGCCGGACGTCTTTCTGATCCACCACGGCTTCCTCTCGGCCTCCATCCGGGAAGAGGCGGAGCTCAAGATGAAGGACGACGATCTGCGGGCGGTGGCCTGCGCGACGGTGACGATGGAGCTCGGCATCGACATCGGGCGGCTCGAGCGGATCATCCAGCAGGGCAGTCCCAATTCCGTGTCCTCCTTCCTCCAGAGGCTGGGCCGGTCCGGAAGACGGGGGGATCCGCCGGAGATGATGATGGTGTTCCGGGAGGAAAACGCCCTGCCCAACACGCCCCTGCCCCAGCTGATGCCCTGGGAGCTGCTCAAAGCCATCGCCATCGTCCAGCTCTACATCGAGGATCGGTTCATCGAGCCGCCCTTCCTCAAGAAATGCCCCTTCTCCCTGCTCTTCCAGCAGACCCTGTCCGTGGTGGCCTCCTCCGGCGCGCTGAAGACGAAGGAACTGGCGGCCCGGGTGCTGAATCTGCCTCCCTTCGCCGCGGTGGAGGAGGAGGACTACAAGACGCTCCTTGTCTCCATGATCAACAACGACTGGCTGGAGATGACGGACGAGCGGGAGCTGATCGTGGGACTGCGGGGCGAGCGGCTGACCAACTCCTTCAAGTTCTACGCCGTCTTCAAGGACGAGGAGGACTACACGGTCCGGTGCGAATCCGACGAGATCGGGGTCATCACCACGCCGCCGCCCGTGGGAGACCGGTTCGCCCTGGCCGGACGGGTCTGGGAGGTGGAGGAGCTGGACATCCCCCGGAAGCTGATCTACGTGAAGCCCGTCCGGGGCAAGATGGAGGTCAGCTGGCCCGGGGATTACGGCGAGGTCCACACCCGGATCCTGGAGCGGATGCGTCAGGTTCTCAGAGAGGACACGGAATACCCGTATCTCAGGGAAGGCGCGCTCCAGAGGCTAAGAGTCGCCCGGGCGGTGGCGCGGAACACGGGTCTCACCGAGAGCTGCATCCTGCCCCTGGGCGGCTACACCTGGGCGCTCTTCCCGTGGCTGGGGACCCGGTCGTTCCGGACGCTCAGACGGTATCTGGTGCGGAAGGCCGGCTCCTTCAAGCTGACGGGCATGGACTTCGAGGGCTGCTACTACATGACCTTCAAGCTGGAGGGCGGCCGCGGGGACGATCTCATGCGGATGATCGGAGACAAAATCAGCCGGGAGGGGATCGATCTCGACGCGCTCATCAGCCCCACGGAGGCTCCCGTGTTCGACAAATACGACGAGTTCATCCCCTCGGAGCTCCTCAGAAAGGCCTACCGGGAGGACAAGCTCCGCTCGGATGAGATCATAGCCCGGGCAACGGCGGGAGAATACGCCTCCGACACAAGACGCGGAACGGATATGCCGGCGAATCCGTGATTTGGAACAGTCTGACCAAGCCCGCCGGACAAAGACAATAAAGGAAAAGCGCCCGCCGTTTTGAACAGCGGGCAGAGGCGGCCGTCAGACCGTCAGAATACACGGCGCGTCGTACTGCGCGATCCGACTGTCGTGCGTCAGGAGGAGCATTCCCCATTTCCCCGTCCTTTACAATTCCCCCGGGAAAAATCTCCTGAATCTCCGCAAAGGATTTTTATAAAATCTATTGACAAGAATTTTAAATTCTATTATAATGAACATACTCCGGCAGGAGACTTCCCCGTCCGCTCTGCCGACCGATCATGCGAGGTACCCCTTCTATGCCTGAATACATCTCCGTCCGCGGCGCGCGGATGAACAACCTGAAAAACATCGACGTGGACGTGCCACGGGACAAGCTGGTGGTGTTCACCGGCCTTTCCGGCTCCGGCAAGTCCTCCCTGGCCTTCGACACCATCTACGCCGAGGGACACCGCCGCTTTGTGGAATCCCTCTCCTCCTACGCCCGGATGTTCATCGGACAGCTGGACAAGCCGGACGTGGACTCCATCGAGGGGCTCTCCCCGGCCATCTCCATCGACCAGAAGACCACCTCCAAGAACCCGCGCTCCACGGTGGGCACGGTGACGGAGATCTACGACTATCTGCGCCTTCTGTACGCCCGGCTGGGGGTGCCCCATTGTCCCGTGTGCGGCCGCGAGATCCGGCAGACCTCCGTGGACACGATCCTCGACAGCCTCATGGCCCTGCCCGAGGGGACCCGGTTCATGGTGCTGTCCCCGGTGGTGCGCGGCAAGAAGGGCCGTCACGAGAAGATCTTCTCCGACGCCAGAAAACGCGGCTTCGTGCGGGCCCGGGTGGACGGCTCCCTGTACGATCTGTCCGAGGACATCCCGCTGGACAAGAACACCCGCCACACCGTCGAGCTGGTGGTGGACCGGCTGGTGATGAAGCCCGATCTGAGAACCCGGCTGACGGACTCCGTGGAGACGGCGCTCCGTGAATCCGACGGATCCCTTCTGGCGGTGACGGTTCCCCGGGGAGACGAGGAGCCGCGGGAATTCGAGTTCTCCACCAACTACGCCTGTCCGGAGCACGGGATCTCCTTCCCGGAGCTGGAACCGCGGATGTTCTCCTTCAACAATCCCTTCGGAGCCTGCCCCACCTGCTCGGGACTGGGCGTTCTGCGCTCCGTGGATCCGCGGAAGATTATC
>Ga0310695_10014513_pt1 | contig 10632 bp, 10 predicted proteins | sample RumenRJG_04DNA_FD_203882 | JGI IMG/M metagenome (GOLD analysis project Ga0310695, IMG submission 203882) | Bovine rumen microbial communities from Lethbridge, Alberta, Canada - RJG_04 (v2) (version 2) | ecosystem: Host-associated > Mammals > Digestive system > Stomach > Rumen | place: Canada... | reverse complement strand
CAGAGGCTTGATGTTCACAGCCAGTGTGGGTACCATGTCGCTCTCAGTATACTCCTTCATATCACGATCGACCTTTTCATACTTGGCCTTGACGAGCTCGTTGTTCTGCACCACATCGACATGACCTTTCTTAATCATGATGAGTGCGCGGTTGTACACAGAGTCGTTGGCCTCCTGCTGAGATTTGGGCAGGTTGTTGAACCAAGTGTCGAGCTGCTTCTTGGCATCCATCAGCACTTTGGCAGGAGCGTGACGGTGGTTGCGGAGCACCTCGCGGATACCTTCCTTACCCCATGTGGTCTCTTTCAGGAACTCGGGTTTACCGAAGTCTTCCTTCTTGTCCACAATGTAGTAGTACAGTTTGTCGTTGGCAGCCAGATACAATGTGATGGTCTGTTCTGTCTTTGACTTATCCTTATCCTCAGCAGTCATGTTGTCATCCTTGGCAGGCATCGTCAGGTGCATGGCCTGGGGCTTTGCCAGGGTAGTACACAGCATGAAGAAGGTAATAAGAAGCATCATCATATCCACCATCGGCGTGAAGTCGACGCGGACATTCATCTTTTTCTGCTTGCTTTCTTTTTTCTTTGCCATAGCTTATTCCTCCAATTTCTTTAACTGTGTAACCAACTTGTAGCGGCTCTCATTGATATCCTGCAGTTCGGCAATAACCATCTTCACTGCACTGTAGGGTGTGGTCTTGTCGGCCTTGATGCAGATCTCGAGCTTGTTGGCAATGCCAATCTTCTCGGCATCCTCAAGGTCATTATACCACTCCTTGTAGCCATTTTTCATGGCCTTCACCCAGAGTTGGAACTCACTCATCTTGTCCTCACGGTTCTGCAAGCTGTCGGTGGGGATACCCGTGCTCTTCAGCAGCTTCACCTGGTCCTCGTGTGTTCTTCCCAGGAATTCGGGCAGACTCTTTACGGGGATACCTACCTGTGGACTGACGAGGAACTCCTTCTTCTGCTCAGGCGTGAGCGTGGTCTCGCGCTCCTTCAGCATCTGCTCCAGAGCTTTCTCCAGCGTCACGGTCTTGTCTGTTGCCATCAACACGCGGCCCTCGGGGTCAATCGTGATGTCGAGCACTGCCGATGAAGATACCTTAGCCATAGTTGTAGAACCAGGCGTAACGACCTTCACCACCTCGTTCTTCGTGAAGTTTGCACTCAGCATGAAGAACGTCAGCAGCAGCACCATCACGTCCGACATGGGCGTCATGTCGATCCAGACGTCTGTTTTCTTAATTTTTATCTTACCCATAGTAGTAAAAAGTTTAAAGGGTTAGACAAAATTAAGCCTCGTCTGTGTGTGTAGCGTTGTAGGTCTGAGCCAGTGAATAACCAATCTCGTCGAGTGCGAACGAAATCTTATCGATACGGTTGGTGAAGAAGTTGTAAGATACAACAGCGAGCCAAGAAGTACCGATACCGAAGGCCGTGTTAATCAGAGCCTCAGAAATACCAGCAGACAGCTCAACAGAGTCACCACCACCACCTTGTGCCAGAGCCTGGAATGACTTGATCATACCTACCACAGTACCGAGCAGACCAGTCAGAGTACCCAGAGTAACGATGGTAGCGATGATGGGGAGGTTCATTGTGAGTGTAGGCATCTCAACGGCGATAGCCTCTTCGTGTGCAGCCTGGATGCGAGCAATCTTCACTTCCTTCTTAACACCCTGAGCGGCGTCAGCCTCTTTGTAAGCCATAACAGTAGCGCGAACAACGTTAGCTACAGAACCACCCTGAGCGTTGCAGTGCTGCAGAGCAGCGTCAAAGTTCAGAGCCTTCAGGTCAGCCTTGATCTTAGCCAGGAAAGCAGCGAGCTTCTCCTTACCGATACACTTGCTCAGAGCGAGCACGCGCTCAATAGCCATGAAGATGGTGGTGAGCAGCAGAGTGTGGATCACAGGCACGATGACACCACCCTTATAGATGGTACCCCAGATGTTCAGAGGAGAACCGGCGGGGTCGCCACCTTCGAAGTTGCTCGACTGACCGAAGTTCAGGAAGAAATTGCAGAATGCGATAACTGCGCAAATTACAATCACCCAGATAGCGTCCTTAATACCGACGCTGCTTGTCTTTTTTGCTGCAGGAGCAGCAGGTTTTGTTGTTGCCATAATTTTTGTTTTTGTTTTTAAGTTATTAAATGAATGACTTGTATATGTTTCGATTTAACGCTAAGTTTCCCAATAGAGCCACCAAAGGCTAAAAGCCAAACGGCACTTTCACCTCGCAAAGGTAGCAAAAAAACGTTTACTTCCCTAATGTTTAACTACATTTAACGCTTATTTTAAAGATTTTAGCGCCTTCGCAATCCGTTGCATGGCTTCACGGATGTTATCATCGCTTGTTGCATAGCTCATACGGAAGCAGTCAGGGTCGCCGAAAGCATCGCCTCCGACGGTAGCCACATGACCTGTCTCCAGCAGATACATCGCCAGGTCGGTGCTGTTGGCGATGGTCTTGCCGTCAGGTGTCTGCTTACCATAGAAACTGCTACATTTGGGGAACAGGTAGAAGGCACCCTCTGGCACGTTCACACCCAGTCCTGGAATCTGTCGTGCCAGTTCCACGATGAGGTCACGACGGCGCTCAAAGGCCTGACGCATATCCTCCACGCACTGCTGACTCTGTGTGTAGGCGAACTCGGCAGCCTTCTGACTCACCGAGCATGGTCCGCTGGTATATTGTCCCTGCAGTTTGTTGCAGCCCTTCACAATCCATTCAGGTGCTGCGATATAGCCGATGCGCCAGCCCGTCATAGCGTAAGCCTTGCTGACGCCATTGACGATGATGGTGCGTTCCTTCATGCCAGGGAACTGTGCGATAGACTCGTGATGTCCCACATAGTTGATGTGCTCGTAGATCTCATCGGCCAGCACAAACAGGTCATCGTGTTTTAAAATAATGTTTGCGAGTGCGCGTAGTTCCTCTTTATTATATACGGAGCCAGTAGGGTTGCTGGGCGAGCAGAGGATGAGCAGACGGGTCTTGGGGGTGATGGCAGCCTCGAGCTGTTCGGGAGTCATCTTGAAGTTCTGCTCGAAGGTGGCCTCCACATAGACAGGTGTACCGCCTGCCAGCAGTGCCATCTGGGGGTAGCTCACCCAGTAGGGAGCAGGGATAATAACCTCCTCACCAGGGTTCACCAGAGCCATCACGGTGTTGCATACGCTCTGCTTGGCACCGTTGCTCACCAGTATCTCGTTGGTGGTATAGTCCAGTCCGTTCTCACGTTTCAACTTCTCCACGATAGCCTTCCTCAGTTCAGGATAGCCAGGAACGGGCGAGTAGCGTGAGTAGTTCTCGTCAACGGCGCGTTTGGCAGCTTCCTTAATATGGTCGGGCGTGTTGAAGTCGGGCTCTCCGACACTCAGATTAATCACGTCGATGCCCTGAGCCTTCATCTCAGAGCTTTTTTGCGACATAGCCAGTGTGGCCGAGGGTGCAAGTCGTTGCAAACGGTTGGATAATTGTGCCATATTTGTTCAGAATGTTTCTTTCAGCCTGCAAAAGTAATCATTTTATTGTTTCTAAACGAACTTTTGCGTCATTTTATGCTTTTCTTTTTTACTTTTTTTACTTTTTTACTTTTTTACCTTTTTACTTTTTTACCTTTTTTCTCTTTCCACTTTCCTCTTATTTCAGATGCAGCGTATGTCCCATGCGTTCCTGCTTGGTCTTCAGGTAGCGCAGGTTATACTGGTTGGGAGCCACCTCGATGGGCACGTTCTCCACAATCTCCAGTCCGTAGGCCTCGAGTCCTACGCGCTTCACTGGGTTGTTGGTCATGAGTCTCATCTTATGTACACCCAGATGGCGCAGCATCTGTGCCCCACAGCCATAGTCGCGTTCGTCGGCCTTGAAGCCCAGACAGAGGTTGGCATCCACTGTGTCGTAGCCCTCTTCCTGCAGTTTATAGGCAGCGAGCTTGTTCATGAGTCCTATGCCGCGTCCTTCCTGCTGCATATAGACGATGACACCCTTGCCTTCCTCCTCTATCTTCTGCATGGCCTTGTGCAGCTGTTCGCCGCAGTCGCAGCGTCGTGAGCCCAGAATGTCGCCTGTCATACAAGAAGAATGTACGCGCACGAGGATGGGCTCGTCTTCCTTCCATTCTCCCTTGATGAGTGCGAAGTGCTCCTGTCCGTTGCTCTTCTGACGGAACGGTATGATGCGGAAGTGTCCGTATTCCGTAGGCATGTCAGCCTCGACTCCCACCTCAATCAGCGACTCGCGTTGCAGTCGGTAGGCTATCAGGTCCTTGATGGTGATAATCTTCAGCTGGTGCTCCTGGGCAAAGACCATCAGCTCGGGCATACGAGCCATTGTGCCGTCATCGTTCATAATCTCCATCAGCGCACCAGCGGGATAGAGTCCAGCCAGCTTACACAGGTCTATGGCAGCCTCGGTATGTCCGCTGCGACGCAAAACGCCGTTGTCCTGTGCATAGAGTGGGTTGATATGTCCTGGTCTTCCGAAGGTCTCGGGTTTCGATGCGGGGTCGGCCAGTGCCTGTATGGTAGCAGCCCTGTCGTGTGCCGACACGCCAGTGGTACAGCCCTCCAGTTTGTCAACGGTGACGGTGAAGGGGGTTCCCAGCACCGAGGTGTTCTCGCTGACCTGTCTGGGCAGGTTCAGCTCCTCGCTGCGGCTCAGGGTGATAGGTGCGCAGAGCACGCCTCGTGCATATTTCAGCATGAAGTTCACCATTTCCGGAGTGATCTTCTCGGCGGCACATATCAGGTCGCCTTCGTTCTCGCGGTCTTCATCGTCAACCACAATGACAAACTTACCTTCGCGGAAGTCATCGATGGCTTCACTTATCTTGTTCAGCTTGATTGTCTCCATCATTTTGTTGTATTTCAAGTTTTGTATAGTCTTTATATGCCTCGTCCACCATGCTGTCCTTCTGTTTCTCCGCCAGTTCTAAGGCCAGTGGAATCATCCTGCTGTTGGCGTTGGTGATTTCGCGCAGGTCACGATAGAGCCTGAAGCGGAAACGCAGCATGCGGAAATAGAAGAAGATGCCCAGCGGCAGGAACAGTCCACTGACAATGTTGAGCCATTTCCGTTCGAAAGGCCGTGTGTGGGCGTGAGTAGCCAGGATGGGATAGTTGTTGAGTTCGTACAACACGTGTTTGTCACGTGTGTATCCCAGGTCTTCCAGTGCAATCTCCATCACCTCGCTGATATGCTCTATCTCGTGGTCATCGCCAGCACGGAAGAACACGTTGATGGGGTTGGGCCATCGCAGCAGCTTATAGGTCTCAGAATAGATGGCGATATCCTCGTTGACGGTCTGCAGCATGTTGGCATCCATACGGTATTTGGGTTCCTCGATGATAACCTCTTTCCTGGTGACGTTGCGTTTCATGCGCAGTCCCAGTACGCGCATCATCATCAGCTTGTAGGCGTCTATATTAAATACGGTGGAGTCGCTGTTGGCTTTGTAGGTGAAGAAGACAGCCATCGGCGCCAGCACCAATGTCGAGATGCTCTTTCCAAACGCCACCGTCCAGTTGTCGTCGCGAGCCATTCTCATGCCCGAGTTCTCAAAGATGTAATAGACGATGAACACCAGCACCGAGATGATGACAGGCACGCCGAGTCCTCCTTTGCGGATGATGGCTCCCAGTGGTGCTCCGATAAAGAAGAAGATGATACACGACAGCGCCAGGGTGAACTTGCCGATGGCCTCTATCATGTGTATGCGTTCGTTGCGGTTGTAGTATTTCGCATAGTCGCTCTTCATATCCACGTCGTTAAACGCGTTCTTTGCCTGTCGTGCCGCCATGCGGGTCACGTCGCGCTGCTGGTCTTTGTCCAGGTGTGCATAGATGGTGTCCAGGTTCGGCATCTCCTCATCCGTCAGCGCCTGCAGCTTCACGGAATCTTCCTTCGGCAGTTCGGCGGCAAACAGCGTGTAGTTGCAAGCCTCACGATAGAAGACCCGTCCTATGGAGTCGTGTGCCAGTCTGATTGAGTCGAGGTCGGTGAGTATCTGCACCACGTTCTTCGAGGTGGCATCGCCAGCAATACCTGCCATATCGGCGAGGTTGAACCCACCGTCAAAGTCCAGCACAATGGTCTTGTGGGCAAAGGTCTCGCGGCGGTAGGGCACCTCAGCAGTACCTCCCATGTCCTGCGACCTCATATTCTCAAACCACTCACCGCTCCATAGTGTCAGCAGCAGGTGCATCTTCTCCTCTGTCGACTGCAGCATACCCGAGTCGGCCAGGATGATGGTCTGGTCCTCGTACGAGTTCGACTGTCTGTAAATCATAATGCCGTAGAGCTTACCCGTCTTCAGGTCTTTCTTCTCTACGTAGAGGTTCGAGTTGGGAATGCCGTCATAGAAGATACCCTCTGGAATCTCCAGTTCCGGACTCTTCTGCTTCATCGATATCAGCAGCTGTGCAAACTGCCTGTTGGCGTAGGGCACCACGATATTCTGGAAGAAGAACGACAGACATGCTATCAGTATGACGATAACCGTCAGCGAGCGCATCGACTGCATCAGCGAGATGCCGGCAGCCTTGATGGCAGTCAGCTCCGAGCTCTCACCCAGGTTGCCGTAGGCTATCAGCGACGACAACAGGATGGCCAATGGGAAGGCCTGCGGCATCAGTCCCAGTCCCATATACCAGAAAAACTGTGCCAGCACCTCCATCGACAGTCCCTTGCCTATCATCTCATCGACATAGCGCCACAGGAACTGCATCATCAGTACAAAGAGACAGATGAAGAATGTTCCCAAGAACAGCAGCCCGAACTGCTTGGTAATAAAGATGTCTAACTTTTTTACTCTAAACATGCTTAAACATGCTAACAGGCTGCAAAGGTACAAAGTTTTTTTGAGGTTTCCAAATCTCAAACCTCAAAATCCACTCGACTGGTGCAGACGGTCCAGATTACCGTCCCACAAATCGTGCAGGTCGTCTAAGTCTTCGGCATAGGCATAGTCCTCTACAAAGAGGCAAAGCTCGTCCGTCAGCTCACTCTTGCCTATCCTCATCTCCCAGAAGGCGTCGTCCTCCTCTTCGTCAACCCATCTGAGTCGTATATGACTGTTTTTCTGTCGTTCCACTATGTTGGCCTTCAGTGTGTGGTGCTCTCCGTAGGGGTTGCCCCATGTGAGTTGCATCACGCCGTCGTCCTCAACGACACGGTCTGCCAGCCATCGCTCCAGTCCGTGGTCCGTACTCATCAGCTGCCACAGAAGGTCTGGCTTCCGTGCTGTGAGAGGGTATTCCAAACTTAATCGTTGTTTATGCATAATGTTCAAGTTAGTCCGTACCAAAGTTATTATGTTATTCGGCTACAAAGGTACAAAAAAGGTTGTAAAACACCATCCAAAAGACAGAAAAATTATGATGCAATTCATAAAAAACGTTAACGGTAGCGATTTTCTCAATTCTCAATTCTCAATTCTCAATTAAAAGAAGTACCTTTGCACCCGCTTACGAGCAGATGGCGGGATAGCTCAGCTGGTTAGAGCGCATGATTCATAATCATGAGGTCGCCGGTTCAATCCCGGCTCCCGCTACTTACAACGAAATGCAGGATTGTGCCGAGGGATGTTTCTTCGGCACTTTTTTTTAAGGTATTAGTATATGCAAGACATTAGAAACATTGCCATCATAGCCCACGTAGACCACGGCAAGACGACGTTGGTTGACAAGATGATGCTGGCAGGAAATCTCTTCCGTGAGGGTCAGAACCTCAGTGACCAAGTGCTCGACGCCAACGACCTGGAGCGTGAGCGCGGCATCACCATCCTTTCCAAGAATGTGAGTATCAATTGGAAAGGCGTCAAAATCAATATCATCGACACCCCGGGCCACTCCGACTTCGGCGGCGAGGTAGAGCGTGTGTTGAACATGGCCGACGGCTGCCTGTTGCTTGTCGATGCCTTCGAGGGTCCCATGCCCCAGACGCGCTTTGTGCTGCAGAAGGCCCTCCAGATAGGTCTGAAGCCTATCGTCGTGGTCAACAAGGTCGATAAGCCCAACTGCCGTCCCGAGGAGGTCTATGAGATGGTGTTCGACCTGATGTTCTCACTCAATGCCACCGAGGACCAGCTGGACTTCCCTGTGGTCTATGGCTCTGCCAAGAATGGCTGGATGGGTGAAGACTATAACAAGCCCACCACCGACATCACCTATTTATTAGATAAGATCGTCGAGGTCATCCCCGCCCCTCAGCAGATTGAGGGCACCCCCCAGATGCTCATCACCTCACTCGACTATTCGAGCTATCAGGGACGCATCGCCGTGGGCCGTGTCCACCGCGGACAGCTCAAGGATGGCATGCAGGTCACCATTGCCCATCGCGACGGCTCTATGGAGAAGACCAAGATCAAGGAGCTCCACACTTTCGAGGGTATGGGCCATGTACGTACCGACTCTGTTGACTGTGGCGACATCTGTGCCGTCATCGGACTGGATAAGTTCGAGATTGGCGACACCATCTGCGACCTCGAGAACCCCGAGCCGCTGCCACCCATCGCCATCGACGAGCCCACCATGTCCATGCTCTTCTGCATCAACGACTCACCCTTCTTCGGCAAGGAGGGCAAGTTCGTTACCTCGCGCCATATCAACGACCGCCTGGAGAAGGAGCTCGAGAAAAACCTCGCCCTCCATGTGGAGCCTTTCGAAGACTCTACCGACAAGTGGATAGTCTCAGGTCGTGGCGTGCTCCATCTCTCTGTGCTCATCGAGACCATGCGTCGCGAGGGCTACGAGTTGCAGGTAGGTCAGCCCCAGGTTATATATAAAGAGGTGGACGGCGTGAAGTGCGAGCCCATCGAGGAACTCACCATCAACGTGCCCGAGGAGTTTGCCTCTAAGATGATTGATATGGTGACGCGCCGCAAGGGCGAGATGACATCCATGGAGTCTCAGGGCGACCGCACCAATATCGAGTTCGACATCCCCTCACGCGGCATCATCGGCCTGCGCACCAATGTGCTCACCGCCTCTCAGGGCGAAGCCATCATGGCCCACCGCTTCAAGGAGTACCAGCCCTATAAGGGCGAGATAGAGCGTCGTGTCAACGGCTCCATGATAGCCCTCGAGACCGGCAATGCCTTTGCCTATGCCATCGACAAGCTGCAGGATCGCGGTAAGTTCTTCATCGACCCGGGCGAGGATGTCTATATGGGACAGGTCGTCGGCGAGCATGTCCACGACAACGACCTGGTCATCAACGTCTGCAAGGCCAAGCAGCTCACCAACGTGCGAGCCTCCGGTACCGACGAGAAGGCCCGCATCATCCCCAAGGTGGTGATGTCGTTGGAGGAGTGTCTCGAGTATATCAAGGAAGACGAGCTCGTCGAGGTCACCCCTAAGTCCATGCGAATGCGAAAGGTCATCCTCGACCACGATCAGCGCAAAAAAGCTGCCCGTCAGTAAAACAAAAATAATCCCTCGTCCATTGTGGCGGGGGATTCTTTTTTTTTGTTAATATTCATCGTCCCAGTAGTCGTTGGAACGCGAGTCGATATCGTCGGCATTGACGCTTGACTTGGGGTTAAGACCAGCTCGAGGGTCTGATAATGCTATCATTGTAGCCAACTTCACTTTTATTACCTTAGTATTAGGAGTTATATAAATCTTTTTCATAGCTATTTGTTTTTATGTTATACAGATAATTACTTGATAAGAGTCTTTTTGCCGTTAACGATGTAGAGGCCCTTGCGGGGCTGAGACACCTTGCGCCCCTGGAGGTCGTAATAGGGGGCTCTTATGTCTTCCACCTTACTTCTTACCTCAGAGACGCCAGTGGTCTCGTCGTTGAAGATGATGGTGAGGCGGGCGTCAGAGGGTAGGGCAGAGGTGAGTACGGGGAGGTAAGCCTTGTTAGCCTTCACCACGCCATTGTTGATTTTTAGGAAGTTGCCACCGCTGAGGCCGAAGTTGGTGTAGTCACCATTTACCGTTGAGACGTATGTGGGCGAGATGGTGCCACGCAGCATATTGCCGGCAACAGTAGCGATGCCGGCATCATCGTCGTCGATGACGGGTACGGAGACTGTCTCACCCGCCTTGCTGCTGTTATAGAGGATAAACGGCGTATTGGCAGGCACTTTTCCGGGAATCTTGGTAAAGGTGACGGCATCGCCACTTGTTGCTGTCACTGCCCATGCCTCATAGTCCTCGGTAGGCGTCAGGTCGAGCGCAAAAGGCTGCCTGTCAGTAATAAAACAAGAATCCCCCGTCCATTGGCGAGGGATTCTTTTATAATCAAGGGAGAACTGTGTGCAACTGCCCATTAGCGCCAGGGCCATCACCATCCACACCAGCAGTCTGCTTGCTCTCATGCCGTCTTTTCGGGTTTCTTCTCGCCCAGCTCGTAGTTCGTGCCCCCGTCGGCCTCGCCCTGCAAGGCCTCCTGAAAAGAGTCCCAGTCCTGAAAGCCCACCAGCAGCGACAGCCTGTCCAGCGTCTTGCGGTTGGGTTTGTGCAGCAGCTCCTTCTCTACAGCCGACAGCAGCTTCTTCAATGCTTCACGTTTCTTTTCCATCTTCCTCTATATTCTTCTATCTCCTTCCTATCATCTCCCTATACAGCTCCGCAAACCGCTGTGCAGCCCCTGTGTTCTCAAAGCGCTCCAC
>Ga0310695_10014512_pt1 | contig 10633 bp, 4 predicted proteins | sample RumenRJG_04DNA_FD_203882 | JGI IMG/M metagenome (GOLD analysis project Ga0310695, IMG submission 203882) | Bovine rumen microbial communities from Lethbridge, Alberta, Canada - RJG_04 (v2) (version 2) | ecosystem: Host-associated > Mammals > Digestive system > Stomach > Rumen | place: Canada... | reverse complement strand
AACCGCTGTGGACCAGATTATCGACAATCTGCGCGACGACCGAAACGACAAGGTGAAAGGATGGATCCAGAAACTGCTCAGCGCTCAGCTGGATGCTGGAAGTGCCTGGGATGTGGCCAGTACGGTGAAAGCCTTTGCCACATGCATCTTTGACGAGGCATTCCTGAACCGAAAAGCCGAGGAACGTCATGCCCTGCGCAGCGAGGAGACCCTGAACCGCTTTTTGCAATCGATGCGAGAGGCACAGGCAGAAGCCGAGCACGCAGTGACGGAGAGCGTAGGCCAGGCTCTGGCGGCATGGCAGGAAAGCGACCTGTCCGTGAGCTACAGCAGCGACTATGAGAAAATGATGCAGCGCATGTCACGCATGGAACCCATGAAGATGAGCGAGCGGATACGTACCGCCCTATACACGGACAGCGCTACAATGCTGAAGAAGGCCGATGCACAGCGCACCGACGAGGCTGAGCGACTGGCTGCCATGCTGCGAGAAGTGTGTGACGGCTACACGCATTGGTATCGCATCTGGCTCTCAGCCCGGCTGGCCATACACGACATCGACCAGCTGCGATTGCTGGGATTGCTCGAAGACACGGCAGATGCCGTCGCCGAGGAGAACAATCAATTTGCACTGAGCAAGACTCCCTCACTGCTCAGCCAGCTTATCGGTCGAGACGATGCCCCCTTCGTCTTTGAAAAGGCCGGCACCACATTCCACCATGTGATGATTGACGAGTTTCAGGATACGAGCCAGATGCAGTGGAGCAATTTCCGCGTGCTCCTCCTCGAGAACCTCTCCACACAGGGACACGACATGGTGGTGGGCGACATAAAGCAAAGCATCTATCGGTGGCGAAACGGCGACTGGCGCATCCTGCAGCACATGGAGCACGACTCGGACCTGCCCGTACGACCCGAGGTGCTTAAGCTGGATACAAACTACCGCAGCGAACAGCGCATCGTGACGTTCAACAACAACTTCTTTGCCGCAGCAGCCCAGGCATTAGACGCAATCGACCGACACGACCCCTCCATCTGCGATCTGTATGCCGACGTGGCGCAGCGATGTACAAAGCCCAAGGAAATGGGCTTCGTCCAAGCACGCCTGTTTCTGAATGCAGCAAGCAACGAGGAGAACTACTGGCGGCAAATGGCCCTGGAGATGGCCGGGCGCATTGACGAACTTAACCGCATGGGCGTGGCATCCTCGCAGATTGCCATCCTCGTCAGAGAAAAGAATGACGGTGCCGAACTCATCCGGCAGTTCCGCACCGTGGCACCGCACATCATGCTGGTCAGCAACGAGTCGTACCTCTTGGAGGCAAGCACCTGTGTGCAGCTCATCATTGCGGCAATCCGTGTCCTGGCCGACCCGGCAAATCGTATCGCAGAGGCATACCTGCGCAAATATGACTGCCCCGTCCTGGACGACACACAGAAAGACCAACTGAAGACCGAACCGCTCTATATGATGTGTGAAAGCCTTCACCGTCTGTTACATCTGGAACGCTTCGAGGGACAGGAAGCCTACGTGATGGCTTTCTTTGACGAAGTGCAGAATTTCTCCCGCAACACATCAGCCGACCTGAACGCATTCCTCACCGCATGGGACGATTCGCTCCACAAAGTGTCTGTACCCTGCGGCAATATTGCCGGAGTACAGGTGATTACGATACATAAGTCGAAAGGACTGCAGTTCCACACAGTGCTCCTGCCGGCCACACACTGGAAGATAAAGAAGAGGATGAACAACGAGAAGCTATGGATGTATGCCTCCGACCCTTCGTACAACATCCTGGGTCCGCTCCCCATTGCCGGCAAGAAGGACCTGACGGACACATTCTATGCCGAGGCCTACAAGGAGGAGCTTTTCCAGAAGCGGGTCGATGCGCTCAATATCATGTATGTGGCCTTCACACGCGCCGAGTGCAACCTCATGATATGGGGTACGGCAAAGACCGACGGCGACGGGAACATACGCCTGAATGACGAATCGAGTGCGGGCGACATTCTGTATAGCTATCTCTGCGACAAGCCCGAAAGCCAGGTTGACGAAGAGACCTCCGCACTCACATTCACGCAAGGGCAGCTTATGGGCGTAGGCCAGAAGGAGACGAAGAATGCCAGCCGCATGAGCATGACGGGCACGGAGGCCGTCTCGATACCCCTACGTTCCTATCCCCCCTCCCTCGACTTTCGTCAAAGTAACGAAAGCCAGAAGTTCATCCGCAGCCTCTCGACGGAGGAATCCGACCCACAGACATACACAGACATCGGCAAGCTGATGCACTACGTGCTGAGCCAGATAGAGACCGAGAGCGACATTCCGCAAGCCCTCCTGCAATGTGAGGCACAAGGCATTATCCAGGATGAGAGAATGCGCCACAACGTGTTAAACCGCCTTAAGCAGGGCCTCACGAACAAGCGTGTCAAGGAATGGTTCGCTGGCCACAACACCGTCATCAACGAACGTAATATCATAGGTACAAGCCAATACCGCCCGGGGCAGGTCACTCATCGGCCAGACCGTATCGTGGTCCACGGAAATACGCTCTCTGTCGTGGACTATAAGTTCGCCCGCCCCGACGAGGAACATGCTCTGCAGGTGCGTGCCTACATGGATCTCCTCCGACAGATGCACCCCGAGATGCAGGTAGAAGGCTTCCTCTGGTATGTATATAGCGGACACGTCGAACAAATCTATCTCTAACCCCCACCAGCCCATGCAATCATTTCTATCTCTGGTAGCCGATGACCTGCTGAAGCGCTTTGGTCATGACATGCGAGACGTCACGGTAGTCTTCCCGTCGAAACGTGCGGGACTTTTCCTCACGCAGGAATTTGCCGCCCGATGTGCCGGCACCCCCCTATGGGCACCGCGATATACCACGCTTGGCGACTTGTTCCTCTCCCTGAGCGACCATGTCGTAGCCGACCCGATAGATGCCATCAGCCGCCTCTACCATATTTATATATCGCGCGTGCGCGAGAGTATCCTTTGCGAGGAGGGAGCCCAGGCCGTCGAACGCGAGACGCTGGACCGCTTCTGGAGCTGGGGAGAGATTATCCTGTCCGACTTTGATGACATTGACAAGCACATGGCCGATGCCCGAAAAGTGTTCCGCCACGTCAGGGAACTGGGCGAACTGTCCGACAACAGTTTCCTCAGCGACGAGCAGCGCGAGACGCTGATGCGCTTCTTCGGCTATTTCTCCACGGGCGAGGACTCGCTCGTGCGACGGCGTTTCATGCGTCTGTGGAACGAGATGCCGGCAATTTACGAGGCCTTGTACGAGAATCTGCTCCACGACAATCAGCTTTGGGAGGGTGCCTTGCACCGGGATGTCTGCCAGCGTATCAAGGAGGAGCCGCAGTTGCTCGACCATTATCCACATGTCTGCTTTGTAGGCTTCAATGTGCTCAACAGCGTGGAGGAACAGCTAATGCAGTCGATGGGCGAACGGGCATTGTTTTACTGGGACTATGACGAGTATTATGTAAACGACCCGCAGCAGGAGGCCGGCGAGTTCATGCGACGCAATCTGAAGCTGTTCCCCTCGGCACTTCCGGCCACATGCTTCCACAATCTGGAACGTCTGCAACGGGTCACCTTTGTCTCATGCCCGACAGACAACGCAGTGGCTCGCTACACGGCACACTGGATGCAGCAAGGAATGTGCCCCACGGCAAGAGAGAACGCCATCGTGCTATGCAACGAACAGCTGCTGATGCCCGTACTGCATGCCATACCCGAGACGGGCAGCGAGACAGACCGGCATCCGGTAAACATCACCATGGGCTTGCCACTATGCGAGACGCCCATATTCTCCTTCGTGCTCTCCCTGTGGCAACTGCACACCGAGGGCTGGGACGCCCGACGCCAACGCTTCCGCCGCCCCTTCCTGCAAAGCGTGCTCCGCCACCCCTATGCCCGCTATTTTCAGGAGGACGAACTTTGCCAACATACCGCAGACAGCCAGGCAGCAGTCATATCCACGCTCATCGAGGCGGTAGAGAAAGTGGGGCTCGCCTTCAGCCACCTGCAGGCACCCACCATCACAGAACAGCTGCACATCGAATCCATCTATCAGGCCCACCGGGTGCTCACCAAGCTCCACCAGCTGCTCTCCCACCCCGAACGTCCCTTAGACGTCCAGGACGTCACGCTGCGCCGCCTGCTGCGCACGGTGCTCAACTCCACCAGCATCCCATTCCATGGCGAGCCGGCCAGCGGCATCCAGGTGATGGGTGTGCTCGAGACACGCTGTCTCGATTTCCCCCATTTGCTGATGCTCTCGGTGGAGGAGGACGCACTGCCCCGCCCCACTCAGCTCAACAGCATGATCCCGCCGCTCATCCGCGAAGCGTATGGCCTCACCACGCCCCGCCATCGCATCTGTATCTACGCCTACTACTTCTATCGGCTCATTCAGCGAAGCGAGGAGATCACCTGTGTGTTCAATCAGACAGCCTCGGGCATCAAGCGCCATGAACCATCGCGCTTCCTGCGCCAACTACAGGCCGACTTCCCTCCCGAGCAGCTTGAGATACGCCAAATACAGTTCTCCAACGCTCCCAGCCTGACCACGCCGCAAGCCTTCCTGGTGAACAAGACACCCCAGATGCTCGAACGCCTGCTTCGTCGCTACGCGCCGGAGGCCGGCCACCCGCTGAGCCCCACCGCCATCAACGCCTACCTTGCCTGCCCCATGCAGTTCTACTACCATTATGTCGAATCGCTCAGCTATATCGACGAGGAAAGCGAGGAGGTGGATGCCATGCAGCTGGGAAATCTGTTCCACGACACGGCCGAAATTATATACACCGACCTCATCCGGCGACACGGAGGCGAACGACAGGTGGAGCAGGAATGGCTCGCACCGCTCATCGACCCCAAGTCGCCCATCCTGCGCGGATACCTTGACATAGCCTTCGACATGAATGTCTTCCACCGTCTGCGCGACGAAGGAGAGAAGAAGCGATTCATCCACACGTGTCTCAACACGGGACATGCGCCCAAGCCGGAATACGCGGGCCAGCATATCATCGTGCGCGACGTGCTGCTCCACTATCTGCGCCATCTTATCCGCAACGACCTGCGCCTGGCACCGTTCACCATGCTGGGCATGGAGACCGACTGCATGCTGACACATCCCGTCACCGTCGGGGACACGTCCCACACCATCCTCATGGGCGGACGCATTGACCGGCTCGACCGACTCGCGGACGGCACGCTGCGCATCCTGGACTACAAGACCGGGGCTCATCACATGAAGACCAACTCCGTCGAGGGGGCCTTCGCCCGAGGCACACGCCACCAGGGCTATACCTTCCAGGCATGCCTCTATTCGCTGGCCGTCATGCAGACCGAGCTGTGGAACCACGCCTGCCAGGTGCAGCCAGCGCTATACTACGTGCGCGACGCACATGCCGAGGACTACAATCCCGCACTCAGCCTGCCCATGGACGAAGGCTCGCGCGAAAAGACCTCCGACTTTGTCCCTCTGGCCGAGGAGTTCCGCAAGCGGCTGGACGAGACGCTGCACGAAATATTCTCGCCCGACATTCCATTCCGCCAGACCACAGATGCCGACGTATGCCAGCGTTGCGACTTCCTGCTCCTCTGTGGTCGTCAACGCCCGAAAACCGACTGAGAGCACCGCTGTCCACACATTTTTCACCTACGAGAGAGAGGCAATGGGAAAAAAACTTTGCCTTTCTCTTTGTTCTTTCCACTCCTTTTCGTACCTTTGCAGCCGGTTTGTGCCCATAGGGGCAAAACACCGAGCGATGGTCCGGTAGCTCAGTTGGATTAGAGCAGCAGCCTTCTAAGCTGCGGGTCAAGGGTTCGAGTCCCTTCCGGATCACCTCAGGACATCTGCTGCGACACTGTCTGCAGACACGAAGCCGGGGAGCCACATTCTTCATGTGAGCTCCCCGGCTTCATATATTCAGGAGTACTCTGTCAGGCTATTCTTCGTCGTCCTTCCAGATGTCCCAGTCATTCTCCTTTGTCAGAGCCTCACCGCCATCGACGGTACCCTCACCGATGGGCAGGCTGGCTGCCAGCATCTCTACGGTCTCGCTGGAAGCTGCTTCCAGACGAGGCGAAACATAAAACTTCTTCATACTACTTCAGAACCTTTTTACCGTTAATAATATAGATGCCCTTCTGAGCCTTCACTACGCGGCGACCGCTGAGGTCGAAGATGGCAGCATCGCTGTCATTCCCTGTCTCCACCTCGGCAATACCGTCGGCACCGCCGAAGAAGAAGCCCTTCACGCCAGCACCGGCCTTCTCGATGTATGCCTTGCCGGCGGGGATGGTGCCAGTGGCCTGATAGAATCCCACTACGCCGTCCTTCGAGGCAAGCACATACTGAGAGCCGTTAGCCTCGAGAGGCTCAGCAGTACCCTTCAGGTCGTTCTCCACTGCATCCGTGGCAGCATTGACAGGCACGAAGCTATAGAAGCCCTCAGCGCCCTGCAGCACAACGGGTGTACCGGCAGAAATCAAGGAGCTCTGGATCGGAGTGGTGGTCACCCACGGCTCGTTGACGACAGCCGTACTGGCCGTCACGCCAGTGGGGATAGACACGCTGGTGGTGGGGAGATACATGGTGGCATAGCCCGTAGAGCCGATGTGGTTCACGATACCGTGTGCGGGGTCAAGGACGGGAGCTGCGTCCTCACCGATGTTCTGGCGCCATACGCCGCCCAGCAGATAAGCCAGCTCTCCGCCAGCCATCTGCTCGGCAGTAACCTGAGTTCCGCCCTTGGCCACACCCATCTGATATACGTAGTAGGAGTTGTTGAACGTGTTCTTTCCACTCTGATGGGTCAGCGTGAAGCAGTTGCCTTCGCCCGTTCCCTCTTTCAGCTTACATGCGCTGAAGCAGTTGTTCAGCGTCGTGCTGGAGGATCCGTTCGACCATGCCGAGAAGCTGCTGTACATGGAGGTGCCTTCACCGCCCATCGCTCCAAGCGTAGCACAGTTGTTGAAGGTGATATTCGCATAGTTGGCTCCCAGCATGCCGGCATCGCCCTGCACGCCAGTGGTGGACTTGCCGGTGATATCGACATCCGTAATGACATTCTCCACGAGCACATTTCCGGCAGCATATCCGATGAGAGCACCATAGTGGATGTTCGTCACCACAGCACTTCCCTTCACGATCAGATTGCGGATGGTGGCGCCATTGACAAAGGCGAAGAGACCACGCCACTTGTCGGCCACGTTCTCGTACTTGTATGTCACGGTGTGGCCCTGGCCGTCGAAGACACCCTTGAAGGGTGAAGGCTCGGTACCAATCATCAGATTGCCGCTCTCCGTGAGGTCGATATCTGCGTTCAGCAGCACGTTCAGGTTGCCTGTCCCGGAGGCCACCTTCTCTACCAGCCAGTTGAACTTCTTGGCGTTATCTACGAGATAACAGCCGTTTCCGTCCTGCTCTACGCTACCGCATACGGTGCAGAATCCGTCTGCGCCATACTGATGGGCAGGAATGGTGACACAGCCAAATTCGTTGGTATAGACAATAGGAGCATCGGGCAGTACGGCACCGTCGCAACGGAGGGATCCGATGGCATAAACCGTCTTGCTGTTAGTATTAGGTTGCGGAGCAGCGTCCGTACCGATGGTCTGCGTCCAGCTGATCACTTCCTGGTCGCCGTTGAGCAGATAGCAGAGCTCGCCAGAAGCGATCTGCTCGGCAGTCACCTGTGTACCGCCAACTATTGTTCCGATAGCATTCAGGTAGTAGCTGTTGTTAATGTTGATCGTACCGCTCTGGTGAGTCAGTGTGAAGCAGTTGCCCGTACCAGTGCCTTCGGTGAGGCTGCAGGTCGAGTAGCAATTATTCAGCGTGGTGCTGGAGCTACCGTTCGACCATGCCGAGAAGCTGCTGTACATCGAGCTGCCCGGGTAGCCCATCTTGCCCATCGTGGCACAGTTGTTGAAGGTGATGTCAGCATAGTTGGCTCCCAGCATGCCGCCGTCGCCCGTTACCTGATTCATTGCACCTGTAATATCCACGTTCGTGACGACGTTCTCCACGAGCACTGTGCCGTAGGCGCGGCCGATGAGGGCACCGTAATGGATTTGCGTCACATAAGCGCTTCCCTCCACGCGGAGGTTGCGGATGGTGGCTCCGTTGACAAAGGCGAAAAGTCCACGCCACTTGTCGGCCACATTCTCATAATGGTATGTGACAGTGTGGCCATCACCGTCGAAGATACCACAATATTCTGCAGTCTCGGCGCCAATCATCAAGTTGGGATAGCCGCTCGTGCTCAGGTCGATGTCGGCCGTCAGACGAACGTTGAGTCCGGTCTCACCGCCGAGAATCTTCTCGTTCACCCAGTTGAGGTCCTCGGCACTGGCCACGAGATAATAGCCGTCCACCATGTCCGGTCCGGCAGGAGCTACGTCCGTGCCCAGCGTGGGATACTCATTCTCGCCTGCGCTGACCCAGGGCTTACCCCATGCCAGCACGACATCCTGCAGGGTGGCGAAGTTGGTCTCGTTGTAATAAACCACGTCGGTAAGCGCATCCTCAGCTGCGAGAGGACCAAAGTTCTTTGCAGTGTTGTTCCACACCACGATGTCCGAATACGAACATGGAGGGGTCGAGGAGTTCTGTCCGCCGCCGATGACGCCACCGCCACGGTTGATGCTTCCGGCTGCATACACCTGCTTCATGTCCAGCTTGCCGCGAATACGGCCGATGATGCCGCCCGTGAGGTCGCTCTCGCCAGTCACCTCCACATTGACATAGCAGTTGGTGATATAGCTCTCGCCGCCAATGTTGCCGATCATACCACCGCAATAGCCGGTTGCATGCAGCTTACCTGTCACCCAGACGTTCTCCATATACGAGGGCTGGCTGAAGGTGCTGTGGCCCAAATAACCGGCGATGATACCCGTACCGCCGGTGGACGTCACGTTGGCATTCTCAATGCCCAGGTTGCGCACGCTGCCGCAGAGCACACCGAACAGGCCGGGATAGTCATAAGCCCCGGGCAGGTCGCTGGTCAGGTTGCTGATCACATGGTTCTGTCCGTCGAAATCAAAGTAGGGATAACCACCGCCATTGTTGAACAGCGGCGTCCAGTCCGTCACGCCGGCCATGTCGATGTCAGCCTCCAGCACGATGTAGTTCATCTCACCCGACTTCACATACTTGATCAGGGAGCACATCTGCTCCTTGGTGCTGATGCGGAAGGGATTGTCCTTGGTACCGCCGTTGGGGTCCAATTCCTGTGCCGTGGCAAACTGAGTTGCAGCGACAACCGCCATCAAGAAAAGAGAAAGGAATTTCTTTTTCATAACTTGAATGAATGTTTAAAGGTTAATGTAATTTAGGTTTAAATAAGGTATTGTCTTGCTTCTGTTATTAGCTACTTCATCGCAAATATACATTTTTCTCCTGCATTCAGCAAAGGATTTTTTATTTTTTTTCAGTTCGCCATTGATTTTTATTAAAAAAATTCGTCGCTTAGCCATAAAACGCTCGGCCAAAGCCTGCCAAAGCGGATGGGAAGGGGGATAATCGGGGCACGAGGCGACTCTCGCGCGCGAACATTATTAAATAAGCATGGAGATATTCGCCGAGAAGAAGGCATTGTAAGGATTTCGTACCGAGAGGCACAGACGGCACACAAAAGACATGGGCTGAAAAGGGCGAAAAATGCCTGTTTCGGAGGCAAAAAACGGGAAAAAAGGAGTCATAGAGAACACAACCGACTGAAACACAGCACCACGGAAAAATCGAATATTTCCCACCGACTCGAGGTTCGCTCCAAAATACGCGATTCTCGCGCCAAAAACTTCCCGACGAGGCGTGTTCCACCGGTCTGCGAAGCGTGTTCCATCGGTCTGCGAGGCGTGCCGCTCGACACGTCGGAACACTCGGTGTCGAAACCCGTGGAAAATAGTGTAAATAAAAAATCCTCACGGAGTGATACATCGTACACCGTCCCCCACCCCATACGTCGAGTGGCGACCCGACCGGCCCGGGACTCATCGACCAGGCCCTTCGTATAGGGCCAAACGCTCAATAATTAATAAAAAAAGCAAGGAGATGCTTGTCGGTTCAGAAAAAAGTTGTACCTTTGCACGCCGATTATTGTCTAACGGGGCAAAAACAGCCCCAAAGTGCGTGTGAATAGTGTGCTTATTGGCCAGGTACACGGTTCGTGAATCGCGCAGAAGAAGAGTTAAATTTAGTAGAGAACAAAAAGAAAAGAACAAAGAAATGGACACATTGAGTTACAAGACCACAAATGTGAACAAGCTCACAGCCAAGAAGGAATGGGTCGTGGTGGATGCCACAGACCAGGTGCTGGGACGCATGTGCACGAAGGTGGCAAAAATGTTGAGAGGCAAGTACAAGCCCGAGTTCACTCCTCACGTGGACTGCGGAGACAATGTCATCATCATCAATGCAGAGAAGATTCAGCTTACGGGCAAGAAGATGACCGACCGCGTATATCTGTCATATACAGGCTATCCCGGCGGCCAGCGCGAGGCTACTCCCGCCAGCATCCTGGCAAAGCCCAACGGAGCCGAGAAGCTGATTCGCAAGGTGGTAAAGGGCATGCTGCCCAAGAACAAGCTGGCAAGCCGTCTGAT
>Ga0310695_10014509_pt1 | contig 10634 bp, 3 predicted proteins | sample RumenRJG_04DNA_FD_203882 | JGI IMG/M metagenome (GOLD analysis project Ga0310695, IMG submission 203882) | Bovine rumen microbial communities from Lethbridge, Alberta, Canada - RJG_04 (v2) (version 2) | ecosystem: Host-associated > Mammals > Digestive system > Stomach > Rumen | place: Canada... | reverse complement strand
TATTTAGTTTTTAATTATCATATAAAAATCTAAATGATTTTTCTTCAACATCATTTCCATCACTTTTCAAAACAAAAGTAGATTTACTTTGAGGATTAGAAGTAAAACTTATACTTTTATTTCCTTTATTATTTAATTGATGAACTCCTTCTAAATCTAATTTAAATTTATATTTAACATTTGATGAATTTTCCAATCCAACATAATAATAATCATTTGATGAAATAACATATTGTTTTAATTTCCCTTTTCTATCAATTGCCTCTCCTTCACTATCAAATAATTTTTTAGATATATTTTTTAATATATTTGTTTCTACTCTCCTTATTTTATTAGATGTTTTAGATTCAATAGAAGTTTCAAATTCATTATCACCTTTTTTATTATAATCCATACTCATAATTATATCATATTCTCCAGATGGAATAATTTTAGTAATTGAATTTTTATTAATATTTTCTTTTTTTTCTAAATACCAACATGCTTGTCTATCATTTGATGAATTATTAAATGTACTTTTTGTTGTAATATCATTATCATTTAATCTATTATCAATTACAATAAAAATAAAACCAATTTCATTTTCAACTGTTGGATTATAAACTTTTAATCCATTTGAAAAAACTTTTTTACTAACACCATGTTCTGAATAATCCAATAAAGCAGATTTCATAATTCTCAGAATATTATTACTATTTTCTTCAACTAAATCAATTTTAACAGAGGAATAACAAGTAATATTATAACCATGATGTTTATTTTCATCAAAATACCTATAATTAATATCACTAATTAAATAATATTTTCCTTTATCTAACAACATATCTAAACAACAATTATTAAAAATATTATTATTCCCTTCAATAAATTTTCCATATTCACTAACAACTAATAAATATCCAGGAACTTTTTTAGGATAACTTCCATCTTTTAAAGGAATTCTTATATTTTTTTGCCATTGTTCAATAAAAATCCTAATTTTACTATTAATCCTAAATGAAAACATAACAGGACCTTTAATAGCTTTTTCCTTTTTAATATGAGTAAAACTAGATTCATAATCATTGTGTAAATAACAAATACTAACAAAATTAAAATAAAACATAAATTTATCAAAAGGCATAAAAAATGCACCATCTTCCTTATCTTCAAATTTAACTTGTTTTTTTAAATTTTCAGTCCAAAGAGGACTTTTATCACTAAATTCACATGACCATTCAGTTTCACCAAAAGGATTTCTAATATGAAGTAATATAATTTTTTTTCCATTATCTTGTATTACTTCATTAACAGATAATATAGAATATGCATGTTCAGGAATTAAACCAACTTCTTCTAAGAATATTTTTTGATTAGGATTATCTGAATTTGTTCCAGCTGACATAATATAATCATTATTCATTGCTTGTTTAAATTCATATAAAATTCTTTTTTGATTTGTATTATTAATCATATAAACAACAGTAGGAGCATTAGTAGTTAATTGGAAAATTTCTTCAGGAAAACCACCACATGTTCTAGCATAATTACCAAAAACTTTAGCAATAGCTTTTTCTAATAAAATGACCCATAATTCATTTCCATTAGTAGAAGAAAAAACAAAATTATTTTTACTATCACAAGGTATGTAATCATCTAATAAAATTAATTTCCATCTACCATTAATTCTCAAATAAATACCATAACAATGTTCCTTTGATTTTTCTTTAATATAAAATAAATCTTCAATAGCATTTGAATATTTAGTTAAAGCACAAATTGCACTTAAAAAATAACAATTACCTAATCCACCTTGAATGACATCATCGAATGTAATTCCTTCATAAAAAACTTGATAATCTTTACTATTAAAAATATTTTCAGCTCTTTTCCATTTATATAATTCCCATCCTTCAATATCACTTTCATATAATCCTTCATGAAGAATAAATTCTCCATTTTTCATTGGACATAAATTATCCATTATTGGAAGGAAATAATCATCTATAAATATTGAGTTTTTATTGTATTTTTCTTGGTTTTTAAATATTTTTATTCCTTCATTTAATTTTCTTCCTTGGATTGATATTATAGATTTTGATTTTAGTTTTTGACTTGTTGTTATTTTTTCTTTTTCTATTTCTTTTTTTATTTTAGAATCTTGTTCTTCTTTTATTTTATTTCTTTCTTTTATTTGATTTTTTTTTATTTCTTCTGAATTTATATCCATATTTGATAATACTTTTTTTTTCTCTTTTTCTTCATAGTGATTTAAAATTGCGTTTCTATCTTTTTCTAAATCATCATAATAATTTTTTAATAATAAATAATCATTTTCATAATCTGGATTATCCATCATTTTTTTTAAATTATTCATTTTTTTATTTATTATTGGAAGGTCTGAAGTTTTCACTTTTTTTGGTAATTCTCTATATGTTTCTTCAATATTTAATTCTAAATCTCTTTTTTTTTTCCTTTGTTTTTCATCTTCTATTAATCTATTTTTTTCTTCTTGTAAAGATAATCCTTTATCAATTAATGATGCTGAAATTAAATTTTTATTTTCTTCTATTTTTGATTGTGATATTATTTTCTTTTGTTCTTTTTCTAAAGCATTTATTGATATTTTATCTGATAATAATTTTAAATTATCAATTTTTTGTATTTCTTCATTTTCTTTTATTAATTGTTCTTTTAAAGTTTTTTGTTTTACTAAAGCAATTTGTAAATTGTTTAATATATTTTTATCTTTAATTCTTTTAATATCTTTATTAATTTTTTCTAATTCTTTATTTATATTTTCAATTTTTTTATTTCTTTCATTTATAGTTTTTTCCTTAATATTTTCTAAAAATTTAATAGATTCCTTTTCTTTTTTTTCTAATTCCTCTGTTTCCTTTTTAATTCTTTCTATTTCCTTTTCTCTTCTTTTACTTTCTCTATGAGCTTTAGAAAGCATAATTACAATATTTCTATTTTCTTTTAAAATTTTAATCAATTCCATTTTTTCAGTAGGATTATATAAATTATCTTTTCCTTCTTTTTCATCATTTAAAAATTTCCTTCCTTTAATAACAGCTCCAATAGTTTGTAAAATAAAAATCCCTTGATTTTTACAATAAAGTTCACATAATTCTTTCCATAATTTTTGTGCTTTTTTAATTTTTTCTTTTTCACTTTTTTCAAACTCAGTTAAAAATCTATTATTTACTCTTTTACTACTTTTAAATACAGTAATTGGTGTATCATTATAATATTTATTTTTAATATTTTCTTCAACATGATTTAACATTATATCATAATTAATAGGATTTAATATAATATCAGATGTAGTATGCTCTCTTGAAGAATTAATAATTGAATTATCATTAATTGAATCTTCATCAATTGTAGAATATTTTAATTCATTTTCTTTTATTCTTTTAATTAAATTTAAATTAAATACTCTTTCATTTTGCTTTTTATTAAAATCAATTGCTTCTTTTCTTAATTGATTATCATTTATTTTTTTCAATAAAGTAGCTTTTTTTGGCTCAAAAATTCTTCTTTTATAAGGGTAAATATCAGAAAATGATACTCCTTTAATTTTATCATCATACTGTTTTTCAAAAAATGATTTTTCATTAATAACAGAATTAATTATAATTTTTTCAATTTCATCTTCATTTTCAATAGAAGATAATTTTTCTTCCTCATAAATAGGTAAATCAACATTTGAAATTTCATTATTTAATTCATTTAAATTTTTATTAATAAAAGGATTGTTTTTTTTAATTTCTTTAAAAGATGGTAATAATTGAATAATTAAATGATTATAAGAATTAATTGAAAGTGTCATGATTTTTAATTGTTTACCATATTGACCAAAAATAAAAGATTTTCCTTCTGGTTTCCCAATAAATCTAATTTTACCTGAACGACATTTAAATCCTAAAAATGTTATATGATCAGTATAAGTACCAAAAATAATGTTAATTCCATCTCTTGAACTTGGATCATTAATTAATTCTTTTTCTGTTAATGGAATATTATTATCAATATTTAAATTAATTTCTAATGATATGAAATTTTTTTCTTCTGTTTTAATATATAAATTATTTTTTAATATTTCATCATATTCAATAATAAAACCTTTTATATCTTCTTTAGTTTCATTTGTTAAAATTGATATTTTTGATATTGCTTTATGAAGATGTGATTTTCTTGAAGAAAAAAATACTCCATTTATATCATTTGTTCCAATCATATCATTTGCATTTCCCTCATTTCTAATTATGGAGAATATATAATTAAAAAAATTTTTTAAATTCATATTTAAATTATCTTTTGCTTTTTGATATGCTACTAATATTCTTCCAAATGTTATATATGTTTTTTTTCTTCCTGCAATTAATTTAAATATTTCTAAAAGATCTATATTTGTGTTTAAAATTAATGTTCCTAAACTTTCTTCAAAATTTGAAAATGTTGCAAATTCAGAATATTCATCTAAAAAAATTAGATCACATATTATTTTGATTTTATCTAATTCTTTTTCAGTTATATTAATTTTTGTTATTTTTATATTTTCTTCTATTGGATTATCATTTTCATTTTCAATTATATTTAATGCATTTTCATTTCCTTCTGATTGATTTTCTTCTTTAAAAGAAATCTTATCTTTTGATTTAGTTTTTGATGAAGACGATGAAGAAATAATTTTTTTTATTTTAACTTTTTTCTTCCCTTTATTCATTTTTTGAATACAAAAATAATAAAATATAAAATAGAATATATTAATATATATTATTATTATTTTAATATATTTATTTTTTTTTTAATTTTAATTAATTTTAATTTATCAGGTTTTGGATATAATTCATTTTCTAAATCATAATCAATATATTCAATTTCAAAATATTTTATTAATCTCTCTAAAAAATCTTCAACCATGGAAGGTAATCTTATTTTATATGATAATATAATAAAAGTTTTTTCATCTGAAAACTCTTTAATAACATTAATTAAATCATCAAATAAATCATCTAAATAAATTAATTCACTCCCAATAATTAAATCAAAAGGTTTATTATTCATTTTATTTTTAACAACTTGTATATCTTCTTTTTTTTCCCATGAAAGTTGCATAACATTACAATTTGAATTTTTATGAAATAAATTTTTATTTAAATCCATAATATCATTAATAAAAGGAATAAATTTTGGAATATCAGTTGTAAAAACATTATAACCTTTAATTAGTGAAGCTAATGAAGGTAATGAAGTTCCTGCTCCAAGTTCTAATACATTTTTAATATTTTCATTAAAAATATTATTTATTAAATATTTTGTTATGAAATATGAACCATCCCAAAATATTCCTCCTTTACCTAAACCAAAATTTTGCTTTATTGTTACTTCTACTGATAATTCTGGTAGAGGAATTTTTATTAGTTTATAATTTGAATTACGATAATCTACTGTTATTGTATCTTTTTCTTCTTTAGATAAATCATAATTTAAAATATCTTCATTTTTTATTTCTTTATTATCCATTAAAAATGATAAAAAAAATATTATTTTTTTCATTTATAAAAAAAATTTTTTTAAATTAAAAAAACACAATATAAAAATTTTTTTAAATTAAATATTCAAAATTATGCATAATCAAACATAAATGAAATCCCACCTCTATAACCAGGTTTAGGTTTAACAAGAAACAATCTTCTAGTCATTGCATTACTAGTAAATGGTACATCACTTAAATTAGGATTATTAGATTCATACAATCCTTCAAGACACAATTTCATATTTAAATTTTGTTTAGAACCATTTTCAAATCCAATATAATACCCACCAGGAACTTGATGTACATATTGTTTAAGTAAACCTCTATTATCAAGAGTTTCAGCTTCTTCAGCAAAAACAGCTTTAGCAATTTCTTGTTGACTTTGTGTATTTGTATTATTATTATTATTTGTATTAGTATTTGAACTTGGTTTAACATTTTGTTGTTGTGATTGAGGTGGAATATTATCTGTGTTATTTACTGGTGTTGCTCCTGATGCTGAACGAGCTGAACTCTGTAATTGATATGAAAATCTTGCACTTAAATTATATGGCATTAGACATATTGTATCGTAATCATTTGCTACTACTGTTTTTTCTACTGTTGAAGCTTTTTCTTTACCAGGTTCTACATAGAAATCTGCACATCTACTATAGGAACAGTTTACTGTTTCTTTTAATGTTACATCATATTGACCACTTGTGTTATCGAAAACTATGAAATTAAATGGGAATTCATTTCCTTGTCTTTTACTTTGATATATTGTTCCTCCTGCATGTGACTGAGGTTGTAAATTTTTTCTAGCGTAATCAAGTAATCCTGCTTTAAATGTATGTGTTATATTTCTATTATTTTCTTCATAAATTCCGACTGGGTAATTTGAATATGTTGTAAGATTATAACAATGCATTTTGTTTTGAACATAACGAAAATTAATATCTGTTATCAAATAATATGTTCCTTTATTAAGATTTACTTCTATACAATTATTCATATAACAATTATTTGATGCATTAATATAATGGTTATCTTTATCAACAAGGAATAAATAATTGATAACTGGATCTTGATAACCACCATCTTTAAGTTCAATTCTAGGATTTTTTTGATGAAGTTGTAAATAAAGATGTGTAGAATTATTTATAACTTCAACTCTAGTAATAATTGGACCATTATTAACTTTTGCTTTAGGACAATGTAAATATGAAAACACAAAATCATCATGTAAATGACAAATACCAACAACTAAATAATATTGAATAAAATCATAAAAAGACATATAAAAACTACCATCATCTTTAATACTTTTACCACCAATTTGTTCTTTAATAGATGAAGTCCATTTTTTACTTTTATCACTCCAATCTCCAGACCATTCAGTATTACCCCATGGATTTCTAAGATGAACTAAACGTTCTCTACCACTAGAAGTATTTACTTCAACGACACCTAATAATGTATAAGCATGACCAGGTACAAGACCTTTTTGTTCAATTGGTAAATGGTATGTATCTCCAGATGTACCTGCTGTCATAATATAATTGTTCTTTTCAGCATGCATTAATTTATTCCATAAATCATCTGATGTATCACTTTTAACAACAATTTTTTCAGAATAAGCATCTGTTGTAATATCAAAAACTTCATGTGGTTCACCTCCTATTGCTTTAGCATAATTTCCATTTAATTTAGCCCAAGCTTTTTCAAGTAAAATAACCCATAATTCATTTCCATTTGTAGAAGTAAAAACAAAATTTAAACCATAATTACCATAACATGGAATATAATCATCAACTAAAACAAGTTGCCAAATACCATTAATTCTAATATAACATCCATAACAATGTTCATTAGATTTTTCTTTAATATAAAACAATCTATCAATTAATTTAGGATATTTACAAAGAGCAGCAACAGCAGAAAGGAAATAACAATCACCTAAACCACCTTGAATAATATCATCTCCTTCAACTCCTTGATAGAAAACTTGATAATTTTTAGAATTAAAAATTTTTTCAGCTCTTGCCCATTTAATTTTTTCCCATCCTTCCAAATCTTCAGCAGTAATATCTTTAGGATAATTCCATCTACCATAAGCATCTACAGGACATAAACTTTTTTTAACAGGTTGGAATAAATCATCAGTAAATATACTTCCAGCAGGACACATTTTTTGTCTTCTATAAGTTTTAACATTTGGAGGAATATCAACATTTTGAATTGAAACAACTTGAGTCATTGATTGTTTTTTAGCTTCTTCTTCTTTTTGTTTTTCTAATATTTTTTTATCTTCTTCTTCTTTTAATCTTTTTCTTTCTTCTTCTTCTTTTCTTTTTGCTTCTTCTGGATCAAATCCTAAATTTTGTGCAACTTTATCTTTTTGTTCATTATTTAATGCTTCCACTATTGCATTTTTATCTCTCATTAATTCTTGATAGTAATCCATTAACATTTGAGCTTTTTCTCCTGTTGCACTTGGTAACATTTTTTGAATTAATTCTAATTTTTTATTTATTTCTGGTAAATCACTTATTTTTAATTCTTTTGTTTGCTTTCTTGCATTTTCTTGTTGTCTTTTTTCCTCTTCTTTTTTTCGTCTTTCTTCTTCTTCTTTTTTCTTTCTTGCTTCTTCTTCTTTTTGCTTTTGTTCTTCTTTTCTTCTTTGCTCTTCTTCTGCTTTTCTTCTCTGTTCTTCTATTAATTTTTGTTGTCTTTCTAATTCTTTTTTTTTATTTTCTTCTTCTAATCTTTTCCTTTCTTCTTCTCTTTTTTTCTCTGCTTCTTGTCTTTCTAATTCTATTTTTCTTTGACGATCTTTTTCAGCTTGAATTTCCATTTGTCTTTTTCTTTCCTCAACTTCTCTTCTTCTTTGTTCTTCTTCAATTCTCTTTCTTTCTTCAATTATTCTTTGTTCTTCTTCTTGTCTTCTCCTATCTTCTTCTAATTTCTTTTTTTCTTCAATTTTCCTTTCTTCTTCTTCTTTTTTTAATCTTTCAAGTTCTTGTTGATCATTATTTAAATATTCTTCTTCTTTTTTCCTTCTCAAAGCTTCTTGATGTGCTTTAGAAAGCATAACAATAATAGGACGATTATTTCTAAGAACTTCAAACAAAGCCACTTTTTCTTTAATACTATATTTATTAGGTATTCCAGCATTTTCCATTTCAAGTAACTTTAATCCTTTAATAACAGCACCAATAGTTTCAATAATATAAATCCCTTGAGTTTTAGCTATTTTCGAAGAAATACCTTGCCAATTTTTTTGAGCTAATTGAGTTTTTTGTTTAATAATTTGTTCATTAATTTGTCTTCTTCTTTCTTCTTCTAATTGTTGTCTTCTTTTCATTTCTTGTTCATACATTTCATCATAATAATAATCATCATCAAAAATTCCAAAAATATTTCTTCTAACTTCATTAAAATGATCTTCAATATTTCCAAAATCAAAAAATCCAAAACCAAAACCACCATTATTTCTCCTTCCACCAGCTTTAAGTACATTTCCATTTTCTTCATCTTCTTTTTTTTCCTTTTCCCATGCACCACTTTTAAAATCTTGTGAAATTTTATCACCTAAAGTAGTTAATAAAGTATCAAAATTATCAGGATCTAATAAAATTGATGATGGTGTAGTTTCTTTTTCAACATTACCATTAAATTTTTTTTGATCAGTTTCATTATTTTTTTTTTTATCAGTATCTCTTATTCCACCTTGATTTTCCATTTGTTTTTTTAATGAATTTTGATTTTTTTCAAAATCATCAGCTTCATTTAATATAGTACTTTCATCAATTTGTTTTTGACTTTCTTCATTTTCTGGTTCTTTATCCCAATATCTTTTTGTTAAAGGGCAAATTTCATTAATTGAATTTCCAGTTATAACATCTTGATTATTTTTATTAAAAAAAGCATCATCAGGAACAAGAGGTTGAAGTACATTTTGTAATAATTCTTTTTCAGATAAATTTTGTAATTTTTCCTCTTCAAAAATTGGTTTATCATCTTTTAAAAAATCATCAGTAATTTCTTCTGAAGTTTTATTAATATGAGGATTAGCTCTTTCAATAATTTCGAAATGTGGTTCAAAATATGTTATAAAATTATCTTTTATTTCAATTTTAACATATTTTAATTCTTTACCAACTTCACTAAATAAAAATGGATCTCCATTTGGTTTTCCTACAAAAAGTGTTTTTCCACTTCTACATTTAAAACCTAGAAATGTTATATGATCTGTAAATGTTCCTAAAATTGTTATTATACCATCTCTATGATTTTTATCTGGAAATTTATCTTTTAATTCTTCTGGTCTATCTTCATCTATTCTTAAATTTACTTCTAATGATATATATTTTTTTTCATCATCATTTACAAATAAATCATTTTTAAAAAAATCATCATAGTAAATTTGGAAACCTTTTATTTTTTCTTTTTTTTCATCTGTTATTATTGCAAAACTTGATATTGCTTTGTGATTTTCTGAACTTTTAGAATGGAATTTAATTGCATCTTCTAATTTTTCTCCTATAAATTCACCATCATTTTTTAAAGTTTTATTGAAAATTATATCAAAAAATTTTTTTGTTGATTCTTTTACTTTTCTTCCTCCTTCTTGAACACGAAAAAATGCACGAATCATTCTTCTGAATGTTAAATATTTATGTTTTTCTCCAATTATGTCTGTGAAGGCTTCTGGAAAATTTATTTCTTGTCCTTGAGTTAATATTGTGAAACATTCTTCAAAACGAGGAAATGAGGCCATGTCTTGATATTGATCAAAGAATAAGTAATTTAATACGTTTTTTATTTTATTTAAGTCATTTGGATCTATTAAATTTTGAATTGCTTTTTGACGACGACGACGATTACTCATTTTTTATTTATATATTTTTTTATTTTTTATTTGGATTTTTATAATTTTTTTTTAGTTTTTTTTTTAATTTTTTAATGTATATTAGATTTTATGTTTTATTATAGGGCTTGATTTTAAGTGAAAGTTTAAAATTTATTATATTTAATATTTATATTGGATTGAAATGAGTGATTTTTAATTTCAAATTTTATGAAATTTTTTATTTATTGAAAATAAATTTTATAAATATTTTCA
>Ga0310695_10014508_pt1 | contig 10634 bp, 4 predicted proteins | sample RumenRJG_04DNA_FD_203882 | JGI IMG/M metagenome (GOLD analysis project Ga0310695, IMG submission 203882) | Bovine rumen microbial communities from Lethbridge, Alberta, Canada - RJG_04 (v2) (version 2) | ecosystem: Host-associated > Mammals > Digestive system > Stomach > Rumen | place: Canada... | reverse complement strand
CATATTCTAGTGAAATTCAAAATTATATTTCTAAGATTATGGAAGAATTTGATGGTTTTGAAAATTTGTATATGGATATTTATAATGTTATTGGGAAAAATTATAAAAAGTTAAAAGATAAAATTTCTACAAAAATATTTTTATTTATTAAAATAATTTTTTATTTAATTTTATTTGAAAGTTTTTTAGTTTTATTATTCTTAAGTTGTTTTATTTGTGGGAATGAATCTACTAAATGTATGTATTATGTTAAAATTTTTTTTTTTATTTTTTGGAATTTTATGTTTTTTACAACTATATGTATATTTATATTAAATTGCTTTTTATCATTTTATATCACAATAAATAAAGAAACAATTCCAGTTTTTAATTTTATGTTGTCAAATGAATATATGAAAAATACGAGTGATAATACAAATATTTTTTTAAATGAAATTAAAACAAATATATTATTTCCTTATTATTTTCAATCTTGTTTAAATGGAAAAAGTTCAAATTCAAATCTTGGTTATTTATTTGGAATTGATAAATCATATTTAAAATATATTAATTCATTATATGTAGATTATACTGATTTTAAAAATTATTCTTTAAATATTGAATCAACTTTAAGTAATATTAAATTAATTTGGGAAAAAAATTCTATATTTGAAGAATATAAAAATAATATAACAAAAACAACAAATTATTCATATTATAAAGAAAATGATGTAAAATATAATTTTGATATTTTAAATTCATATACAGATTCATCTTATCCAAATTCACATCAAATTGAATGTATAGTTTCAAAAAAAGATTATTGGGTTTCTATAAAAGGAGATTGTCCAAATAATTATCAATATTTATCAAACGAAGATTTATTTAATGAGGGACAAGATTTTTGTTTAATACTTAATGAATGGACATATAATGAACAATATATAAGATATTCTTCAGCATGTAAAACATATAATAACGAAAATCTTGATTCCTTTACAAGTATGTATTTTGATGCTTTAAAAAATTTTGATAATAACAATAAAGAATTAATTAATAATATAATGAATGCAAATAATAATATTTATGATTTAATTGTTGAAATTTCAAAAGATTTAATTACAGAATATAAAAATGATTTGTTTTTTTTTGAAAATTTTTTATATAATTATATTAAATATAATGGATTGATTAAATCATCTACTATTTATGATATGTTTGATTGTTCAATTTTAAGATATGATTTAATTGATTTTTATGATATTGCAATTAATAAATTTAATAAAAATGGTTTAATTCAAATTATTTTAATAGCAATTGCAGGAATTGTATTATATATTTCACAATATTTTAGTGTAAGGGTAATCTATGTTTTTGATAAAGATTTTAATGAAAATTATAATGAAGAAGAATCTGAAGAAGAAGATGAAATTGAAGATGATGATGATATATTAAAAAATAAAAATGGAAATAAAATGAAATCAAATGAAAAATTTGAATTAGAATCTAATAATCATTTATCTAGTGTTAGTTCTAAACAAAATGAAATAAAAGGAAATGAAAAAGAAAATAAATTATTACTTAATAAAAATCCAACTCATATTAATTATTTCACAGCAAATCAAATAAATAGAAATAACTCAGAATTTACTAGTACAGAAAGTTCAAAAACCAGTTCACAAAATAAAATGTTTAAAACTAAAAGAAATTATTTAAATAATAATGAATCGGAAGAAAAAAATTTAAAAAATTCACAATCATTAGTAAATAATGGAAATATTAGAGCTTTATATAAAAATACTTCTTTAAAAAATCAATTAAAATTATCAACACAAAAAAAAACTAGTTCAAATGATTCAATTGAAAGTCCAAATTTTGATAATGATTCTAATAAAGAAAAGAATGCAAATAATTCTGATTATGAATCTGAAAATGAAGATAAATTATCTGAAGAAGAAAATGAAAAATAAAATATAAATAAATTATATATTTATTTTATGTACTTATAAAAATAGCAATATAAATATTAAAAATTTATATAATTTAAAAATACTCTTTCAAAAAAAAAATAAATTTATATATTGATTACAGTTCCCAATAATAAAAATTATTTTCCCAAATGTAAAATAAATAAAAAAATTTAATTCATTAAATATAAAATATCAAAAAATTATAATTTTTTAATTTATTTAAATATTAAGATATCTAATATAATTTTAAATAATTTATTTAAAAATCAATCTTCTTTTTGAAGGATCACTATCATAATAATTAGCTTTCTTAATATCTTTTACATTAATTAAATATTCTTCAATAATAGAAATAAGTAAATCAAAAGATTTTTTATTTCTAGGAGTATACCATTTTAAAACATCTTTAAAATCATCACCACCTCCTAAAATAAAATTAGTTGTAGCAATAATATAATTTTTTTTCCTATCAATTTCTTGATCATTATTCAAAGTAATTTTTTCTATATTAAAAATTCCATTTACTTTTTTAAAATATATTTTCATTCCTGAAATAGCATAATATTTTTTTTCTCCATTTTGTAAAATATTCATAGCTTTATAAATTTCTTCACCATTCATTTCAAAAGTAACAATATTACTCTGAAAAGGATTCATATCATAAATATCTTTTAAATATATTTTCCCAGGATACCAAATTGTTCTAAAAGCACCATTATTTATTATTGAAAAATCAGCTTTTGTTTTAATTCTTATCGCATCAGTTTCTAAATTCCCAATTACACTTTCTTCTTTTACTCTTTCTAATATTGCATCATTATTATTACAAATGAATTTTTTATATTTTAACATTTCTTTATTATATTTATTTAAAACATTCCTTTCAATCTTTTCATTATATCTAATTATACTATTATGAAAAGTAAATGGATACATTTCTTCATCTTTATTATCATAACTACATTTTTTAGTAGAATTTGATATTTTATCACATAAAGGTATAGGACCTTCAACTTGTATTTTTTCTCTAACTAATTTATTATCTTTAAAAGGTAAATATGCAATATGAAAATGAACACCCCTGTCTTTAGAATGTATAACAGGAATTCCATTAAAAAAATGATGACCAGGATAATGAACATGACCACCAAAAACAGCATCAATTGTTCCTATTGGACTATTCATTAAAAAATCATATAATTCATTATTATTAATATTACAATTTTGATTATTTTGAGAATGTGATATATTATAAATTCCAATATCTTGACTATCACTATAACATTCAATTCCATAATGTATTATTAATATTACTGAATTTACTTTATCTTGTTCTCTTAATCTTTTTGATTCATCTAATATTGTATCTTTCATTTTTAAAAAATTTAATTTTTTAAGAACATCATTTTCAGCATAATAAGTAAATAAAGGTGTATAACCCAAAATACCTATTTTAATACCTTTTTTAATAATAATTTTTTTTTGAAGATATTTTTTTACATTAAAAGCATCTGTACTATTATTATTAGCGTTTCTAATATTTGTAGTAATCCAAAATGTTTTAGATGATTCCATTTGTTTTTCAAAAAATGAAACTCCATTATCAAATTCATGATTTCCAATAGCACTAGCATCTAAATTTTCATGGTTGAATATTTCTGTCATAATAGTACCATTTGAAATTGTACTTTCTACACCTCCTTTATATTTATCACCTGCATCTAAATATAAAAAATTATCTCCCCATTCATTTCTAATTGCTTCAATATATGATGATAATAATGATGCTCCACCATATGAAAAATTAGATTTTGATTCAATTTCTCTTTGAAAACCATATCCATGTAAATCTGTTGTTTCTATTATTGGAATATATGTGTATTCTTTATCTTTTGGTGATGGATATTTATATTCTGATAAATTTATATATTTGTTTTTATTTAGTCCTAAAATAAATGATAAGATACCATATATTAAATTGAAAAGATTTGCCATTGGGAAATAAAATAAATTTTTTTATTTAGTGATATTTTAATTATATTTTTTTTATATGATAAAATAATATATATTTTAATTTAATAATTTTTATATTATTTATTTATATATATTATTGTTTTTAGCTTTTTTCCATTTTTTCTAACCAAACTTCTAAATCTGGTGTATTAAAAATTAAATTTGTTGGAATTATTTGTATAAAACTTTTTGATACTAAAAGCATTCTTTTAAAATATTTTTTTATATATAATATCATGTATAATATATTGCAAATAACCCAAATAGTTAGTATACAACAAATAATTATGCATTTCTTTTTTACATTATTAATTTCATTTCCTAAAATATTTTCAATTGTATCTTCAAATCTTTCAAATACAGAAATATAATAAAATTGATAAATAATTAAAGCATGTGAATAATCATCTTTACTCATAATTTCTAAAGTATCATAATTTTCAATATTTTCTACATTAAAAAATAAAATATATTCCAACATAATAATTTTTTTAAGAATAAATTGTTTAAATGCTTCGGTACTATTAAATTCTTTTGGTAAATCACTATTTAAACATTCATCATATTTTGGATTTGTTTTCTCATATAAAGCATAACAAGCATTTAATTTAAATCCATTATAATAAAAATCATAAAATTTTTTAGATTTTTTTATACTTTGAAATAAAATATCAGTTAATGAATAATCAATAATAGATGATATATTCAATTTATTAACACTTGGAAAATTCAAGATAATACATTTTAATTTATATAATCTAACTGAGGTATACAAAAAATTTTGAAGAATAAATGCTTCTGATTTAATAAAATTTTTATTATCAGATATTATTGATTTTGGTAAATAATAAAGAAAATATAATAATAACAATATAACAATAATATTACTTAAAAAATATACTATTATGAAAGTTTGAAATTTTAATTTTTTAAATTTTTGAGGTTCAAATAAGAAATTTTGTTCTATTCTTGATTTTTCATCATTTAATACTAAACCTTCTTCTTCTGTTTTAGTTTTTGATTTTTCTGTAAAAAAACTTTTTGATTTAATTGCTTTTTGTTCAGTTTCTTCTAATTTAAATCTTGATTTAACAACATTTTTAAAATTATTAATATTTTTAATAATATTAGAGATACTTTCTTGATTAATTTTACTAACTTTTTGAATCCCAACTGCTAAATATTTTTTAGTAATGAATACAATATAAAAAAACCAAATTCCTAAAATTAATAAAGCAAAAATTAATATAATAATATTTTTTTTAACTATATAAAATTGATGATTATTAAAATTAATAAAACCATTTAAAATAGATGGAATAAAAGAAAAAACAATTGGTAATATATTTAAATTCATCTCATGAATTGCCATATAAATGGCATAATTTGTATTTTCAATTTTATCATCTGTTAGATTATTAAGTGGATTTGTAAATAAATAATATGCATTATATATTGAAGCCGAAGTAATTAAAGGAAAATATTCTTCATCTTCTATAGGTATATTAATATGATAATTAATTTTAATTTTAGCCCAAAAATATTGTTTACTATTTTTAATATATTTAATTAAATTTCTCTCGACATAATTTATATAAAAAGATCCTTTATTATACCAATAAGTAATATTTGATATTGTATAATCTAAAAAATCATCAATAGATGAAAATCCAAAATTTAAATTATATTTTTTATTTAAAATATTATTATTGTAATATGCAATATAATCTAAAAGTGTATTTAACATATTCATAATTTGAATTTGCATTTTGAAAATAACTGAATCAGCATATCTTACTTTTAAGAGTTGATTTCCAATATCATATAAATTGATGATAAAAATAATTGAAAAAGTTATTGTGGTTAATAACCAAATTGTTGATATTATATTAAAATATTTTAAAGTATAAAAATTTGATACGTTTTGTAATAAATTATTTCTTGCTTCTATTATTTTATTTAATTTTGATAAATTTGAATTATATGATGTCGCTCCTGTTTGAGATGAGTTTTCATCTAATAATTGAGTTGAATCATTTATTTTTTTACCATGAACTCTACTTTTTGATTGAAAATCACGAAATTTCCTTTGTAATAAATTTTTTAATTCTAAATTTGTTTTTGATAAATATTGAAAATTTACAATATTATTTAAAAAAATATTATATTCATTATAATTTATTTCAGTTACATTTTTTAAATTAAAAACATGAGTTTTTTTTAATTTTATTGTAGTAAAATTAACATGACTTGTTTCTTTTTCTGAATCTTCATCATTATCTAATTTTGTATCAATACATCTTATAATAAAACATATTTTTCCATCATCATAAAAATATTTTTCAAATGAAAAATTAAATTTAAAATCAATACTTCCATCAAATGAATCTCTATCAAATAACATTTCCAATTCTTTAAATTTTCCTTGTACAAATAAATTTTTATATAAATTTATTTTTCTTTTAGAATCAATTTGAATATTATAAAATTTTTTAATACCATTTTTTTGTACATTTGTTGTATAATCATAAAAAACAACACTTGAAGGTGTATAAGAAGGATTATTAAAATGAACTTCATGTGTATTCCCATGATTAATTTTATTTACTAAACAACTACAAGATGTTTTATAAAAAGATGAATTTTTAGTTTTTTTATGATTTATATATCTATTTATTAATGGGGAATCATCATCTTTTTTATCATCATTTTCTTCATTTATTATTGCATTATATGAATTTATTTCATTATTTATTAAAGTTCCTTCTTGATTTATAATACTAGTTTCATTATTAATTATACTTGTTTCATTATTAATTAAACTTTGTTCATTATTCATTAAACTAACTTCATTATTTTCTACAGGCGTAAGTGATGAATCATCAATATTAACTGAAGATGAACTTTCTATTTCATTTACTTTATTTTTAGTATGATATGAATATTTTGATAAAAATTGAGGAAATTTTATTTCATATTCTATTTCCATATTTTCATTTATATCATCAATTTTATCTAATGTTATATTACTATTATTTAAATTATTTCTGTGGTTACTTTCATGAGTAATAATTGTATCTGATTCAAATATGTCTTTTAATAAATTTTCCTTTTCTTCATTATCATAGATACCTCCTGAACTTAAAAATGAATTTTTTATTTGTTTTTTTTTCTTTGTTTTATAACTTTTAAAGAATGTTTTATAAAAATTAATAAAATTTTTACAAATCATATAAAATGGAATTTCATTTTCAATAAATAAATTATCATTTGTAATTTTTAATTTATCTAATAATTTTTTACTCATACCTTGAATAATAAAATCATTATTAATTAATATTATATCTTCAATTTTTTCTAAACTAAACATACCTATATAATATAAATAATCATTTAACATAGGAAAAATTTTAATATTTTTTTGTAATTGAATAATTGAATTATTTTTATCTAAACCAAAAACTTTAAAATTACCTTTATCTATTATTTTTTTTTTCCCAACATCAAAATATCTTTTCATAACAAAATTATGTACTTTAGAAAATATTTTAGGCATAAATTCATTTATATTTTTTCCTCTCATTTTTTCTGAATTTAAATGAAAAATATTTCCAAAAGCATAATTTACCTTTTCAATAATTCCTTCTTTTCCTCTATCACCATTAACAATAATAATTCCTGTTTCTTTTTTAAATAAAAGATTATAATAATTCTCAATAATATTTTCAGTTGAATTTTCTTTTTTTTTTTTATAATTTTCTAATTCATTTTTTAATTTAGCATCATCATTAATTTCATCAATATAATCTAAATATAATAAAAAATAAGTGTTTATTCCTGAATAAATTTGAAACATTTCATTCCATAATCTTTTAATTAAATTTTTAGAATTATCAACTTTTTCAATTATTTTTATTACATGATTTATATCAATTGGATCAGGGTTTTTTTTAATTGAAAAATTTTCCCAAAAATTAATACTTAATTCAAGATCATTATAAATTTCTTTAGTAAATTTTTTTGCAATACTATTATATTTATAATAAAAAGTTGTATTTAAATCTGCTAATTCTGGACAAGATTCATTCTCTTCTTTTAAATTTTCATATAATTTATATGAAATTATCATTTTTAATCTTTCTAATAAATATTTTTCTTTTAGAGTTAATTTCATTTTTTTTACTTTTTCAAAATGATAAATACTTAAACAAATATTACCAATAACTTCTAAATAATAATGTGATAAATTAATAATTAATTCAGGAATATAATAATCAATTTTTACATAATAAGCAATAATAACAACTATAAAATATTTTAAAAATATTTTATCTAAAATAAAACTTTTACTTCTATCACTCCAACAATCTTCACTTGGGAGATATATTTTTTCTTTTGTTTTAGTTAAACAATTAATATTTGGACATTCAATTGCATGAATTTCCATTATTCCTATAAGAAGTGATTTAGCTTCTGGATTTTCTTTTGAAGATTGAATTAAATTCATTAAATATTTCACATAAAATAAAACATAGTATTTATTTTTTATTTTATGATATGGTGTTTCTTTTATTATTGTTTCTATAAAATATGATAATAATTTTTTAAAAAATATTCCTACAAATATACTTGATAATATAAAAATTAATCCTTTTTGGCTCATATCAATAAAATAAAATATAAAAAAATATATTGATGTATAAACATTTAAACAAAATGATAATCCTATAATAAAATTTGTAGTTAGATTATAATATATTAATCTATTCATATAATATATAAATGTAATACTTGACATTATAAAATTAATTAAAAAAAAAAAACCATGATGAATTTCTTCAATGCATCCTAAAGTAAAGGATGAAATAATTGAATTGATATGGAAAAAAAATACAATATTAGTTGATAAACAACTAATAGATGAACTTGAAATAAATAAATTATCTTCATAAAAATAATGAATAAATGTCATAAAAAATTCTGAAATAAAAAGAGTTAGAATTGATATAATGAAAGGTAAAATATTATTACTTTGATTACACTTAATTTCAGGAATATAATAATTATATTCATTATTAAAACATATCATATGAGTGAATAAATCAAGAGAAATATTTGATAAAAGATATAAATTTAATTTTAATAAAAAATTAAAGATTTGTAAAAAAGAATTATATGTTGTTTTTCTATTTGAATGATATAATATTATTATGAAAAATATTAAAAAAAATACGTAATAAACAAATAAAAGATAAATTGATAGAGAATAATATTTATGATTATGATAAACAAGAGATTTAAATCTAATTATTCTTTCTAATTGATTTAAAATTTTATCTGAAATATTATTATCAATATCAAATACTCCTACTTTTTTTGAAAAATAAATAGAAGTATGTTGTAATGTTGTTAAAATAACAAACATCAAATTATAAAAGCCATCAGATTGATTAATTGTTAATTTACTCAATAATAAGATAAATTTTTTTTTTAAATCTATCTCATCTTGTAAAAATAGTTTAAATTCTTTTTGGTTCATTAAATCAATTGAGTATTTGTAAAAATAAATTTAAAAAAATATAATAATAAAAATTTTATTATTTTTAGTTATATTTTATTTAATAAATAAATGTATTTTTTATAATCACTTTAAAGATGTTTTAAATAATTCTTGATAAGGAGACCAAATATTTTCATTTTTCTTTTTTATTTTTATTTTTATCTTTTATCCCCCATTTTAAATATCTTTTTAAAAAAATATCACTAATACTACCTAAAATAAAATAAGAAGTAAATAATTTTTCTTCTGATAAAAATTTCATTCTAATATTTTCTAATTTATTAATATATGTACTTTTAACAAATAAAATTTTACAAACTTTTTCCATTTTATTAAAAAAATTTTTTTAGGGAATAAATATCCTTTTAAATTCATTTTTGACATATTAGAATCATAAATTAAATTATTATATATTAGAACTGAATTTTTCTTAATGAAATATTTATTAAATTTATTTTGACTATTTGGACTATTAAAATTAAAATGAAATAATTATAATCTAATATTTTCTTTTGTAACTCTAATATGAAAATGACTAATAATTATTTTAGAATAATTTAGCATTTTCAAGCTTTTAATCCTCCAGTATTATTTTTTTTCTATTATATTCATTTTCTTATAAATATCATTTGATTAATCTTTAATTAATATAACTTGAGCAAATGAATAATTAATAAATTAACCAATAATAAATAACAATTTATGAATATATTAAACTTAGTGAAAATTTTGTATTTATTGATATGTCCTATAATAAATTGATATTTGATTCTTCATCCAAAAATAAAATGTATCATACATTCCTTTTTCAAATTGAGCATATGTGAATTTTCCATATTCTAAAAAATCACTTTTTAATAATTATGTTAATTGTGTTATATTTTATAATAATTTGAATTATTTTTAATGAGATAAGAAATAAAGATGAAAATAATTATTATTGTTTGGAAAAAAAATATTGTATATAATGAAAAAAAATTTAAAAATTTATTTTTATTTATTTTTAAATTTTTAAACAATAAAAGTTTAAATATGAAAAATAAGTTTGGGGATTGGGGATTGGGGATTTGGGGATTGGGGATTGGGGGGTGGGGGGGGGGGGCGAGGGCCCA
>Ga0310695_10014507_pt1 | contig 10635 bp, 9 predicted proteins | sample RumenRJG_04DNA_FD_203882 | JGI IMG/M metagenome (GOLD analysis project Ga0310695, IMG submission 203882) | Bovine rumen microbial communities from Lethbridge, Alberta, Canada - RJG_04 (v2) (version 2) | ecosystem: Host-associated > Mammals > Digestive system > Stomach > Rumen | place: Canada... | reverse complement strand
TATTTCGAAATGTTTTTCTTTCGATACATTTCCTTTAATTCCTTGTAGACATCCTTTTCGTAATTTACCTTATAAATGTCTGTACCATATTTAATGCCATCTAAAAGCTCCTGGCAGGTATAATCCTTATTACCTTCTGTCTCGAAAATAGAATCTTCACCATAATATTCTTCAGCGATGACTATATCTAGTACCAGCTCGAGTAAACCTCCAATTATTTCCTCCATATAATTTTCTCTCCTCGTATAATGTATTTGTATTCATTATTTAATGATTATGTGATATTAGTGCCTCAAGTGCATCTTATGATTCATATCTCATTTGCCCAATTATAGCACAATTTTAATTTCTTAACGTAAAACTTGATTGATATGATTGATTTTATCGTTTACAGCATTTAAGACATTTGTATATTTTTCAAAGTCGATTTTACCATCTTCGTAATAATGATTTAAATCCTCTTTGAAATGGATAAGATATTCCTTGCATTCCACTGAATCCTCTTGTAAAAGCTTTTGAATATGCATAAGCTTTTCCTTAAATTGATCCATACTTTTTTGATGCTCTACAAGCTTTTCATATTCATATTTCGAAATGTTTTTCTTTCGATACATTTCCTTTAATTCCTTGTAGACATCCTTTTCGTAATTTACATCATAGATGTCTGTGCCAGATTTAATATCAGCTAAAAGCTTCTGGACTGTATAATCCTTATTACCTATTGTCTCTAAAAAGGAATTTCCATCCAAATTATGGCCTGGAGTTGTAATATCTACAGCCATCTCAGCTGCTCCCACAGTTACCGCTAGTACTAATTCTAATAATTCCATATCATTATCCCTCCCATTTTTATGCTTTATGTTTAATTCTAATATGTTAGAATTTATTATCCTTGAAATATATAATGCGCATCAGGCGCATTTATTGAGTCATATCTCATTTGTCCCATTATAGCACAAGTTTATTTTCTTTACAAATGAGATGAATGGTTATACTTTTTTTCCTTTTTCATTTGTTGTATAATGGATGTAGTGAAGTGAGGATTAGAATATGGAGAATATTAAGATTAATGCAACCGATGGACTTATCCTTTCCTGCCTTTACAGTAAAGCAGAAAATCCAAGAGCAATTTGTCAAATTATGCATGGTATGGCAGAGCATAAGGAAAGATATATTGAATTGATAGAGGCATTAAATAAAAGTGGAATTACGGTAATTATTTCAGATATGCGAGGTCATGGTGAATCCATTAATGAGGAATATAGTCTAGGACATCTTGGTGGGGATTTAGATTTATTAGTTTCAGATCAATATGAGGTTACAAAATGGCTAAAGAAGCATAATCCTAATTTACCAATGTATGTATTTTCTCATTCTATGGGTACATTAGTATCTAGAGCCTATATAGAAAAGCATGACGATGAAATTGAACGATTAATTATGTCTGGTACTGTAGGATACCAGGCTGGAGTTTGGCTTGGTGTATTCTTGGCAAAATGTAAATCTATAGGTAAGGGTGCTAAGAAATATTCAAAATTACTTTGGGCAATGTCGAATGGTGCTTCCTTTGATCCATCCTTAGATTGGCTATCCTATAGCAAAAAGAATATAGAGAATTATACGAATGATCCACTTTGTGGCTTTAAATTTACAAATGCCTCCAATAAGGTATTATTTACCCTAACAAATAATTTACATAAGAGAAAGAGATATCAATGTAAAAATCCTACATTAAGAATTTATTCCATTAGTGGAGAAGACGATAGAACAACTGGTGGAGAAAAGGGCTTAAAGGATACAATGAAATCTTTGCTTATGGCAGGATATATTGATATGAAATATAAAACCTATCCAAAAATGAAGCATGAAATATTGATGGAGGATGACCATAAAGAGGTCATCGAGGACATCTTAAAATTCTATCAGGAATAGTAAAATCCAGGGCAACCTGGATTTTCATTTTCCTTGTTTTAGATGCTTCATTGTGATACAATGAAGTGGGTGATGAAAAGTGATCTTACAAAAGAATGCGAGACCCAATCTAGATGATATGGTTTCAACCTTAGAGCAAATGACAGATGAGGATAGAAACTTAATTGGGGAATATCTAAAAATTGAAAAATGCTATCGATATGCGTTAAGAGAAATGTCTGCTAGACTTGAAAACCTAGATGATAACTGTTCCTTACATTTTGCACATAATCCTATCCACCATATTGAATCTAGAGTTAAAACTCCAGCTGCAATTATAGAAAAGATCCATAGAAGAGGATATCCTGTAACTATGGAGATTTTAAAAGAAAAAATATATGATATTGCAGGTATGCGTGTTATTTGTAATTACATAAATGATATTTATCAAATTGTAACTATGATGAAGCAGCAAAAGGATTTAAAAATTAAAATCAGTAAGGATTACATCCGTAATCCAAAGCCAACAGGATATCGTTCCTTACACATCGTGTTTGAAATGGCCATTTATGTAGATAATATTCAGGTTTATGTTCCAATTGAAATTCAGTTTAGAACCATAGCTATGGATATGTGGGCTTCTTTGGAGCATGAGCTTCGCTATAAATCGAAAGGCTTTGTTTTTTCCGATGAGGATAAGGATAATCTTAAATTATATTCCGATCAATTATATCAGATAGATTTAAGTATGCAGAGGATGTATATTACAAAAATTATCGAGGAAGAAGAAAATGATTGATTACAAAAAGAATTACGAAGAAAATGTATTAAAGTACAAGAAAATGGGCTTTGAGGTACCAAAGCCTGAGATGATTAAAACAGAGGAGGATATCGAAGGAATTCGTGCTGCAGGGGTCATCAATAATTTAGTTTTAGATGAGGTAGCGAAAAGAATTCATGCAGGTATGTCTACAGAAGAAATCAATACAATTGTGCATCAAAAGACTTTAGAGCTTGGTGGTATTCCTGCACCTCTAAATTATGAGGGATTCCCAAAGAGTGTATGTACATCCATTAATGATGCTGTATGCCATGGTATTCCTGATCCTACTGTAATTTTAAAGGATGGAGACATTATTAATGTCGATTGTACAACCATATATAAGGGCTATTATGCAGATGCATCTCGTATGTTTATTATTGGTAATGCGAGCGCTGAGGCTAAGGATTTAGTTAAGGTAACTAAGGAATCCTTAGATTTAGCTTTCAAAAGCCTAAAGCCATATTCTCATTTAAGAGATATTGGCGCTGTCATTGAAAAATACGTTAAGGCCCATGGCTATAGTGTTGTTCATGAAATTGGTGGTCATGGTGTAGGTATTGATTTCCATGAGGATCCATTCATTTATCACTATGGTAAAAAGGGTACAGGCATGGTTTTATTCCCTGGTATGGTATTTACCATTGAGCCAATGGTAAATGCTGGAGAAAGAGGAGTATTTATTGATGCTTCTAATGATTGGACCATTTATACAAATGATGGTAGCTTATCCGCTCAGTGGGAATATACTATTGTAGTAACAATGGATGGACTTGAGATTTTAGCAAATTAAAGGGAGTGATACCTTGGAGGCTTTTCAGGTAAACCCAAATATCATATCAGCCTTAAATATGCTTAATGATGCTGGATTTGATGCTTATATTGTAGGCGGAGCCTTAAGAGATTTTATTCTTGATTTACCGGTTTCGGATTATGATATTGCAACGAATGCATCACTTGATCAAGCAATAGAAGTATTTAAGGATTACGAATGTAAAAAATATATATCTAAAAATATTACAATAGGTGTGAAATTAAATCACACCTATTTTGAGCTTTCTACATTTAAAGGGAATACAATAGAGGAGGATTTATCCAATAGAGATTTTAGCGTAAATTCTATGGCATACCATCCCAAAATAGGTCTTATAGATCCTTACCATGGATTACCTGATTTAGTGTCTAAAAGATTGAGAACGATAAGAGATATCGATATAGTTATAAAAGAGGATCCTATAAGAATTCTAAGAGCGATAAGGTTTTATGAATCTAGAGGATTAATATTAGATTTAGATTTAAAGGATTATATCTTAAAGAATGCATCCTTATTAAAGGATGTAAAGTGCGAAAGAATTCAAAAGGAGATTAATCCTATTCTTTTATCGGATAAGCCATCTTTATATATAAATGAATTTAAAGAGGTGTTTTTTACCTTATTTCCTCCACTAAAGGATTGTTATGGCTTTGACCAAAAATGTCCAAAATGGCATAATTTAGATATCTTTAATCATATAATGAAGGTATTAGATTCTACAAAATGTGATTTAGTATTACGCATGTCTGCGTTTTTCCATGATATGGGTAAATATGATTGTTTTGTTTTAGATGAGGATGGCGTTGGTCATTTTTATAATCATGCAGTAAAATCAGAAGAATACGCAAGAATATATTTAACAAAATATAAATATAATAAATATTTTATAGACCGTGTATGCCATTTAGTTTATTATCATGATTATCCATTAGTTCCACAGGAAAGGAATGTATTAAGATTCATTTATCAATTTGGAGTAAAGGATTTAGATTTATACTTAGGACTGAAAAGAGCGGATATATTAGGTCAAAATCCAGAGCTATATTATAGATTAGAGGACATAGATCTAATACAAGCGATTATAAAGAATCTCTTTGATAATGATAAGATTATTACTTATCGTAATTTAAAAATAAATGGAGATGTATTAAAGGATTTAGGATATCAAGGAGAAGAAATTGGCAAGGGGCTAGAAATTATTTTAAAAAAGGTTATTGCTAAGGAATTAAAGAATAATCCAGATAAGCTATATGCCTATGCATTAGAATTAAAATATCATCTAAATGAGGTTGAATAAAAAAGGACATAACTTTGTTATTTTTTGTACGATTTTTGTTGACAACCATAAAATTAGGGTTTATATTATATACGAATTAAATAATACTCTTTAAAAGGGAGTAGGTGCCCAAGTGTTTGGGTATATATATCGTCAAAACGGGAAACCCGGTATATATTTAAAAATCGAGACTTTTACAAAATACCTTTTGTAAGAGTCTTATTTTTTTCAAATATACGAGGAGGTTTATATGAGAAATAGATTATGGAGGCATTCTATGGAAAGAAAGTATGTAAATGAAGAGAAGTACCAGCATGTAATTAAGGTTTTAAAGGTCTTAAGAATCCTTTTTCTTATCTTAGGCGTAGCCTTACTTATTGGTGGAATTGTTTTAATGGTATTTGGCTTTAATCAGCATGCTGAGGATCCTGTAGTAGATTCTAGCTTTGGTATGTATTTTGGTAATACAGAGCCAAAAAGAGAGGCAGAATTTAATTCAGGAATGATAGTGGGAGGAGCATTCATGACTTCCGTTGGATTGATGCTTAGCTTTGTTGGTGGAGTAGGATTATCCATGATTATTCACAGAAGAGAAATTACGGGTTTTATGGTTCAGCAAAGTGAGCCTATTGTTCGTGAGGGGTATCAAGCTTATAAGGATACAATCCAAGAGGCTGTAAAGGATACTTGTGAGGCTATAAACTCTACAAAAGGAGAGAGGGTAGAGGATCCAGATAAGGATCATAAGTTTTGTAAGTATTGTGGTAATGTGCTAGAAAATGATGCAGTGTTCTGCGAATTTTGTGGCAAAAAGCTAAATTAATCTATAGTAGTAAAAGATCCTTTTATTTATCTTTTATGGGATTAGATGATTTTGAGTTATAGTTTGTTTTTGTTTTAGTATTTAAAAAAGGTTGGCAGCAATGTCAACCTTTCTTTTCATATATGAATATTTATATAAAATAAAAAAAATGGTTTATCAACCATTTAATCTTTAAGCTGGTGGACTGTTAGGGACTCGAACCCTAGACCCACTGATTAAGAGTCAGTTGCTCTACCAACTGAGCTAACAGTCCATATGTTTTTGTTGCTTTTTGCAACTGCAGTAACAATTATACCAAAATATTTTTCTATGTCAACAACTTTTTTGTCTTTTTTGAAAAAATATTTTGGCAAGTTTTTTGGCATCCATTTGTGGAGTTGCACCACATAAAACTTTTATGGATATGCGTCAGTATAAATAAAAGTTTTTAAGGTCATTTAGATACTGAAAAGAATTGGACCCGGCAGATAAATAAGAGTTTATAGTCTTCTAGATCTAGCAAAGATTGGACTTAGCTATTATAACTGCTGTTCAGATGGTAAACAAAACCAACCTGCGAAGCAAATAGCTGCTGCCTTCAATAGTTTTAACATTATATGTTCACCTCCAAATTTATATAAATCAGAAGTGATACTTCAGGGGTATCACCTCTGAAGGAATATTATTGTAAATCATTTTCATGAAAAAGTAAAGATATTTTTCAAAATTTTTCAAAAAGTTTTCATAGATAATGGAAAAGCCTTATGCTATAATGAGATACGAAAGAAGAGATGTTGAATTATGAAGGTAATTTTAGGCCTTTCTGGAGGAGTAGATTCCTCTGTAGCTTTAAAGCTTTTAAAGGATCAAGGATATGATGTTGAAGCTATGTTTATGAGAAACTGGGATTCAGCAACAAATAATGATGTATTAGGTAATCCAGATATCAATGATGATGTATGTCCACAGGAAAAGGACTATCAGGATGCAAAAAAGGTTGCAGACCAATTAGGGGTTAAGCTTAACCGCATCGATTTCATTGAGGAATATTGGGATACTGTATTTACCTATTTTTTAAATGAATATAAATCTGGTAGAACACCAAACCCAGATATCATGTGCAATAAATATATTAAATTTAATGCCTTCCTTCATCATGCCTCTACCCTAGGTGCAGATTACATTGCGATGGGACATTATGCAAGAGTAAGACATGAAAAGGATAAGAGCTATCTATTAAGAGGTGTAGATTCTAATAAGGATCAAAGCTATTTCTTATGCCAAATCTCTCAAGAGCAATTAAGGCATGCGATATTCCCAGTTGGAGATTTAACGAAAAAAGAGGTTAGAGCTATTGCGAAGGAGGCAAATCTATATACTGCAGATAAAAAGGATTCTACAGGTATTTGCTTCATTGGAGAAAGAAATTTCCATCAATTCTTAAAAAATTATTTACCAAGCCAGCCCGGAGATATGGTTACATTAGATGGAAAGGTAGTAGGTACTCATGATGGCTTAATGTATTATACCATTGGGCAAAGAAAGGGCCTAGGTATAGGCGGTAATCATGATTTTGATAATGCTGCATGGTTTGTTTGTGGTAAGGATTTAGAGAAGAACCAGCTTTTAGTTGGTCAGGGTCACGATAGTGAATATTTATTATCAAATCGCTGTATTGCATCTAGCTGTAATTGGATTTGTGATATTCCAGAGGATGGAAAGGAATATGGCGCTAAATTTAGATATCGTCAAAGTGATAATAAGGTTACAATTAAAAAGCTTCCTGGAAATAAAATTGAAGTATATTATGATAATGTCAGAGCTGTAACTCCAGGACAGGCTGTTGTTTTATATGATGGTGAGGTCTGCTTAGGTGGAGCTATCATTGATGAAGTATATATGAATGAGGAAAGAAGAAAATATTAATGGAAGAAAGAAAAGTAGTATCTGGTTATATTTCAAATTACATATATGAAAGCCAAGATTCCCTATATAAGGTTTGTGAGCTTGTACAAGAGGATGATACTACTTTGATTATTGTTGGTTCCTTTCCTCATTTAGAGGATGGACTATCCTATGAATTTGTAGGCAAAATGAAAAAGCACCCTAAATACGGGGAGCAGTTTTTTGTTGAATCCTATTCTAAGAGTAATTCTTTTTCTAAAGAGGGCTTAATTCATTATTTATCTAGTGATAAATTTTATGGTATAGGTCCTAAGCTTGCATCCAATATTGTTGATGAATTAGGACTGGATTGTATCGATAAAATCCTAGAGGATAAGGAAGTTCTAAAAAAGGTTTATGGAATGACTAAACCTAAAATAGAGGTATTATATCAAACATTAAAGGATAATTATGCAACAGAGCAGGTATTTATCCGCCTTTTTGGCTTTGGATTAACTGCAAAAATGGTAGAACGATTATATAATACCTATTCGGTTTCTGCAGCAAATAAAGTAGAAGAGAATCCTTATTGCTTGATAACTGAGGTTGAGGGCTTTGGCTTTAAAAAATGTGATAACCTTGCATTAAACTTAGGGATGAGAAAAGATGATCCTAAAAGATTATCTGCAGCTATTTTTTATACCCTAAATCAGGTATGCTACCAGCAGGGCTTTACCTTTTTAACAGAAGAGCAATTGATTAATTCTGTTGTAAGATTATTAGATGGTGAAATTAATGGTAATGATTTAAAGCCTATTTTAGATGATTTAGTTCTAAATAAAAAAATAATATTAGAGGATAATAAATATTTTGATGCTTACCTACATAAATGTGAGGTAAAAACAGCGGAAGCTATTTTAAGACTTGCAAATGGGAAAATAAAAAAATACCCAGAGGAGAAGGTAAAAGATGCTATAAAATATGTAGAGGGATTGTTACATATTCAATATACTCCTATGCAAAAGGAGGCTATATTTACATCTATTTTAAATAAATTATCGATAATTACTGGTGGACCTGGTACAGGTAAATCTACCATTTTAAATGGTATATTAAATGTATATGCGAAATTAAATGACATACCTATTGGCTCTGATGAATTTAGCTATAAGGTATGTATGGTAGCCCCAACCGGTAGAGCTGCCAAAAGAATGGCTGAGGCAACAAAATATAAGGCTTCTACCATCCATAAGGCACTTGGGTACAATTTTGATGGCGATTTTAGCTATAATGAGGATTCCAAAATGGCATATTCCCTACTGATTGTCGATGAGGCATCTATGATGGATATATCGATTACTATGAGCCTATTTACAGCATTACAGGATAAATGCCAAATCATTTTAGTTGGAGATAAGGACCAATTACCATCCGTAGGTCCTGGTAATGTTTTATATGATTTAATGCAATCGGATGTTTTTATTACAACAAAGCTAAATCAAATTATGCGTCAGGCAAAGGATTCGGATATTATTTCCTTATCCCATATGGTTTTATCAGAAAGAATCGATTATAAGATATTCAACAATAAAAAAGAGGTATTCTTTTATAATAGTGATGTTTCTTCAACAATTCCTATGCTTAAGAAGCTTTTAGATGGCTATTTAGCAAATGGCGGAGATTTACAATCAGGAATTCAAATACTTGCCCCAATGTATGCAGGGAATGCTGGAATTGATGCAATCAATAGCTTTATTCAAGAAGAATATAATAAAGAAAAAGAAAAAATCTTAAAAAGAGATTTTAAGATTTTTAAGAAAAATGATAAGGTTTTACAGCTTAAAAATGATTCCGTTCATGAAATAATGAATGGAGATATCGGTAAAATTTTAGATGTGATTAAGGTAGATGAAAAGGATGCAATGTTAATCGATTTTGATGGTAGAATCATAACCTATATGGCATCGGATATAGAAAATTTAACCTTAGCCTATTGTATGTCCATACATAAATCTCAGGGCTCTGAATTTGAAAATGTTATTATGCCAATATTACCATCCTATCAAATAATGCTTAAAAAGAAGATTATTTATACAGGCATGACTAGAGCGAAGAAGAAATTAATTCTTCTTGGCAAAACGAGCTCCCTAGAGCAAGCGATACATGCAGAGGATTATTTAAGACAAACCTATTTAACACCAAGATTATCAAAAAAGATTTCTAATGAATTAGATAATAAAATATTTGATAAGGATATCCCATTTGATACCTTTGGTGAATATGATATGGAAGGAATAACTCCTTATTCCTTCATGGAAAAATAAGCCTAATCGAAGATAATTATTTTATCTTCCATAGGCTTTTTTAATTCTAAAATTTCTGTTAAATCAAGCTTTAAAATTCTACAAATCGCTTGAAGCTCAATGAAGGATGGTTCTAAAGAACCATTTTCAATGCGATTATATCTTATAATTTGGGTTGGTATTTTATTCGCCATTTCCTTTTGCTTATACCCAAATTCAATTCTTTTTTGTTTTATTATTTTTGAAAAAGCATAAAATGTCATAGATTCTCCTTAAGTATTGAATTCATTTTTTGCTATTCAAATGGATTGTATCACAGCATTTTATGAAAAGGAATAATCTTATTTTGAGAAATGTTTTTTCGAATATGCCGCTATAAGCGTAAAACTATGTTTTACTTTCGGTTTTGTTATTGCTATTGAAAATCTTTTTTGATATAATCAAAATGTTGTAAAGCGCCTATAGGGTGCTTAATGGAGGTAAGAGTCTATGAAATATATGACTTCAAGTGAAATTCGCCAAATGTGGCTAGATTTCTTTAAATCAAAAGGACACAGTGTAGAGCCATCTGCATCCCTAGTCCCACACAATGATCCAACATTACTATGGACCAATGCGGGTGTAACACCATTAAAGAAATATTTTGATGGTACAATGGTTCCAGAAAACCCAAGAATTACAAATGCACAGAAGTGTATTCGTACAAACGATATTGAAAATGTAGGTAAGACTGCAAGGCACCATACCTTCTTTGAAATGCTTGGTAACTTCTCTATTGGAGATTATTTTAAGAGTGAGGCTATTGCCTTTGCAGCAGAATTATTA
>Ga0310695_10014505_pt1 | contig 10636 bp, 9 predicted proteins | sample RumenRJG_04DNA_FD_203882 | JGI IMG/M metagenome (GOLD analysis project Ga0310695, IMG submission 203882) | Bovine rumen microbial communities from Lethbridge, Alberta, Canada - RJG_04 (v2) (version 2) | ecosystem: Host-associated > Mammals > Digestive system > Stomach > Rumen | place: Canada... | reverse complement strand
TCCTTATAACTGTTGTCTGCACCGTAGTCTTTAAGAATGACACAAATCAGTTCAACACCATCTTTTTTGGCATAGGAAACCAGGGTGTTCAGAGCCGCCTGGGTAAAACCTGTCTTGGCCCCTTTCACATATTTATAGTAGTACTCCGAGCTCTCATGCATAATCTTGGCATGATTCGTAAGTTCCAGGGTATGTGTGAGGGTGTCGCTGGCTGGAATCGTGTAGGTGAGGGTGCCGGCAATCTTGCGGAATTCTTCATACTGCATGGCCTGTTGAAGAATGAGCGCCATATCATGCCCTGTAGTGTAATGTTTTTCATCGGGAAGACCGTGAGGATTTTTAAATTGAGTGTTGGTACAGCCAAGCTCCTTGGCACGCTGGGTCATAAGCCGGCCAAAGGCTTTGTCAGAGCCGGCAATGGTCTCGGCAATGGCGGCGCCCGCCTCATTGGCTGATACCAGCATGAGGGCATAGAGAGTATCCTCCACAGTGAGGACAGCTCCCGCATTAATTCCTGCTGAACTGCTGCCGGCCTCAATACCTTCGACAGCTGCTTTGGAGAAGGTGATCTTGTCATCCATTTTGAGATATTCGATGGCCAGGAGGGCAGTCATGACCTTCGTGATACTGGCAGGATAACGTCTGGTGTAGCCTTCGTAAGAGTACAGGATGGCTCCGGTCCTGGCATCCATGAGAAAAGCTGAGTCTGCAGCGATGGTTGGCGCATCTTCAAAACCGTCCACATTATAATGTGCGGAATGTTCTCCGATGGGATTGTCTGCAGTCGCCTTACTCAGATCCCTGGCAGTCTCGGATGATTCTTCCTTTTTGCTGGAGTCGGTCTTCTTGTCCTTTTTATCTGAAGTCGACGGGGAGTCTTCCTTGGCATCTGTGGCAGCAGGTTCGCTTTCTGCTTTTATGCTGGAAGAAGTCTGGTTTTCAACAGCCGTCTGTGCGTAAACAGGGATGGATAAAGGGCCAAAAATCGACGACGCAGCAAGACTGGCGGCAAAGACCAGCGAAAAACAGGATGTCAGAAAACGGTTCATCATTTTAGTTCACTCCTTCACGTATACTGTAAAAAGGCTTTGACATAGCCAAAATCTATGAAAATCATGTAAAAACACTGTTTATATCGTGACAGCACGAAGTGCATATCAAAATTTATTTTATACTATAGATCTGCTCTGTGCAAGAAGAAAGTGGGGATTTCCCCCTTTATTCGTTACCACACTGTGATAATATGATATAATTTCAATGTATCCTTTTAGCTGTCGAAGGGACATTTTATGGGGAGGTGCGTCATGAAAAAGGCTGTGATATTTGATATGGATGGAGTCTTGTCTGACTCTGAATATATTTATGTAGAGAAGATTCTTGAAATGCTGGAAGAGGAAGGTATCCGTATAGAGGCAGTTGAGATCAGCGACCTCTTTGGACAAAGTATGATTCATCTGTGTACGGAATTAAAACGAAGATACGGGCTTAATAAGGAAGCATCTGTATATCGGGACAGGGTGCATGAACTGCGGGACAGACATATAGAGGAGAAGGGGCTTTATCCTATGGAGGGGGCAGTGGAGCTGGTGAGAAGTCTGCATAAAAGAGGAATTCCCATTGCGGTAGCTTCCAGTGCTCCTTTAAAAACCATTCGGGGAAATATGAATCATTTTGGGATAGGGGATTGTATTGACGGGATGGTCAGTGGTCTGGAGTGCAGCCAGGGTAAGCCGGACCCGGAAATATATCTGAAGGCAGCGGCCCTGCTGCATACAGCCCCGTCAGACTGCCTGGTTATTGAGGATTCCTCCAATGGCGTAGCGGCTGCGAAGAATGCGGGGATGACCTGTTATGCCTTTGTTCCTCCGAAAGCAGTGCCCCAGGACATCAGCAGGGCGGATACAGTACTGACATCTTTTACTGATCTGGATCCGGACCGCCTTCTCGGAACAGAAGCCTGAGAAGGCGAAAAAGGATCGGAACATATTTAGGCCTGCACTTAGCTACAGATTCAGCAGGTCTTTTTTCTTTTTCTGGAATTCCTCTTCTGTGATGATGTCGAGATCCAGTAATTCTTTCAGTTTTTTGACTTCCTCGTAAGGGTCGGATGGGGCTCCTGCTGAGCTGGTCTGATCTGCAGTCTGTCCTGCCGTATTGACTTTGGAAGCTTTGGTCCGCTCTCTTTCTAGTTCTTTAAGGGCCCGGCGGATCTTCTTGCCGGCGGACCTTGGAAATGGAATCGATACTTCTTTTCCTTCAAAAATCATGGTTAATATGCCATAGGCTCCAAATAAAGGCTCACTGGTAATCTCCAGTTTCTCTATCTGATCATAAGGGAAAGATCGGCTTCCAACCGTAAAGGTTTCTTCGTCAAAGATCAGGTTTTCCATATTAAAGCGGCCTTCAATCTCATAATACATCGCTGTTTTCACCTCTGTGTTTTTCTTTGCTTATCCTATTCTCACAGTATCACGCAAGGGAGCGGACTTCAATCTTTTTTTGTTTTTTACCAGGAACAAGTGCCGGCAGAAAGTGCCATCAGCTGGGGATAAGTTTACAGCAAAAAATAAATGAACTATAATAATAGATATTTTGACATGCGGCTGAGATTTTAATAGAGTGATAGTCCAGTGGTAAGAAGCGGCCAAAGATTCGCGATGGATCGGATTTATGGAAGGAGAGTGCTATGTGTTATAAATTTGTGAGTCCGGGAAAATATATCCAGGGACAGGGGATTCTTGACCAGTTGGCAGAATATTCCCGGGGGCTGGGAGACAGACCATTTATCATAATCAGCAAGGGTGGTAAAAACAGATTTGAGGAAAAAATCCGGCTTAGCTATAAGGATCTGGATCCGTCAGCAGAATATATGCTTAACGTATTTGGAGGAGAGTGTACGCAAAATGAAATATTGCGCCTGTGCGGGCCGGCAAAGGAGTCCAGGTGCGATCATGTGATTGGAATAGGCGGAGGAAAGGTAATGGATACGGCCAAGCTGGTCGCGAGGGAACTTTCCCTCCCTGTGATGATTTGTCCAACCATCGCAGCGACGGATGCACCTACAGCTGGCCGGGCAGTGCTTTATTCAGAGGAAGGGGTTTCGCTGAAAACCCTGCAGCTGCCCAAAAGTCCGGACATCGTTCTGGTGGATTCCCAGGTGATTGCCCAGGCACCGGTGCGGCTACTGGTTTCCGGTATGGGAGACGCACTGGCCACCTATTTTGAAACCAGGGCCTGCATAGAGACTTCATCCAGAAATCCTGCAGGAGGATATACCACTGTGGCAGCGGCTTCTCTGGCTGAAAGTTGTTTTAAAACCCTGTTGGAATATGGCCTTCAGGCCAGGAAGGATGCTGAGGAGGGAAAATGTACTCTGGCAGTGGATCGGATTGTGGAAGTAAATACCTTATTATCCGGACTGGGTTTTGAGAGCGGCGGGCTGGCCAGTGCCCATGCAATCAACAAAGGGCTGACCCACATTAAAGAGTGCGATGCATTTTATCATGGGGAGAAGGTGGCTTTTGGAACCCTTTGTCAGTTGATTATCGAAGGTCAGGATCCGGCTGTAATCATGAAGGTATTTGATTTCTGCAGGAGTGTAGGACTGCCGACTTGCCTGGAAGAGATTGGCTTAAGAAGAGACCAGGAGGAAAAACTCAGGAAAGCAGCCGAGGTGGCGGCAGATCCTGCAGGCCATACGAAAAACGAGCCTGTAAAGGTAACCGCCGAGCTGGTTTATGATGCAATGATGAAGGTGGATGCTTTGGGAAAGACAGCTGTGGATTAAGTCTTACAAGGGGTCGTTGCAGACAATAATAAGCTGAAAATGACCTTTTTCAGAGGAAGATGTGAGGTCTCCCCGGTATCGTCTCAGGATTCGGTTCAGTTGATGCCGATCTTTTTTGTACATGCCGGGGAGTCCTTTCCAGGTTTTCCGGCAGGACAAGCCCTTCTTCACTGCTTTTAAAGACAGGATGAGACGGTTTTCTCCCTGGGCGACCCGGAAGGAGCAGGATGGGAGGGGCTCTATATCTGAGCACTCTGAGAGAGAGGAACCCTTTCCCTCGGCGGCTTTGTACGCATCCTTGTAAGCGGACCCGCAGAACATTTCCTCCGTCAGCAGCCGATAGCCATAATCAAGAAGAAGATTCATAAGAGAAAGCAGATCTTCTTTGTTTTGATTTAAATCACAGGGCTGCCCCTGAAAGAAAAAATCGGCTTTAAGGGACGCTTTTTTAAATTTGTCTTCATTGAGCAGCAGAAGGGTATTGATTTCATAATCTTCACAGTATTTGGCTTCGTTCAGCTGTTCGTACTGTTTTCTGAGTTCATGAAGATAATCATGGGCAGCCATAAGTCTGGCATCCCTCCTTGGAGATAAAGCAGACTTTTCTGCACAAGACATCTCCGGCCCAGACTCTGAGACAACGGTACCTTCTGGGTTTTTCGATGCTTCATCCACCAGACGCTCCATGAGTTTTTCTATGGTCCGCTGCATGTCCAGGTTCACTGCCCGAATCTGCCCGGTCTGGTCCATCACCTGCATATAGTGTCTCTCGAGACTCCGACTCTCCGCTTCCATGCGCTGCCGGTTCATATTCAGGATCTGATAGTATTCTCCCAGATAGAGGAGCAGAAGAAAGACGGCAATTGCCGTAAATGGGATCAGGAATAACAGCAGTTCATAAAAATCACCATTTATCATGAGATAGTAATACTGACTGAAGAGTCCCAGAATAAAATAGAAGACAACGATGGCTGTCCAAAAACGGCGATACCTAGGTGTCCAGTCCCGATAACGTTTTAAAAAAGGCTTGCTGAAACTGGCAAGAACGAACAGTAAAACAAAGGTGACAAGAGTTCCTATCCCATATCCTTTTTGGAAGGAAAGCACCGTTTTCCTCCCATCAAAAAATATCAAATCTTCCAACTGAAAAAAGTAGTATCGGATTAATAGGATCAGTTCCGTTATGGTTTCCAAAAGAAACAGTTTTACCAATTCCCCAAGATAAAATACCCGAAAATACATGAACAGCATGACGAACTGGATAATGTATATAGCGCTGCAGGCAGCCAGAAACCAAGGCTTATAGCTGTAGTGGGCTGTGAGTTCGTCCACCATGGTCTGTCCGACGAAATGTCTCATGACAGCCACCAGAATGCCGGTAAACCATGCTGCGGATCGAGAATATTGAAGACCACAGCCCTGCTCCATAATATAAAAACAAAAAGGCATGCAGATAATATTGGTGACTAACAGATATTTATTGAAAAATTCCTGTGTTAACATAGTAAAGATATTCATAATCATCTTTCATTTATAACAATAATGATTTGAAAACAGTCTTTTGGGGAAGAAGTTGTGAGATCTCCCCGGTATCTTCTCAAGATACGGTCCAGTAGAAGTCTGTCTTTTTTGTACATGCCGGGGAGGCCTTTCCAGGTTTTCCGGCAGGACAGGCCCTTCTTCTCTGCTTTTAGGGATAAAACGAAACGTTCTTCCATCTGCGCAACCCGGAAGGAGCAGGATGGAGGAGTATCCATTTCTGTCTCTATTGTGAGAGTGGAACCCTTTCCCTCAGCGGCTTTGTACGCATCCTTGTTAGCGGACCCGCAGAACATTTCCTCCGTCAGCAGCCGATAGCCATAATCAAGAAGAAGATTCATAAGAGAAAGAAGGTCTTCCTTGTTTTGATTCAGGTCATAAATCTGGCCTTGGAAGAAGAAATCGGCTTTAAGGGACGCTTTTTTATATTTGTCTTCATTGAGCAGCAGAAGGGTATTGATTTCATAATCTTCACAGTATTTGGCTTCATTCAGCTGTTCGTACTGTTTTCTGAGTTCATGAAGATAATCATGGGCAGCCATAAGTCTGGCATCCCTTTCGTGAGTGATACCAGGGCCTTCAACCAGAGCTTCCCTCCTGGGATCGGCGTCCGGCTTTTCTTCATCAGACCGGTCCGGACCGGTCTCTGAGACAACAGTATCTTTCGATTTCTTCGATGCCTCATCCACCAGACGTTCCATGAGCCTTTCTATGGTCCGCTGCATGTCCAGGTTCACTGCCCGGATCTGACCAGTCTGATCTACAACTTGTATATAGTGTCTCTCGAGACTTCTGCTCTCCGCCTCCATGCGCTCCCTTTTTCTGCGCAGGATAGAATGATATTCCCCGAGGTAGAGGATAATAAGGAAAGTGGCTAAAGCAGTAAAGGGTATGATAATCAGGAGAAGTTCATAAAAATCTCCTTTGATCGAGTAATAGAAGTTCTGACTGAAAAGACTCAAAAGGAAGTAGAGAATAACCACCGTTGTCCAAAGCTTTGGATGCCGTAAGTCGCTTCCCCGGTAATGAATGAGATATGGTTTGGCATAATGCATGATAATTGCAATTATAATCGCACTGATTATTGTCAGGAGAAAATAACCCTTCTGATAATATACATCGGTTTTCCTTCCATGAAAAAGAACAATGTCCGCGATCGGATAAATGTAATATCGGATTAAAATAAAAAGCTCCATGGCAGCTTCTAAAAGAAAAAGCTTCACCAGATCACCGAGGAAAAAGAATCGAAAATAGACATACATCATGATGAACTGCCCGATATATATTGCGCTGCAAGCAACGGGAAACCAGGATTCTCCACTGTGATAAGCTGAAAGATATTCAATCAGTGTATGACCCGCCAGGTGTCTTACAGCAGCCATAAGCATGCCGAAAAGCCAGGTTGTTTTTCGGGAATAACGGATGCCGCAGCTCAGCTCCAGAGCATAAAAAATAAAAGGGCAGAAGGCAACATTTAAGATCAGTAAAAAATTTCTGTATAATTCATCTGTCAAAAAAGTAAGGATATTCATAGGCAGGTCTCTCTGAAATAGATTAGTCGTTATGATGCCTGTCTTTTCCTGTTATGGCATCGGCATATCTTATTAAGTATCATGCGAAATCCGGCTCATTGTCCAACAAGGTACAAGTGAAAATCATCATAAGATCCTTATTGTCTATAGACCAATTCAGGGATCCGTGATAGCGGGCAACGGTATCGCTTATGATTCTGGTTCCGTAACCATGGAATCCAGGCTCTTCTTTGTTGGAACTCCACCTGCCGACGGTACCTTTTCTCCTTTTTGCTGCGTCTTCTTTCTGCAGCTTACTGATGGTATCCGGACTCAGTCTGTTCTTCACCAGAATATGATAACGAGTTTCCTCCTGTCTGATGTTCAGAACAATCTTACGCTCATCCTCTGTCAGTTTCATAGAAGCTTCTGCTGCGTTGTCCAAAAGATTATGAAGAAGTCCTACAATATCCATATCTTTGATGTGAATCCTGAAACCGCAGTCGACGGAAATCTCTGAGGAAATCTTATTTTTATCCCACTCTTCTTTTTTAATTTCACAGACCGCATTGATTACCGGATCATCACAGTAATGGATCCTTCCCGCTTCTTCATACATGGCGTGCATGGCATCCACACTCTTGCGCAGGTCCTGAAACTCCGAAAACTGGCTGTACTCCTGGTCTGTCTCCATAAAATGCTCTACGATCCGGATATGTTTAGCCAGATCATGCCTGTATTTTCGGATGTCATCCACGTAGTCACGTATACGGGAATAGAAAATCCGGCTTTCTAATAGTTGCTGTTCCATATGCTGATTTTCCTGGATCATTCGTCTGCTGATTTTTAAATAAACATATACAAATAGTACCGTGACTGCAATCAGCAATATTTCCAATAGATAACGCATTTCTTTGCTCCTATGTATCGATAGATGTAGTCCTGTAATTAATATTTATACCATTACTAAATCAAAGTCAATTGTTTTTGTTTGTTTACCTGATAAAGTGAATAATTCAGGGCGTTTTTGGAAATGATTTACTGAAGAAATTGGGAAATGAAGTCTGAGAGGAGTCGTAAAAAATGCCAGAGCTGATTTTTATCGGCTCTGGCAAATGAGACACTCATTTATGACATGCGATTAAATATACCTGCAAGTATTGCGCCGGAAATATTGTGCCATACAGAAAAGATCGCTCCGGGAACCGTCGCCATGGCCAGATTTGGGAAAGCAGAGCCGGCAAGGCTCGTTGCGAGACCGGAATTCTGCATGCCAATCTCAATAGCGACAGCTTTCTTTCTTGGCAGGTCCATCTTAAACAGAACACCGATCAGAAAACCACATAAATATCCAAGCAGGTTGTGCAGGATTACAAGGGCAAAGATGATCAGGCCTGCGGATTGTATCTTCTCACTGTTATGGGATACCACTGCCGCCACAATAAGGCAGATGGCAGTGACCGATACCGCAGGCAGGAGATCGACGATTCTTTGTGTGCAGCTGCCAAACAGTTTATTGATCAGAAGGCCCAGCCCGATGGGGATAATGACCACCTGGATTATGGACAGGAACATGGACTTAACATCCACACTCACGGAAGTCCGCAGATAGAGATAGGTGAGGGCAGGGGTTAAAAGGGGGGCCAGCAGCGTATTAACACTGGTCATGCCCACAGATAATGCCGTATCACCTTTAGAGAGATATGTGATGACATTGCTGGATGTTCCCCCGGGGCAGGTTCCCACAAGAATCACGCCCACAAGCAGCTCATCGCTTAATCCGAAAACCTTGCTGAGGGCGAAAGCCAGAAATGGCATAATGAGAAACTGTGCCGCACATCCGATAATAACATCTTTCGGTTCCCGAAACACGATGGCAAAATCGGAAAGCTTCATGGTCAGGCCCATTCCGAACATGACAATCATGAGAAGATAATTGATCCAGGCCGTCTGCACCCATAGACAGGTTTCCGGCTGGAACAATGCTAATGCGGCGATGACCAGAACAATCCATGCCATGTATTTTCCAATGAAATTACTTAAATTCTTCATTTTCATTTCTCCCTGCAGTTTCAAAGTCAAAAATATTCATCTGGTGGTATTTTTCCGGCAGCTCATTCATAAATTTGAAGCAGTCATATGGATCTGCCATGATGTCTGCTTCCTGGCAGATTCTATGAAATATTTTCCTAAGCTCTTTTGCTTTAGGACTAGGAAGATTGTAAGCGTTTCCATACCGCCTGATGTAGGCTTCCTTCATCCCCGGAAAATGCTGATCCAGTGCCGCGTAATAATATTCCCGGTCGCCCTCCCGCAATGTTAAACCCATACCGAAATCAATGACGCCTTTTACGCCGACTCTGACACATTCATTCAGGATAGAAACGATATTTTCCTCTGTATCATTGATGAAGGGCAGAATGGGGGTCAGCCAGACGATGGTCGGAATTCCTCTTCGCTGCATTTCTTCAAGAACCTCAATCCGGCGCTTTGTGCTGCAGACATTGGGCTCCAGGATTCGGCACAATTTATCATCATAGGTAGTCAGGGTGATCTGAACCACACATTTTGCACTGCGGTTTATCTCGTCCAGAAGATCGATATCCTGAAGGATCCGGTCAGATTTTGTCTGAATAGCAGCACCAAAGCCGTATTTCAGAATAATCTCAAGACATCTTCTTGTCAATCGCAACTCCTCTTCACAGTGCATATAGGGGTCTGACATAGCCCCGGTTCCAATCATACACCTTCGCCTTTTCGATTTGAGCGCCCTCTCCAGCAGTTCCGGCGCATTCTGCTTCACCTCAACATCCTCAAAGGGGTGTGTGAATCGATAACAGCGGCTTCTGCTGTCACAATAAATACATCCGTGAGTGCATCCACGATAAATATTCATTCCGTAATAGCCTCCGCTGTTTGTCAATATTCCCTTCGCGTCAACAAAATGCATCTGGGCGGCACTCCTTTAAAAAAATATCAGTTAAATCTTAGCATTCATTTTATGTGATGTCAATTTGATCAGCCAGGGCTCCATACAGCATAGAAAAACTCCTTTGACAAATGGAGAAGTATTCCGGATTAAGAATCACTGTTTTTTCTGCCTGCAGGTATGATATAATAAAACTGACTCCTTAGGTTGAGCAGGAGAAACGTCTGATTATATAGTTGGAACGAAAAGATATTCATTTGACAGGAGGGTTGAGAATGAAAATCGCTGTTTTGAACGGAAGCCCTAAAGTAGGCAATACGGCTGCAATGGTTGACGCTTTTGCAAAAGGTGCCCGGGAGGCCGGACACGAGGTTGAGATTCTGCATGTCGGCAGAATGAAGATCAATGGCTGTCTCGCCTGCGAATATTGCCACGGCAAAGGGGAAGGAAAATGTGTTCAGAAGGACGACATGGAGAAAGTGATGCCGGCATATAAGGAAGCGGATATGGTCGTGTATGCTTCTCCCATCTACTATTTCGATATGACCGCACAGATATCTGCTGCCATACAGAGAGTTTACGCCATTGGAAAGCCGGCCAAAGCTTCTAAAGCGGCTCTGCTGCTCAGCGCAGCTTCTCCAAATCCCTATGATGGAGCCATTGCCACCTATAAATCAATGCTTGCCTTCATGGGAATTGAGGACGCCGGGATCATCACTGCCTCAGGCGAAGAAAACGGCTCCGACGCAAAACTGGAAGAAATTTACACTTTTGCAAAAGGCCTGTAGAGTAATCTTATCCTTAAAAGATAAGCAAAAAGAATACTATTAAGTGTGACACTTCTGTGACAGTTGGCATGTCATAATCGTT
>Ga0310695_10014503_pt1 | contig 10637 bp, 6 predicted proteins | sample RumenRJG_04DNA_FD_203882 | JGI IMG/M metagenome (GOLD analysis project Ga0310695, IMG submission 203882) | Bovine rumen microbial communities from Lethbridge, Alberta, Canada - RJG_04 (v2) (version 2) | ecosystem: Host-associated > Mammals > Digestive system > Stomach > Rumen | place: Canada... | reverse complement strand
AGCTATCGACCTTGAGATCAAGGTCACGAACCTCTGGCCCAACCGCATCATCGGCGACGACCGGCTCTACGCGGACGACTGCGCCTGGAACGGCGTTCCGCGCCGCGGCGTGAAGGAGTTCGGCGTGCGGGAGATTCCGCAGTGGGTCAAGGAGGGCAAGCCCTCGCCCACCGGCCGCCACACGTTCACCACGTGGCGTCACTGGTCGAAGGAGGACGACCTCCTGCCGTCCGGCCTGATCGGCCCGGTGATCCTGCGCGGCGGAACGCTCAGCAAATAAAGCCGTCCCGTCGAAAACGGCATCAGGGATCTTAGCCCAAACGGCATCAAGCCGTAACAAACATGCGCGAGCAATAAGCCCGCGCATGTTTGTTTTATCGCCAACATCTCCCCTTCTCCGACTCTTGTCAATCCTTCAGTATTGCGTATCTTCGCACCGCCTGCTCTGTGCCGTCATAACTAACGACAACACCGCGACAAAATTCTCGTCAAGTTTTTTCGACCTTTGCCTGGTATTTTTAATCGTCACGCATCCATTTCCTGAATACATCTCCCCAAATCCTATCAATCTTGCGGGGACACACCCCGCAAAATCCCGATCCGCCCCTTGGATGTCCAGCTGTCCTCGACGTTCTTGCCGATCTTCGTGCGGATTCCTCACTTACCAACCCAATTTGCTTGCTCGTCACCGGCGGTTGGCGTAGTCTACCGCCGTGCCGGTGAAAATGTCGGAGCGAGAAAGTCTTATGTTACCGCCTGAATCGTTCCCGTGTTGAACCCTGCCGGTCCCCTTCCATGCTTGGAAACAATGAGGGGACACTCCCCGCAGAACACCACCTGGGAACAAAATGAGAATTCATTGCGGAAAATTCTTAATAAAGAGTAACCACACAGAACATCAATTATTCTTGCTATTTATGGAATATAGCGAAAAAAAAACATTGCGGGGAGTGTCCCCACGAGGATTTCCCACGAGGATTTACGGGACGGGCGGGACGAGCGGGACAGGCGAGACCCTGAGGGGACACTCCCCGCAGGGATTAGGATGTTTGAGTGTTTGGGGGTTTGAGGGTTTGGGTTGGAATCCTGTGGGGACACTCCCCACGACGATTTCCTGGCCGTTTTACGAGAGGTGCCCAGGTGAACCTCGTTGCGTCATCTCGTCGTCAGGGCTCGTTCTTACTCGAGGCTTGATTTAGGAAAAGCCATTGGTGGGATCTATATTGACAAGCCGCCATTCAGTGGTTGAGGTGCATCATGACACTCTCCATCGTAGTCGGAACAATGCGGGAACATTCCCCATGACGGGTTCTCCACGATGGTTGACAACAGCCACTCTCCAGCTCTTTCCAATATCTGAAGATTGTTCACATAAGATGCTCAATTATTTGACAATTAAAACAACATGAGAATTCTTTAAGATTTTTCCGCAATGAATTCTCATTTTATGGTATAATATATCTGACATGGGGAAAAGGACCTATAGACATTCGGCCTACTGGTACGCCTACCACTGCGGCTGGACATACAGCGAGGCAAGTACATACACCGGGAAGTACCTCGACATGCACACATACCGTCCGCGGATTCGCAAACGGATGGGCGGCATACGGACGGGTGGCATGTGGGATAGATCGAACGGTATATGGAACGGGTACGGTGGCAGGCGAAACGGCTTATGGGGCAGGAACGAAGACTGGCGGAATGGTATATCGAACGAGAATGATGACAAGTGGGACGGGGAGGACTGGTTCAAGTGGCGAAATGCCGGGAAACGTCTCGACTCCACATTCAACCCGCTGCTTCTTTGCGCTTGCGCGATGGTGGACATTGGCATCGCGATGCGCGACCAGGTGAGGAAATTTTCCGACCCGAAGGAACGTGACCGGATGAAACGCGAACTCGTCAGGAACCTGCGGGTTTTGCGGCGCCCCTTCTACTACCTTCGCGAAAAGGAACGCCGCCGCAAGCTTGCCGCAGAACGGCGCAAAATCGTCCGCCGCATGACAACCGCGCCAATGCCAACTCCAGAGGCAATCCTCTCCGCCTGGAACGAACGCAAGACCTCTCGAGAGGCAATGATACGACTCGGCGGACTACTTGACGACCTCTCATGCCATGTCGACAGCTGCCTCAGGTTTGACGAAAACGGCACTGTCATCGGACGCAATGGCGGCATACGCGAATGGATCAACGAGAACATCCCAGAGCTCTCGCCGAAATACAAGACGCTCATGCGCTACAAGGCACTTGCGACAAGGCTCCGGCAGGCGACGGGAACAAAAGACCCCACGCCGACGTCAGCCCTTCTCGCCGAGCCGCGCCACGAGGTCGTCGCAGCCATTCTCTCCGACAACGAGCCCGTGTTCTCACACGTCTTCGCCGCATTGGAGCACATGATTTCGCCCGACGCTACATTCCTGGACATGCCCAAGGCAACATCGCCCTCGCCACGACGACGAGGGCGTGCGAAACGAAAGCGATGAACCCTAGGCAAGACAGGAGAGGACTTGCGGGACGGACCGGACTGGAGGGATTTGTTCTTGCGGCGCGGCCCTACTTCTCTGTCACGACAATAGACACCGGGCCGAGCAGGCCGGACGGCGTGAGCTTGGAGTCCTTCGTGAAGTAGTTCCAGTCCGTGAAGCACTTGCGCCCCTTCGACGGACGCGCCGCGATTCCCTTCTTGAACCAGTCGGGGAAGGCGTCCAGATACCACCCGCCCGGATACACGGCCTTGTTGAACGTGCAGTCCGGCGGCTCCTGCTCGTCGCCGATGAGCCTGTTCGCCCACACATTGGTGAACTCGATCTCGAGCGTGTTCTCCCCTTCCTTCAGGTCGCCCGGCGCGAGGCGCACTTCGTACGGCGCGCACCACACCGGCGCGTACGCCTTGCCGTTGAGGATCACCTTCGCCACCTGGTTGTTGCAGTTGCCGAGGGAGAGAATCGCCTCCTTGCCAACTTTACTCTTTGCACATTCAACTTTGCACTTGTACGTTGCAGTGCCGCTGAAGTACTTGACGTCGGGATCGGCGTTGGCAGTCCAGTCGGAAAGTGTCGCCATTTCGACGGTCTTTCCGCCGAAGGTCACGCGCCACGGCCCCGCGACGGGCTGGGCGTCGCCGCCCGTGAACGGCTTGGCGAGCTTCTGGTAGTAGTCGCTGTCCGCATTGGCCGCGAGCGAACCAGCCGGCTTGCGCAGCACGAGGAAGCCCGTGCCGCAGGGCGGGAGCTGGATGGGCGCCTTGCCGTTGACGAGGGCGAGCGGCGCGACAGTGCCCGTGACGGGATCGAACCACTCCGGCGCCTTGCCGATGTTCGGAAGGCCCATGTTCATGGACGCGGGATGGTCCGAATGGTTCATCACGAAGAAGACGACCGTGCCGTCCGCCTCGCGGGCGTGGGCGGTGAGCGGCGTGCCCTTCGGCGTGATGTCGTGTCCGATGATGCGGACCTTGCTCGGCTCGCCCCACTGGAGAAGCGCCTGGCAGCGGTTGAGGTACGTGTAGAAGCCCCTGCCGCTCTTCGCCCACGTCTGCGTGCGGCCGAAGTGCGTGCCCCAGCGTCCCATCACCTTGCCGGGCAGGAACTCGTCCGGCCACGGCTGGTGCGGACAAGTATGCAGCGTCATGCGGTTGACGCCGCGGTAGAACTGCGTGTCGCCCGCCGCCTTCAGGAGATACGGCGTCTCGGTCCAGCTGCACGCGCCGGGGCCGCTCGTGAACGCCTCCGCCTCGACGATGTTGTGGCGCTTTCCGCCGGGGCCGGTCCACTGGTCCCAGCCGAGGCGGCCGGGGACCTTGCGGTCGAGGTTCGGCCTGTACCAGAACTCGGTCATCAGGCGGTCCACGTGCGCGGCGCACTCGCGCGAGCTGAACGGTCCGGTGTACGGCTCGCAGGCAAACTCGAGGCCGACGGCGGCGAGCTTCTCGTGCATGATCTTGAAGAGCACGTCGCGGTAGAGGTCCTTGATCGTGCGGTCGTAGTCGGCGCGGAACTTCTTCTCCGCCGCCTCGTCCTTCGCGACGGACACCTTGAACCCGCCGAGGATCGGCAGGTACGGCAGCGGGTCGTACCCGCGCCGCGCCTTGAACTCCGCGCGCATGTTCGGCGTCCACGTGGGCTTGCCGGCCTCGTAGCTGTCGAGCAGCACGAACTTGAGCCCGCGCCCGATCTGGTCGCCGACGTACTTCTTCATGTCGCCGATCACGTGGTCGAGGTGGAACGCGACCGCCTCGGGGTTCATCTTGTCGCACTCGAGTCCCCGCGCCTCCCACTGGTTCGGCTGCGTGAGCGACCCCATCGGGATGTGCTGCACGCGCACGCCCTCCACGACGGCGATCTCCTGCAGGTCGGTGCGGCGCTCGGGAACGTCCATCTTCTCGAACTTCCGCGTGTCTCCGATCTCGGCGGGAAACGGCGTGTGGGCCTTCAGCGAGATCTGCGTCTCGGCGTTCGTGACGTTGAACACGAGCTCGCGCATGGCGAGGCGCGAGGGAATCCACGGGCCGCCCGTGGAGGTGTAGCCGGGGCAGTTGTGGATGCCGATCTCGATGCCGCGCTTCTCCGCCTCCTCGCACGCGAAGCGCACAAGCTTCCACCATTCGGGCGTGAACGCAATCAGCCCCTCGTTGGGGCTGTTCTTGATCTTCGTCGCCCACGGCGAGCAGACATCCGCCATACCGAAGATCGTCGCCGCGCCGATGCCGGTATCCCTGAACCAGTCGAGGTCCTTGACGATCCCCTCCTTCGAGACGTTGCTGCCCATCCAGTGCCACCACACGCCCGTCTTCGCGCTCTGCGGCGGGTTGCGGAACACCTCTTCAGGGTCGGGCGCCGAATTTTTACCCGGCACGGCGCGGCATCCAACGGTCACGGCGGCCGCCAAAAGCGCCGCGCCGGCGGCAAACATCTTCAGACTTGCTGCATTCTTCATTTCCTGCACCTTTCATTTGGCTCGACGGAGACTTCTCCGTCATTTCGCGATTGCGTCCTTGAACTGCGCCTTGAACTGCGCATCGGTCGGCACGAGCCCCAGATAGGAGCTGGCGGCGGTTTTCGCCTCGTCCATGCGCCCGGTCTTCTTGAGGGCGACCGCCTCCCCGCGCCAGGCGTCGGCGCGCTTTGGATCGATGGTCCGCGCCTTCCTGTAGCATTCCACCGCGTCGACGGTCCTCCCGAAGCCATCGAGGATGTCGCCCTTCCTGACCCAGAACCGCTCAGGCTTGTACGTCGTCACCTTTATCGCCTGGTCGATGGCGGCGAGCGCCTCGTCCGTCTTCTTCATCTTGGCGAGGAGTTCGGCCTTTCGCGCATAGGGCTCGTCGTATTTCGCGTTGGCGGCGATTGCCTTGTCGTATGTCTCAAGAGCCTTGTCCACATTCCCCGACTTCAGGTAGACGTCGCCTAGGTAGAGAAGCGTACGCGGCGCGGACGGATCCAGCTCGTATGCGAAGTTCATGTCGCGCAGGGCGGCGTCGAGGCGCCCGAGGGCGACGAACATCTTTGCGCGGCGCACGTAGAGGTCGGGATTGTTCGGGTCGAGGAGGATCGCCTCGTCGAAGCACTTTACGGCCTCGGCGTACTGCTTCATCTCGCCGCAGATTATGCCGCGGTACAGGTGTGCGGAAAGGAACCCGGGATCCATCGCGACCGCCTTGTCCATCCAGACCTTGGCGACGGGGTAGTTGTCCTCGTAGCCGTAGAACATGCCGATTGCGAAGCACGCCTGCTTGTAGCCGGGGTTGATCTTGAGCGCGGCCATCATGTCCGCGCGTGCGAGGTCGTAGCGCTTCTCCTTGCCTTTCGCGTACGACCAGCCGCGGTTGTAGAGGGCCATGTCGAACTTCGGGTCGATCTCAAGCGCCTTGTTGTAGAAGGTGCGGGCGGCCTCGAAGTCCTTCTTGCAGTCCGTGGCGACAACGCCCTTCCAGAGCCAGGCCCACTTCGACTTGGGGTTCAGCTCAAGCGCCTTGTCGAGCGACGCCTCGGCGCCGGCGACGTCCTTCTCGTCAAGCTGGACCTGCGCGAGGCGGATGTACGCGAAGTCGCTGTTCGGGTCGACCTGCACGGCCTTCTGCACGGCCTCCTTCGCGCGGGCGGTCTCCTTGAGCGCGGCGAGGATCTGCCCCTGGAGAATGTACGACTCGGGGCGCTTGGAATCGTGGTTCTGCAGGTACACGGCCTCGGCATACGCCTGGTGGGCGCGGTCAAGCTCCTGCTTGTTGAACGGGCGGTCGAGGTTCAGCAGGTCGCGGGTGGCGGACATGCCCTTGATGTACGCCCGGAAGAAGATGTAGTCAGGGTTGTCCTCCTCGATCTCGATCGCCTTGTCGACGAACGGGAGCGCGACGTCGGGGTTGTTCTCTTCGTAGTACAGCCGCCGCGCGACGTCGGCGTAGCGCTCCGCCATCGTGTGCAGCTTGCGCTTGTTGATGTACCATCCGCCGAACTTGAAGACGAGCACGGCTATGATGCCCAGCTTGATGACCATGCGAAGCTTGATGACGAGCGACGTCCACTTCTCCGGCACCTTCTCCGCCAGCGCGTATATGGGCTCGAAGTGGTTGCGGAGCTCCCGCATGTACTTGACGAGGCTGCTGATCGCTTTTGCGTTCTCCTCGATGCGCCTGTCCTGGTCGTTGAACCTCGAGTCCTGCGCGTCAAGCCTGGAGTCCTGCGCGTTGTCGTATTCCTTAGCCATGTTCTCTCCTCAGAAGGGGTTCACGATCCTGGCGGTCATTCGCCGACGGCGGCGCGGTACCTCGCGGCCCTGGCGTCGCGCCCGGCAGCGCCGTCGCCGTCCTCGCAGTCGAAGCCCTTGCGGTACTTCAGGACGTCCTTGCCGCGCTCGACCGGGTAGCTCGCGCCGCCGTACGACCCCTTCTCGGCCTTGAACCGCTCCAGCACGTCGTACAGGGCCTTCGTGTCGTAGCCGAGCGTCTTGGAAAGCTGCACGGAGCGCCAGTCGGCCTGGCTCTCCAGCTCGATGCCGTAGCCGTTGCGGATTGACGTGGTGAGCTTGCCGAACAGTTCGTCGGCGAGCGAGACGAGCTGCTGCTTGAGCGCGGCCTGCGCCTCGGTGTCCGTGCCCGACTTCGCGTTGACGGAGTCCGTCGCCACCTCCTTCATCAGGGAGAACAGCTTGAGCACGCTCTCCTTGCCGACGGACTTCATGCCGTGGCGGAGCTCCATGTGGCCCATCTCGTGCCCGAGGATCGCGGCGAGCTCGTCCTCGTCCTTGAGGAACTTGAGCATCCCGGTGGTGACGAACACAAAGCCGCCCGGGACGGCGAACGCGTTGACCTCGTCGGACTTGACCGTGAGGAACATGTAGCCGTGGTACGGCATCGGGTCGTTGGACGCGGCGGCGAGCGTCGCGCCGAGCGTGCGGACGTACTCGCTCCTCTTGTCGTCCTGCGGCAGGACGGGATACAGCGGGAGTATGCGCGAGGCGACGACGCAGCCGAGCTGGTATTCCTGCACGGGGCCGATCTCGCTGTAGAGCATCTTGGACGCGACCTTCCCCGCGGACGCCGCCACCCCGGCGAGCTTGTCGTCGCCGGCCGCCTCCCCGACGACCTTCGACGCAAACCCGAGGCCGCCCGCGGCCGCCTTGCGCGCGCCGGACGAGAACCCTCCGAAGAAGCCGGAGCCCTCGGACTCGATCTCCTTCAGCTTGCGCGGGTCCTTCCTGTCGAGCCCGCCGGCAGACATGAACGACGCGACCTCGCCGTCGGAGACCTCCTTGCGCTCGGCGATCACCTTGGCTACCGCCGCCGGGTCCGCCTTGGCGGACGCCTTGCCGCTTCCAGCGGCGCCGCGCATGGCGACCATCGCGCCCTCCTCAGACTCAGAGAAGCCGCGCATCGACGCGAGGGCGACGTCGTTCTCGGACTCGGAGAAGCCCCTCTTCGCGACGAGCGTCCCGTCTGCGGAGATCGACTCCTCGGGGTTCTGGTTCTTCATCAGCCATTCGCTGGCGATGGACGGAAACGGCAGATAGCCCTTCTCTCCGCCGGCCTTGACCTTGACCCAGAGCGGGATGAGCGTCTCGGGGAACTTGTCCTTGTCGCCGTCGAACGGAACCGCGTAACGGCACAACTCGACGACCTCGGCCGCGTCGTTGTACTTGAGCGTCGCCACGGCCTTCGAGAGGCCGTTCGGCTTCTTGCGAAGGACGAGAGTCTCGGTCGACACCCGCCACGTCTCGCCCGCCTTAGGGTCTTCCGCAAACACACTTGACGCCACCGCGACTACGGCGACGGCCGTGCACACGCCTTTCAGCATCGTCGTCTTCATGTTGCTTCTCCTTGTCTTGTCTGTCTTGTCTTGTGTTTCGTTCAATCGGTTCATCATTCTCTAGAGCTCCAGCGTCCTGCGGCGGCACGCCCAGCACATGTAGGCGACCGTCACGAAGAAGCTCGCAGGGACACGCGGACGCGACGCCAGCTTCACGCCGAGCAAAGTAGTCCGGCCGCCGAGGCCCATCGGGCCTATGCCGAGCGAATTCGCCTCGGCGAGGAGCGTCCGCTCCAGCTTAGCGAGGGCCGGCACGGGCGAGCGGTCGCCAAGGGGGCGCAACAGCTGTTCCTTCGCCGTCTCGAATCCGGTGGCGCGGTCTCCGCCTACGCACACGCCGAGGATGCCCGGGGCGCATCCGTAGCCCCGGGCGGCGGCGACGGCGTCCAGCACGCAGCGCCTCACGCCAGCGAGGTCGCGCCCCGCGCCAAGCGCCGCGTCAGGCAGCGAGTACTGCCGCGACATGTTCTCGGATCCGCCGCCCTTCATCAGCAGAGTGACCGAGGGGCGCGACGACGGATCCGACGGCGGACGGTAGTGGACCACCGGCGCGCCGTCGCAGACGTTGTCGTCGTACGAGCGCCCGTCGACGGAGTCAATGCAGTTCTTGCGCAGCAGCCCCTTCTTCGTCGCCATGCGCACCGCATCCTCCACGACCCGGCGCGTGACGCGCCGGCGGAGACGGTCGTCCACGAAGAACGTAAGCGTCCCGGTGTCCTGGCAGAGCGGCGTCCCCGCCGCCCTGGCCATTGCGCAGTTGGCGAGCACCGTCTTCAGCACGACCTCCGCACCGGAGCCGCGCGCCTCCTTCCGTCGGGCGGACGCCAGCGCCCGTTCGACGTCCTCCGGAAGAGAGGAGCTCGTCTCGGCTATGAGGCCGCAGATGACGTCTGCGACGCGGGACATCCAGTGCGCCCTCCTACTTCATCTTGCCAAGAAGCGCGGCGACCTCGTTGCCCTTCTTCACAAGGCCGGCGGCGGAGAGGTATCCGTAGTACGTGTTGAGGTCGCCCTTCGAGATGCCGGCCCTCCCGGGGAGGTCCCTTGCGGAGAGGCCCTTGGCGACGGAGAGGAACTCGCGCTCCAGCGCGGCGGCGCGCGCGAGGCGGGCGGGAGTCGGATCGTAGGTCGCCACGCGCCACGCCTCCAGAAGCTTGCGGCCTACCTTTGCCGAGCCCCACTTCGCGTCGAACTCCGCGTCAAGCCTCGCGGCGGTCGCCCTGCGCTGCTCCAGGACCTTGGACTCGTCGGCGTAGTAGTTCCCGTGCGTGACGTTCGCGCACTGCGGCGGGATCTCGCGAATCCAGATGTTGCGGTAGTGGACGGGGTTGCCGTGGTCCTGCAGGCCGATCGGGCCCTTCGTAGAGGGCGACTTCGGGTAGGACGTGCGGCGGCGGTAGAGGGTCGGGCCGTCGAGCTTCCAGCCGTCCTGGACGAGCACGCCGTTGAAGAGCACGGTCACGGTCGCGGGGACCTTGACGGAGCCGTCCGCGTTCAGGATCGGGGCGTGGAAGATGATGTCGTAGGTGTTGAACACGCCAGGCGCGCGGGTCGGGTTCACGGCGGGCGGGTTCTGCCCGTACACCGCGCCGGCCTGTCCGTCGGAGTAGTTCGGGTTGGGGTTGGGGTTCTTGTCGGGGTCGGTCTCGTAGGAGTCGAGAACCTGGATCTCGTAGTCGCCCATGAGGAACACGCCCGAGTTGCCGCGGCCCTGCCCGAAGCCGGAGACCTTCGTCGGCGCGGCCCATTCGACGTGCAGCTGGCAGTCGGCGAACTTCCTCTTCGTGAAGACGCTACCCGCGCCGCGCACGGAGATCAGCTCGCCGTTCGGGTCGAGGGTCCAGCGCGTCGGCTTGCCGCGGCCGTCGCACCAGTTGTCCGTGAGCGACTTCGCCGTGCCGTCGAAGAGGACGATGGCGTCGGACGGCGGCTTCACACCGTCGGCGGTGATCTTCTTCACGCCGGGGCGGTAGTCGTCGTGGACGGCCCACGCGTGCCTGGCGTCCGCCGGCGCCCCAAGCCAGTCCGCGGCGGCCACCAGCGACGCCAGCGCGGCCGCGCCGCACAGGACCGCGCGATTGCAAGAAACCCTCTGTCTGCTATTTGACATGCTCTTTCCTCCTGATGTTTTTTTTGTGTATACAGTTGTGTTTGCCTTTAGCTAGTATAATACCACATTCTCGCGTAGAGGGCAAGATTGAAATTCATTCAAGGTTGAAAACGCTGACTTGCCAAAGTAAATGCCCATATGGCATGGGCAATGAGTTGGACAATGGCAGGATGCTGGTGCATGGACATTTACTCTTGCAGACGAGAGCTGATGATTTGTCAATG
>Ga0310695_10014498_pt1 | contig 10639 bp, 6 predicted proteins | sample RumenRJG_04DNA_FD_203882 | JGI IMG/M metagenome (GOLD analysis project Ga0310695, IMG submission 203882) | Bovine rumen microbial communities from Lethbridge, Alberta, Canada - RJG_04 (v2) (version 2) | ecosystem: Host-associated > Mammals > Digestive system > Stomach > Rumen | place: Canada... | reverse complement strand
AACCCCGTACTTGAAAGCCTCAAAGATCGGGGTCAACGGATTGAGTTTCAGGGCCCAACCGTACTTCTCGCCAGCGACGCTAAGTGGATAGATGACCGGGGTAGCGTACATAAGGAGCTGAAGTCCAAAGCTTACCAGATGTCTCAGGTCGCGATACTTTGAGGTGAGGGAAGACACGATCAGACCCCATGACATCGCATGGAAAGCGAGCATGAAAACCAGCACCGGGAAAAGCAAGGCCGCTGAATTAATGGAAACCGCCCCGCCGATAGAGACATAATAAATGTAAACCGTAATGAACAGCAGGAGCTGGATCAGCATCTTTATCAGGTTGGATGTCAGCGCCGCGAGCGGCACTACAAGCCGAGGGAAATATACCTTCCCGAATATTCCGGCATTGGCGGTGAAAGTGTCAGAAGATCCGTTGAAACAAGAGCTGAAGTAATTCCAAAGCGTGATACCTGAAAGGTAGAAAAGCGGCTGCGGAATCCCGTCGGTCGAGATCCCGGCAAGCCCGCCGAACACGAACATGTACATTATGGTCGTGAAGATCGGCTGAATGAAAAACCAAAGCGGTCCGAGGATCGTCTGCTTGTAAACCGTGACAATGTCACGCTTGATATACATGTACCACAGGTCACGATACCGCCAGATGCCTTTCAGGTCAACATCCAGAAGCCGTTTCTCCGGTTTAATGACAAGAGTCCAATCCTTTTCCATAACTAAATGATATCCCTCAAAGCAAGCACATTCTCTTCCTTCGTCGCCCAGCTTGTGACGAAACGGACAGCGATCCTATCCTCATCCACAGGGCACCAGTCCTCAAACCTCACTTTGTCGTGCAGCTCCGCCGCCCGGGAACGGGTCATGATGAAAAACTGCTGGTTGGTCGGAGAGTCAATAAAGGTCACATAGCCTTTTTCCAGGAATATACTTTTCAGAAGTGAGGCCAACTCATCGGCTCTCCGGGCGATTTTGAAATACAACCCGTCGGTGAACAAGGTGTCGAACTGAAGTCCCAGCATCCTTCCCTTGGCCATCAAAGCCCCATGCTGCTTGACAGTCGTGAAAAAATGGGCCGGAGCTCCATGGGTGAAAACCACAGCCTCGCCGAACAATGCCCCGACTTTCGTGCCTCCGACGTAAAAAACATCGCACAGTGATGCGAATTCCTTGATATCCACATCGTTCCGGTCACTCATGAGGCCATATCCCAGTCTGGCTCCGTCAATAAAAAGAGGAAGAGAATATTTCCGGCACACCGAATGGAGCGCCTGAAGCTCTTTCTTTGAGTAGATCGTGCCGAACTCGGTAGGGAATGATATATAGACCATTCCGGGAATGACCATGTGCTCGAAGGTCCCGTCAGCGTAGAACGCCTCAAGGTAAGCTTCCAACTCACCAGCGTCCATCTTTCCGCCATGGTCCGGGAGAGTGAGGACCTTGTGGCCCGTATATTCGACAGCCCCGCTCTCATGGACTCCGATATGGCCTGTTCCCACAGCGATAACTCCTTGATAATCCCTAAGAAGGGATGCAATAACCGTTGAATTGGTCTGAGTACCCCCGACAAGGAAATACACATCTGCTTCCGGAACTCCGAAAGCCTCCTTTATCTTGGCCTTGGCGCTATCGCAATAATGGTCCAGCCCGTATCCAGGAGTCTGCTCGAGGTTGGTCTCAGCCAGGCGGCGGATGATATTCTCATGCGCGCCCTCAGTATAATCGCTTTCGAATGAAATCATGATGTACCCGGTATCAAGTGCGTATTTATTTACGCGAATATAACTATTTTAATGGAACGGGAGTTATCAACAGCCCATGTTGATAACTTTTCGGGCCTCCTAAGCCGACCTTGCTTGCTCCTCTCGGACTTTCTACCTAATTTAGCACGTTTTGAAACGATAAATGACATCAAATATTTTAAAATCAAACTCATGAAAAAAACACTGCTTATACTCCTGTCCTTCGCGCTTGCCCTCGTAGGCTGCAAGTACGACGACTCGAGTCTTTGGGAGGAGGTTAACGCCCAGAAAGCGAAACTCGCCACCTTGGAGAGCACTGTCTCGTCAATGAACTCCAACATCGGGACTCTGCAATCCCTTGTTACCTCACTCCAGAACAAATTGACAGTCAACTCAGTCTCTAAGACTGACGACGGCTACACGATCGCTTTTTCGGACGGCACCAGCGCGAAGATCCAAAACGGAGCCGATGGAGAGACTCCCCTAATCGGCGCCAAGGCCGACTCCGACGGCAACTACTACTGGACAGTCAACGGCCAATGGCTGCTCGACGCCACAGGAGCGAAAGTCTCCACGAGCAACACTCCCAAGTTGAAGATCGAGGAAGACCAGTGGATGGTCTCCTACGACAATGGATCCACCTGGACGAAGATTGAAGGCCAGAGCGCTTACGCCTCAGGCATATTCAAGACGGTGGACACCACTGACACTGACGCTGTCTTCACCCTCAATGACGGCACCGTGATCACCGTGCCCCTGACGGGTACAGCCAAGAAGCTCCAGCTCGTCTTCGACGAGACTGTGTTCGCCCAGATGCGTAACGGTGAGCTTCTCAGCACAGCTTATCAGATTGTCGCTCCTGACGGCGCGAAGGTTGACTTCGAGACCTTTGAGAGCGACGGCTGGACAGTGACATTACGTCCGACTGACGAAAAGAGCGGAAGAATCTCGATCAAGGCTCCCTCAAAGGTCACACCCACGAAGGTTCTCTTCCTTCTGACAGACGACCAGGGTGGCTCATTCATAAAGATAATCAACATAGGTCTGAATGAGAGCGAGAAGCCTATCGTCAAGACCAGCTATGAAGTCAGCTACACCGGTGGTGAGCTCGTGATCCCGATCATGTCCTCTACCGCCACCATCGGCGATTACGGCAATAATTGGATGGAGCTCATCGAGGTTGGCGACCAGGTTGTCCTCAAACTCGCTGAGAACGAGTCCTACGACTGGAGAACCGCCAGGGTCACCCTTGAGGACGGCACCGTAGTCACCATCACCCAGCTGACCAAAGACGCCCTATTCCTCACAAAGGATGTCATCAAAATCGACGGAAGACGCCAGATTGTAGCGGTACCGGTCAACACCAACATCACCGGGATCACCACCACCATTAAAGAAGGATCCGACTGGCTTTCCGCCACTCCTTCGACAAGGGCACTCTCCCAGAAGATCTATTCCTTCACAGCCAAGAGGAACACGACCGAAGAGGAAAGAACCGCCAAAGTCGAGTTCAGCGGTAAGGGCATCACCCAGACCTGTTCGATAATTCAGAGCGTGTTCGAAGGCGATCCTTCGATGGATGTCACCGAGGCGGCGGCCGCCGAGGAAGGCGAGGAGGTTGAGCTTAAGGAGTCCCTCGTCATCTCCGTTACCAAGGACGGCTATGTCGTCACTGACGGAAGCAGTTACCTCTTTGTCAAGGACGCTTCCAACCTCTCCGCTTTCAGCACTGCCTCTTTCCCTGGTGACTATGTCAAGTTCAAAGCTACCGCCACGAGCCTCAACGGCATGCCCGCTCTCGGTTCTGTCCAAGACTTCGAGGTCACCAAGACTGGCGGCACATTCAAGATAAGCGGTCCTGAGTTCACCTCATCCTTCTCTTCCAACGTGCCCGCCGCGGTCACTATCAACGGCGCGGCCTTGACTAAGGACAAGTCCGGCAACTACAACCTAGCCGTCCAGGGCTACCCGAAGAAACTGGTCATCTACAACCCGGCGAGTTACGCCTCTCTCGACAGCTTCGTTCCTTCCAAGTTCACCATGACTGGAATCTACTACGGAGAGTCCGATGGAACCGCCTACATCATCTACAATGACCGCAAGGCAAGCGAGCCTCTCGTCAACGACGGCGACCAGGTCAGCGTGTCCACATTCATAGCCAACGCCGACAAGAACAAGACCCTTAAGGTCGGTCCCGGCCTTGTTGTCGCCGCTGGAGCCACCAGCTTCCTCATGGAGCAGGACGGCGTCAGGATCCTTGTTTTCCAGCCTGGAACTAATCCGAAAGTCGGTGATATGGTGGTCGTGGAAGGCAAATACACTGAATATCAAGGAGAGCCTCAGGTCAACTCCGGAGCGAAAGTCACTACCAACTCCAGCGGGAACAGCGTGACCCATCCGGCGGCCAAGGATATCAACTCCACATTCGGGTCTTATTCCTCAACAGAAAGGGAGTTCGTGACCTTCTCCGGTACTCTTAACATCTCCGGCAACTACTACAACATCAATGTTGACGGATCAACCACCGTTACCGGCAGCATATTGAAACCCGCCGAAAACATCTCATCCCTGAATGGTAAGGAAGTCACTGTCAAGGGTTACTACATCTACCATTCTGGCCAAGGCAAATATCTCTATGTCATCGCCACAGAGATCAACGGCATTTCCCTCGTCGGCCCTACCGGCTCCGGTGGCGGTGATGAACCCGGTGGTGACAACCCCGGTGGCGGTGGTAATATAGAAGGTGGAACGATCTCTTGGGATTCCGCCTCAGCATGGTCGGGAATCGGGGAAAAAGTAATCTCCTTGACTGCCGGCGATTACACCATCACCATCGATAAACAAAACGGCGGTACCAACCCGACCGTCAACGCCTCAGCCAATGACTGCCGTGTTTACGCCAAGGGAACTGTCACGATCACAACTACCGGAGCGGCTATGACGAGCATTGTTTTCAACATCTCCACCCAAGGTAAGAGGAGACTCGCTCCTATCACAGCCAGTACCGGAACTATCGCGAAACAGAATGTAGGTGACGATACTGTTTCCTGGTCTGGATCAGCGACTTCCGTCACTTTCACTGTTGGAGAGAAAGCGAATTACGGCTCCGACGGCGCGACTAAGGCCGGACAGTTTGACTTCAGCAGCATTGAGATCAACTAATAACCACTATCCATCATTAAAGAGGCGCCCCAAACGGAGCGCCTCTTTTTATCTGCCTGTTGAAGTGATTAACTCTTTAAGGTGAGCGTTGAACGCGGATTGGGAGAGGAGATTCTCAAGAGTTGTGTGCATCCGCCAGCGCCAATAATGACGGGGATTAGCCGGCACATTGATCCTCTCGTCAGCGGGATTGCCCTGATAACGGACAGCCCCGTCAATCGACAGCCAATCCTGCAAAGGCAAGACACAGAGCATGGAAGGAGACTCAAGATGCTGCTTTAAAATCCTCTCGCAAATCCAAGGCTCACAGACAGAAGGAGCAAGACCCTCGAGGTGGAGCATCTCATGGAAATACCTGGAAGTCAATTCCCTATCCTCTTCCCACCAGGCTCTCAGCGAAGAGGTGTCATGCGATCCGGTCGTACAAACGGAAAGATAGGGATACCTCGCGGGATCGCCGAAGGTATCCTCCGGGGACTTCGGCATCCTCTGCACTTCAAGCGACAGGATCTTCAGCTCGTCCATTACTTCGGGGACACAAGCCGGGATCATTCCGAGATCCTCACCACAGGCGAGCATTCCGGTGGAATCCAACAAGGCGGGGAGCTTTCTCATTGCCGTCTCTTTCCAAAAGGCATTGTGGCGGCGATAGAAAAAGTCGTTGTAAAGATCATTGTAAGCATTCTTGTGCCACTGATCAAGAGCCTCGAAAGCGGCGGTCTTTTGCGAAGAGATACGAGGATGGTACCATCCGGGACGATGAGGATCCGCCACGAACAAATCGGACTCCGGGTCGAATCCGCGGCCTCGGAGTTCCTCTCCGGAATATGGCAGGGCGGGATTGAAATGTCCGAGCAAGCCAGACTTGATACCTAATGGAATCTCCCAAATTCGGAAGAAACCGAGAATATGGTCAATCCTGAAAGCGTCGAAATATTCGCTCATCTTCCGCAGACGAGCCTTCCACCAGCCATATCCATCCTTGGCCATCTCCTCCCAGTTATAGGTCGGGAAACCCCAGTTCTGGCCGTCTTCGGAGAAAGCGTCCGGTGGTGCTCCGGCCTGGGAATCGAGGTTGAAGAGCTCGGGATACTGCCAGGCGTCCACACTGTCCCTGCTGATTCCGATCGGCAGGTCTCCCTTGATGGCGATGCCTTTGGAATGGGCGTAGGCCACAGCGTCCTTAAGCTGTTTGTCAAGGCAGAATTGCTCCCAGAGGTAGAAATCCATTTTCTCCCCATGGATTTTCCGGAAAGCCTCCACACCGCTCTTTGAATATACGCTCAGCTCCGTCCATTTGCCGAATTCCGGAGTGCAGTTAAGATCCCGCAGGACACAGAAGGCCGCATAAGGGACCAACCAATGCTCATTGGCTGAATAGAATGACTTATATTCCTCGCTCTCAAGAGCTTTTACGCCAGCTGTCTTGAAAGCTGCCAGCAAAAGGCGGGTCTTCTCATTGTTGACCCTCTCATAGTTTATTTGAGGCAGGGCATTGAGTTCTTCCTGAAGCGCCTTGTATTCCTTGGTCTTCCTCACGCCGGCATCAGGGAGCGAGATAAACTGCGGATGAAGGGCAAAGGTAGAGTTGGCGTTGTAGGGATATGAGTCCGTCCACGAACGGGTCATCGTGGTGTCATTGATCGGAAGGATCTGTATGACACTCTGCCCCACAGCGGAAGCCCAATCAACAAGTTTCTTTATGTCCTTGAACTCACCCACACCGAAACTATCCTCTGATTTAAGCGAGAATACGGGGATGGCGACTCCGGTTCCTCTCCAAGGTTGCCGGTCAAAAACCGGCTCCCTCTCACGAATGACTTGAAGAGTTCCCTCGTCCTGGGTCCAGGAGAGCCTTCTGTTCAGCCCGGACTCCCAAATCTTCGGTTCGCCAGTTTCCTCATTTAGAATAACGAACTTATATTCAGTAACTTCCTTCGGATCTAACGTAACCCTCCAGAAGGGACCGCCAGCGAGCGGGACACATTTCTTCCAGTCATCAAACAACGCCCCACTTCCGGTAACGGCCAAGATCTCGCCACGTCTGACCTGGGGACAGGCGACGGCCAAGACCAGATTCCCGAAGCGACGTTTCCCAGGAACTGCCTTAGGCCCGAAAATCACGTCCGTGAATGCCTTGGTCCAGAAAGGAGCGTCCGAAGGACGGTCATTCCAGCGGTCACGGACCTCAACTGAATTGATCTTCTTAGAAGAAGGGATATTCAGGGTGTGACCCGCCCACTCACGACGGACTGTTTTGCCATCGCGTTTAAGGACAAAACCATAATCAACCGTTTTCCATGAAACCGGGACACTAATCTCTGACTTCCAGATTCCGTCCGCGACATAGCGCATAGGGGTTTCTTTCCCGTCCGGAGCCAATACAGACAATGACTCGCCAGGGACAGTGAAATATTCAATACTTATTTTGATACGCATAACAAAAACCACGGCGGCTTAATACCGCCATTATTCCGCAATATAACCAAAATATCCGAAAATGGTTATATTCGCGGTCACAATCGGACAACAGGACCCCCATGGACAGGAAAGAACTTGAGATAATGGCTCCGGCGGGCAACTTCGAGTGCCTTGCCGCAGCGATTCAAGGCGGAGCGGACTCAGTGTATTTCGGAGTCGGCAGGCTGAACATGCGTTCCCATTCAGCCAACAATTTCTCGCCTGAAGACCTTCCGGAAATCACAAGGATTTGCCGGGAGGCCGGAGTCAAGACTTACATGACTCTCAACATAGTCCTGTACGAAGAGGACATCGCTCCTATGCGTGAAGCGCTTGACACGGCCAAAGCGGCCGGAGTGGACGCCATCATCGCATCCGACATGGCCGCGATCAGTTATTGCCGTCAGATCGGGCTGGAAGTCCACGCCTCGACCCAACTGAATGTCTCCAACATCGAAGCGCTGAAATTCTGGGCCAAGTTCGCCGATGTGATAGTCCTCGCCAGGGAATTGAACCTCGGGCAGGTCAAGAAGATCTCGGAAGCGATTGAGAATGAGAAGATAACCGGTCCTTCCGGAAATCTCATCCGCCTGGAGATGTTCGCCCATGGAGCCCTTTGCATGGCCATCTCCGGCAAATGCTACCTAAGCCTCCATAATTGCGGTCATTCAGCGAACAGGGGCGACTGCTACCAAATCTGCAGGAGAGGCTATGACCTGACAGACATAGAGACCGGAGAAAGCCTTGAGATAGACAACCGTTACATTCTCTCCCCCAAGGACCTTTGCACGATCGATTACCTCGACAAGATGGTCGAATTCGGAATCAAGGTTTTCAAGATCGAGGGAAGGGCAAGATCCGCGGAATATGTGAAAAGAGCCGCGGAGTGCTACCGGAAAGCCGCTGACGCCATTTGCGGCGGGACCTTCACCCCGGAAGTCGCCTCCAATTTGAAAGAACGACTGTCAGAAGTGTTTAACAGAGGTTTCTGGGACGGGTGGTACCAGGGAGGAAAAATGGCCCAGTGGAGCGAGATCTACGGGAGCCACGCCACGCGCCGCAAAACATACGTCGGAAAAGTCACCAACTGGTATGACCGCCTGAGCGTGGCGGAGATCCTGATCGAGTCATATTCCATTAAAGTTGGGGATGAATATTTGGCGATTGGCCAGACGACCGGAGTCTATGAAGGCAGAGTTGAAGAGGTCCGTGTTGACCTGAAACCCGTTCAAGAGGCCCGCAAGGGCGAGCTTTGCTCTATTCCTGTGGCTTTCCCTGAGGATTGGAAGGGTGATAAGAAACTCCGCCGCGGCGACCGGATCTACCTCTGGGTTGAAACCGGAGAATGAACGAACCTTCTTGGGCCCTCTATCGAGCGCCAATAATCCGAATCGAAGTCTGAAGGGTGCTTGTACGGCCCCTCATGGTCGATCTTGAACGACAGATACGTTATCTTGTACCCCTGCGACAGGAACATCTTCTCGTAGAACGTCTGCACCTCGTACAAAGCTGATGACCTCCCGGCAGGTGGAGGTGTCCCCCCGGCAACCGTGGCCACCCTCGGCCACGTAAGAGGGGGGACCATAGACGGAGAAGGATGAAAGAGAACTTGTTCTCTTGACGACTTCGAAGGATATGGTGGGGTCCGCGGAGCGGACGTTGAACGGGGGGACACCTCCACCGCCGAGGCATCTCCGTAAAGATCCACTGTAGAATCAAGTATGGTAAGACCGTTCTCCAGGGCCACGGCTTTTGAATATTCATGAAGGAAACGGCTGTCTGTCTTGAGGTGAATTATACCGCCGGGCTTCAGGAACCTCCGGTAACGCTCCAAGAAAAGCGGACTGGTCAAACGGCTGTTCTCGCTCTTTAGCTGCGGATCAGAAAAAGTCAACCAAATCTCGCTGACCTCTCCAGGACCGAAAAAGGCTTCGATAAACTCAATACGGGTACGAAGGAAAGCCACGTTCTGGAGCCCTTCCTCCGTCGCCGTCTTGGCACCTCTCCAAAGCCTCGCCCCCTTGATGTCCACGCCTATGTAGTTGCGCTCAGGAATACGTTTGGAAAGATCAATCGTGTACTCCCCCTTCCCGCAGCCAAGTTCCAGGACAATCGGCTGGTCTTTCTTGAACATAACCGAATTCCAATGCCCCTTGATCGGATGATCATTCAGCTTGAGTCCCTCAGAAGGATCCCCGCTTTTGTCAAGCACCTTTGACGCCTCCGGCTGGAGAAGGCAGGAGAAAGTCTCATTCTCCGCGAATTTCCTAAGTTTATCGTGTCCCATCAGTCTCTCTTGAGTATTAATCCCAAACCTCTTATCTCATCCGAATCATTCACGATCCTGGCTTTCAAACGCCACTCCCCCACCTCCGGAAGTTCCAGATGGTCAGTATATTCCGTCACAATATCCCTTGTGAGATAAGAGTCTCCGGACCCATCCTTGATCCGTACCGTGGTGGTGTCGGTGAGGATGGAGTCAGATGGAGAGAACCACCTGAGATCCAAGACTATATCCTCATCACGGAAGGCGATGAAACCATCCCTTTCAAGACGGGTGTAAAAGTCGATACCGTACGTTGAGGAGCTGTCCGACAAATCAAGAATGAAGGAATACGTGTCACCATACTCGGCGTTTTCCCTCAAGACAAAATACTCGCGGGAAGAAGGCCTGACGCAGGAAACCACGGCAAGAGCCAGGACAAAGAGAATGACACGACCCCTCATCGCAAATCAACCACAATCCTTGGCAGGCCTATGGCCCTTGCCTCCGGCACGGCCGCTACGGTTACGGTTCTTGCTCTTCGACTTCTTGGGCTTGTCGAAACGGGTGATACTGTCGTCCCCGACAGCCGAGATGAACTGCGGACCGATAGGTTCCGGATCGTTCTTCAGGGACTCCGGCTTCTCCCCATTCCGGTTCATCATGATTATCTCCCTGACCTCAAATGCCTTAAGCGGGTAAATATTCGTCAAAGAACCCTTCTCGTAAGAGAAATACATGGTTTCCTGGAGAATGTCTGTCTTGACAAGATAGGCGGGGCCGTCCTCAAACTCAAGCGGCTCAGTCACTTTCGGAATCCTGGACTGGGCGTCCATGTAATTAGCGACCTCATAATTGAGGCAGCATTTAAGCTTACCGCATTGTCCGGCAAGTTTCTGCGGATTCAAGGACAGATCCTGCACCCTGGCCGCCGAGGTGGAGATAGACTGGAAGTTAGTGATATAGTTAGCGCAGCAAAGCTCGCGGCCGCAAACTCCCAGACCTCCTA
>Ga0310695_10014496_pt1 | contig 10640 bp, 6 predicted proteins | sample RumenRJG_04DNA_FD_203882 | JGI IMG/M metagenome (GOLD analysis project Ga0310695, IMG submission 203882) | Bovine rumen microbial communities from Lethbridge, Alberta, Canada - RJG_04 (v2) (version 2) | ecosystem: Host-associated > Mammals > Digestive system > Stomach > Rumen | place: Canada... | reverse complement strand
TTTTAATATATTAGCTTTTATATAATTTATATTACTATTTGAATTGTTTATTAATCAATTATTTTTAAATTATTCTTTATTATAAATAATATAATGAAAAAAAATACAAATATGTTTGATAAATAATATTAAGTTTTTTCTAATAGATTTATAATAAAGGTAATAATGTTTTTTTTTTTCAAAATTAGGTTATTAAGTAAATTATAATAATAGATTTCATTTAATTATTCCAAATTCTAAATTAAATTAATTTTAATAAAACTCAAACTTTTTTAAATTTATTTCTTTCAAAATATAATAACTAGGAATAAATTTCTCCAATTTTCATTAATTAAAAGAAATTTATTTATATATTTTAATAATCATTTAAATCATTACTGTTAAACTTTAAAATAAAACAATAATTATATATAATTCAGATAAATTCAAGAATAAAATTACATTTAATTGAATTTTTTTAAATATTCAAATCTCCATTTACAAACAAAGACATTTTGACTTATCATTTAAAAACAATTTTTTTTCTAAAAGAATATTCAAAATATCAATTAAATTATTCATTTCTTGAAGGAATCATTTCAATTAATATTCAAAATATTTTTTCATATTATTCTTCTTGAATGAATTGAACTATCTTTTTTTAAATTATTTACTAAAACTTCTGATTGAATTAAACATACTTTATAATTATTTCATAATTTTTTTTTTACAGGAAATAAATCATAAATTTTTATAAAAAATAAGTCATGATTAATTTTAATGATATCTCATATTAAATAAATGAATAAGTTAAATTAAAATTAAATTTTAATTTTCTATTCAATAAAATAAAATATTAATGAAGAAAAAAAAAACATACAATTTAAATATAAAAATAATTATTATTTTTCAAAATTTTTTAATATTAATATTTTTTGAATCAATTAAAATAAAAAACAAATAATAAATGAAAATAAAACCAAATATCTCAATTTTACTAATACAAAAAATAAATAAAATATATAAAACTTATTTACATAAAAATATACATTAAATAAACTCAATAAAAAAAATTGCACCAAAAAAAAATAAAAAATAAAAAATAGAAAAAAAAAATAATAAAATAAAAGAAAAAAAACCAAAAAATCATTTATTCTTTTTTTTATAATCAACAATTCTATGAACAAACTTCTTAATAAATTCAATATCCTTAGACATAAATTTAAAATATTGTTCTTGTTCCTTCCATTCATCACTAATCATACTCATAGTCATAGTAGGTAAAATTAATTGTGTATAAGTTTTCTTAATTCCAATTAATTCTTCATTTCCAGTTTTAACACTTTCAATTTTATTTAAATCCTTTTTATATAAAGCTTTTTTCATTTCCCAAGGACCTTTTAACCAAAATTTTTTTTCTCCATTTTTCCAAAGTCCATATTTAACATCATTTCCTTTAATTTTTAATCCAACAGAATCCATTTTTCCATTTTTAAAAAATCCAATATAAACTTCGAATTTAACAATATCAAAAATATAAATTCCAAAACCATTTTTTAAATCATTTAAATAATAACCAATATATTTTTTTCCATCAGGCCAAGAAAATTCACCAAAACCATTCATTAAACCATTTTCAATTTCTCCTTCATAAATTTTATTATCTTTATAATAAATAATACCATAACCATTCATTGAATCATTTTTAAATTCTCCTTCATAAATTGTCCCATCTGGCCATCTATATAAACCAATACCATTTTTTTTAGAAAGATGAAATTCTCCTTTATAAATTGTACCATCTTCCCATATTTCTATTCCAATTCCAATTAATGAATTATTTAACCAATAACCTTCTAATTTTGTCCCATTTGATTTTGTAAATATACCATATCCTCTTGGTTTGTTATTTTTATATTCTCCAAAAAAAAATATGTTATTTTTTATGTCTATATATTGTGATATACCATTTGATTTTTTTTCATTAAATTTTGATAGGAATTTTGAATCGTCTTCCCATGTTATTTTACCAAAGTTTTGGATTGGAGATGTTATGAAATGTTTTAATAATTTTATATGCGGAGGTGGAGCAATTTTAAAAGATTTTATTTTTTGAGTTTTTAATAAAAAATATCCTTTTATTTTATTTGGAGAGAGATTTGAATTGTTTGAATTACTTGAATTTAGGGAATTTAATGAATTTTTTGAATTTTTCGAATTTTTTGAGTTTATTGAATTTTTTGAATTGTTACTATTAAATGAACTATTTAATGTTATTTCTACTGTATTATCATTATTTATTGTTAATGAACTTTGTTCTTCTATTATTACTTTTTTTTTTGTTCTTCTTTTACTTGATAATTTTAGTCTTATGTATTCATCTTCATTTGATCTTAATTTTAATCTTCCTTCTTTTACATTTTTATATTTGATATATGCTCTATATTGACGATATTTACTTTGAATTATTATAATATAGTGAACTAAAGTAAAATAATTTGGAATGTTTAATATTGATTTTTTTGTGTTTTCTTCAGTATTTTTTGAATGATTACTTTTTATTGTATCTAAATCATTTTTTGTATTCTAATTTTTTTATTAATAATATATTATTATTTTTTTACTTTTGAAAAATTAATACATCTTTGAAATATTTGATCATTTCCATCACATTGATTTGAACAATCAGGTGTATTTCCCATTATTTTCCTTTTTATTATTAATAAACATTTTTTATTATAAAATTTATTATATTAAAAATATTGTAATATTTTTGATTATAATTATAATAATTTATACTAATATTGAATTTTGATTAAAATTTATAAATGAAAATAATATGAGAATTAGTAATATAAAGAAGGAAATATTCAAATCAGAAATTAATCTATTTTTCTTCTATTTTTAGTATTAAAACTAAATTAAATTTAATATATTTTTTTATTAATTTATAAATTGTATTTATTTTTTTTATTTCAAAATATTATTTATTTAAACCTTTAATATAAATATATTTATAACAAAAATAACTTACCTTTTTAAAATAATTACCCTTTGATTAAATAATTTTTGATATATTTATAAACTTTTTCATTAATATTTGTTTATATATATATATATTTTCATGTTTTTATAGATTTCAAATATTTATTATAATTTTTCATGTTTAATTGAAATTTTAATTCTTCTTTTAATTTAATAAATTTATTTTGGAATAAAGTAATTTATTATATGATTATTTTTTAAATAACATATTTTTTTATTTATCACAATATTTTTCATCATTAATTGAGTTTAAAAAAATTACTTTTCCTTTTTGTTTCTAAATTAATTTTAGTTAATCTTTCAATAATTGGAATAATAACTTCTAAACTCATATATTGATTAACCATTTGCTTATAAAAATATAACCAATTATATTTTTTAAATTTCCATAATATTTTAATAGGAAGAAAAAAATCAAAAAAATTTAAATGAAAATACTCTTTTTGATTTTTTTTATTATCATTATTTTCTTTATTCTTTTTTTTTTCCAAAAAATTATTTTTTAAATTACTACTAAGAACCTGACTTTTAGGTAGAATAATATCATTTATATTTGAAACATTTAAAATATTAAACTCAGAATTTTTATAAACAGTATTATTTTTATTATTATTATTATTATTATTATTCATAATTCTATTACAATTAATTATCCCATTGATAGTTTTTTCAAATTTTTCTTCAACAATAATATGATTAATTATATCTAAAAGCATAATTTTTTTTGAAAAATAAGAAGAAATAAATTGAAAAACAATAAAAATTAAATCAATAAATCCTCCTATATTTTTCATAACATCTTGAATTTTAACATAAGTTCTAGTATAAACATTTTTTCTATCAGAACAAGTAAAAGCAACTTCTAATAAAGCATTTGAAGAATAATATTCTTGATCTTCTTCTTCAACAAAATCTAATCTTGTATTATCACTTTCTGAAAAAGAATAATGTTTCTTACTTTCAAAAAATAATCCATTATCAGAAATATATTCAGCTAAAGAAAAATAATGATAATATCTTTTAGTTATTTTCTTAGTTAAAACATATATTTCATTTCTAACATAATTAACAATAGGATTTTTATAATTATTATGTTCAATACTTTGAGCAAGATAAATAATTTCTAAATAAGAATTTTTTATATATTCATCAATTTCATCATTTGATTTACAAATAAATAAATTATCACTATTATTTTCACATTTATTTAAATGAATTTCTAATATATCATAACCAATAATATTATCTCCAAATCTTCCAGAAAAATTTAAATTTTGACCTTGAATAGGACATAAAAATTTATCATATTGAAAATCATTCATAAAATAATTTTTTCCTATAAAATGAATATTTGGATTACAATTTTCTAATTTTATTGGATTTGATATTCTTTCTATTTTAATTATTCCTTCTTTATCTTTATAAACATTATGTACATTTCTATCAAAAGTTAAAGAAAGATAAGAAGAATTTAAAATTTGATTTGAACGACTCCAATTAACAAATCCTATCATAAAAGGAATTTTTGAAAAGTCAATTGGTGTTTTTATTTTAATTGGATTATAATTTAACATTATATTAAATCCTGTATGTTTTATTAAATCTAAACTATACATTATTGCAATTAATATTACCATCATAAATGTTAAAAGACTTAAAATTAATCCTATTATTGTTGAATATTTTTCTGATTTTCTATATCTAAGTTGGAAGGGTATTCCATATATGTTAATTGTTTGGAAAATATTATTTGATTCAGTATTTAACATTTTTAATTATTTTATTTTTAATTTTGAATTATTTTTTTTACTTTTTTTTTATTTTTTTATGTTAAAATTATTTATTTTATCTTCTTTCATTATGATAAAGTGTGAAAATCAATATTATTTTTTTTCGAAATTTTCAAGAATTATAATATTTATTGTAATATTTAATTAAAAAAAATAATATAACATTTATAAATAAAAACATTAATACAAAACAAAAGATAATAATAAATTGAATTAAAAAAAAATGGAAATAAATACATATGTACAAATAGTAAAAAGTGTTCATAAAAAATTAAGTCCAATAATAACAATAATCTTAATGTTAAAATCAGATATAATTCAAAGTGTAATATTCTATTCAATAATGGAAATAATTAAATTTAATGGATTATTTATTTTAACCAGTAATTTTGACTTTTCTAAAAAAGATAGAAAAAATAAAGTTGAATTTACAAATATTTTTAGAACTTTTACTTTTCATAAAATTTGTGAAGTTTTTAAATTAAAACAAATACATTATTTTATTATTTGTGGAATGATTATTACAAAAAAAATTATTTATTGTTTTTTACTTATTAAATTATATATTAGAATTAAATATAAAATAAATGTTGATACTATTTATTTATCGAGAACAATAAAAGGAATTTTTTATTTTGAACTATTATGTAGTCCTATTTTTATTGAATTTTTATTTTATATTTATTATATTATTTTCCTTCCAGATGTTTTTATTATTAAAAAAGAATTTTCAAATTTAATTTCTTATATTTTTGCTTTTTTAAATACTTGTGCTATTATTTTTACGATTTATTGTACTTTTATTTATGATCAAGTTATTAATTTAATTTTTCCTATTGATAATCATCCTTTTAGAGATAAATTTGAAAGAAATAGATGTATTATTTTAATTATTTTTCAAAATTTAATTATTATAGAAAGTCTTGAGTTATATTTAAAAGATGAATATTTGAAAATTTACAAAATAGCTATTATATCTATTATAATGATATTATTAATTATTTTATTTTTTTCTAGTTATTCAAGATATAATTTTGATACTCCAATTAATACATTAATTCAATTTTTTTTAAGTTTTTGTTTTTCAAATTCAATTATTGAAATTATTTTATATCTTGGAAATTTTAAAATAAAAAAAGTTAAAGAATGTATTTTTTTAAATATAAGTAAAATTTGTTTATGTTTTTTACTAATGTATATATACAATTCAATAAATGAAGGTTATCTTTTAAAAAAATGTAAAATTGAATTATTTAAAATTAATGATGTAAGGATAAATGATATTACAGTTTATGATACATTTTATTTTATTTTTGAAAAATTAAAATTAATTCAAAAAAAAAGTGGTGATATCACATCACAAAATATTTTAAATGTATTTTTTGAACATCAATCAGAATGTAAAAATGATCATTGTAAATGTAAATTAATAAGAATTATTCCATCAGGTAAAAATTTCCAAATGAATTTTCTTCCTAATTTAATTGAAAGAATGGGATTTTTAATAGAAACTTCATTTGTTCAAATTGATTATACTTTAGATTATGATTTAGCTTTATTACTTGCAGAATATTATTATTCATTTAAGAAAAATTATATTAAAAGTTATTCAATTTTACAAACTTTTCTTCATTTTAATGTTGAAAAATTATCTATTGTTAAAACAATTAGAATTTATTGTTTATCTCAAAAATATATTAAATCATTTAATATTTGGAATTATCAAAATTTAGAATCTTGTGTTTTATTTAGAAATATATTTTTTATATTTGAAAAAATGAAAAAAACTGAAAAATTAATAATTCAATATTCTGGAAATTATATTCAAATTTTAAAATATAAAGAAATATTTGAAGCATCAATAAAAGTAAATAGATATACAGAAACAGGTGAAATTAAAAATATGGAAAATCCATTTTTATCAGGAACAAATACATCAATTATAATAAATATAATAAAAACTCAAATATTTAATTATAATAAAATAACACAATATATTTTAGATTTTCACAATCAAAGAATGTTAATAGAATCATATTATAAAATATTTATTTTTTTTGAATTATTTAATAAAGGTATAATCCCAGAAAAATTAATCCCAATATTATATCAATTTACAAATAATAAAAATTTATATTTAATGCAAATAACAGATAATACTTTTTTAATATTATCTGAAATTCTAAAAGAAAAATACAAAGATATAAATCAAGGTTACAATATAATATTTTCATTTTCAAAAGGTTTAATAATAAAATACATATCAGAATACTTAACAACAAAATTAGGTTTCGTTCATTCAAATTTAATTGGTTCCGATATATCAATTTTATTTCCAAAAGAATTATCAGAACCACATCAAAACGTATTAATAAAACATGTAATTTCAGAACAAAATACTTTTTTTCAAAAAAAAACTTGGATTTTTTCAATTAATAATCAATCATTTCCAATTATAATGAGAAATGCATCAATGCCAGGAATATATAAGAATTTAGTATTAATTAGTAATATTGTTTTTAGAGATGAAAATAATAAATATAGTTTTATTTTAAATCAAAATGGTGGGGTTATTTCTATTAGTAATAATTTTGATATTCATTATGCTCTTGGAATGAAAATTATTAAGAAATTTGATATTAATTTACTTGAATTATTTGAAATTAATCAAAATTATTTAAATAAAGCTTTTTCTAAAGAAAAAAATAAAGCTGAATTAATTAAACATAATTTAGAAGTTAATGCTAATGAATATTTTTCAAAAGGTTTATTTAGACAAAATAGAGGTTATATTGGTGAAGAAGTTAAATTTAAATTATTATGTAATTTTGATACTCGTCATAAAGAATCTGTTGTTTATAATGAAAGTTTTAATGATATTTTAATTCGAAGTAGAAATGATGTTGAAAATATTTATAGTAAGAAAACTATTGAGAAAGTTAATTATATTCATCCTGAATTAAAAAGAACTAAAAATATTGTTATACAAAATTTATTAAAAATTTTAACTAAATTTAATGGAATTGAATTATATGATGAATATTATAAAAAATTAAATGAATCTTTATATAAATTTAGAAAATCTATAAATTTATCTGCTCAAAATCATATAAATATACATGAAAGGAAAATTGAAGATAAACAAAATTATTTTTTAATTAGAATAAATTTAAAAATTATATATGATACACCATTTTTTATTTTTAAACTTACTGAAATATCAAATACTATACCTTCTCCGATTAAAAGAAATTCATTTCTTATTGAAACTGGATTAAGTAGTAAAAATTTACCTATAATAGAAAAACATAAAGGAAATTATAGATTATTTAATGAAGAAACTAAAAATAATTCTCAAAAAAATATTGCACACAAACATAATTCTACTAATAATATTCATAATAATATTTCTAATAATAGAAAAAATATTAAAAAACAAGTTTCTATTAATAATGCAGTTTCTTCTTATTTATTTGAAAATTCTAATTTAAACGAAAAAACAAATGAAAGTAATGATAATAATAATATTTCTACTAGTAGTAGAAATAATAATAATAATCTCAATAATAATAATGATAATAAAGATAATAAATCAGAAAAAACAGTTATTGAAAATAGAGTTAAAATACAAGAATTTAAATATTTAGTAACATTAAATTTTATTCTTTTAACTTTAATAATATTTTCATTAATAATTTACATAATAATAATTTTCAAACAAAATAATATGATCGTAACAGCACATTTAATTTTTCAATGTCTTTATTTTAATTATTACCAAAGAGATAAATTATTAATAGTATATTCATCAATATTATCATTATTATTTAAATTTTCAAATTTATGGATTAATGATATAAACACAATAGAAGATTACAGAACTTTATTAATAGAAAATTCATTATCTTTTGATAAAAGTTCTCATTTATTTTATGAATATTATGTTAAACATAAAAATATTTTAGGAGAAGAATACAAAGAATTATTAGAAGAAAGATTATTTACAAAAATTCAAATTGATTATGAAAATAAAACATATTTATCTGATTTTATATCTCAATCTCAATATGCATTTAGATACGCATATAATTTAGGTTCATTTGATAAAAATGAAGATATTGAATCAGATGTAAATATGATTTTATTTGATAATTATATAAAAAATTTAGAAAATCAAGTTAAATCATCTTTTGGTATAGAAATATTTTATTTAATGGTTAATTATGAAGGAGAATTTAAATATTATTTTAATTCTTTTCAAACTTCTCTTGAAGAATGTTTTGAATCTTTTTCAACAAGAGAAAGTAAAATTTATTTAATATTAGAAATTTTTGGTATAGTTCTTTATATTATTTTTTTTTCTTTTGTTCTTATTTTTCTTTATTATGAAAATAAAGCAATTTTTTCTAATGTTTTAAATATGTTTATTGACTTTACACAAGAAGGTGATTATTCATTTAAAAATCAAAGAGATAATTTTATTATTAAAAATAAAATAGAAGATTATATAAATTTAACAAAATCTTTTACTTTATCAAATTTAAAAAAATATAATTCTGATATAAATAATAACACAACTCCAAAAATTATAACAAATACAAAAAAACCAGTTTCAAGAAAATCAACAGCAAAAATAAAAAGTTCAAATATTTTATTAAATTTAAATATAAAAGGAAGAACAAATTCAGAACAACCTTCAATTAATGCATCAAGTTCATTAAATTTAAAAAAAAATACCTCAAATAAAAATTTTACTAAAATTAAAAGAGTTCCGACAGAAAAAAAAAAAAATCAAAATTCCACTTTACAACATTTAAATAGTACTTTTACAAAAGATGGAAATCATTTTAATGAAGATATTGAACCCGTTACTGCAAATAATATATTAATTTATATGAAAAATCCAGGAATTAAAAAAATAAAATATTGTTGTGTTTTAATTATAATTTTTCTTAGTTTAATTTTTATTTATTTTTTCCTTAAAATTGAATATTCACTTTCATATATTAAAGATATTAAAAATATTTTTAAAGATTTTGGTCAATTAACTTATCGTTATACTTTATCTTATTATTATTATAATTCATTGAGAGTTTTATTAATTTCTAAAATAAATGGAAATGAAAATATTTTTGATAATTATTCTTTAATATTAGATAATATAACAAAAAATAATCAAGAAATATTAAATTATAGAATAAAATCTTTTAAAAAAACATATGAATTATATTCTTTATTAAAAATTCCTTGGAATGAAACTTCAATTAAAGAAAAAATTTGTGGTTCAAATTTAAAATGTTTATATATTTTAGAAAAAGAACAAGAATCAAAATTAATAACTGATGGTTTATTAATTGCATTAGATGCAATTTTTCAAAAAATTTTAAATACTTTTAATGATTATATTTATGCTAAAAATATTACTAATCAAGAAGAATTAATTATAAAATTAATTGATGAAGAATTTCAATTAATGGAATCGACTTTATCTTTTGTTATTAATATTGTTCAAGAATTAGTTTATAATGGTTTTTTTCTTGATGAAAATAATATTAAAAAAGTTTTTCAATCTAAAGTTAATTTATTTAATTTAATTGCTATTATTTATTGTATTATTGTTGGAATTGTTGTTATGTTTGGTATATTACAACATATAAGTTATAATTCTAAATTAATTGGAAAAGGGACTATTAGAATTAATAATGCTTTTTGTTATATTAAACAGAAAAATTTAGGAAATAAAGTTATAACTGTTGGTTCAAATTCAACAATTTTGATTTAATCAAGAAAATTTAATTTTTTTCATTTTATTAATTCTAAATTTAA
>Ga0310695_10014492_pt1 | contig 10642 bp, 5 predicted proteins | sample RumenRJG_04DNA_FD_203882 | JGI IMG/M metagenome (GOLD analysis project Ga0310695, IMG submission 203882) | Bovine rumen microbial communities from Lethbridge, Alberta, Canada - RJG_04 (v2) (version 2) | ecosystem: Host-associated > Mammals > Digestive system > Stomach > Rumen | place: Canada... | reverse complement strand
TCGAACTGATAGCCGTTCTCGGCCGTGTCGAAGTCGTATACATAGAATCCGATGGAATCCTGACCGTCTGTTATCAGAGGCTGCGGTTCACCTACACGGATGATGAACGGCTCGCCTGCCTCGAAGGCGTCTTTTCTGGTGAGCTCTACGGTGTATTCCTCACCCTGGTTGACGTTCTTCAGTGCATAGGTCACTGCCTCGGCCTCGTTGGTCGTGTAGATACCTTCAGAGAAGTCTACTGCGTAAGGCAGAGTGACAATCTTGATGGAGTTGTTCTTCGTCGGGAGAAGTACAGGATCGTCGTCCAGAATCAACTCACCTTTCTCAGGATTCATGTCGGAACCCTTGCTGAAGGTGTAAGCGGAACCGGTGTTGTATCCCTTTTCTGTACCTGTTCCCCACCATACCAAATAATACCCTCTACTTTGTGAATGAAGCGGATAATTCAAACCAACCTCGTATATAGGATTTGGGTAGAGGCCTGTCTTTGCAACAACTTTATCAGCTTGTACGCTATAGTAAGCACAAGTGGAGTCGAGAGGAATAATCTCATACTGGTTGCGGCCAAGGAGATTGATTTGTACAGGCATCGGGTCTTTGCTCAGAGTGACATAGTTATATGTACCACCTGTGTTGTCTTGACGACGACCGAGATATAGGCCGTTTGCACGGTTCTGGATGGCATAAATACTGTCTCCCTTCTCTGGCAATGCTATTACGCGCCATTGTGAGTATGGACTGTAAGCATCATCAAAGCGTCCGCCTGTATAGTCGGGATATATTGTACCGCCATCATCACCGACTGATGTCGGAAGATTTTTCGGACCGGTTTGTCCTTCAGGCATACTGTTGAATCCAGTGTAATGTCCCCAGAGTACAGGAGAAGCGATGTTACCCATCTTATGCTCTGTCAAAGCATTCTGCGGAATGTTACCACTAGCGTAGACATGATTATTGCCTCGCCATGCATAATTACCTTGGAAGTGATAAGCTTGGTACTCTGTTGAAGTGATGTAGTACCATGTGTCGGTTTCGAATGTCTTTCTCTTTGCGTTGAAGTCAAAGTAAGCATTGTTCAAAGCATCGTATGCGCTGTTGAGAGACTCGATTGTAGGATGAGACTCAGGAGCCATTGCAGTCTCGGCTGTCTCTATAGCGTTGGTAAAGTTTGCCTTTTCTGCCTCGGTAACATCACCATACTGCTGGTATTCAGGTTCATCCTCAGCATATGCGGAGTCACGCAATACTTTTGCATCATAGATACGTGAAAGCAATCTCCAACTGTTAGGAACAACAGCCTCAAGTGCTTCTGTAGCGGCAGTAAGATTAGTAATCTGCTCTGCGGATACCTTAGCAGCCTTGTATGCAGCCCATCCTTCTTTAACCAGAGGTTTCAGGGCATCTACTGCAGTTTTTACTTCTGTGTTGTAAACTGTTGGAGAGTTTACTTCGTCAGCAGTTGCATTGTATACCTGGAAATATGAAGGAGCGATGTGTGGATGGCTTAAATAACCTTGTCCGCCTACGTTCTTCAGTACGGAGAATTTATAGAAACGATAAGGCTCAGGAGCAGTAATCAAAGGAGAAGTATAGATACGTTGGTCTTTGATTGCAGGAATATCTTTGATGTAGGTTACTTCATTCCAATTGCTCAAAGTATCGTTTGTACCATACACTACAACATCGACAAGACGATATCTCTCACCATAGTCTATTACGCCGTATGTGACAGGAGCTTTACCGATAGGACCATAGTAGCTGTTTGTGTTACCACGACCACCATGTTTGAATACTATATTAGCAGAAGGGTGATCCTTCAAGTCAACGATAACGGCGTTGTAGTCTGTGCATTCTGCAGCAGGACCACCGGCAGCACTCCAGCGTGACTGTACATATGTGGATAGGTTTCCGTCAATGAGATTTGCATAGCTGCCTTCGCCCCACTGGTTTTGATTCAACCAAACCTGATTGTCTTCTCTGTTATATACAGTAGTATCAGAACCATCGCTGGCACCACCCGCAATAACGTTTAATCCACTTGATTTTAATAGTGAGTCACCCAATACGGGAAGAGTAGCATTAGCCAGTGCTGCTTCAGCTTTGCCTAACAAGTTGTGTATATCAATGACGCGTTTCTTATTTTCACCAATAGCCATCAGACTGTCAAGTACATCGCCTTCAATAGGATATAATGTCCAGTAAGCAGAGTAAATAGTTGTACCTGCAGACGCATATCTGTTGAGAGTACTGTTCTCTATGGCAGTACCGCCAGCGCCGATATTGCCAGCGCAGAAGAGATTGTATGTTTCGTTTGGATCCATTATCAAGAAGAATCCTCTTGCACAGTACATATTCATTGGCTGGAGGTAGTATGTGCTGAATGTACGCATGGTCTGTTCGTTATTTTGGAATACGACCTCTTTAGGAGAGTCGCTCAGATATACCTGCCCAGATGCATCCAAGTCAAGATAACCGCCGGTAGCCATGTTTTGAACAGTGTATAATGGCTTGGGAGTCTTGCTGTTAGACATATTGCCAGTAGCTGTAACTTTCCATGCATTGTAAATATCGTTTTTGCGGTATTGCTTATTTTGTATCAGTTCATGGCTGTCAACAGCTGTTGTTGTGTCGATAAACTCGGGGTTGAAGTCCCAAAGTAATTGCTGTTCGTCATTAGCATACAGGGTGTAGGCTGTATTCTTGAATTTAACCTTATAAGAGGTTTCATTATAGTAAGGCGTACCATCACGCGGAACGAAAATAGACTGATTCTTACCATAAGAAGTTTGAATGCCTCCTTGATAGTAGTTTGCTTCATTAAATTTCAAATTCCAGTCTTCTCCATTTTTCAAGAAATAGTAGCCGTCAGCAATAGGATTCTGAACTTTGTCAGTATCCTTCAATGTTTCCATTGTCGCCTTGTAGATGGCATCCAGTGCGGTTGTCATAGCTTCGCACTCATCATCGCTGGCACTTTGGTTAGCGTAGAGTTCACGTGCTTCAGCTAATTTGGCGCGGAGTTCTGCAACGTAGCTTTCTTTAATCTGGCCAGGTTTATCTCCTACTGACCAGTCTTGGAGTACACCGCCGGCATCAGTGATTGCACCATTCAGTTTGAACTTGGCTGTGATACGCTCAGCGGGAACGCTGTAAAAGTCCCAAAGGCCATAGGTCATAGAGTTAGTTGGATTCTGTGTATTAAAGAAATGATTTCCCATGTTCAGAGGGAAATAGTTGTCGCTTTGAGTGATACGGAAAGAGTTGCTTTCTATCCACGTCAATATTTGTTCGTTCTGTGGTGTACCGCGCATAGGCAATTGACACCATGCGGAAACATTAGGAACGTTAGCCAGATATCTGATGGTCGGGAAATAATATGTGGAGTCACCGCAGTCAGCACTGGCTGCCATATTTTTGATAAGATAGTTTCCGTCTGGAAGCTCTGTAAATTTCCAAATGAATTTATCTGGCAGTTTGGAATCTTCTACTGTTGTGGCCTTAACGTCAGCATCGTAGATAGGTTCATATCCAAACCAGTAAGTCTCACCAAACCAACGGTGAGATTTCATGTTAGCCCGAATATCATCAGGATAAGTACCCGGCGTTTTGGTCGATGTTGTATATTCACGACGTCCATAGTCATTAAAGAATGTGGCATATTTCTCCAATCCGCCGCCATAGTCATCAAAGTGGTTTTTCATGTAGAAGTAGCCTCCGTTGAGTGGCACAATATATTTCTCCACTTCTGCTTGGGCAGCTTTTACTTTTGTGGTCATTGTCACATATTCGTCTTTTGTGCCACCATCCTCAAACAGAGTTGTTGCCTCGTCAAGGACGGTCTCAAAAGCCTCCAAAGCTACAGGTGAATTGACGTTGCCAGGGTTTACGCCTTCAATGAGTCCCAAACCTTTAGCATCGGTGATAGCCTCGTTCAGTTGGAGCCACTCCACGCATTTACCGGTCAAAGAGTCGAAACATACAGGAGTCAGATAGAATGAAGCTGCTATAGGAGAGTCAAAACTGTTAAGTTTGAGCTGGCTGTGTGCTCCAATTCTCCAACGCCATCGTGAAGACACAGGACGAATCATGAACATTTGGCTTGCCTCGGGTATGACAGAGTCAGGATAGCTGGCAAGGTATTTCTTCATATTGGAGGCACTCGGGCGTTTCGGTGTATCCTGACGGTCCATCTTGGCTTCCCACGGATTGTCTACGCCTTCATACTCCCCTTTGGAATTTTTAATGCCGACACATCCCCAATCTTTTGTACGGAAGAAGTAGGTGTCGTTTTCTCTTCCTGTTGCATAAATACGGGTTGATTGACCGGCAACAGGTCTGTGAGGATACATATAGGTGCGCGACTGGGTGCCGCAGTTCTTGATGTGATACTGTGGTGAACCGTCTTTGTCGTTGGCATCTCTCCATATGTGCCAGATGCATGACAGGTCACTTCTTCCTGTCAGCGCCATGTTTGTGATATGAGGACCAGTAAATGTCGTATAGTCATAGAACTGGTGCATAGTGAGACATCCAGGGCCATAGACTGTGTTAGATGTCGCGGAGTAGTTGGACCTGATATAGTAGTAGCCATCAGCTATAACCGTATCAGTCACGCTCCATGCGGCATTGACATTCAAAGCTCCACAAAAAAATCCTACTAAAAAAAGTAGAAATAAATAAACTTTTTTCATAAGCTTTTCCTTTAATAAGTTACACATAAATTAATTCATTGATAAATAAATTTTAAACTCCTTTTCTTTCTATTTGATTTTCAAAGTTACGAAAAAAGTAAGACATATAATATTATGTGACATCACTTTTTTGCAGGTTAGTGATATACTTAATATTTGGGAAATTGTATAAAGGTTTTTGTGGTATTGTTCAGCCTGTGTATTAAGGCTGTGATGTTTATGAACGGCAGCGAGGAAACCTGTCTCAGAGGAAATGGAAAGATTATAGCTGACCGCTTTCCACCATTAGGACAATACGTTCAGTGAATTTGTCTTCCCCTTTTGGATCATACTTCTTGGTAAGGCTATTACCGTATAGCCCGGCAAACACTTGATAAACACCGGCTTTAAATGGGCCCAAAAAAGCCTTTACCATATCGTAAGAACTCTGCCCGCACTCTCTGTTGATGAGTTTGACCAATAATTTGCCTTGGGAGCGTGACATTTTTTTTACCAATGGAGCATATTGTTCTTTTACCCCTTTTTCTACTGCGGCAATGTGTGCTTTCTTGGTTTTCTCATCGGGTAAAGTCTGAAGGAAATCATATGTTTCTATCAGAGTTTGTTTTGCCAGCTGGGCTATGGGATAAACATATTTTATATTTGCAACCATACGGTTGTAATGTTCCCGCGCCTTGTCGTTCTTGAATTGTATGGGAGAATGCTTGTAGAAAGTGTGTAGTGTAATATTAGGAATACTGTCGCCTTTATAGTACGCTCTGCCGATTTTTACATATATAGCAGCCTGAAGAGTATCGTTAGTGGTACTCTTTACATCACCCGCCAATGCGCTCTGGCTGAAACAGAGGATGACTAAAACTGCTGTCAGGACGGTCACTTTCATTTTGCTGTTGCAAAAATAGTAAGTTTTTGTCTGTGCGTGTGTTTCTGTGTGGCATAATTAATAATTTTTTCCTAAAACTCCTGTTTACGTCCTTAAATTTTAGTTATTTTGCATTTTGTTAAACAAATCACGTACTATGCAAAAATACATTTTGTTTTTGCTCTTTGCTGTGTCTTTCTCCCAATGCATGGCACAGAATTATGCTTGGGAAGATTTTGTTGAAGACTTCTTACAGCAGGAGGACGAAACTATGTCAGAAGAAGAACGACAGTCTTTGCTGGAAGATTTGTCGGAAATCCACCAGAATCCATTTGAGATAAACAACATTAAAAAGGAAAATCTGCAAATGCTTCCGTTCTTGGACGAACGGCAGATGGACAGCATCGTCAGTTATGTGCATCGATATGGTCCGGTTTTTTCTTTGAAAGAGTTATGGCTGATACCGTGGTTGGATAAGAAGACCAGGGACTATCTGTCATTATTTCTCATATGTAAGGACATTCAGGGTTCTTTTTATAATGTGAGAGAAGGGCGCATCCCCAAAAGCCGTCATCAGATTATAAGTAATTTTAATATTCCGCTTTACCAACGGCAGGGCTTTAAGGACAAGAAATATAAAGGTTATCCCTTTTATGCCGCATTCAGATATCGTGGTCAGTGGAAAGACGGAATGGAATGGGGATTAACTTTACAGAACGACGAGGGGGAACCGTTTTGCTCACATGGAAATTATGTATTTGATTATCAAAGTTTCTATCTCTCAGGCAAAGGTAAAGGTGTGCTTTTGAACTGGTTGGTTGGAGATTATAAACTTAAATTTGGCGCAGGTCTTGTCGCAGGAAAGGGATATTGGAACAACATGACATCCTTGCTGATGTTTCCCAAGAACACCACAAAAACACTTTTCAAGCACTCATCAACAGATGAGTACAGGTATTTCCGTGGTGGTGCTGTTGTGCTGGGCTTACGGGCTTTTAATTTGACACTGTTTTGTTCTTATCGTAAGCATGACGCAACGATGAAGAATAATGAGATAGCTACTATCTTGAAAACAGGTATGCACAGGACTTCCTCCGAACTTGACAAAAAGGGTAATGCCGGTGCCTTTTCCACCGGATTTAATATCGAGTGGAACAAGAGCCCTTGTCTTTCGTTAGGTCTTTCGGCTGTATATGCTGCTTATGATAAGCGTTTTGCTTCGAGTACGGTTTTGTATAAAAAGTATGATATGACCGGTAAGTCTTTCGGCAACATGGGCATACATTATAATTATACCAAAAAGTCTTTTTCCATACAAGGCGAGGGAGCGTTGGATGCAAATGCCAATGTGGCGTGCCTGAACCAAATGACATACTCTCCTTCTTATTATGTCAAGATGTTGTTGTTGCACCGCTATTACGCTAAGGCGTATAATGCCCCCTATGCATTTGCTTACGCTTCCCGGAGTTATGTCAAAAATGAGCATGGCGTGTTTGCGGGATTAAGTATCAACGCTATGCGAAAATGGAATATCAAGACGGCGTTTGATATGGCTTTTTATCCATATGCCATTTATAAGGTTTCCAGACCTTCGCGTAGGAGCACTGTGTTTGCGCAGGCGGAATACATGCCTGCAGAGAATACTTCTTTTGCTCTCCGCTATCAGTTAAGATGTTTTCAGGAGGACAACACTGCCAAGACAAAACTGACGAGTCTCTACAAACATCGCTTGAAGTTGCAAAGCCATTATCAGACAGGTGTTTTGAAACATCATTCCGCTTTGGACTTATCTTATTCCACAACTCAAGGTGACAAACCAGAGACGGGCATAATGCTATCACAGAAGACGTCCCTGAAGTTGCCGAGATTCGCCCTCAGTTGCGCTGGTGCCTGGTTTAGTACAACAAGTAGCAGTTCTGCTTTGTATCTATATGAACCGGGTCCCGCATACGCATACGCTTACCCGGCTTGTTTCTATCATGGGATTAGGGGCATGCTGATGGTTTCGGGCAAGATGATGCATAATTTGGAAGTTGCATTTAAATATGGTATAACTTATTACTTCAATAAGGATACGATATCCTCATCAACGCAACTCATACGTCATCCGTACAAAAATGATGTCTATATTCAAATAAATCGGAAATTTTAGGACAGAATCATTTAACTTTGCTACTTTCGCAGTTAAAATCGGATTCTGGTTATGTCAACAGTATTATACCCTTCCCCTATATTCGGTCCGGTGCATAGTCGCAGGCTGGGCGTGTCATTAGGCATCAACCTGATGCCCAATGACGGCAAACTGTGCTCCTTCGATTGTATTTATTGTGAATGTGGATTCAACAAAGATTTCAGGACATCGACCCGACGGCCTTCGAGAGAGGAGGTCCGCAGGGCGTTGGAAAATGTTTTGCAGAAGATGACATCGGATGGAATTCTTCCTGATGTCTTGACTTTTGCCGGTAACGGCGAACCTACTGCTCATCCGCAATTCAAGGAAATAATAGAAGACACCATTGCTTTAAGAGATGCGTATTGCCCGAATTCACATGTCAGTGTGTTGACAAACGCTACCTTCATCAGCCGTCAGAATGTCTTTGACGCTTTGATGAAAGTAGATAACAACATCCTTAAGTTGGATACAGCTGATGACGCTTATATTAAGCTGGTCAACAGGCCGGCCTCTACGGACTATACCGTGCAAGGTCAGGTCGCTAATATGAAGAAATTCAACGGGCATTGCATCATTCAGACCATGTTCATGAAAGGTATATTTAATGGCAAGGATGTAAACAATGTCAAGCCTGAATATATAGAGCCATGGCTGCGGGCAGTTGCCGAAATTAAACCTCGTCAGGTCATGATTTACACGATTGACCGCGAGACTCCCGATAAAGAGTTGCGGAAAGCGTCCAAGGAGGAATTAGATGATATTGTCAGGCAGATAGAGAGTCTGGGTATTCGTGCTACTGCTTCTTATTGAATTACGGATGACTCGCTTGATCAGAAATATATCTTTTTTGCTGCTTGCCGTTGTTGCCGTGCCGTTATGTCATGCGCAAAAAGCTAAAGACGTACTGCTCGGCGATAGTGCCATTATAGGCGAATCAAAACCTTATTTTAGTGCTGTGGCACCATTCAGTATAGCGGCTTCCGTCGGGTCATGGGTTTTGCGGAGTGAGGACCGTGATTACAGCAAACGTCTCGGCGACACTTTTCTTGAGAGAAAAACCGATTGGTATGATACGCCATTGGCTTTGCTGCCAGCCGCGTCGGCCTATGCGCTGAAACTTGCCGGCGTGGAAAGCAAAAGCACGTGGCAAAGGCTCCTTGTCAGCAACTCTTCCAGTGCCGCCCTTGCAACCGGCTTGTCGGCGTTGCTGAAAAGCTGGACGACGTCTGTCAGTCCTGACGGATCGTCCAGACACTCTTTTCCTTCCGACCACGCTGTTGCCGCTTTCGCCTCTGCGGCCATTTTGGACGAGGAGTATGGCTACCTCTCGCCATGGGTGACGGTAGGAGGCTATGGCGTGGCATCTTTGACTGCGCTCATGCGTATCGGTCACAACAAACATTGGATAGGCGATGTCGTCCATTCTTTCAATTTCGGCAATGCTGTTGCGAAGGCTGGCTATATGATAGGCGATATGCTCACTGCCGGCAATGGCATCAATTTCAAGGAACGTCCGTTCTATATGGAGTTTGACAAGGCTGAGGCTTCTTTTTTGAGCGCCTATTCTTCGGCAGTGGTGTCTGTCAGACACTTTCATCACGACAACACAAGTTTTTATATGAAGACTGGCTATGCGTCAGGCGTAGAGGGCGCATGGTTTTTGACACCCCGTCTGGGTATAGGCGGCAGGGCAGGTGTGAGTTACTTCCTTCCCAAAGTCAATAATACGGTGCAGTCTTTTTCCTTGGATTATTTTGATGCGGCGTTGGGCTTATATTTTGCCACGCATCTGAAAGGCAGATGGTTCTGGGGTGCCCATCTGTTGGGTAGCGCACACTGGCTGACAAGTGGAAATAATGAACTGCGCCAGCACGGCATCAGTCTTCAGGAACTCTATGGAGCAACCGCAGGTGTAAGCCTGGATTATACCGTAAAGAAAAACTTGTCGTCACGCTTTTTTGCTGATTATAGTCATCTGTTTGATGATTTCCGCCAGCAAAGAATATCTGTCGGCATATCTACTTGCTATAATTTCAGATAATTTTTTGAAAGGGCATGGAGTAAACCATATCCCATGCGGCTCTGATACTGTCTTTCGCGCGAAGAAAGATTTTTTTTGACTCGAAAACTTTTATATTCCATCCCGTGGAATGTACGTTCCAGCCTTAGGAACATACATTCTGTCCGTTGGAACTTACGTTCCATCCTGTGGAATAGAGCAAATATCGGCGAAGACGAATAAACAAAGCCTCGTGATACAGGTATTTTCATTATTATATTTCAAATTATATTCCACCTACAGGTAAAAAATTGTAATTTTACAACGCGAAACTTGAAGACAATGACAATGATTAAAGCTACTTGGAAAGAAAAAGGATATGTGGACGAGCCCATTCCTTCAGGGACAGACCTGGTGCAGGAGATACGTCGGATGTGTAAGGAAAAGAATGCCGTCATTCTTTCTCATTATTATACAGACAAACCGCTGCAAGACATTGCGGACTTCGTCGGCGACAGTCTGGCACTTGCGCGCAAAGCAGAAAAGACCAATGCCGACATCATTGTGATGGTAGGTGTGCACTTTATGGGAGAGACAAACAAAATCCTTTGTCCGGACAAAAAAGTGCTGATACCAGATCTTAACGCCTCATGTTCACTTGCAGAGAGTTGCCCGGCAGACAAGTTTGCTGCATTCAAGAGCCAGCATCCTGACTATAAGGTCATATCTTATGTCAATACCACGGCTGCCGTGAAGGCCTTGACGGATATCACTGTCACTTCCGCCAATGCCTGTGAGATTGTTGACAGCTTTCCGAAAGACGAGAAAATCATCTTCGGACCTGACCGTAATCTCGGTGCCTATATCAATGCCAAGACGGGCAGAAATATGCTGCTTTGGGACGGTGCATGTCAGGT
>Ga0310695_10014491_pt1 | contig 10644 bp, 8 predicted proteins | sample RumenRJG_04DNA_FD_203882 | JGI IMG/M metagenome (GOLD analysis project Ga0310695, IMG submission 203882) | Bovine rumen microbial communities from Lethbridge, Alberta, Canada - RJG_04 (v2) (version 2) | ecosystem: Host-associated > Mammals > Digestive system > Stomach > Rumen | place: Canada... | reverse complement strand
CTAAGCTGCGCGAACAGCGGAATGTCTTCGTTGATGACCGAAGCGATCTTGGCATATCCTCCCGTCGTCTGACGGTCTGCCATCATCACGATGGGCTCTCCGGTCCCGGAAATCTGGATGCTCCCGTTCACGATCCCGTCCGACAGGATGTCGTATCCGCTCACGGACTCGACTTTGGGGCCGGTCAGCCTGTATCCCATTCGATCGCTGTGACTTGTGATCTCATAGGTTCCTTCATAAAAAGTTCGCAGCCCGGCTTCTGTAAACATATTGTCCTGGGGCCCCGGGATCACACGCACCTTGGTGATCTCCGGATCATCCGGCGATACGAGCCTGCGAGGCGGCACCCATCTCCATGACAGGTCTCTTCTCCCGTTTTCAGGGTCCCTGAGTTCGATCCTGTCTCCGGCCATGAGCGCCCGTCCGTGAAATCCGCCGATCCCGCAGCGCAGATTTGTGCTTCGGCTGCCCATGACAAGCGGAATATCCATCCCACCACCGACAGCAAGGGAGCCATAGATGCCGACGCGCCCTGTCCTGATCCGCACTACTGTACCTGCAGGCACACGCACCGCCCTGTTGGCAGGGTAGCTCCTGCCCCCGGCTTCAATTCCGAAATCTCCGCCGCAAACAGCCAGATTCACTGTCTCATCAAACTGCAGGGTCGGGCCGATCAGGCAAAATTCCAATACCGCTTCTGAATCTTCATTGCCGACGAGTACATTGGCCATTCTGGAAGCGACCCTGTCCATGAAACCGCTCGGAGCAAAGCCGCTGTTCTGATACCCCAGCCTTCCTTTATCCTGGATCGTTGTGCGGGGCCCCGGAAAAATCACATGCATTGCCATATCGATGCTCACCCCTCTCTGATCCATTCATATTGATAAGTCCCGGCTTCGACCTGTTTCCGGATCTCCCGGAACCGGTCCTCCGTGATCGGAACGAACCGGATATACTCACCCGCCTCATAGAGGATGGGTTTTTCTCTCTCGTGATCATACAGCTCCAGCGGCGTCCTCCCGATGATCTGCCAGCCTCCCGGCGAGACAAGAGGATAAATACCGGTCTGATCCGCTGCGATCCCGACGGAGCCCTTCTCAAGCCGTTCCCTTGGATTTTTCAGCCGCGGTGTGCTGATCGAGCGGTCCATTCCGCCCAGATAAACAAATCCGGGCATAAATCCCAGCATATAGATCAAATAGTCCACACTGCTGTGTCTGCGGATCACTTCCTCTTCAGAGAGTCCTGCGTGTTCGCTGACAGTCTGCAGGTCAGGTCCGAATTCTCCTCCGTAACAGACAGGGATCACGATCGTTTTCTTTTTCATCTGTCCGCTGCCCGGATCCATTCCGGCCAGTTCCGCGTCGATCCTGGCTGCAAGCTGATCGTACCCGATGACCACCGGCCGATAATGTACCATAAGTGTCGCGTATGTCTGTACGTACTCGTTCACGCCTTCTATGTTTTTACTTGTGAGATACTTTCTAGCGGTCCGTACGATCCGGCTGATCTCCGGATCGATCTGATTTCCGAAGACAATGGTCAGCGCAGAATCCCCTACCGGCAGTATTTTGTAATCCATTCAGTATCCTTTTTTGAAAAATGATGACCCGTAGCATATTGCTGCGGGCCATTCTGTTGTCTGTTCAATGAATTTTGTCCGGGATCAGCCGCTGATCAGGGTCTGCAGTCCCGTGATGAACGCACGCATATTTCTTGCAGCGATGAAAAGGAAGATCGCGATCACGATCACGACCAGGATATTAAACCAGGTCTTGTTCTTGTATTCCTTCATGATAGCCGTGTCATTCGCTACGATCAGCAGAAGAATGCCTGTGATAGGAAGCAGCAGTGCATTCGCTGCCTGTGCGAACAGGATGATCTGCGTAGGGCTTGCTCCCAGTGTGCAGGTGGCAAAAATACCGAAGACCAGTACGACGATCCAGAAAACCTTGAATCTCGCCTGCTTCATGTCCTCTCCCCAGCCCAGGATACCGGAGCATGCGAACGCTGCCGCAAGAGGCGCCGTGAGTGTGCTCGTGATTCCTGCTGCAAACAGGCCGATACCGAAAATGACAGTTGCCCAGTTGCCCAGAAGCGGTGTAAGCGCTTTGGCCATATCCGCACCCGAGGAAATTGTTCCGCCCGTCGCATGGATCGTGGCAGCCGCGCAGACGATGATCGCCATGGAGATAATTCCGCCAAGTCCGATGGAGATCACGGAATCAAATCTGGAATTGGCAAGCGCATCCTCTTTTTCCGCCGAGCCGCCCCACTTTGTGGAAGCGGAAGCTGCATGCAGATAGATATTATAAGGCACGACCGTTGTTCCCATGAGGGCTGCGACTGTCATCCAGTCCCCTCCGTCAGGCACCTTGAATCCGAAGAGCCCGCCGATCACAGCGCCCCAGTCCGGCTTCGCCGCAAATGCGCAGATCAGGAAAATAACGCCCATCAAAACGACCAGCGCCGTGAGGAAGTTCTCCACGCTCTGATAGCTTCCGGAGAAGAGAAGGGCAAAGGCAATAATTCCGAGTATCAGCGCCAGGACCACCTTGATCGTGGGATTGTCTGCCGCGGGAACGGCCGCCTGAATGCCCAGAATGGAACCGGTGAGATTTCCGGTCTCGTAGGCGATATTGCCGATAAAGACGGCTGCGATCACAAGAATGGAAATCAGGATCCGTGCGCCCGAGCTCGTAAATTTCGTCCTCAGAGCTTCACCGAGTCCCATACCCGATACAATTCCGAGACGGGCTGCCATGGACTGCATGATGATGACCGAGATGACAGACAGGAGCATCGCCCACAAAAGCGTATAACCTGCGGTCGCACCGGAGATCGAGCAGGATGTGACGGTTCCGGGTCCGATAAACGCCGCTGCTACGAGCGCGCCGGGACCTACATTCTTAATTCGAGTGGCTAATTTGTTCATTTCGTCCTCCTTCATTTGTTTATCGCTTTACCATTTTATTATACTAAAGGTGAACGAGTCAATGAACAATCGTGCACAGCACTCTGTTTTGACGTTATTTGCTTGTCTTATGGCAGGTTTTTCTGCGGCCGGACCGCACATTTTTGTCAGTTTCTAAGGAATCACATCCCACTCACAGAAAAAACACTGTGTGCTCGCGCCGAACATTTTATCATTCCAATGCCCGTCACGCATCGATGTGTTCATATGGGCATAGTTTTCAAGAGCGTTGGCGCCATTGGGCTCCCGCTCATTGCTCTCATTGATCCCCCAGTCCGTGAATGTGGAATCACTTCCGTTGATCCACTTCCACTCTCCTTCCACGTCCTGATCCGTATAACCGAAGAACACTTCGTCATAACCGCTGTCCACCATGTAGTCATACAGAAACTCATTTTCGTCACTGTCATCGATCGCAGCGAGATACCCGCCCTGTTTGATGCAGTATCCTTTGGCTTTTCCCCAGCTGTCGCACTCATTGTTGTAAATATAATAGGAATGGCCGTTGTAGGTCACTGCATCGACCGGAATGTTGACACTGGCCGGATCCGCTGCGATCCCCTCACTGTCATCTGTATCTTCCTCGGCTATAGCGGCTGCTTCTGTGCTGCCTCCCTCCGCTGTGTCCTGATCATCCGACTTCCTGATCGTGATCAGAAGAACCGCAGAGATCACAACGCAAATCAGAGCAACTAAAGACAACAGGAGCAGAGCGGTCTTGTCCCTCCTCTCCTGCTGTCTGTATTGCTCCATTCTTCTATCCCTGAAATACTCATTATGCAGGATCTGACGGCAGTTCGGGCATCTTTGCGCGTCACTGCTGATCCTTGCCCCGCAATGTGGACAGAACATGACTACTGATTATCCTCCGTCTCCCCGAAGCCCGACGATCCGCCTAGATATTCTGTCTTTTCGATTTCCGCTCCGGCCTGGTAGTCCGTCTTTTCATACCCCGCAGAACTTCCCGGGTACTCCGTCTTCTCGAAATCCGACGCTTCTCCCAAAGAATCCGACTCACCGAAGCCCGAGGATCCTCCCATATAGTCTGACTCTCCCAAACCTGACGATCCTCCCAAATAGTCCGACTCTCCGAAGCTCGACGATCCTCCGAAGCTCGACGGTCCTCCAAGGTATTCCGTCTCTCCGAAATTCGACGGTCCTCCCAGATACTCCGTCTCTCCGAAACTCGGCGATGCTCCCAGGTACTCCGTCTCTCCGAAACTCGTCGGTCCTCCCAGATATTCCGTCTGTCCGAAACCTGCCGGTTCAAAGATCGATTCGGAAACAGAAGCGGCTTCCGCTGCAGAATCGCTTTCGATCACATTGTCTGTCTCCGGAGCAGCGTCTGTTTCTGCCGAAGGGGCTTTAGCCGCGCCGTCTTCTTCCGCAGCAGGTTCAGAAGCATCCACAAACTCCTGCAAAGTATTCAGGTACTTCTCTGCCGCTTCGCGGGCCGCCTGCAGCGCCTCTCTTTTGGACATCCTCTTCACTGCATCTTCAAAGAATACAATGATCGCATCTCGGATCGGCTCATCCTTCAAAGCGCTCTGCTCTTTGGGCTCCTCTTTTGCAGCGGAAAGATCGGCGTCTTTTGCCGGCCCCGGGAACTGCTCCGCCGCACCGGCCGGTTTGGAAGTCTGCCCCCTGCCCTTATCGGCGCCGATATCTTCCATCACTATTTGAATACTGTTCTTTACTGTCGCAAAGGCACTCAGATCCTCATACGTAAGCCTGATCGGCCGGACAATGCAGCTCTCGATCTCAGCTCTGTCTATTGTGTTCACTTCTCCTTCACTGCCCGCGCTCATGTTCCGGTTCTGCCCCTGCATTCTTTCATTTCTCTGATATTCTGCCATGATTTGATACCTGCCCATCACATATGCAGAAAGCGCATATATGATTCATCACAAATCTTCAATGCTTTGACCATCAGCGCATAACAGGTCGATGCCGCGTTTTCCGGTGTGATCAGCGCGTCGATCCTGAACTTTATGTCGTTGTCATCATTGATCGTGAATGTGCCAAATGTGTACTGACAATTGAGTGCATTTACGACATCCAGCGCTCTGCTTCGCTGTCCGTCATAGAGCTGCGGGACAATATCGCCGACCTGGATCGTAACTGCTCCGTCTTCATCATCGAACACAAAATTGAGGATGACCTCCGGAATATCATTGCCGGTAAATACAGCCTGGATCTGGTCGAAGGAATCCTGAAGTTTTCGGAAACTGTAAAGAATATCCTTCTGATCGAGAAGCTCCAAAAATCTTCGGGCTGCTTCCCCGGGTCTCTCATGATCCGCTGGCTGTTCCCGGTTATTGACGGGTTCCGCAGGATTTCTCATTCCCCATTCGTCCCGCTCTGTCCCGTACGCGCCGTTCACAGCGCCGGGCTGTCCGTAGGCAGCATCTCTTCTGTTATCATACCCGTAATCATCATAACCGCGGCCGGGTCTCTCGTCATAGCCGCCGCTGTAGCCGCCGTCATTATACCCGCGGTTCCTTTCGTCTCCACGGCCTTGTCCGGGTCTCTCGTCATAGCCGCCGTTATAGCCGCCGTAGCCGCTGTCATTATACCCGCGGTTCCTATCGTCTTCACGGCCCTGTCCGGGTCTCTCGTCATAGCCGCCGCCATTATAGCCTCCGTAACCGCCGTCATTGTACCCGCGGTTCCTATCGTCTTCACGGCCCTGTCCGGGTCTGACGCCATAACCGCTGCCATAGCTGCCGTAACCGCCGTCATTGTACCCGCGGTTCCTATCGTCTTCACGACCTCTGCCGGGTCTTTCGTCATAGCCGCCGTTATAGTTTCCGCCGCCTTCATATCCGCGATTTCTCTCGTCTTCACGGCCGCGGCCGGGTCTCTCGTCATAGCCGCCGCCATTATAGCCGCCTTCGTATCCGCGGTTCCTGCCGTCGTTATAGCCGCTGTAATTCTGCCCTCTCTGGCTTGCGGGTATGTAACCCCCATATTCATTGTTCTTGTCTTTCTTTTTGTTTCGTGAGAATAAGCCCATCATTACCTCCATGTCGAAGCGCCTTGCGCGAAGCACCGCGCGTTTTCACACATATGATTTCTCTGTTCTGTCCCGGCATATGTCTCAGGACGCGTCAGGATCATCCGTCCGTTCTTGTTCCGGGGATCCAGATCAGTCTCAGTGTAGTGCCTTCCCCGGCCTCCAGTTCTACAACCGAATGTGCTTCGTTCAAAACACAGAGCACCTCTTCCGGTTTTTTCCCCGTATCTATAAGATGGAGCTCTTTTCCTGCAGCTTTCACCGCAGTATTCGCCAGCTTCGTCTTCTTCAAAAAGCTCATGCGGCTTCCGCTTGCATTACTCTCGAGCTCAGTCAAATGCCTTGCCCCTCTGTCTGTCATCTCAAAGGAGAATATGGCAGGTGCTCCGTTCGCTTTCAGTTCATAAACTCTGAGTTCGGAAGGTCTCTCACACGAAATTGCCTCCTTCAGGGCCGAATACTCTTCTTTCTTCGGCTTCTTTCCTTTGCGGGAGAGAACGATCGCGACCGCGATCAGTGCGATCACAGAAACACCGGCTGCCGCGATCACGATCAGCCAAGGGAATCCCTTTTTTTCTTCTCCGGCTGCTTCGACAATTTCTCCGGGTTCTACATTAAGCGGCGTTTCGTCGTTCCCTGCCTCCTCGTTTGAGGAAATGCCGAATGCCTCCAGCTTTATGGCATCATCACTGCTTAGTTTGAAAGAGAATTTGCAGTATTCTCCCTCATTTGTGTTGACAGGCTGTCCCTCTGCAAGGGTCACAAAATACGCCGTCGTCTTGTTCTTTGTTCCCTCCTCATCACCGGACTTTGTTATGAACTTCAACGATTCAAAGGCTTCATAGTAGTCCGTCTTCGGAACCCATATGACGAGTTTTTTTCCTTTCGCCTGGGTATCCTGCGCTGTCTCGGCCGCTTCTTCCTCTTGGGCTATCTGCGCTGTCTCGGCTGTTTCTTCCCCTTGGGCTGTCTCTTCTGTCCCGGCCGCTTCTTCCTCTTGGGCTTCCTGTGCGTTCTTGCGAGCTGCCTCCTCAGCGGGATACTTCGCCCCCTGGAGCTTCTCCACATCCGACATCTGTCCGATTGAGCTTTCAGCAGCAGAATCCTCTGATCCTGATTCCATCACTGTATACTTTATAGGCGGCACCGTTTCAGCATCTGCAGCATAGGCACCTATTCCCGCACTTGCCGTGAGAACCGCAGCCATAACTGCTGCCACAAAACTTACCGCACGGAATTTGCGGCGCGGCTTATCAGAGAGCGAGATCCGTTGTGCGGGCCTTTTTTGTACTGTTCCTCTTAAACGCATCAAAACAACGCCTCCTGTTAATTTTGCACAATTGCAGTCGATACTCTTTGGGGCCGGATCATCTCCTTCCCGTCCCCAGAGGAGTCCACTTGAGCTGCACATCGACTCTGTCTCCCGCAGCAAAACTGGACATTCTTCCATGTCCGATCTGCGTCACGAGACCCCGGTTCCTGTCTGTGATCTCAAGGTTCTGTGTCGCAGGATTTCCGTCCCTTGTGCCGACACAGCTGATATCAAAGTCCCCGAGTTCCTGAGGAATGATATCCCACGCGCCGTGTCTTCTCTGCAGTTCGTTCACCACCAGGTTTCCGAGATTTTTCGGTTTGCCGTCCGGAATGCTCCCCGGAAGCTGAAGCGGGATCGTGCTGATCAGTTTGCCGTTGTCACGCACACTGATATTCAGACTGCCTGCAGCAGGTCTGACATAACCCAGCTTATTCTTTCCGCCGCTTACGACCTTAAATACAATAAATGCGATCACCGCGAGAAGCACAGCGGCGATTCCGATGATCAGCGGCAGCGGGAATCCGCCTTTTTTACCTGCCACGGTAAACGGGACCTTAATACTGGCATACTGCTTGCCGTCGTCCATATCCGCTATAGCCACCACATCATACGTGTCTTCTGCCAAGTCCGTTGTGTCGATCGTAAAACTTCCGTCAGGATTCGCAGTGATCTTTGTTCCGCCATCCGTGCTGTCATCAACAACCTTGCCGCTCTGGTCGTGTATACGGATCGATGCCTGCACGATCTTTGCTGACGTATTGCTCTTGATAGAGTATGCCGCGTTAACTCCTTCACCTGCCTTGACATTGTCCTTGTCGAGGCTCAGGTTCAGCGTCGCCACGATCTGTATGGTTCTCCATTTGACTGTCTGCTCGGTATCAGAGGTCATGATAAACTTGTAATCTCCCTGAACAGGCCATAGGAATTTCACGCTTGTCAGGGCATCATTATCAATCGCCGTCACATACGGGCCGCCCGGCTTTTTGTTTTCATACAGGATATTTCCGTTCGGGTCTTCTATCGTGAGGTCAAATGTGGCCGCTGATTTATGCTCGATCGTGCAGTTGAACTCGTAGATATCCGCCTCGATCGGCACGACCTGCGTTCCTGTCCAAGTCCCGTCGCCATTGTCTTTCAATGGAGTTTTTCCCTGGGTTTTGTCTTCCGCCGATCGGTTGTACAAGGTATCTGCCACATCCTGCATGACGCCGTTGATATCTGTACTCGAATCGATCTCATAAATATTCCCGGTACCGCTTCTGTTCGCAATATCCCCCAGATAATCTCTGGCAGCCTGCTCGTCACTGTTTTTCCCGTCGTTGACATACAGGCAGTAGACCGGTATGGGCTTTCCGTTATACTTGACGGGCTCGTAGTCCTTGCCGACGTTGGCGGCACCGTCCGTGATCAGTACGATCGCCTTATTGGGGTGGGTTCCGTCGCTGATCAGCTTCTGTCCGGCGGTATCCAATGCGGCACTGATGTTCGTGCCGGTCCCGTCCTGTGTATAGACACTATCCCACGATGCTTTCTGGTTCTGTCCGGTATTCTCGACCAGATCTTCCACGCTGTCCACCTTGCCGGAGAATGTGATCACACCGATCGCCGAATTGTTTGCGGGAGATTCCTGATAAAAAGCCTCCGCGCACTGGATGGCGAGCCTGTTCGGGTCCGATCCGCCCGGCGTGACGCCGTCGTCTTCCTTGGCCATACTCCAGGAATTGTCGATGACAATATAGACATCTGTCGGCAGAATACCACTGTCCTTCGTGTCGTCTGCATACGGCTTGAGCGGGCTGATGCTGACCATCATGATCACCGCCAGCAGCAGTGCAATGCTGTGCTTGATAACCTTTTTCATAATCGTTCCCCCTTGGTGGCAGAGTTTATGGTTCTTGTGTTTCCTAATATGTGTTTTCTATATTCGAAGTTCTCATGCGGAACTCTTTTACCTGTCAGTCCTTTTGGGGACCTTCACTGCTCCTTTGGCGTCTCTTCTTCGAACTCGCTCAGGCTTTTCCTGAGCTGGCGGCGAAGCCAGTTGCCCGATATCACATTGCGGTCCGCCTCCGGTTCTCTCGCCGGGTTAAAATAGTAATATCTTGTATGTGCATACCAGTCCAGCTTGTCACCGGTACGCGTCTTTCTTCCGGCTTCTTCGTTGACATGCTCGCAGGACAGGTCTCCCTTGACGATCCACCTTTCGCTGCCGGCATCAAACGTCCCGATCTCCTTTGTCGAGTCCTCCAGATTCTTCGAGAACTGAAAGATCGTTCTGCACGAATTTCTGATACTGTCACTATACTGCCTGCTGTTTTTCCGCAGGATCTCCGACAACACCAGGCATACGGCCGGGATCACGATCGAGATCACGATCACAAACAGACTCATTGCGGCACCTCTCTCATACATGCTTCAATCTGAAGAGCGATCATATTATTCTCCCTGCCAAGCTCGCTGAACAGCTCTCTCAGTTCCTTATACTCCTCACTGCGGTTATATTTGAAGAACCGCATGAGCTTTCCGCCGCTGCAGTGGGCCATGCATTTCTTAATGATCTCCCTGTCGGGATCCGCTTTCATAAAATGCACCAGGTCGCACATGATGCAGCTCACACTCCAGTCGGAGAGCGGCTCGGAATAGCTCTCCAGACACTTTTCGACCTGATACAGCAGCGCAGGCTTCTTCTCGAAATGCTCCGCCGGAATGATATGCAGGATCTGTTCAATATCTGAATGCGCATTCAGATGGACACCGATCGCGTCCAGACATTCGAGCCGAAGCTCCGCAAGTTCTGTGCAGTCCGTGATATAACTCAGCTTCAGTGCCTCATAATAGATTTCCTCTGCTTTGCGGTTCTCCTCCCGCTTGCTCACGATCTCCTGCAGGATCCTCCTGAGATAAGAGATATCATTCTTGTACTGGTCCAGTACAAGCATGAACCAATATCCTTCCATTCCCCGGCCTGTTGCCTTGGGCGGCTCCTCATAAGCGAGTACATACGAGGCGACGATCTTCTCATCAATCTTGCCCTTCCGGGTCCTCATCATTTCCCGCGCGGTCGCGAACCAATAGAGGAGCTGCAGGATACACCTGGCGATCATAAACACGGCGCTGCCCAGCATTACGACCTCAAGCGCCACGGGGATTCCTATACGTTTTCCTCTGCTCACCAGTAAAAGCATCAGGATCGTATACAGAACTGCCAGAATACCTTCCATGGCCAGAAATGTCGTCTCCTGTAATCTCCGGCTGTTCAGATTCCCGTAGTACTGCTTTTCCAGCGTCTTGCTGATCGGTCTCATCTCTTTTTTGCCGCAGATCCTGCATGGCCCGTCC